>ERZ1066122.136-NODE-136-length-82303-cov-36.842379_pt1 | contig 82303 bp, 74 predicted proteins | sample MGYA00382769_ERZ1066122 | MGnify/ENA primary metagenome ERZ1066122 (study PRJEB33369, sample SAMEA5778352) | biofilm metagenome | biome: Industrial cooling water; feature: Water cooling tower basin; material: Biofilm | place: United Arab Emirates | collected... | reverse complement strand
TCGTGCAGGGCTGGTCGACGCCGGTGTGGCAGCCGCAGCTCGCGCGCATCGGTCGTGGCATGAACGCGGCGCACATCCACTACCAGTGCCTGACCGACACGGTCTGGGGCTGCGGGCTCGATCCGGCGTTGATCGATGGCGAGAGTTTTTTGCGCGCGGCCGAGCAGTTGCACGACGAGGCGTTCGGGTTGTGCCTCGGTTGGCGACGCGGGGACTCGATCGGGAATTTCCTGCAGACGGTGAACACCCACGTCGGTGGGCTGTGGGCCTTCGATCCGATGCGCGGCCAGTTCGTGTACCGGTTGTTCCGGCCGGATTACGACGTCGCGACCTTACCGCTGCTCGATGAAACCAGCGTGCTCGCGCTGGAGAGCTGGCAGACGCCGCTGCTGGATGGTTCGGTGAACGAAGTCACCGTGCTCGGCCGCGATTGCGTGACGAATCTCGAACTCGCCGCGACCTTCCAGAACATGGCGAACGTCCAGGCGCAGGGCCGTGTCGTCGCCGACCGGCGCACGCTGCCGGGGCTGTGGAATCGCACGCTGTGCGAGCGCGTCGCCGCACGCGAGACCGCGGCCGCCAGCAGCCTGCTGCAGCGGATCAAACTCACCGTCGATCGTCGCTGGTGGGGCGTGAAGCGCGGCGACGTGCTCGCGCTGTCGTGGCGGCGCAAGGGCGTGCAGCGCATGCCCGTGCGGGTGCTGGAGGTGGACGAGGGCACGCGCACGGACGGCGCGCTCGTGCTCACGCTGGTGCAGGACATCGACGGCATGGCGGCGACCACCTACCTGCGGCCGGTGATCGGGCCGTGGACACCGCCGGACACGCGTCCGCGGCCGGTGCCGGCGCAGCGCCTGGTCGAGGCGACGTACCGCGATCTCGCCGGCCGCCTGCGTCCGGCCGATCTGGCGCAGATCGAGGACGATGCCGGGTTCGTGGTCGCGCTCGGCGCACGCCCGAACGGGCCGGCCTACGGCTACACGCTCGTCACACGCACCGGCGCGGGCGACTTCGTCGAGGTCGCGGGCGGGGACTTCTCCGCCACGGCGACCCTCGCGGGCGCGCTGGGGCCGAGCGCTACGGTGGCGATGCTGGCGGACACGCGCGATCTGGATCTGGTCGCCGTCGGCAGCGAGGCGTTGATCGACGAGGAACTGGTGCGGATCGATGCCCTCGACCCCATCGCCGGCACGCTCACGCTCGCCCGCGGCTGCGTCGATACCGTGCCGACGCCGCACGCGGCGGGTGCGCGGGTGTGGTTCACGGACACCTATGTCGGCGCCGATCCGACCGAATACCTCGCCGGGGACACCGTCCAGGCGAAACTGCTCACCCGCACGCAGCAGGGCACGCTCGATCCTGCGCTCGCCCCGATCGCGCAGACCGTGCTCGCGGCGCGGCATGCACGGCCGTATCCGCCGGGCCGGCTGCGGATCAACGGCGCTGCGTGGCCGCAGGCGGCGTTCGCGCGATTCGACCTCGCCTGGGCGCACCGCGATCGCGTGCTGCAGGGCGATCGCCTGATCGACCATGAGGCCGGCAGTATCGGCCCGGAGCCGGGTACGACCACGAACGTGCGCGTGATTCACGCGCTGAGCGGGGCGGTGCTGCACGAGACGACGGGCATCGTCGGGACGAGTCATACGGTCGAGGTGCTGCTGGCCAACGACGCCACCGTCCGCGTCGAGGTCGACTGTCGCCGCGGCGTACTCGTGTCTCGCCAGCGCCACGTCCGGACGATCGCCTGCGAAGGCGGCGAGAAGCTCGCGAATGCGGACTTCGACACCCAGGGGGCGTGGACGCTCGGCGCCGGCTGGTCGATCGTCGGAAGCGCCGCGGTCAAGGTCGCCGGTACCGCTTCCGATCTCATGCAGCCGTTCGCGTTCGCCGATGGCGGCGTGTACCGCACCGAACTGGTGTTGTCCCAGGTCACGGCGGGTTCGGTGCGCGTCGGCCTCGCGGGCGTCGCACCCCTCGATGGCGCGACGCGCAACGCGAACGGCACCTTCATCGAGACACTCACCGCAAACGCGCACACCGCGCTGCGCATCGCCGCCAACGCGTCGTTCGCCGGCCGCATCGAGCGCGTCAGTCTGCGCCGGTTGGCGTAATCCAGGCGCGAAGTCAACGACTGTTTTGAAGCCTGTACGACAGGTGTCTCGATGTCGCAGCGCGACATCGAACTCTGCTTGGCTTCTGAAGCGCACAGCGCGTTCATGGTCGCGTCGAATGGCCGACGCCTACCCACAGGATACCCCATGACCACGATGACCCTGATCATCGAACGAACGCCCCGCACACTGAAGTTCGGCGAGGAAACGCTGCACGTCGAAGAACTCGGCGTGCGTCTGCCATTCGCTCGCAAGCCCGAGAGCCTCGAAGAGATGTGCGCCAGCGGCAACGCGCGCATCTACATCACCGAAACGGTCGAAATGACACCCGCCGAGTTCGACACCTTCGCGCGACACCTCTACCTCGCTCGAGACTGGTTGCGGGGCAAGGGCGGCAACGTCGCCGATGGCTGCCTGTGCATCGAAGTCCACGCGCCCGGTCGCCCCTACCTCTACGTCGATCCCTCGGGTGGCGACTACGCCCGCTACGTCGCGCGCCTCGGATAACCGAAATCCCCAAGAAAGAAGCCAACTCGACTTGGCTTCTTTCCCGAACAGCGCGTTCATGCAGCACCTCCACACCATCGACGCAACGACATGAACCAACTCGACACACTCTTGACCGACATCGCAAAGCGTCACCTGCGGATCGAAACGCTGGAATACCGTCGTCGCGACAGTCTGGACTTCCACGAAGTCTCGGCGCTGGAACTGCGGGATGCGCTGGAAGCGGCCTACCGCGCCGGCACCGAGCAGGGCCGCAAGGGCAAGAAGCGCAATGCTTCCGGCGGCTGAACACGACTCTCGTAACGCGGCAGGACGCGCTTGGCTTCCCTCGCACACAGCGCGTTCATGCCCACCCAGACACGGACATCGACCCGCATGAAAACCACCCCCTCCCGCAAGCCAAAGCGCGTCAAGGAATTCTTCCTCGCCTCCCTGCTGGTGCGCGTCCCCGGCCAGCGCGGCCGGCACGCGTGGCGCCGCGAAGTCCTGCGCGCACGTACGCCGCATGCGCTCATGCGCCGGATCGACGGCCGCAAGCACATCGCCTATGCCAGCAATGGCATCGACGTCATCCGCATCGAACTGATCGACACCGGCAGCACGTTGCTCGCGCCCATTGCGGAGGGCGCGCAAGCCGAGCCGCTGGGCGACCTGCTCGCGCGCATCGCCGCCAACCCCACCAGCCTCGTGTGGTGACCGACATGACGCCGCATGCATTCGAGCACAACGAGGATCCCTACCGCTTCATCGTGCAGGCACGCCACGGCATCGACATCGACGCCGTGGCGGTGTCCGGCGATATCGACCGGATCGCCCACGTCCAAGGCCTGCTCGACGGGCTGGCGGAGGTGTACACGATGGGCTTCGAGGACGGCAAGCGGCTCGCCACCATCACCGATTGGCCGGTGATCGATCTCGTCGCCGAACTGCGCACCGATTTTCTGCTCGCCATCCATCGCCGCGATGCGGATCTGCGCGAAGTGATCATCGCCGAAATCGCCCGCCGCGCCGGCACCGGCACTGATCCGCTCGTCGCCTTCGCGCCGCCGCTGGCCGAGCAGGACGGGTGAGCGCGGCGGTCGCAGTACCGAAGCTGTCCGTCGCCTGTCTTCGCCTGCGAATCGATGTGCGCGCGCTTGGCTTCACAAGGGAACAGCGCGTTCATGGATGCACGCCCACACACACACAAGGACTCGTCCAATGAGCACTGAATTCGACGAACACGCCTTCAACACGCGCCGCGCGATCACGCACGGCGAGGACGCGCTGATCAATATCCGGCAGGCGCTGGAACACGCCTTGCGCGAGATCGAACGCTGTCAGGCGCGCTATGAAGCGGCCCCGCTCCACGAGAAGCCGCGTGTCTTGAATCACGCGCTGTCCACGGCCTGTACTTGGGCGATCGTCAATGCCAGGATCGACTTGGCGGCAGATGCGCAGGCAGCACTGCATGTCATTGCGCAGAGCACGCCGCCCGCTTAGTGCCAGATCTTCGTTGGGCAGCGGTCGGTACACCGGCCGCAGCCTTGTTTGCTTGCGCACCAGCCGTGTGCGCCTGCACGAGCGATTGGTCAGATCACAGGCGGATCGCAGCACGCGCGCAATCAAGAAGATCTGCGGAAGGACTTGGCTTTTAGCCAGAATAGCGCGTTCATGTGTCCATGCCCACAAGGACATCCCACGGAGCAAGACGAGCACGCCACACCCACCAGCTCCGCTGGTCACCCCGGCGGGCGCCGAAGCCACCCAATTTGGAGAATAACCACATCCTCGTAGTTGCATGACGCGCAGGAACCAGCGGCGCGTCATTGCCAGCACCACCCTCCGGCATAGGCCGGAAACGCGGACGGCCGAGGTGCTGTAACACCCCGGCCGCCCTGACCACCACCGTTCGTTAGGAGAACGACAATGGCTGCAAATACTCTATCAGGCCCGACTCGGGTCATACATCGTTTGTGGTACCTGGCGGCCCTGGTCGCTTCCGGAGCGCGGACATGAGCGAAACCACACGCGAAATTCCGTTCCGCGCGATCCCTACTGAACAGCGCCCCTTACTGATGGTCGCCAGTGGCGTCGACAGTACCACCGCCCTGCGAGAAGCTGCTGATCTTGAAGATGCAGTTCGCCGCCTGCTAGTGATCGGAACCGAAACTGGCATCGACGGTGGTTTGGCCTACCTATGTGAATTTGCGTTGGAAAGTGCTGGGGCTATCCGTAGATCAACCGTCGCCGATTGACGTATCCACTGGATAGTAGTAAACCGCCCGGGCGCCATCAGTACTCGCTGGTACGGCGGGAGGGGCAGGTCATGGCGGCTTTTGCGGAGCCGCCTGTCCAGCGCTCTAAGGAGCAGGTCTGCGTCTTCAGTCGAGATCCCGATGAAATGTCATTGCGATCGACAGACGCGCTTCAAGGATCGAGTTCGTACAACGCATCGCCGTTGCAGAGGATGCGGCGCTCGCCGACCGCAGGTTCGGGCGCGTGCCCACCGGTAAATGCCGAGAAGGCCGGCAAGACCGTGATGTCCGGACGGAGCCAGAACATCGGTATTCGCCCCAAGCCGCGCACGCGCTGAGCCGGATGCAGATGCCCGGCGATGACATGAGCCTCGGCGTGTGGCACGGGCGAGTGCCGGAAGGCGAAGGGTCCATCGACGATGCATGCGGGCAAACGTTCGACGGGCAGTCCTGTCTCCGCGAGCGCGCGATCATGGTTTCCTTCCACCACCGCGAATCGAACACCGGGATGGCGATTGAGCATATCGCGCCAGGGCGCTTGCCAATCGCCATGTGGCAGGCGCGCATGGATGAGATCGCCGAGGATCCATACCGTATCGGCGCGGCTGTGCGTAATCAAGCGATCGAGTCGCGCCAGATCCGCGGACGCGTCGCCGCGCGGCACGGGAATGCCCGAGCGCCGGAACACCTCGTCCTTGCCCAAATGCAGATCGGCGATGCAAAGACGTTTGCGCGACGGCCAGTAAAGCGCACGGTCGGCATAGAGTTCGACCGCTTCGCCCGCGATGCGCAGCAGCAATTGTTCAGGCATTGCGCGCTTCCAACGTCTCCGCCGCGCGTCTCACACGCGTCTTCCAATCCTCGGTACTCAGGTGACCGCGGATGGACTCCGCCCACAGCGGGAACGACAGTGGCGTGAGGGAATTTGGTCGAGTCAGGCGAACCTGACGGCCCTGGAGATCCGCAAGCGTGTCGCGCATGAGGACGTAATCGAGTTGATATTCCATCACCTCGCGCTCGGCCTGCACCAGCAAGAGATGATCGGGGTCGTATCGACGCAGAACGTCATACAGCAATCCACTGGACGCTTGCAGTTGCCGCAATGTCCGCGCCGCCCGCCCCGGGAGAGAGGGTGGGAGCAAGCCGGCGACGCGCGCGATCTCGCGAAACTGGCGTCTTGCCATTTCGCCCATATTGAGACTCGCGCGCAGATCGTTCGCCAATCCGTCGGTAGTGAGAAGCGTGCGCAGGCCCGCTTCGTCTATGTCCGTGTCACGATCGCTGGTCAAAACGAATCCGTAATCATTCACCGCGTAGGCGAATGTCTTCGGCTGCGCGAGCGCCCAACGGGCGGCCAGCAGAGCGGCCAATCCTTCGTGCACATTGCGACCAGCGAAGGGATACACGAAGACATGCCCGCCTTCACGCGTTCGCACACGCTCGACTAGCAATGCCTCTGGTCGCGGAAGCGCCGACAACTGCGCCTGCAGGCGCAGCGCCGGCGCAACGGCTCGCATTTCCGGCGAATCGTGCTCGCCCGAAAATAAGGCTTCGACTTCGCGGCCCAGTTCCGACGACAGCGGCATCCGCCCACCTTGCCATCGGGGCACGGCGCCTCCCGCGGCTTTGGCGACGCGCACATACGCCGTCATGTTCTCTAGCTTGACGAGTTCGAGGGTTTTCCCGGCGAACTGAAACCGTTGGCCAGGACGAAGCCGGCCGATGAAGCTTTCTTCTACCGAGCCCAATCCTCCGCCCTTGAGAAATTTCACCGCGATACTGCCGTCACTTGCGATGGTGCCGACGGACAGACGGTGTCGGTAGGCCGCCGCGCGTGACGTGACGCGATAGACGCCATTCTCATCGCGTTCCACGCGTCGATACTCGGGATAGTGTTCCAGCGCCCGCCCGCCTTTGACGATGAAATCGAGTACGTCCCGCCACTGCTCGAGCGTCAGCGCTCGGAATGCGTGTGTGTCCGTTACCTCAGAAAATAACTCGTGTTCCACAAAACCGCTGCCGAGAGCCAGCGTCACGCAGTGTTGAGCGAGCACATCGAGGCTCAGGCGGGGCGGAGTACGTCGTTCGATGCGGCCAGCCGCCAGTGCACGCCGCGCCGCAGCATATTCAATCAGCTCAAAGGCGTGCGTCGGAACGCAGAGCACATCGCCCGATTCGCCCGGACGATGGCGCGCGCGACCGCCGCGCTGAATCAAGCGTGCGATACCTTTGGGGCTGCCGATTTGAATGACGTGGTCGACTGCGGGGAAGTCGACGCCGAGATCGAGGCTAGAGGTCGCAACGACGCAACGCACGCTCCCGTCTCGCAAGCCGGCTTCGACACGCGCCCTTACTCCGGCATCGAGCGAGCCGTGGTGCAAGGCAAGACGATCGGGCGCCTCCATCCACACTGATTGCAAAGCCTGGTGCCACAGCTCTGCTTGAGCGCGTGTATTGGTGAAAACGAGGGTCGTGCCGCTGCGCTGAATTTCGCTCTGAACGCGCGCTAATTGCCGGAGGCCGAGATGTCCGGCCCAAGGAAAGCGTTCGCCCTCATCTGGCAACGCGGTACGGATTTTCAGATTGCGAGGCTTGGCGGCGGAGAGGATCTCCGCGTCCGGACGATGCGGCAGCAACGCATCGCGCGCCTCTTCGAGATTGCCGAGCGTGGCCGACAAACCCCAGATGCGCACATCCGGCGTCCATCGGCGCACACGCGCGAGCGACAGCTGTAGCAGAACACCGCGCTTATTGCCGAGCAACTCGTGCCACTCGTCCACCACGATCGCGCGCAGTGCCGACCATTGGTCTGCTGTCTCCGGATAGGTGAGCAACAGGCTCAACGACTCGGGGGTGATGACGACCACCTCCGCCTGCCCGCGGCGAATGGCATTACGATCACGCGCACTGGCGTCGCCGGTGCGCATCGCCACACGCCATGGCAGGCCGAGGGCGTCGATGGCGGTTTGCAACGCGCGTTGCGTGTCCGCCGCGAGCGCGCGTAAGGGCGTCACCCAGAGAATCCGGGCGATAGGCGCGGCACCCGCGGGTGTTTTCCTGCTGCGTTTGCCGGCGGGGGGCATCGCTGCCGGCGCCCCGCGCAAGCCCTCTAACAAAGGACCGCCGAATGCCGCGAGCGTTTTACCGCTGCCCGTCGGCGTGACCAGCAAGCCGGACTCGCCGCGCAAATAGCGTTTCCAGGCATCGCGCTGGAACGGTGCGGGCGTCCAGCCCTGCGCCGCGAACCACGTGCGCAGGGGAGTATCGAACGTGCGCTTAGACGCTGCCGTCATGAGGCCAAGGCCATGAGCGTGTCGAGGCGATCCGCCTCGGATGCCGGTTTGTCACGGCGCCAGCGTAGGATGCGCGGAAAGCGCACCGCGACGCCGGATTTATGTCGGTTCGATCGGTTCACCGCCTCGAATCCCAGCTCGAACACCTGCAGCGGCGTCACCGAACGCACCGGCCCAAAGCGTTCGAGGGTGTTGCTGCGTATCCAGCGGTCCAGTGCGAGGATCTCGGCATCGTCGAGCCCCGAATACGCTTTCGCCACCGGCACCAACCGCTCCCCGTCCCAAAGGCCGAAGGTGTAATCGGTGTAGAGCGAACTGCGGCGGCCATGACCGGCCTGCGCGTACAACAACACTGCATCGATGGTCAGCGGATCGATCTTCCATTTCCACCAATCTCCGCGTTTACGGCCATGCTGATAAGCCGAGGAAATGCGCTTGAGCATCAGCCCTTCCACGCCGCGCTCGCGAGATTCCGCACGTCGCGTGGCGGCATCTTCCCAACTCGCGACCTGAAGCAAAGGGGATGCGACGATGATTGGCGACGGCTGTTCAGTCAGCAATCCGTCCAGCAGGGCGCGGCGTTCGCCCAGTGGGCGTTGACGGAGATCCTCGCCTTGGCATTCGAGCAAGTCGTAGCACAACAACCGCGCGGGAGTTTCAGCCAGGGTTTTCGCGCCCGGTTTGCGGCGTTGGATTCGCGTCTGCAACGCCGCGAATGGCAAAGGAATCGCTGCGTCTTCGCGCCACACAAGCAATTCGCCGTCGAGCACGACATCGTACGGCAGTGCGGCCAACGCCGATTCGACTTCCGGAAACCGTCCGTCCAGCCGTTCCTCACCACGCGACCACAAGACGACTGTCTCTCGTCGTCGAATCGCCTGCGCGCGGATGCCATCCCATTTCCACTCGAACGACCACTCTTCGCACGCGCCCAGCGTTTCAGGCGACGCTTCCAAAGGAGACGCCAGGTAGAACGGATACGGAAGCGCGGCGTCTTCTTCGCGCTCGCCGGGCGCGAGCAAGGACGTCATGTAGTCCGCGCTCGGCGTCCATGCGCCCATCATCCGCTGTGCGACGACGGCGACGTCCAGACCGGACGCCTCGGCGAGCACGGACTGCACCAATCCCTGCGACACGCCGACTCGCAGGCTACCGGTCAACAATTTGTTGAAGACCAGGCGCTGGTCCTCCGGCAAACGCCGCCATGCATCGACGATCAATGCCCGGCGTTCCTCTTCCGGCCGGTTGGCGGCCGGAAGCAAGCGTTGCTCAATCCAAACCGACAGCGGGAACTCCTCTATCTCGCCGCTCGAAGCGCCCGCCAACAGCGTCAAGGTTTCGGCCAGATCGCCGACTTGGTTGTAACAGTCGTCCACCAACCACGGCGGCGTTCCGCTGATCTCCGCCACCCAAGCGCGCAATTCACGATTGCCGGCGATGCGCGCCTTGGCCCCGCCGATCTTCCCCCCGCTGAGCAACCACAGCGCCCATGCCGCATCTTCCGGCGGCACCTCGCGAAAGTAGTCGGCGAGTGCGCGGCGCTTGTCGGTCGCCGCGGTGCTCCGGTCGAGCCGTGCGTAGAGGTGCGAAAAACGACGCATCAGTCGTCGCCGCCGTATTCGGTACGAAAATTCTCCGCACGCACGCCTGCATCGTTCAACACGCGAATCAGCGCCTCAGTATTGCCGTGGGTTGCGATTACCCGCTGTGCGCCGGTGTCACGAATGGTGCGCAGCAGGTCCGGCCAATCCGCATGGTCGGAGACGACGAAACCGCGGTCGTAATTGCGCCTGCGGCGGTTGCCGCGAACGCGCATCCATCCCGACGCGAAACCGTGCTGCGCACGGCGAAAGCGTCGGATCCACGGGCTACCGGCGGCGGAGGGCGGAGCCAGCACCAGGGCGCCTGCGAAGTCCGCGCCTTTGGCTTCGTCGGCGACGCGCAGCGTCGGCAACATTGGAATGCCCGCATCGCGATAGATCGCGACGCCTGCGTCCATCGCGCCATGCAAATGCGCCGGCATGTCCGTATGCGCCGCGAGTTCGGCGAGCAAACGCTGCGCTTTGCCCAAGGCATAGCAATACAGGATCGCGGTCTCTCCGCGCATCGCGCATTCGTCGCGCCAATCGACGATGTCGCGCGCGACATCGTTCGTGTTGGGCCAACGATAAATCGGTAGGCCGAACGTCGCCTCCGTGATGAAGGTGTCGCAGGCGACTGGCTCGAATGGCGCGCAGGTAGGATCGGGTTGCCGTTTGTAATCGCCCGAGGCCACCCATATCTGATCATCGGCTTCGATGCGCACTTGTGCGGAACCGAGCACGTGACCGGCGGGATGCAACGAAACCCGCACCGCGCCGAGCTGAAATGCGTCCCCATAAGCATGCGCATGGAACGCCTGATCGCCCAGTCGCCAACGCAGAATCGGCAAGCCCGGCTCGCTGACGTGGTATTCACCCATTCCCACCCGCGCGTGGTCGGCATGCCCATGCGTGATGACGGCGCGCGAGACCGGTCTCCACGGATCGATGTAGAAATTGCCTTGCGGGCAATACAGCCCCTCCGGCCGCATCACTACCAGATCGTCGCGACTTTCCATGACGTTTATTGCGTTCCGCGAGTTTCGGTGGGACGCGCTTTCCGATCCCGCAACAGCGAACTGAGCACGATCGCGATCCCCAAACTCGCGGCCAGCAGGAACAGGACGAGCGCCAACGCCGGAAAGCCCAGCAAGCGGGGGCCGCCTTCGTGATCCATCAACAGTGCGGACGCCAGAATCAAAGCCGCCGTCACGGCGCCCGCGCTGATCCGGTTGGCGATCTTCTGCAGGTTTTCCACCAGCCGCGAATCTTCCAATCCGCTCACGCGCATCTGCAACCGGTTATCGGCCAGCAAGGTGAGGATCTGCGAAACTTTGCGCGGACTCTCGCGGATCAAGGCTTGCAGTTCCATCACTTCGCCAGCTAGTTTCGCCGGCGACAGAGAACGCTTCAACCGTTCGCGCATCACATGCTCGAGATGATCCTCGACCACCGATTTCACGTCGAGATCGGGATCGAGCGCTTTGGACACCGCCTCCAGATTCAACAGCGTTTTTCCGAGCAAGCTCAACTCGGGCGGTGTGCGCAGACCGCAGGCGGCGCCGATCACCGTGACATCAAGCACCAAACGACCTTCCGAGGTGGAACGGCGTCCCGACATCGCCGCATAGCGCGCGACCAACTGCCCGATCTCGCGCACGTACTTGTCTTGGTCGAAATCCTCCAGCCGCACCCCCATCGCGATCGCTTCGGCCGCCACGTCTTCGCCGCGGCCGTCGACGGCGGCGAACAGCAACTTGATCAATTGATCGCGACGCTTGGGGGGCACATGCGCGACCATGCCCAAATCGAGTAGCGCGATCCGGCCATCCGCCGTGACCAGCAAGTTGCCCGGATGCGGGTCGGCGTGAATCTCGCCATGGATGAACGCCTGATCAAGGTAAGCACGCATCACGACCGCCGCGAGGTCGCCGAGGTTCTGTTCGGTGCGCCGCAGACCGCCGATGTCGGTGGCCTTGACGCCGTCGATCAGTTCCATCGTGAGCACGCGCGCGCGGACATAGTCCCATATGGGCTCGGGAACGAACAGCTGTGGGTATCTGTCGAAATGCTGCTGGAAACGGGCGAGATTTTCGGCCTCCACCCGGTAATCCAACTCCGCCAACAGGCTCTTGCGGAACTCATGCACCCAATCCGAGAACCGCATGCGCCGGCCTGCATCGGTGTAATCGTCGGCTTTTCCCGCGAGTGATGCGAGCGCATCCAGATCGTCGCGGATGCCTTGTTGGATATCGGGCCGCTGGACTTTCACCGCAACCAGACGTCCATCGCGCAAACGCGCTCGGTGCACCTGCGCTAGCGACGCGCCGCCGAGCGGGGCTTCGTCGAATTCCGAAAACAGTTTGGACAATTTGACGCCCAATTCCGACTCGACAACCTCTCTGATCGCCTCGAACGGCACAGGCGACGTGTCGTCCTGCATCCGTTCGAGCGCCGCGAGAAACGGTGCCGGAACCATATCGGGGCGAGTCGACAAGGCTTGCCCGATCTTGATGAAGGTCGGCCCCAGGGCTTCGAGATCCGTGACGAACTCCTCGGCTTTTCCGGCCTCGGCATTCTCCGTTACGGAGATATCCGCGGCGTCCACGTTGAGGCCCGTGAATACGCCGGCATTTCGGTATTTGACGAGGAATCGCAGAATTTGCGCGGTACGGGATAAGTTTGCAGCGAGCGCGGGCATGGCAAGTCTCCTGTGTCACGCAATGAGCAAGCGAAGCGCAATCTGAAGACATCCTAACGCATGGCATTACGGGTCGATCACGGCACGGCACCGTCAATCATGCACACGACCATCACTGGTAGGGGTATCAGAAGCGAAGAGCGTCGCAGCTCATACAAAAGCCCCCGCTCCCAGAGGGGACGGGGGCTCGACGCGCAACCGCTGACCCTACGCTTGCGCAAGACCGTGGACTATGTACGATTCAACGAGCTCGTCCGCGCGTCAAGAGGTTGATGATCAGCAACAAGATCACCGCACCGATCAGCGAGACGACCACGCTCATCACGCTAAAGCCATCGTTGATCGATCCTGCGCCTAGCATTGGGCCGATCAGCCAGCCACCAATCAGCGCGCCAACGATGCCAACCACGACGTTGAGGAGTATTCCCTGCTGCGCGTCGCGTTTCATAATCAGGCTGGCCACCCAGCCGATAATCCCGCCAACGACCAACCAGATGATGATATTCATAGCTGAACCTCACTGATAAGCGATCAATACCGGGATACCCGGGCCTGACGTGGCCGTTGCGGAGTCGCGACGTGTGGGGCGTCGTCGCGACTCTAACACGAACGATAGCGAGGATCAGCGGCCGTCGCCGTCGGCGTCCCCCGGCATGGCGCGTTCAATATACCCCCACCCGTCGCGGACCGCTTCCTTCGCCTCCGCCCAGGCAAGGCGGGAATTCGCCTTGGTACTCTCCCAAGCTTGCGACAATTCGCCTTCTACCTCCTCGAATTTCCGCCCCGCATATTGCTGATAGCTGTCATAACCGTATTTGTACGCGGGCTCGTAATCGTTCCACTCACGTCCCGAAGCATAGTACGGCGCGGATTGATAGGAACCCCTGAAGTGATCGTTGTAGGTTGTGGGATTGATCGCTTCGGCGATGGCGCCGCCGGCTTTCGCACCGCCGATCGCGCCTACGACCGCCCCCACCACCGTCCCCACAGGTCCTGCGACCGACCCAATCGCCGCGCCTGCGATTGCACCTGCCCCTGCGCCTGTGCCCTCACCAATGCTGTGGTCTTTCTTCACATCACTCATGGCTCGTCTCCGGTAGGTGAACGTTCGCACATGCGAACGCCCCGCCTACGCGATGCAGACGGGAGTATATATAACGCCCCAAACTGTTAGGCTATCGTTAAGAAACGGTTACATTCACATTAATTCGATGTGTTTGATCTGATCGGCATCAAGCACGCGAAAAGCCAAAAATCCCAGCCAACGGATGCGTACGCTTTTCGACTAACGCGCGAATCAGACCCGCGCCCAACATTGAATACGTGATGCCGTTCCCGCCATAGGCCATCGCGAACAACATGCGCGGTCCGGTTTCCGCATGCGCGCCGAACCACGGCAAGCCATCCTCGGTCTCGGCGAACGTACCAGCCCATGCGAACGCGGGCTCGACCGGCACATGCGGAAACAGTTTCTCGACTTTCTTTGCGAGCTTCCTCGCCTTCCGATCGACCATGGCGTCGCGACGCGCAGGAATGTCGATCGCATCGTCGTCGCCGCCGACGACCAACCGACCATCGCCGGTCGAACGCATGTAGAGATACGGGCGCGCCGATTCCCATACCATCGTGTTCGCAAGCTCGCCCAGCGCGGACCCATCGATAGGGTCGGTCACGAACGCATAACTGCTGCGGTTCTTCGCGACCGTCTCGCTCAGATGCTGCTGATTGGCGTAGCCGGCCGCCATCACCACATGCCCGGCGCGGATGCGTCCGCCGCCCTCGGTTTCGAGAACGGCGCCCCGCGCGGTCGCCTCGATCCTACTGACCGGAGACCGATCGTAAACACCGGCGCCGGCTTTTTCGATCCTCGCCAGCAGCTTGTACGCCATCCGATACGGATCGACCCGTGCGGCCTGATAGCTGAGGATCGCGGCCGGCGCCGAAAAGCCGTAGCGCGCATCGATCTCGCCGCGGTCCAACCAGTCCATCTTGAAGCCATGTTTGCGCCGCAAGTCGAATTCGTCCTGGAGCGAACTCTTATGCCAGATCCGACTGGCGTAATACAGGCTGCGCATGCGTGCGAAATCCACATCGCGCACGTCCGCGGCCTTCTCGGCCACCATGTCGATGGCGTCGCTGCATGCGCGGTAGGCGAGCGCCGCACGCTCTTCGCCGTATTGCTTGGCCAAGTCCACCAGGTGGGTATCGATCTCGTATTGCAGCAGCGCTGTGCTGGCCGCCGTACTGCCCCACCCAGCATCGCGCTGATCGACGACGACCACGTCATGACCGTGCGCTGCCAATTCGTCCGCGATTAGCGCGCCGGTGATACCGGCGCCGACGACGGCGACATCGCATTTGACATCGTTCTGTAATGGAGGGAACGCCCGCATCAAACCGTTCTTGACGGCCCAGAAGGGATAACCGCTTTTCAAATCCATACGATCCTCGCCTGTAGGTGGACATGGCGCATCGCCGACATGCGTACGATGGTCGGAACGCAGCGACGGCACTTAACGAAAATCTAACACATCCCGGATAGCGCACTGCGATTGCGCTTCATCCTCTCATATATCCTCGGGACAAAGAGGGCTTTCATTTCCCCAGAACAAGGCGCATGCTTGGCTGCCATCACCGGAGTCGCCGTCATGTCTGGCTACGACCTTGCGCAGTTGGAAGAACTGTTGTACCAGATGTTGGAAACTGAGTTGGGCGGAGAACAGATTTACACGATGGCGGTGTCCTGCGCCGTCAACGAAGATCTCAAAGAAGAATGGCATGAGTATCTGGACGAAACCAAGCGTCATCAGGATACCGTGCTCCAATTGATGGGCCATTTCGGCTTAGATCCCGAGCGCCAGACTCCGGGCCGCAAGGTGGTCGCCCACATCGGTCAGTCGCTGGTGAAAGCGATGGAGATGGCGAAGAAAGCCGGCGACCCCGGAGCCGCCCAATTGGTGGCGTGCGAGTGCGTCGTGCTCGCCGAAACCAAGGACCATACGAACTGGGAACTGCTCGGTCGCGTCGCGGAAAAGGCCAAGGGCGCGGACGCCAAAGTGCTTAAGTCCGCGCACGAGTCGGTCGAAAAGGAAGAGGATCATCATCTCTACCATAACGCCGGTTGGTGCCGCGAATTGTGGATCGAGAGCCTCGGCATGCCCGCAGTCCTGCCGCCGCCCGAAGAAAAGAAACAGGTCGAGACCGCCATCGGCGCCTCGCGCGCCGAACAGCAACGCGACGCAATGCTCTGAGCCCTTTTCACCTTCGACCGCCGCCCTTCACATTTCGGATGAATTTCACATGGCCACGAAAAAAGACGCCCCCGCCCGCAATTCAAAGAGCACCGCGTCCGATGATGCGAAGGATCGCGCACGCACGCGCCCGAGTCCTGATGGTGATCCGCGCGGCAATGGAGGCGAACTCCAGCAACATGCCGGGGGCGATCACCCCGTGATGACGACCGCTCAGGGTATCCCGCTCTCAGACAATCAGAATTCCCTCCGGCCGACGCCGCGCGGCCCGACGCTGCTGGAAGATTTCATCCTCCGCGAAAAGATCACGCATTTCGACCACGAACGCATTCCCGAACGCATCGTTCACGCGCGCGGAAGTGCGGCGCATGGTTATTTCGAATTGACCGCATCGCTGGAAAAATATACGACCGCGCGCATTCTGACGCAAAAAGGCAAACGCACGCCCGTGTTCTGTCGATTCTCCACCGTCGCCGGCGGCGCCGGCTCAGTCGATACGCCGCGCGATGTGCGCGGCTTCGCGGTGAAGTTTTACACCGAGGAAGGGAATTGGGACCTGGTCGGCAACAATATTCCGGTGTTCTTCATTCAGGATGCGATGAAGTTTCCCGATCTCGTCCACTCCGTGAAAATGGAACCGGATCGCGGTTATCCGCAAGCCGGCAGCGCACACGACACATTCTGGGATTTCGTGTCGTTGATGCCGGAGACCATGCATATGGTGATGTGGGCCATGAGCGATCGCACCATCCCCCGCAGCCTGCGGATGATCGAAGGTTTCGGTGTGCATTCGTTCCGACTGATCGATAAAGAAGGTCGTTCGACCTTCGTCAAATTCCACTGGCGGCCGAAACTGGGTCTGCAATCCACCGTGTGGGACGAAGCGGTCAAATTGCAGGCCGCCGACAACGATTACCACCGCCGGGATTTGTGGGAAGCGATCGATGCGGGCGGATTCCCGGAATGGGAGCTAGCCGTGCAGTTGTTCACCGAACAGGAGGCGGAGCAGTTCCCGTTCGATCATCTCGATGCGACCAAGCTGATCCCCGAAGAAGTGGTGCCGTTGAAAGTCATCGGCCGGATGGTGTTGGACCGTAACCCGGACAATCTCTTCGCCGAGACCGAGCAGGTCGCTTATTGCCCGGCCAATCTCGTGCCCGGCATCGACTTCTCCAACGACCCCCTGTTGCAAGGACGTCTGCATTCATATCTCGACACGCAGCTGTCGCGTTTGGGCGGCCCGAACTTTCATCAACTTCCGATCAACGCCCCCAAGTGTCCGTTCGCGAATCATCAACGCGACGGTCATATGCAGATGGAGGTACCGCGCGGACGTGTGGCTTATGAACCGTCGAGCCTGGATCCGGAATCGCCGCGCGCCAGCCGCGAGCGCGGTTATCGTCACTTCGCGGAGCCGGCCGACGATGGCGCCAAGGGGCGCATCCGGGCCGCCAGCTTCGCCGATCACTACAGTCAGGCGCGGATGTTCTTCCGCAGCCAGAGCCCATTGGAACAGGCGCATCTGGCTTCGGCGATCGTATTCGAATTATCCAAAGTCCAGACTGCGCATGTGCGCGAGGCCGTCGTCGGCCATCTGCGCAACATCGATCCGGATCTTGCGGCGCGCGTCGCCGACGGTCTTGGGATGGCGAACGTCCCGCCAGCACCGACCCCGGCCGCGCCGGTGCTGGATCTGGCCCTGTCTCCCGCCTTGCGGATCATCGACCGCATGAAAGAGACGCTTGAGGGCCGCTGCGTCGGGATTCTGATCTCCGACGGCAGCGATATGAAAGACGTCGATGCGCTACGCACAGCGGCCAAGAAAGCTGGCGCCCAGGTGAAGTTGGTAGCGCCCAAACTGTTGGTGCAAGCGGCGAATGGAAAACCTGTGGCGGCGGACGGTCAACTCGCGGGCACGCCTTCGACGGTGTTCGATGCAGTGGCCAGCGTTCTCACGCTCGAGGAAGGCAACCGGCTCTCGAAGGAAGCGTGTGCGGTCGATTGGTTTCGCGATGCGTTCGGGCATCTCAAGGGGATCGCGGCATGTGAAGGCACGCGCGCCATTCTGAAGGCCGGCGGTATCAAGCCCGATGCCGGCGTGGTCACGCCCGATCAGGTGCGTGAATTCATCGCGCTGGCCAAGACCCGGCAATGGGCGCGCGAGCCGAAATTGCGGACACTGGCTTGAAACGCCGACATATGCGATCGGGGCCGGCATATGCGTTGGCCTCGATCATTTCGGCGGCACTCAACGTCGCCGGCGGCGTCTCGATCGATAGTGCGGTCGGGGAATGTGTCGCTAGCGCTTGACGCGGACCCACGGGCACAGGAGGATGCCATGGGGTTCGAGTGGGCCGCGCCGGCGCTTGCATAGACCGATGTCGATCCGCGGCCGATTGTTCAACCGGGGGAACGGCCGATGGCCTGGAGTCGCAGACGCATGCTGACCGTCATCATTACGGTGATCCTGACGATCGTCGCGGTCGTGATCGCGATGAACTTTGTGACGCCCGAGAAGAAGCTCGAGCGCAAGATCGAGCACAAATACGCCGTGTCCGATCCGCAGTTCCGACGTGAGATGGGCGTGATGCTGGGCCCGGGCCTAGTGCCCGGCAACACGGTGAAAGATCTCGAGAACGGCGACGAAATTTTTCCCGCGATGCTGGAGGCTATCCGATCGGCCGAGCGGACAGTGACGTTCGAAACCTACATTTATTGGTCCGGCGATGTCGGCAAGCAATTCGCCGATGCGTTATCCGACCGCGCTCGCGCCGGCGTCAAGGTGAAAGTGCTGCTCGATTGGATGGGCAGCGTGAAGATGGACAACTCACTGCTCGAACAGATGAAGGAAGCGGGTGTCGAGGTCGTCAAATACCGCCCGTTGAAGTGGTACAACCTCGGACGCATCAACAACCGGACGCACCGCAAGATTCTCGTGATCGACGGCAAGATCGGATTCACCGGAGGCGTCGGCATCGCCGATCAGTGGAACGGCAGCGCTCAGGATGCTGACCACTGGCGCGACCTTCACTTCCGGGTGGAAGGCCCGGTGGTGTGGCAATTCCAGGCGGCGTTCAACGACAATTGGATCAAGGCGACGGGCAAGGTGCTCAACGGCCCTGACTACTTCCCACCGCTGCAGTTGGTCGGCGATATGGACGCGCATATGTTCATCGCCTCGCCGGCCGGCGGCAGCGAAAGCATGCACTTGATGTACTTGATGGCGATCGCGGCCTCGGCGGAAACCATCGACCTTCAAGCCGCCTATTTCGTACCCGACGATTTGATCATGAACGCATTGCTCGCTGCGCGCCATCGCGGCGTGCGCGTGCGCATTCTTCTGCCGGGCAAACATATCGACTCCGATACGGTTCGGCTGGCATCGAAAGCGCATTGGGGAGAGCTGCTGTTGGGTGGCGTCGAAATCTACGAGTACCAGCCCACCATGATGCACAACAAGATGCTGATCGTGGATCGCGAAATGGTATCGGTGGGATCCACCAATTTCGATGTCCGCTCGTTCCGCCTCAACGACGAAGCCAGCATGAACGTCTACGACCGCGAATTCGCAGTTAGAATGACAGAGGTCTTCGAGAACGATCTCAAGCCCACCAAACGCTATACGTACGAAATGTGGCGCGACAGGCCGTTCAAGGAAAAATTTCTCGAGAAGTTCGCTCTTCCTCTCAAGTCGCAACTGTAGCGGCCCGCAGTCCCCAGACGCGCTAAAGCCGCACTCCACGCACCTTTCCATCGAGGAAATCCCCCATGCCGAACACGATCTACGACGCGCTCAGAGAGAGCCATGAGTTGCAGAGGTCGCTTTGCCGCAGCATGCTTCGCGTTGCCGATGCTGCAAAACGCTATCAGACATTCGTCGCGTTGAAGATAGAACTCGCGGCGCACGCAGCTGCGGAAGAACGTTACCTGTATGCGCCGATTCTATTGCACGACGGCGGATTGAATTCGTCCAGGCACGCGCTTTCGGAGCATCACAAGGTCGATGAAATCGTAGAAGAGATGGAAGGTGGCGACCCCGCATCGCGCAAGTGGCGCGAATCGGCACGAAAGTTGTCCGAAAAGGTCCATCATCATTTGAAAGAGGAAGAGACCAAGTTCTTTCAGGTATCGGGGAAGCTCTTGTCGGCCACACAGAAAAAGGTGCTGGCCAAACAATATGCGAAGGACTACGAACGAATGAAAAGTGTCCTCTCCTCAGGATAACGTCCGATAAAAGAGGAAGATTGACTTGCGTCGGACCGGCCGCAACCTTCCTTTACGATAGTTCTAGCATCGCTACGCCCAAACTACTTCATGCGTCGGTGTGCTGTCCGTTGTCCGCAAGGCAGCTACCGCGCCTAGTGGTGGCGCGAAACAGCGGGAATCCGCCCCTGTAAGCCAGCCATTTCCAGCTCGCAGACCGCGGGAGTGCCGCGAAAAGATCGTTTGTATAGCGGTTTCTCGGTATTCCCGCGGCGCAAGGCGAGCGTGATCGCGGACAGCTTGAGTCCGTTCGCACCCGCCACTTTGTTGTCACCGACTATCGCCGTCGCGTTCGATTCCGCGGTTTTCGCTTTCGCTCGATGAGGATCCGCCACGCCTCGTCTGGCGTATGGCTGCTGAGGGATTGATGCGGTCGCTGTTGGTTGTAGGTGTTGCGGAGCAAGTTCAACGTGGCCTGCAATTCAAGCTCGTTCGGGATGTGACATACCCGAAGCACCTGCTTGAACGTCGACCAGACCCGTTCGATGCGACCATTCATCCAGGGGCAGTGTGGCAGTGTCCGCTGCTGGCGAATGCCCAACCATTGCAGCGCGAAGGCGAAGACCCACGAGGTGAACATGGCTTCATTGTCCGTGCGGACGGCCTTCGGCTTGCCGTAGTGTTCGATGGCATCCAGCAACAGGCGGAGGATGGCGATGGCGGTGCGCTCACGAAGCGCGTCCAACGTCAGCATGCGCCGGCTACCGTGGTCGAGGATTCCGAACAGTGGCTGTCGCGTCCGAGATTCGATCCGGTGCTCGGTGAGATCGATCACCCAGACCTGTTTGACAGCACCTGCGGTATCGATGGACTGCGGGTGGCGCTTGGGCGATGCCCGCCATTGCCTGAAGTCGCGCAGGAACTCCGACACGTAGGTCTTGCCGACCGACCAGCCCTGTTCGACGTGATCGCGGTTGAACCGATCCGCGATCGTGCGACAACTGGCGTCGGGCACTTCGAGCGCTATTCGGAACAGGCTTTCGCGCACTTCGATGGGCTTGGCGCGTGGGTGGCGCGCGTTCCCGGCATGCGCCAGCGTTGGCGTCGCTGGGTGCGATGGTCGCCTGCCGTATGTTCGGGCTTCTGACGCGGGAGAGCGCATTCCGATGCGTATCAGCCGTGCGATGGCCAACACCATCATCAACAACAAGAACATCCTTCAGACTCGCTTCGGCGCGTATTGCCTGAACCGTCGAAGCACTACGCTATCATGCGTCCCGCGCGGCATGACTACGCCGTCTGCGATATCGCCTGCTGCGTCCTGCGTGGCTGAGCCACTTCCTACTTTCACGACCGTATCCCATGAGCGCGCCACTCGCCCTGACGCTTCGCATCGAGCTGCTCTACGTCCAGCCTGTCGTGTTCCGCCGAGTGATCGTGCCGGGAGACATTACCCTTGCAGTACTTCACGAGGTGATCCAGGCTGCGTTCGGATGGCAGGACTGCCATCTGCACGAGTTCGTCTTTGGTGCGAACCGCTATGCGCCGCCTGACGCGCTTGGCGACGTCGGATTCGACGAGCCCACACCGGAAGCCGTCGTTCGTCTCAACGATGCGCTCCAGAGTGCGGAGACGTTTCGATACGTCTACGATTTCGGCGACGACTGGCAGCACTTGATCACAATCGAGGAGTCGGCACCAGCCGATTCTCCGATGGCGCTGACCTGCATCGATGGCGCCAACGCCTGCCCGCCGGAGGACGTCGGTGGCCCGCCTAGCTTCATGGATTTCATTGCGGCAATGTCCGATCCCAGGCACGAGGATCATGTGGACATGATGCGCTGGCACGGCACTCCGTTCGATCCGACTCGGTTCGATCGCGGCGTTGTGAACCGGCGGCTCCGGAAAATCAAGCTGTAGCAGGCAACCAGAAACACCCATCCGCTACGCCACGCTGCGATACAACCTCGTGACTGCGCTGGGACACTGCCTGCCGGTTTGACGATCAGGCAGGATCACCGTGGCACCCATTCAAACTTTCGACCCGGCGCGCATGACGCCGCCACAGCGGCGCGCGGAGGCCGCCGCGCTGCTGGCTCAGGGCCTGCACCGCCTACGCGGCGGCGACGCGCACACGGCCGACGTCGGCCCGCCCTCTCCGGTTGGTCTTGGCTTTGGCGGCCACCCACGCGTACATGCCAACCCCGCTCACCGGAGTCCACAGGCATGACGCAACAATCCCCTCCCGCGGCTGCGCCCGCATCGATGGCTGCGCGCATCGCGCACCTGGCCGATTGGTCGTGGCCAGATATCAAGAAGGAATGGCAGCGCCTCTTTGGTGGCGATCCGCCCATCGCCAATCGCCGTTTCGTCGAGAAGCGGATTGCGTACCGCTGGCAGGAGATCGAGTTCGCCAGGACCGACCGCGGCTTGCTCGAACGCAACCAGCGTCGGATTGACGAACTGGTCGCGACCGGCACGCTGAAGCGCCAGAAGGCCGGAGCGACGCCGATTGCGGGCACGGAGCTGATCCGCATCTATGCCGGCGTCGAGCATCGGGTCCGCGTCCTGCCGGACGATGAGTTCGAGTACGCCGGCAAGCGGTACCCGAGCCTGTCGATGATCGCCCGCGCGATTACGGGCACCCGCTGGAGCGGACCGGCATTTTTTGGACTGCGCAAGGCAGGTGACCGATGAGCGCCGTTCTGCCGAAGCGCCTGCGCTGCGCCGTCTACACCCGCAAGTCCACCGACGAAGGTCTCGACGCGGAATACACCTCGATCGATGCCCAGCGCGATGCCGGCGCGGCGTTCATCGCCAGCCGTCGGATGGAGGGTTGGATTCCAGTCGCGGGCGATTACGACGACGGCGGCTTTTCCGGCGGCACGCTGCTGCGTCCCGCGCTGCAGCGCCTTATGGAAGACATCCGCGCAGGCCAGATCGACATCGTCGTGGTCTACAAGATCGACCGCCTGACGCGATCGCTGTTCGACTTCGCCGAGCTGATCAAGTTGTTCGAGGACTACGGCACGACCTTCGTGTCGGTCACGCAGCAGATCAACACCACGGACGCGATGGGCAGGATGATGCTCAACATCCTTCTTGCGTTTGCGCAGTTCGAGCGCGAAATGACCGCCGAGCGCATCCGCGACAAGTTCGCCGCCAGCAAGAAGAAGGGACTGTGGATGCACGGCATCTGCCCGCTGGGGTACGACGTTGTGGACCGCCGGCTGGTGGTGAACGCGGTGGAGGCCGAGCAGGTGCGGACCATCTTCCGCCGCTTCGTCGAGTTGGGTTCGATCCTGAAGGTCTTGCAGGAGGCGAGGGCGCGTGGTTGGTGCAACAAGACGTGGACAACGAAGGCGGGCACGGTGCGACCCGGAAAACTGCACGACAACAGCTCGATCCACGGCATGCTCCATTGCCGCACCTATCTGGGCGAGCTCAAGCATCGTGGCGAGTATGTCGAAAGCACCCATCCGGCGATCATCGACAGGACGCTCTGGGACGAGGCGCATGCGTTGCTGCAGATCAATGGTCGGGTCCGTTCTGCCGCTTCGCGCGGCAAGGTCGAGTTTCTATTGAAGGGGTTGCTCACCGGCCCCGACGGCCGCGCACTGACGCCGTGGCACACGACCAAGGCCAACGGGCGCACCTACCGTTACTATCTAAGCACGCGCGACATCCACGAAGGGCGGGGCACGTCGGGCTTGCCGCGCCTGCCGGCAGCCGAACTGGAGGTGGCGGTGGTCGGGCAACTGCGCCAGCTGCTGCGCGCGCCAGAGATGGTCGAGGCGATGGTCCCTCAGGCGCTCGCCCTCGACCCGAATCTGGACGAAGCACAGATCACGGTGGCGATGACGCAGGTCGACCGGGTGTGGGAGCAACTGTTCCCGGCCGAGCAGCAGCGGCTGGTCCGGCTGCTGGTGGAGCGGGTCATCGTGACGCCGACGAACCTGGAACTCCGCCTGCGCCCCGGCGGTATCGGCAGCCTCGCCGCCGATGCCCGGCAGATCGCCGAGGCGTTCGCATGAACCGCCCGACCCTGACGGTGGCAGGGCGGGCCAGGGAGGTGGTCGCCAGCGACGGCAGTGTTGTGCTGAACGTCCCGATCACCCTGCGGCAGCGGAGCGGTCGACGGGTGGTCGCCGTCGGCGGTCCCCGGTGCGAATCCGGCGAACGGACTCGAACCGGCGCCACGCCGCTGCAACTGGCGCTGGCCCGTGGCCATCGCTGGTTGCGGATGATCGAGGCGGGCGAGGTCTCGTCGCTTCGTGAGATCGCACAGCGCGACGGCGCCGATCATAGCTACGTCGCCAAGCACCTCAACCTGACCCTGCTGGCGCCGGACATCGTGGCCGCGATCCTGGAAGACGCCCTGCCGGATGGAGTCCGCCTCAGCGCGTTGCTGATCAACCCGCCGGTACTGTGGGAGGACCAGCGGGTGGCGCTCGGCACGACGCCTGCGCCGCCTCGGTTGAGGAAGGGCGATCGGAAGTAGGGTAGGGGTAACCGGGCTTTCGTTGGATGACAGCCGCGCCGAGGTACGCTACGCTGCGATCCCACGTGAGAGCGAGTTTGGATGCCGGTTGCTCAGGCACGACCAATTCAAACGGCCGCCCGCGAGGGCGGCCGTTTTTCGTTGCTGGCTGGGTGGTCGCCTGCTGCGACCTGGGGGAGGGAGCGGTGTGCGGCGCGCTCGTCGGGAAATGTGGGTGTCCTGCTGTGTTCAATAACTTGCGTGCGTCGATGATGGTTGATACGAAAATGCCAAATAATTTTTCTTTGACGGAATTTGGTTCTTCCTGGCCAAGTGGAAAATTTTTAGAAATTGCTATGATTGATGCTTCATGCGAAGAAATTGAAAGTGCAGTTTGCAGCGCACTTTTAGAGGGACACGAGGAGGGTATGGGGTCATGGAAAGCTGTAGGTATAAGGTTGGATGCGGGCGAAATTGTCGAATTAATAAGATATGAATATGATTCTGATCGAGCCTTTATGCTGAGGGTTGACTCGAAAGTAGATTTTCATGTGGCAATTAAAAAAATTCTTGCCCTTCTGGGCAAGGACGAAAATTTCCTAAAATGGATCAGCCCGCTTGTAGAGTAAGGCGGGTTATAAGTGGAAGTCGGCGTGTGCAATTTTATTGATTGCCCGACACCTTGTGTGTGCAAGTTTAGTAATTGCCAGACACCAGGGTCTCGGTAGAGGCGCTTACGCGGCAAGTGTGTCGGGCTCAGGTTCGGTTTCGGCGGTCATCTCCTGCTTGGGAACGAGCAGCGGCAGTGTGTCGACGGCGAGCGCCTTGCGCAGCGCCTGGGCGGGCATTCGGCCCTTCAGGGGATAGCCTTGATGGCTGCGTTCGAGGTTGTAATAGCGCTGGTGCGCGTCCTGGCTTCCCCTTCATGCGCGAGGATCAAACGTTGAAAATTAATTTCAAAGAGATTGCTGTGGCTGTCGTGCTTCTAATGAGCATGGGTTACTTTACTGAATCGTTCGCTGGAAATGATTTTAAGCACGTTGAATTTACATTGTCTGACATCAAATTTTTGATGCCTGTGCCCAAAAAAAATCAATCAAAAGATACTATTGTTTCGACTCCGGTGTTTGGATTAAACCTTGATGGGGTGCAGAGAAACGATTTTGGGGGCGTGCAAATATATAGAGGCTTGTGGGATTGGGGCGGCTTTTGGGCTGGCGGATACAGAAGTCTTTCTATTGCAGTGTACGTAAGGGCTGTCGAGCTGGATCAGAACATTCTGTGCTTCGATAATTTTTCAAAATATTCCAATGACTTGGCGGCAGAGTTGACTCGCAGGAGCGAACGCGGATCCGATCCGGGTTTCAGGAATCATTTCAGTGTCGTGGATGGGCATGTAAAGCTGGGTGGAAAGGCCTCTGTGAAGATGGTGAGCAGAGGCTGGCAGAATATGGATATCTATATGGTGCCTGTAAGCAGAAGTCACTACTTGAGTATTGATTATAAATTATTGCCGCTCGGACGGCCGGATGTGGACGGCAACTACACTAATTCCGACAAGAAATGGATTGATATGGTCAATTCAATGGTGGGTGAGATGGTAAAAGGTATCGTCATTTCGGGAACGGAATCGCCAATGGGTTGTTGATTTTCGTCGTGAATGAGAAAGGCCAGGCTATCCTGGTTTTGCAGGTTGCACGAATTTAGTAATTACCCGGCACTCGGGCTTTGGCAGGAGTGCTTATACAGCGAGTGCGACGGGTTCGTTTTCGGATTTCACTTTCTGCCCGGGAACCATAGGCGGCAGGGTGTCGGCGGCGAGCGAGGTTGTAGTAGCGCAGCAGCGCGTCCAGATCGCGCTGGATCTCGACGGGCGTGATGTGTCAGGTCTGACGCCCGACAACTCGGAAGCATTCGTCGAGCAGCATGCGGATCATGCGCTCGACGAAGCCGTTGGTGCGCGGGGTGGCGCTCCAGGTGGTGCGGTGTTCGATGTCAGGGCCTGTGAGCCCAGCAATGCCAAAGGCGGTGGCAGGACGTGGAGGATCGGGGCGAGCCGTTCGTCGAGGGCTTGCAGCGTCGATCCCGATCATCGGCGCTGCGACGCGACGGATGGCTGGACGGGAATCGCCTGCGAGGGCCTTGGCTGGCAGAAAGGCTGCGGGCTGGATTTGCATCTATGGCCGCCAGCTATGTCATGACACCGCGTGGTGGCCTGCATTTTTCATGATGGCGACTGCGAGGTCATGCAGTTCGCGTGATGTGCGTCGTCCTGCGCTGTGTTCATCGCGTGCTCCGTCGCAAGCGTGCAGGGTGGTGTTTCCCCCGTATGCAAGGAGTTCGTCATGAGCAATGCCAACAAGTCGGGTGCTTCCACTGCATCCAGTGCCAAGCGCGTCGCCATTCTCGCCACCGATGGTTTCGAGCAGTCGGAACTGATGGAACCGCTGAAGCGGTTGAAGGAGGCCGGTTTCACCGTACAGGTGGTCTCGCCCGAGGGGCCGCAGATTCGCGGCTGGAAGGGCAAGGACTGGGGCGACAGCGTTGACGTGGATCTGGAGCTGTCGGCGGTGTCGCCGCAGGATTTCGATGCGCTGGTGCTGCCGGGCGGGGTGATCAATCCCGACATTTTGCGCACGAATGCCGAGGCGGTGGCCTTCATCCAGGCCTTCGACAAGGCCGGCAAGCCGCTGGCGGCGGTGTGTCACGGGCCCTGGCTGCTGGCCGAGGCCGGTGCGGCGAAGGGCCGCAAGATGACCTCCTGGCCGTCGGTGCAGACCGATCTGCGCAATGCCGGCGCGCAATGGACGGATGCCGAAGTGGTGGTGGACGGCCACATCATCACCAGTCGCAAGCCGGACGATCTGCCGGCGTTCTGCACTGCGGTCATCGAAGCGGTCAACCATGTGCAGGCACGCGCGGCCTGAGTGGGGCTTTCGATCGACGCATCGATTGATGCGACTGAGGGAAGGTCTGAACAACGCCATCCTGGAGTCGTCCAGACGTCGCGATCTCAGGCCAAGCCTGAGTCCGCTCCCGCCCAATCAATCGCTTGCGCTGTCGATTTGCGAGCGCGCCGCTCATCGCGCGCGGAACCTCTGAATTGATCAGAGATTCCTTGGCGCGGGCAGGTTGGTTCAGGCCCACGCGCTCCAGGCGACCGATCCAGGTGACCGATCCAGGTCACACCGCCACGCGGCCACCCGCACGCATCCATCGCGTGCGGGTGGCCGCGTCGTGTCGCAGGCCGGGCAGACCGGTGGTCTGGCGCCGTCCATTCTCAGGTCAGGGCAGGGTGACGGTACAACTGCCCAGATACGCACGGGTGCCGTATAGGGCGCTGACCGGCGCATTGGCATTCACCACTGTCGGCCCGAGCGCGGTCCACACCCGCCAGGGCGATGCGCCGAGCGCCGCCTGGGTGGTGTAGGTGCCGCCGGGTGCGGCGATGCGGCGGACGTGGCGCAGCGGGCCGTAGCCGCTGGGGTAGGTCCAGTACTTCACTTCGGCGGTGCCGCCGGTGCAGGCTGCGCGGGCGACATGGTCGTTGGTGGTGAACCACGAGGTCTGTTTCAGCGCGCCTTCGCGGCTGAAGCTGAAGTGGATGTGGTCGTAGTGCGGGCCGCAGCTCGGGCACGCGCGGAAGCCCTCACCGGCGCGGTCGGACGACCAGATCCTGTCCTTCCAGATGATCTCGACGATGCCCATGCGCCGCGCCTTGGAATGGCGGTTGCCGTATTCGTCGGTGGCGAGGATCCAGTCGACGATGGCCTGCGCCTTGGGGTCGGTGGAGGCGACGTAGAAATCCAGCGCGCGGCCTTCGCGGTGATAGGACGTGGAGCTGACCGAGCACGGGCGGCCGATGTGCCAGTTGGGGTTGAACTGGCTGGGTGCGCCGAACCAGAAACTCAGCAGGCCGAGCAGCCGCTCCGGGCCGGGCTTGTTGGTGGGGTCGCACAGCGGCGCCTGGTTGCGCGGGTTGTAGGGCTCGAGATTGTTGGGCGGATACGGCCAGCCCAGTTCGGTGACTTCGGCGCGGGCCGGTGCGGCCATGAACCCCAGAAGCAGGGCAGCCAACGCTGCGGCGAAGATAGGACGGGTACAAGCGGACAGCTGGATCATCGAACACTCCTTGTCGACGACAGAACCCCCTGCACCTGCACCCTAGCAGCTTGTAGTTGCAGGATCACCTGTCGCCTCGACCCGTGTCCGCACCGCCTCGCCCGTGTGGAGTAGACCGGATACGGGATGGGCACGGCCTGCGCCGCGGATTATCGTCCTGTCATCCGATCTGCCGGGAGATGGACATGTGCTGTGGACGCTGCGGATCCCGTTCCCAACCTCGCGTCGGCCTGCAGGCCGACCGCGCCTGGCAGCAGGCGGCCGTGCGTCGCGCCCTGCGCTCGCCCACATCCGATCGCGCCATCGATCTGCAGCGGATCTTCGGCCCCAATGCCGGCTACCGCTCGGCCGGGCCCAACTGGCGACGCAACCTGCGCAACAACCGTCCGCCGCCGATCGGTTTCGGCGAAATCCGCACCAGCGCCGGGCAGGATGTCGGCGCGCTGGAGCTGGTGACCCGCTTCAACGAACTGCGCCGGCAGCACCCGGGGCGTCCGCTGCCGCTGGGCGGGCTGGTGACCACCACGCCGACCGGCCTGATCCGCTACATGGTGGCCGACCCCAACCGCGACCGGATCGTGTGGCAGGGCAATCTGGCGCGGCTGCCGTGGATCAATCAGGTCGGCCCCGCGCAGCGCGAGGCGGCGATCCGCAATCTGCTGCGTCGCATCACCGGACAGGGCTTCGCCAATCTGCCGTATCCGCACGGCGGGGCCGATCTGATACCGAACCCGGTGCTGGTGCGCCCGAGCCGTTTCGACGGGTTCGATGACTTCGACGCCATGGACGAGGACGCGATGGACGACGATGCCATGGCCGATCACGCAATGGCTGATCGAGCCATCGTTGATGAAGCCATGCGCCGTGTGCTGCAGGCCGCCGCGCCGCGCAGCCAGGCCTGAGGCTCGCTGAGCTGGGGCCGGGCGGGGTGTGTGGAGCACGTGTGCCTGGCAAGGAGTACGGGTGTGTGCGGCGCGCTGCGCCTGCGTGCATTCAGGGCGCTGGCGCGGGCGCGTCTGCGCGCATCCGCCGGCTGACCAGCCAGCCGAACACCGCGGCGGTGACAAACATGATCAGGCTGTAGATCGCGGCGGGAATGGCCATGGTCGGGTTGTTCAGCAGCGCGGGGCTGAGCGCCACCGCAATCGCCAGCGTGCCGTTGTGGATGCCGATTTCCATGCCGATGGCGATGGCCTGGCGCGCCGGCAGGCCCAGCAGCCGCGGCACGCCGTAGCCCACCGCCAGACTGAGCAGATTGAAGGCGAGCGCCGCCAGCCCGATCGACGGCGCGTAGTCCACCAGCGTGTTCCAGTCCTTGAGCACGGCCAGCGCGATGATCGCGACCAGGAACAGCACCGACACCAACCGCACCGGGCGGTTCATGCCCGTAGCGAAACCCGGAAAGCGCGCGCGCAGGGCCATGCCGATCGCCACCGGCACCAGCACGATCAGGAACACCTGCAACACCTTGTCGAACTGCAGCGGCAGCGTGGCGTCTTCGCCCATGAAATGCGTCAGCGACAGGTTCACCACCAGCGGCAGGGTGACCACCGCCAGCAGCGAATTGACCGCGGTCAGGCTGATGTTCAGCGCCACATCGCCATGCGCGAGATGGCTGTAGAGATTGGCCGTGGTGCCGCCGGGCGAGGCCGCCAGCAACATCAGCCCCACTGCCAGCGCCGGGGCCAGGCCGAACAGCTTCACCAGAAAGAAACACAGCACCGGCAGCAGCACGGTCTGGCACAGCAGCGCGACGATCACCGGCTTGGGCTGCCGCCCCACGCGCCGGAAATCTTCCAGGGTCAGCGACAGGCCCAGGCCGAGCATGATGATGCCCAGGGCCAGCGGCAGCAGAACGGTGAGCAGGGAGCCTGAATTCATCGTGGGTGTCCCGAGCGACGGTGGGGCGTCGGGCCGGCGGCTTGCGATGCGGCCCCGCAGTGCAGGACCTTAGGCAGATTCGCCGCGTGCCGCAATGTCCGCGGCAATGTCCGGACCAATCCTGGCGCCAGGCTCCGCGCCAATCTGCGTTCCCCCGTGCAGGCCCGAGCGCGGGCGACGCCACGCACGGTCGCGCGGTGCGCGCCTGCGTGAGGGGCGGCATCGGGCCCTTCGTCTCACATCGCGACCGCCGGCAGCCACATGACCATCAGTGCGGCGCCACCGCCCACCACGGTCAGCAGTGCCAGCGCGACGAACACGGCCGCCACCAGATATTTCGGCCGCTGGCGCGGCGCAGCCTCCGCGGCGAAATACAGCTCGGTGCAGGCCAGCGGCGCGACCCAGCTCAGCACGCTCACCGCGAGGAAGGCCGCACTGTCGTAGCCCATGTCGTGCCCGGTCGCGGCCATGACCGCGCCGACCGGCACGATGCCGATGCGCAGGAACCACACGCCGTTGACCAGCAGATAGGCGCGCACGGCGTGGCGGCGGTGCTCCGCCATCTGCCGGCGCAGCGCGCTGCGCCAGGCCAGCGCGGCGAACACCAGGATCAGCGCGCCGTTGAGACTCGTCGACACCGCGCTGGGCAGGTTGAGCTGCGAGCCGCGCACCCAGGTCAGCCAGAAACCGCTGAGGGTTGCGACCGCAGCGGTCAGCATGAACATCCGCCCATTCCAGCGATGCAGCGCCGGCCAGCGGCGACGCAGCCACGGCAGCAGCTGCAGCATTCCGGCCACGGTCACCACCGCGCCGACGAATACATGCAGCAGCCACTGCGCGTTGCCGAGGCTGTCGCCGGGCACGTAGCCGGTGATGTGCGGCTTGTCGTTGAGCGCGGCCCAGTCGCCGCCCACGCTGCGCGCGCCGAAATACGCGAGGATGAACCAGACGAAGGCCCACTGGCCGGCCATGGCGGTCGCGAACCACAGGCGGGCGCTGGCGGCCAGCAGGCGGTCGCCGGAGGAGGGAGGTGTCGACACGGTGCGGGGCTCCGGGTTGCGGGAAGGCAGGCAGCCTGGCCTGCCGTCGGGCGCAGGTCGCGCCGATTCGGAAATCGGCCGGTCGAATCCGCCGCTCGGGAATCGACGCTCAAGGCCGATTCAGTCATGCGATCGCGTCATGCCATCCAGTCGTGCGATCCAGTCATGTGATCGCGCCATGCGACCTGAGTCATGACCGATGGCGCTTGTTGGCTGCCCGACCGCGCCCGGACACTGCGCGCACCGCAGACCCTGGAGCGCGCCGTGACGGCGACCCCCGACATTCCGACGATGGCCGTGGTGGGCCTGGCCTGGGCGTCCTTGCTGGCGCTGCTGGTGCGCAGGGACAAGAGCCATGCGGAGGTGGTGTTCGCGGTGTTCTGCGGGTCGCTGAGCCTGAGCATGCTCCGCCCCTGGCTCGCGGATTCCGAGGCCTGGTTGCTCTGGGCCTGCATGATCGGCGGGTGCGCCACCTGCAACGCCTACTGGCTGCTGGCGCGCGCCTTGTTCCGCGGCGACGAGGGCGTGCGCATGCGCCATGTGTGGGTGGCCACGGCCATCGCCGCACTGATCGCGGCCTACCGGGTCGCGGAGCGGGCAGACGGCAGCAGCGAGGGCGCCTGGACGGCCGCACTGGGCGGGCTGTTGACGCTGGCGAGTTCCAGCGTGCTGGTTCTCGCGTTTCTGGAAGCCGTGCGCGGCTGGTCCGCCGACTTGCCCGCGATGGAAAAGCGCCTGCGCATCGGCTTCATGGCGGTGTTCGGCGGCTGCGTGCTGGTCGGCACGGTCACCGGCGCCTGGGCCGAGGTGTCGCCCGGCCTGGCAGCGCAGCGGCCGACGGTCATCGCGGTCTGCGCACTGAGCATTCTCGTGTTCACCCAGTGCGCACTGTGGCTGCGCCGTCGACATCCCTGGCCGCGGCCTGTCGCGGACGACGCATCGCGTCCGCCGGCAGACATCACCGACGAGGAGCGGCGGCTGGCCGCGGCGGTGCTGCGCGTGCTGGAAGCAGAGGCGCTCTATCGCGAACCGGAATTGAAGGTGGCCGATCTGGCGCAGCGTCTGGGCTGCGCCGAGTACCGGGTCAGCCGTGCGATCACCCAGGGGCTGGGCGAGCGCAATTTCAATCGTCTGGTGAACCGCTACCGCATCGCGCACGCCCGCCGGCTGCTGGCCGACCCGGCGGAAACGCGTTCGGTGCTGGAGATCTGCCTGGACGCCGGCTTCGCCTCGCCCGGCCCGTTCAACCGCGCGTTCAAGGAAGCGACCGGGCTCACGCCCTCGGCCTGGCGCGCGCAGACGCGCGCGCGCGCGGGCAGTGGCCATGCCACGCAATCGGCCGACGCCCCTGCGCTGGCGTTGCTGCAGGCGACAGGTGATGGCGGGGCGTGATCGCGCCGCTGTGCCTGGTGAGCGGCCGGTAAGATGCGTGTCCGATGACGGCCTGGCCGGCCTCTGCCGGCGCCCGATGCCGCGCGTTGACCCATCTCGCAGCGCATGTGCGCGCGCCGCCATCGTCTCCCTTCCCATGCACAGGCCCGTCGATGTCCGATCACGCACTTCCGCCCGCGACGCACCATGACATGACCTCGACCGGGCACAGCGCCGCCGCGTTCGATCCCGACGCGCTGCAGGCCTATGCCGCACGCTGGCCCGAGGAAGCGGCGAGCGTGGAGACTTTCGCCGCCCTGCTCGCCGAAGGCGCGCATACCTTCGGCCGCGCGCGGCTGGCCGGGCATTTCACCGCCTCGGCGTGGCTGGTGGATGCCGCAGGCACGCGCCTGCTGATGACCCACCACCGCAAGCTGGACCGCTGGCTGCAGCTGGGCGGTCATGCCGATGGCGATACCGACCTCGCGCGCGTCGCGCTGCGCGAGGCCGAGGAGGAATCCGGATTGACCGGACTGCGCGTGGCGCCGGAGATCTTCGATCTGGACCGCCACTGGATCCCGGAGCGCGGCGACGTGCCCGGGCATTGGCATTACGACGTGCGCTTTGTGGTGCACGCCGGCAGCGACGAGGCCTACGTGGTCAGCGACGAATCGCATGCGCTCGCCTGGCGCGACATCGCCGCGCTGCTGGAGGAAGCGGGCATCGATCCCTCGATCCAGCGCATGGCGCGCAAGTGGCTGCAGCGCAAGCCGTAAGGCGGGCCCCGGCACACCGCGCTTCGCTCACGCAGCATCGCAGGGGCAGCATCACACGCACACGCACACGCAACTGAGCATGCGGGCGAGGGGGCGTGGCAAAAGCAGGTCCCTCGCTGCGCTCGGGACGACATCGGTTGGTATCGGGCTGTTTCTCTCACGCCGTTTCGCGGCGGAATCCCATGTGGATGATCGGCCGCATCATGCGTGCGCGTGCGGATGTGCGCATGAGCGGCGTGGCGTCGAAGCAGAAACAGAAACAGAAGCAGGTCCCTCGCTGCGCTCGGGATGACATCGGAAGGTGTCCGGAGGATGTCGGACGAGGTCGATATGACATCAGGGCGACATCGAATGGAATCGAGGCGTTTCTCTCACACGATTGATCGGCCGAATCCGACGCGGATGATCGGCCAGGCCGACGACCGTGGGTGTGCGCATGCGCGCGGCGTCGAAGCAGAAGCAGGTCCCTTGCTGCGCTCTACTGTTGTCCGGAATCTCTTCAGCGCGCCATGCTGTGCCCTTCTCCCCTCGGGAGAAGGTGGCCCGCAGGGCCGGATGAGGGTCCGGCCCTCGCGCGGAGGCTTGATGCTGGGTCGTTTTGCCGACCCTCACCCCCAGCCTCTCCTGCGCAGGGGGAGGAGAGTCATTTGCGCAGGATTCGTATCGCGCCAGATTCGGAATTGCAGATCACGCTTGAATGGGAATCAGCGCGGACGAACCGGGACAAATTGTTCCGGGACAACTTGTTCTGCGACAACTGGTTCTGCGACAACTGGTTCTGGAACAAATGGTTCTGCAACCACTTGTTCCGTACAGCAGCGCGCTGCGTTTGGGATGACAGGTGCCGGGCGATGGCAGCACGACAGCCCGCGCGATGCGGGCCGTGCGTGGCTGGTGCTGAGGTCAGTCCGCGCGGCCGGCGAATTCGCCGGTGACGGTGTTCACCCAGACCTTTTCGCCGTTGCCGATGTATTCCGGCACCTGGATTTCGATGCCGGTGTTCAGGCGTGCGGGCTTGGGGCGCTTGGTGGCGGTGCCGCCCTTGAGTTCCGGCGGAGTTTCGATGACTTCCAACGCCACGCTCTGCGGCAGCTGCAGGCCTACCGGCGCGTCGTCGATCACCTGCACATAGCAGCCGGTCAGGCCGTCGGTGATGTAACCCACGGCGTCGCCCAGCATGTCGGGGTCCAGCGTGTACGGCGTGAAATCCTCGTCGTCCATGAACACGAACGCCTCGCCGTCCTTGTACGAGAAGGTGGCCTGACGCCGCGCCAGATCCACTTCCTTCAGCTCGTCGTCGCCGCCGACGCTGAGGTCGAGCTTGTTGCCGCCGGGCACGCTGTACATGGTGAATCGATATTTCACGTTGCCGCCGCGGCCCTGCGGCGAACTGCGCTCGATATCGCGGATCTGCCAGGCGGTGCCGTTGTGTTCGACGACGTTTCCTTTCTTGATGTCGTAGGCTTTCATGGTGAATCGCTTTTGTCTGATGATGGGGTGCTGGATTTGGCGTCGTGCGTGCGCAGAACCCGTCGGATGACCCACTGCCCGGCGAGAGAGAACAGCACACCGGCGGGGATGCCGATGGTAGCTGCCGCGACGAAGTCGGGATGTGTGTCGTGGAAGGCAGCGATGGCCAGCGCGACGCCAAGGGTGAAGACGCTGCCGATTAAGATGGCTCCCCGCACGATGACGGCCCCCAAGGAGCGTCTTGCCGAGGCTCGCAAGCTGTCGACGAAATAGTGCTCGACCGGCGAGAGCGACGGTGCGCTCATTTCGCAGCCAACCGCGTCGCGCCGTCCAGGCGGATGGTTTCGCCGTTGAGGTAGACGTTGCCGAGGATGTAGGCGACCAGGTCGGCGAATTCTTCCGGCTTGCCCAGGCGCGAGGGGAAGGGGATGGAGGCCGACAGCGACTGCTGCACGCTCTCGGGCATGCCGTCGACCATCGGGGTCCAGAAGATGCCCGGCGCGATGGTCATGACCCGGATGCCGAAGCGCGCCAGTTCTCGCGCCATCGGCAGGGTCATGCCGACCACGCCGCCCTTGCTGGCGGAATATGCGGCCTGGCCGATCTGGCCTTCGTACGCGGCCACCGAGGCGGTATTGACGATCACCCCGCGCTCGCCGTCGGCGTTGGTGTCGTTGTGCTGCATCACCGCGGCGGCGGCCTTGGCCACGTTGAAGCTGCCGACCAGGTTCACCATCACCGTGCCGCGGAACTGGGCCAGCGGCATCGCGCCGTCCTTGCCGAGCACGCGGCCGGCGCCGAGGATGCCGGCGCAGTTGATCGCGGCATTCAGGCCGCCCAGGAACTCCGCGGCCTCGGCGACCGCTGCGGCCACAGCGTCCTCGTCGGACACGTCCACGCGCAGGTAGCGCGCATGGCCCTCGCCCAGTTCGGCCACGGCGGCGGCGCCCTTGTCGTCGTTGAGGTCGAACAGTGCGACCTTGCCGCCGTGGGCGACCAGCTGACGCGCGGTCGCCAGGCCCAAGCCGGAAGCGCCGCCGGTGACGATGGCGCGGGTGTCGGACAACTGCATGGGGCGTCCCCGAAGAGGCAAAGAAGCGGGATTTTAGCCCATCCCCGCCACCGGCCGGGGGCGCGGCGAACGCCGGCTGCCGGCCGTGCCTGCCGCCCGTGCCTACAGCCCGTACCTACAGGCCGTACTTACAGCTCCAGAAGATAGAAGGTATTGCAGCCGCCGTGCCCGGTGGCGCCCATCGGCGCGTCGATGCGGCGGAAGCCGCTGCGCTCGTACAGACGCATCGCCGCGTCCATGCCGGTGAGGGTTTCCAGGTAGCAGTGGGTGAATCCGAAGCCGCGGGCGGCCTCCAGGCACTGCGCCATCAGGGCGGCGCCGGCGCCGAGGCCGCGGGCGCTGGGCAGGAAGTACATCTTGCGCAGTTCGCAGACACCGTCCACACCGCCGACCAGCGGCGCCACGCCGCCGCCGCCTTCAACCGTCCAGACGGCATCGTCGTCGTGCAGGGCATCGCCGCTGCGGCGCTCGACCACGTAATACGCCGAGCGCGGTGCGGCATAGGCGCGGTGCATCCAGTCCACTTCCGGGTCGCTGATGGCGAAACCGCAGCCGGTGGCGCCGAATTCGGGCATGACCGTGCGGATGATGGCGGCGACGGCGTCGTCGTCGCGGGTTTCGATCGGGCGGATGCGGAAGGCGTGTTCGTGGGGCATGGGCGGGCGCGACTGGAGGTGTGGGAGCTGGGGAGCGTGTGGAGGCGGGACGCGGAAGGCTGATCAGGCGCCCGCTGTGTGGTGCAGGCTGCCCTGCTGCAGCCGGCGGGCGAACTCGTCGGGTTTCAGGCCGGGCGCGAACAGGAAGCCCTGGCCGATCGGCACGCCCAGGCGCATCAGGAACTGGCGCTGGGCCTCGGACTCCACGCCTTCGGCGACCAGCCCGAGATCCAGGCTGCGGGCGATGCCTGCGACGGCCTGGCACACCGCCACGTCGGAATGTTTGCCCGGCACCCCGGCCACGAACAGCTGGCTGAGCTTGAGCCCGTGGATCGGCAGGCGACGCAGGTAGTTCAGTGCGCTGTAGCCTTCGCCGAAATCGTCGATGGTCAGGATCACGCCCATCTCGCGCAGCTCGGCGAAGGTGCGCAGGGTGTCGGGCGCATCCTCGATCAGCACGCGTTCGGTGAATTCCAGCTCCAGCGCGGCGCCGGGCAGGGAATATTCGTCCAGCAGGCGGCGCACGCTCTGCGCGAGGTCTTCGCCGATGAACTGGCGGTAGGACACGTTCACCGCCACCCGCACCACGCCCAGGCCCGCGTCGCGCCAGGCGGCCACCTGCCGGCAGGCCTGACGCAGCACCCAGCCGCCGATGCGCACGATGTCGCCGGTGGTTTCGGCGTGGCCGATGAAGCGGTCCGGGCGCATTTCGCCGAGCTGCGTGTTCTGCCAGCGGATCAGCGCCTCGGCCGCGACCACGCGGCCGCGCAGCAGGTCGACCTGCGGCTGGTAGACCAGATGGAATTCCTCGTTCTCGGCCGCGCGACGCAGATGGGTCTCCATCCACAGCCGGTCGGCCTGCGATTTCGCCAGCTCCGGGGTGAAGGCCTGCCAGGCGTTGCGCGCGCGCCGCTTGCTGTCGTACATCGCCGCGTCGGCGTTCTGGATCAGCGTCTGCGGGCGCTCGCCGTGCTCGGGCGCGCGCGCGATGCCGATGCTGGCGGTGATGTTGAATTCGTCGCTGTCGAAACGGAACGCGTCCGAGAGTGCATCGAGCACCGACTGGGCGATGCGTTCGGGGCGGCCGGTGTCGTCGTTGTACTGGCACATCACCAGAAACTCGTCGCCGCCGAAGCGCGCCACCAGGCCTTCGCTGCCGACCGCGGCGGCGATGCGCTGCGCGGCGGCGGCCAGCAGCTCGTCGCCGGCGGCGTGGCCCAGCACGTCGTTGACCACCTTGAAGCGGTCCAGGTCGACATACAGCACGGCGAGGCTGGACAGGGTGGGATCGTCCAGGCGCTGATCCAGCTCGGAGAGGATCGCGTCGCGATTGAGCAGGCCGGTCAGCGGGTCGGTCCGCGCCTGCACGCGCAGGCTTTCCTCGGCGTGCTTGCGTTCGGTGATGTCCTGCAGGGTGCCGACCAGACGCGAACTGCCCGGCGCGCCGCGCTCGGTTTCGCCGATGAAGCGCAGCCACACGGTGTGCCGGTCGCCGCGCACGTACTGCAGCTCCAGGTCGAAACTGCCGTGATGCGCCACCAGACGGTCGAGCGCCGCGCGCAGGCGCGGCTGATCCGGGCCGTAGACGCCGAGCAGCAGGTCCTCCATCGACTCTGCCGCCGGCTCGCGGCCGAGGATGCGCTGCGCCTCGTGGGTGAGATACAGCCGCTGGCGGCTGCGGTCCCACTCCCAGCCGCCGATCCGCGCCAGCTCCTGGGCGCGGTGGAACAGCACATTGTCGCGTTTGAGCGCGGTGACGTCGCTGAACATCGCGAACACGAACTGCGGCTGGGTGCCGTCGGCCTGGAACACCGGCACCGAGGTCACCGACACCCACGACATGCGCTGGGTGGGCAGGTGGTACAGGCCCACGACCGTGTTGCTGATGACCTGGGCCTGCTGCAGCGCGCGGTTGGTCGGCCACTGCGCGAAGGACAGCGGCCGGCCGCGGTCGTCGACGATCTTCCAGTCGTCGGGACGCAGGATCTCGCGCGCGGTCTGGCCCGGCTCGGCGCCGATGGTGCGGTGCGCGGCCGGATTGGCCGAGACCACGCGCATCTCGCGGTCGAACAGGATCACGCCGACGTCGATGGATTCCAGCAGCAGCCGGTAGCGGGTCTCGGCCTGCCAGCGCCGGCTGAGATCGCGCGCCACCGCCACGATGTGTTTGCGGCCGAGATATTCGAAGCCCGCGGAATGCACTTCCACCGGGAAGCGGCTGCCGTCCTCGCGCATGTTGGTGACTTCGACCACATAGGTGTCGCCGCGATTCAGCGCTTCCCACACCGGGACCAGATGGTCCTTGGGCAGGTCGGGGTTCAGCACCTCGATGGGTTTGCCGACGATTTCCTCGCGCGGGCGCCGGTAGGCTTCCAGCCCGGCCTTGTTGAGATCCAGCACGGTGCCGTCCCAGTCGATGATGCTGACCGGATCGGGCACGGCGTCGAACAGGGTGGTGTAGCGGCGGTGCTCGGCATCGATTTCGTCGATCGCACGCGCCAGCGCGGCGTGCGCACGCGCGAGCAGCGCGCGCTGGGCCTCGGCATCGGCCTCGGCATCGGCGGGTGCGGCATCAGCGGCGGAGGCAGTGCCGGCGCCCAGCGCGCGCTCGAGCGCGGCCAGCGTGTCCTGCAGGTCGGACACCTCCGCCGGTGCGGCGGGCCGCTGCTGCGTGCGCTTGCGCCCGTTCATGCCGATCCGACGTCGCCTCCCGTAGCGGCGGCCGGTTCCGTGGCCCGTCCCACCCGGCTGCCGGTCTGGCGCCCGAGCTGCGCCGCCAGCCATCGGCCGGTGGCGGACAGCGCGTCGAGGTCGATGCCGGTGCGGATACCCATGCCGTGCAGCATATACACCACATCCTCGCTCGCGACATTGCCGCTGGCTCCGGTGGCGTAGGGGCAGCCGCCCGCGCCGGAGACCGAGGCGTCGACCACCGCCACGCCTTCCTCCAGACAGGCGAGGATGTTGGCCAGCGCCTGGCCGTAGGTGTCGTGGAAATGCACCGCCAGCGCGGCCATCGGCACCTCGTTCGCCACCGCGCGCAGCATCGCCGCGGCCTTGCGCGGGGTGCCGATGCCGATGGTGTCGCCCAGCGAGATCTCGTAGCAGCCCATCGCGTGCAGCTCCCGGGCCACGCGCACCACCTCGGCGACCGGCACCTCGCCCTGGTAGGGGCAGCCGAGCACCGTGGACACGTAGCCGCGCACCGCCACGCCGTCGGCCTGCGCGCGCGCGATCACCGGCGCGAAGCGCTGCAGCGACTCGGCGATGGAGGCGTTGATGTTCTTGCGGTTGAAGGCTTCCGACGCCGCGGTGAACACCGCGATCTCGTCCACGCCCACCGCACGGGCGCGTTCGTAACCCTGTTCGTTCGGCACCAGCACCGGGTAGCGCACGCCCGGGTGTTTGGCGATGCCGACATAGACCTCGGCCGCGTCGGCCAGCTGCGGCACCCATTTCGGGCTGACGAAACTGGTGGCTTCGATGCTGCGCAGCCCGGTCGCGGACAGGCGGTCGATCAGCGCGATCTTGGTCGCGGCCGGCAGCAGGGCCTTCTCGTTCTGCAGGCCGTCGCGGGGGCCGACTTCGACGATGCGGACATCGGGTGGCAGATGCTCGGCAGGTGCTGCGGTGGAATTCACGCGTCGTCCCCTGCTGCGGCCAGCAACGCCAGCACCGCATCCGCCTCGACGAAATCGCCGGCGGCGACGCGGATCTCGGACACGACGCCGGAGCCCGGCGCCTTGAGCGCCAGCTCCATCTTCATCGCTTCCATCACCAGCAATTCCTGCCCCTGTTCGACACGGTCCCCCACCTGCGTCCGGATCACCACGATGCGGCCGGGCATCGGCGCGACCAGACGGTCGCCCGAGGCGCCGGCGTCGCCGGCGTCGGCGCGGTAGGCCGGCACACGCACGAAACGCCAGCGGCGCACGCCGTCGTGCAGCCGGATCGCGGTCTCGCCGCGGCCGGCATCCACGCGCAGGCGCTGCCCCTCACCGTCGAAACGCGCGAACAGCGCATCGCCGGACAATCCACCTTCCGACAGCGACGCGCCCTCCACCTGCACGGTGCCGGCGTCGTCCTCGATCCGGTAGCGCCCGTCCGCGCCGTGCGCGGTCAGGGTGTGCGCGGCGCCCTCGTGCTCCAGCACCAGCCGGCGCTGACCGGCGTGGCCCAGGCGCCAGCCGTCGGCGCGTGCCCAGGGCGAGGTCGGGTCGCCGCTCGCGGCGGCGTCGCTGCGGGTCTGCGCTTCTTCCTGCAGCAGGCAGACCACGGCTGCCGCCGCGCGCATCCGCCGCAGCTGTGAGACCTCGGGCGCGATGGGCATGAAGGCGTCGAGGTCGCGGTCGAGCGTGCCGGTGTCGATGGTCGCCTCGACCACTTCCGGGTGGCGGATCAGCCGTTCCAGGAAGGCGATATTCGACTTCGGACCTTCGATCGCGCACTGCGCCAGTGCCTCGCGCAGGCGGGCGAGGGCGCGCGGGCGGTCGACATCGTGCACGATGAGTTTGGCGATCATCGGGTCGTAGAAAATGGTGACCGTATCGCCCTCGATCACGCCCGAGTCGATGCGCACATGTGCATCGGCCGCAGGCAGTCTCAGCCGTGTCAGCTTTCCAGAACCGGGCAGGAAGCCGGCTTCGGGGTCTTCCGCATACAGCCGCACTTCGATGGCGTGGCCGCGCTGCGGGATATCGGTCTGCGCCAGCGGCAGCGGCGCGCCCGCGGCGATGCGCAGCTGCCACTCCACAAGGTCGAGGCCGGTGGTGCATTCGGTCACCGGGTGCTCCACCTGCAGGCGGGTGTTGATTTCCATGAAATAGAAGTGACCGTCCTGACCGACGATGAACTCCACCGTGCCCGCGTTCTGGTAGTCGATGGCGTGCCCGGCCTGCACCGCGGCCGCGCCCATCGCCGCGCGCAGTTCGGGAGTGAGGAAGGGCGAGGGCGATTCCTCCAGCACCTTCTGATAGCGGCGCTGGGCCGAGCATTCGCGCTCGTTGAGGTGGATCACCTGCCCGTGCGCGTCGCCGAAGATCTGGATCTCGATGTGGCGCGGATGCTCCACGTAGCGTTCCAGCAGCACCCGGTCGCGTCCGAAGGCGTTGCGCGCCTCGCGCTGGCAGCTTTCCAGGTTGGGCAGGAATTCCGCCGAGCTGCGCACGATGCGCATGCCCTTGCCGCCGCCGCCGTGCGCGGCCTTGATCATCAGCGGGTAGCCGATGGCGTCGGCCTCGCGCTGCAGCAGGTCCGGCGACTGGTCCTCGCCGGTATAGCCCGGCACCACCGGCACCCCGGCGGCCTGCATCAATTCCTTCGCGCCGGCCTTGCTGCCCATCTTGCGCATCGAGCCGGCCTTGGGGCCGATGAACACGATGCCCGCGGCCTCCACCGCATCGGCGAAGTCGGCGTTCTCGCTGAGGAAGCCATAGCCCGGATGGATCGCCTGCGCACCGCTGGCCTGCGCCACCGCGAGGATCGCATCGCCGCGCAGATAACTCTCCTGCGGACGCGCACCGCCGATGTGGTGGGCCTCATCGGCCAGACGCACGTGCTGCGCGTCGGCGTCGGCATCGGAATACACCGCGACGGTGCGGATGCCGAGGCGACGGCAGGTGCGGATCACGCGGCAAGCGATTTCGCCGCGGTTGGCGATGAGGATCTTGGAGAACATCGGGTGGGTCATTCCTCTCCTTCCCGGTCCAGGGAAGGATTGCGGTGAGTGTCGAGGCGGCTGAGTCCCCGGCGATGGCGGACTGCGGACGTGCGCGTCATTGCCCGGCCCAGACCGGCTTGCGCTTTTCCAGAAACGCGCCGATGCCTTCCTGCCCCTCGCGCGAGACGCGCAGGCGGGCGATGAGGTCGGCGTTGTCGTGGTCCAGGCGGTCGCGGTCGCGGCTGGCGCAGACCCGGCGGACCAGGGTCTTGGCGTGGGCGGAGGCGAAGGGGCCGGCCTTGAGCAGCAGGTCGATCTGGCGATGCACCGCGGCATCCAGCGCGTCTGCGGGCACCACCTCGTGCAGCAGGCCGATGCGCAGGGCTTCGGCGGCGTCGAACACCTCGGCGGTGGTGAACCAGCGCCGCGCCTGGCGCGGGCCGATCGCGGCGATGACGTAGGGCGAGATCACCGCCGGCAGCAGGCCCAGACGGCTTTCGGTCAGGCCGAATTTCGCCTCCGGCACGCCGATGGCGATGTCGCAGCAGGCCACCAGGCCCACGCCGCCGCCGAAGGCCGCGCCCTGCACCCGGGCGATGGTCGGCCGCGGCAGTTCGTCGAGGGTGCGCATCAGCCGCGCCAGGGCCAGCGCGTCGCTGCGGTTTTCCGCTTCGCTGGCGTTGGCCATGTCGGCCATCCAGTTGAGGTCGGCGCCGGCAGAAAAACTCGGGCCGTCGGCTTCCAGCACCACCAGCCGCACCGCGGGGTCCTTGCCGGCGCTTTCCAGCGCCGAGGTCAGCGTCTCGATCAGGGTGGCGTTGAAGGCGTTGTGCACCTCGGGCCGGTTCAGGCGGAGGTGCACGATGGCGCCATTGCGGTGGTACTGCAGATGATCGGTCATGCAGGTTCCTGCGGAGGGTGGGGCGCGCGCTGGTGGTGGTGGGCGTGGGCGACTGCCGTACGGCCGCAGCACGATGGGCGGTGGAGGCGGGGCGCGTAACGGGCGGGATTCGATGCCGGCCGCCGGCGTGTCCGCGGACGTCGGCTGAATGATATCCGCAGCGCGTCGCCGGCGACCTGCGGGAGCTGCCACCGGGCGCGGCGGCGGGGTATCATTGAGAATCATTAGCGTTTGGAAACCCGCGTGAACCCGGACGATTCGATGCTCGATCCACTGCGGCAGGGTCAACTCCGGCCTGGTCAACTCCGGCTCGACCAACTGCCGCCGCGCACCGCTGCGGTGGTCGAAGGCGTGGATGATCGCAGCCACGGCGCGCATGCCGCTTCGGATGCAGGCGCGTCCACGGCGCCGGGTTTCGACCAGATCGCCCGCCGCCTGCGCGAGCTGGGGTTCGTTGGCGGCGAGCGGGTGGAGGTGGTGGCCACCGGCCCGTTCGGCGCCGACCCGCTGCTGGTGCAGGTGGGGTTCACCCGATTCGCGCTGCGCCGCAGCGAAGCCGCGCGCGTGCGCGTGCGCCCGGAGGCCGCATGAGCGCACAGACCGCGCCGCTGCGCCTGGCCCTGGTGGGCAATCCCAACTGCGGCAAGACCGCGCTGTTCAACCTGCTCACCGGCAGTCGGCAGAAGGTGGCCAACTACGCCGGCGTGACCGTGGAGCGCAAGGAAGGCCGGATGCGCGGCGCCCACGGCCGCCAGTACGCGCTGCTGGACCTGCCCGGCGCCTACAGCTTCCAGGCCGCCAGTCTCGACGAAGCGGTGACCCGCGACATCTGCCGCGGCTTCTACCCGGGCGAGCCCGCGCCGGACATCCTGGTCTGCGTGGTCGACGCCACCAATCTGCGCCTGCATCTGCGCTTCGCGCTGGAAGTGCGCGCGCTCGGCCGGCCGATGGTGCTGGCGATCAACATGATGGATACCGCGCGCCGCCGCGGGATCGAGATCGACCTGCAGGCGCTGTCGCGCGAGCTGGGCGTGCCGGTGGTCGAGACCGTGGCCGTGCACCGCGACGGCGGCCGCGCGCTGGTGGCGCAGCTCGACGCGATGGCGGAAGCCCCGGCTGCGCCCGCCGTACAACTGCCCGCGACCGACGGCCCGGCCGGGACCCACGCCCAGGCCTCCGCCGAAGCCCTGCATGCCGAAACCCGTCGCCTGCTGGCGCTGGCGGTGGCCATGCCGCGGCGCACCGCGCAGATCGACGACACCCTCGACCGCTGGCTGCTCAACCCGGTGTTCGGCCTGCTGGCGCTGGCGGCGGTGATGTTCCTGATCTTCCAGGCGGTGTACGCCTGGGCCACGCCGATGATGGACGCCATCGACGCTGCAACGGGCTGGCTGGGCGCCACGGTGGGCGCGGCGCTGCCCGAAGGGCCGCTCAACAGTCTGCTGGTGGACGGCGTGATCGCCGGCCTCGGCGGGGTGGTGATCTTCCTGCCGCAGATCCTCATCCTGTTCGCCTTCATCCTGGCGCTGGAGGAGTCCGGTTACCTGCCGCGCGCGGCCTTCCTGCTCGACCGGCTGATGTACGGCGCCGGCCTGTCCGGGCGCAGCTTCATCCCGCTGCTGTCCAGCTTCGCCTGCGCCGTGCCCGGCATCATGGCCACGCGCAGCATCCAGGACCCGCGCGACCGCATCGCCACCATTCTGGTCGCGCCGCTGATGACCTGCTCGGCGCGGCTGCCGGTGTATGCGCTGCTGATCGCGGCCTTCATTCCGCAGCGCGAGGTCTGGGGCCTGTTCAATCTGCAGGGCCTGGTGCTGTTCGCGCTGTACGCCGCGGGCGTGGTCAGCGCGCTGCTGGTCTCCACCGTGATGAAGCGCTGGCGTCGCGACAAGAGCGAGCATGCGCTGCTGCTGGAGTTGCCCTCGTACCGCCTGCCGCACCCGCGCGACCTGCTGATCGGCCTGTGGGAACGCGCGATGATCTTCCTCAAGCGCGTCGGCGGCATCATCCTCGCGCTGACCATCCTGCTGTGGTTCCTGCTGTCGTTCCCGGCACCGCCGCCGGGCTATACCGGCAACCCGCTGGATGTCAGCCTGGCCGGCCGCATCGGCCACGCCATGACCGCGGTGTTCGCGCCGCTCGGCTTCGACTGGCGCATCTGCATCGCGCTGATCCCGGGCCTGGCCGCGCGCGAAGTGGCGGTGTCCTCGCTGGCCACGGTCTACGCCCTGTCCGCAGCCAACGACGACGCAGCCGCGCAGGCGCTCAGCCCGCTGATCGCGCAGGACTGGAGCCTCGCCACCGCGCTGTCGCTGCTGGTCTGGTACATCTACGCGCCGATGTGCATTTCCACCCTTGCCACGATCAAGCGCGAGACGCATTCGTGGAAACAGACCGGCTTCGCCACCGGCTATCTGTTCGCGCTGGCCTATCTGGCCTCGCTGGTCACCTACCAGACCGCCGTGGCGCTGGGAGCGGGCTGATGGACGGCGCGGACTGGCTGCCGCTGGCCCTGCAATACGCGCTCGTGACCGTGGCGGTGGCGCTCAGCGCCTGGGCCGTGCTGCGCGCGCAGGCGCCCGCGTTCGAGCGCCGCCTGCGCACCGCGCTTGCGCTCCCGCTGCTGCGCGCGGGCAGGCCCGCATGGATGCGCGCGCTGGGGCGGTGGATCGCGCCGGCCCCTGCAGTGTCCGCTGCGGGCTGTGGGGGATGCGACGGGTGTGGGCGCGATCCGTGATCAGGCACGTCGCGTTGATGGTGTTTGCCTCTGTTGCGCTGCTCGTGGCGGAGCCATCCATTGCGACACGACGCCTGCAATTGCTGGAATGCTTCCAGCTGTCCGCGCTGCGTTACGTGGCCCGTGAAGGGCGGGCTGCGCTGGTGCGCATGCCTGATGGACGCGTTCACCGAGCCCGGCGAGGGGATTATCTGGGCTGGAACGACGGCAAGATCCTGCGTATCGAGAATACTGCCATCATCCTCATCGAGCTGCATCCAGACGGTGAAGGCGGCTGGTACGAGAGGGAGGCGCGACTTCCGCTTACATCGAGCGATACCGTCGCAGCGCCAGATTCACCCGATCGCTGCAGGCCGCCAGATGGTGAAGGCGGCTGGTATGAGAAGTAGGCGCGACGCCCACTTGCTCGAAGGACACCGTCGAAGCGCCGGATTCGCGTGATCGCTGCGGGCAGTCGGTGGCGAAACAGATGAAGCCTCTGGCGAATGACCCGACTCCTTCGCCGATGAAACCCTCGATAGCGATTGAACGGAGACATCGCCGCGCCTCCCGGCCGCGCCAAAGTGGCTACGCTTGTGGATCAGCTGTGAGCGGCACTATCAGGCTGTTGAAAAACAGCCTGATAGCGCAGCCAAGGAAGGCTGCGACGACGACCTGATGCGGCAGGCATAGGACAAACGACATCGCCGCGGCGAAACCCGGCATTGCCGTCGGTCAGCCGTCGGATTTTCCGCTCTTTTCTGCGATGAGGCCGGCCGCGCTCATGTCCTCAATCATCGCGTCCTTCTCATCCCACAGCCCGTTGATCCACTGCTGGAAACGCGCGCGGTACGCCGGGTCGTGGGTGTAGTCGCCGCCAAGCAGGTCGGCGGGGATTTCGCGCTCGCGGACGCGGATGTGCACGGCCGGCACGCGGTCGGCGATCATGTCGATCATCGAGGGCCGTCCGCCCGGGTAGAGGATGGTGGTATCGAGCACGGTGTGCAGGGTGTCGCCCATCGCATCGATCACGAAGGCCACGCCGCCGGACTTGGGCTTGAGCAGATGGCGGTACGGTGAGCCCTGCGCCGCGTGCTTCTCCGCGGTGAACCGCGTGCCTTCGACGAAATTCATCACCGACACCGGGATCTCGCGGAATTTGGCGCAGGCCTGGCGCACGGTCTGGCGGTCGCGCTCGCCCAGCTCCGGCCTGCGTGCGATCTGTTGCCGGCTGTAGCGGCCCATGAACGGGAAATCCAGCGCCCACCAGCACAGGCCGAGCACCGGCACCCAGAACAGCTGTCGCTTCAGGAAGAAGCGCAGGAACGGGATGCGCCGGTTGAACACCTTCTGCAGCACCACGATATCGACCCAGCTCTGGTGATTGGCCAGTACCAGATAGTGGCCGTCGCCGCGGAGCGTGTCGGGCAGATCCACGACGAAGCGCGTCCGGGTCAGGCCCGCGATCATCGCGCTGTTGACCGCGATCCAGCTGCTGGCGAGGCCGGTGAGCACCGGGTTCCAGGTCCGTCGCCAGGCGGCAAGCGGCACCAGGGCCTTCAGCAGGGCCGCCAGCAGGAGCGGGGTGGCGTGCAAGAGGGTGTTGGCCGCGATCAACAGCAGAATCGGGACCACGCGGAACCACAGCATGGGCAGAACCGGGCGAGTGCAGGACGTGGCATTGTGCTACAGGAGCGCGTCGATGCGTACCGCCATGCGCTGCCCGGCGCACGCGGGACAGCCGTCGGATCTCACCCGTCGACCGGCGGCTCCTTCGCCCGTCCGTCCTCGTGCTCGTCCTCCTGCTCGTCGTGTTGACAGCCTTCCCGGTCGTCGCGCGATTCGCACGATGCGCCCGGCGTTTTTGCACGATGCGTCTGCGTCTCGGGCTGGCGACTTGGGGCCTTGCGTGCAGGATCGCCCTGTTTTTCAGGCGTTCGCGCGCGCGGCGTGGGATTGGCACGGCACTTGCGCCTTCACTGCCATCCCCCCACCGAAGGAGTCGCCGTGAGTACCCCGCAAAAACTGGAACAGGCCCTGATGAAGGGCATCGACGACGAGCGCACCATCATGCTGGGCCTGGCCGGCCAGGACGAACACATGAAGCCGATGACCGCCTTGCTGGAAGACGGCAAGGGCCCGCTGTGGATCTTCACCTCGGACGACAACGGCATCGTGCAGGGCCTCGGCGGCGGCGTGTCCAAGGCGCGCGCCTGCTATGTCTCGAAGGGTCACGACCTGTTCGCCTGTCTCGACGGCCCGATCCGGGTCGACAACGACCCTGCGGTGATCGAGCGCCTGTGGAACCCCTTCATCGCCGCGTGGTACGAAGGCGGAAAGACCGACCCCAAGCTGCGTCTGCTGCGCTTCGATGCCCAGCATGCGCACGTCTGGGAAAACGGCTCCAGCCTCCTGGCCGGTATCCAGCTGCTGTTCGGTCGCGACCCCAAGCAGATGTACGCCGACAAGACCGCGGAAGTGCACCTGAACTGAGGCGCATATTTCGTCAGGCGCGGATTGCCGGCTCGCAGGAGCGCAATCCAGTTGAGCCGCCAGGCAGCATGCCATCTCATCAGGACGCAATGATCAGCACAGTCGCCTGACCCAAAACGACTGCGCGCCGGGTATCCCCCGGCGCGCAGTCGTTTGCGCGTGAGCACTTCAACGGTTGACCGCAGGCCCGTTCACGCCGGCGTAGCCGTTCGCGCATCCTGTGGTGCAGGTGGTGGCGAGCATGTTGTAGACGATGCGGCCGGCGTTGGATTTCGACCTGAAATGACCGACGCCACCGCTGGTGTCGCCACCGCCGAGGTTGTGCGGGCTGCCGTCGGCCCAGTCCCAGTCGTAGGCGTAGGCGCTGCTGCCGAAGCCGATGTCCACCTGCGCCTTGACCGCGGCCGTGGTGTTGAACAGCGCGCCGTCGCGGCAGCCGGACGAGTAGGCGACAGTGAAGCAGTGCACCTGGTCGTAGTTGCCGGCGGTGATGGTGTAGAAACGGATGGCGGTGAAGGCCGATGGCATGGCGCGCAGGCTGGTGCTGCCGTTTCCGGTCCAGCGGTTGTAGCCGTAGTACAGCACGCCCGTGCTCGGGTAATAGCCGAACGTGTAGTGGTCGTAGGGCCAGACCCAGGCCTCGGCGTTGCATACCGGCGCATACGCGGATTGATAACCGGTCGAATAGCAGGTATTGAGGCCGCGCAGGCCGCCGCCGATATTGATGAAACGCCGCACGCTGCCCTGAAGGCCGTAGTAGCGCAGGGTGGCGATGGCCATGCTCGAACCCAGCGAATGCGCGACGATATCCACCTGGCTTTTTCCGGTGTGCGCCTTCACCTTGTCGATGAAGGTCTTGAGGATGGCGTACTTGTCGGGCGCGTGATAGTTGTACTGCGGCGCGGCGCGCTCGTCGGCATCGAGATAGGTCACCCCGTACAGCTCGCAATCGTTGTAACCGCGCGACTTGAGTTCGTCGTAGATGGAGGATGTCGGCGTGGTGTAGCCGTTCACCGCGCCTGGTAGCATGTCGAAGCCGATCGCAGTGTCGCCGTTGCCGTGGATGTAGACCACCGGCGTGCGCGTCGCGGTGCAGCTGCCGCCACCGAAGCCGCCGTGACCGACACCCGGGGAGAACCCGCCCGCATATTGGGTGGCGGTGCCGGTGCAGGCGTAGCCGTTGTTGCTGCCGCAGTCCAGCGCCTGTGCGCTGCCGGGCCACATGACGGCCAGTGCGAAAACGACCGCAAGGCCACGGCCGGCGAGCATGCCGGCGCTGGCCGCGGTTGGCGGGCTTGCCGGCGACAGACTGGGGGATTCCCGATGCGCGCGCATGCGAAGCGCCTTGCGAATGGAGCTGTCGCACCAGGTGAGGAACGAGGCGACAACCGACGTGCGGAACGATGTGCGTGCGCTGCGGATCATGCGATGTCCCTCGCAGGAGTGAGCGGTCATGGTGATGAAGGGCGCGCGACGGCTCGACTGCGCCGCACGTTTCATCCGCCTGGGGAAGGTCTGAACGACGCCGTCCTGGGAGTCGTTCGGACGTCGCAGGCTCGGGCCAGGCCCGCGTCTGCTCCCGCCACATCCCTCACTTGCGTGATCGATGTGCGAGCGCGCCGTCCCTGGCGCGCAGAACTTCCGGATGGATCAGAGGCTCCTGAACACCCTTATGCGCTGCTGGGCGCGTGCGGGCCATTGCACGAAAGGGCATGACGCAGTGCCGCATCGGCCGTGGCGGGGTTGCCGTGGACAGATGCGATGCGGGCGCCGGCAGGCGCGCTCGACAAGTGCGCTCGACAGGCATGCTCGACAGGCGCTCGCCGGAGACGGCACCGCCGGCGCTGATCGACGTGCCGCGAAAATATCGGTGGGGAATCGCGCATGCCGCCGCGCCGCAAGTGATCTGCCACTGCAGGTGCGGTGTTCGTTGTGCACGATCCGCATCGTGCACGACCTGCGCATCGCAGGATGTCCGCTGATTTCAGACGTTTTTTCATATCGCGCATGAACCGGAACGACGCAATCCGGAGAAGTCAGGCTGCGCTCGGTGGTGCGTGCGGACTCTGCGCATCGACTTGCATCAGAGACACACCGATATGCGCACCGAGCCGCTTTCCACCACAGCAACACCGACCGAATCGCGACATGCGTCCATGCATCCGTCGCTGCACCCAACCACCCCGGACGCCCTCGCCGTCCCCACGTCGACGATGCAAGGCGTCGCTGCCTCCGGCCGATCGACGCTGTCGCCGCTCGCACAGCGCCTTCCTTCGCAAGACGCACAGATGCCGCAGAGCACGGAGCAGGGCGCGCCCTCGCAGTCTCAGCCCGGCGCTGCGTGCGCGCGTGCGGCCTTCCGCTACCCGAACGCCACCTCGCGTCTCGTGCTCGATGGCCTCGGGCAGATCGAGGAGCGCTTCAGCCATCGCGTGAACTCGGCAGCGTCGCTGTCGCGCGACCATGCCAGACAGGGTCTGGAGTCCGCTCGCCGCATCGGTGGCCGCGTCTATGGCGAAGCCGAACGCGTCTACGGCAAGGCCGAGCGCCATCTGGTGCCGCGCCGTCTGCTCGAGCTGCGTTCGAGCCAGACAGACTGGCGCAAGCGCGCCGCGCTGCAGGTGCTCTCGGCGTTCATGGTCTCGCTGTCGCTGGGCCTGATCGCACTCAATGCAGCGGTGATCGTGGACGCGCCGCGTGCCCATGCCGCCTCGACTCTGCCGCAGTCGACGATCGAAGCGACCGCGGTGCAATCGCTGCATGCGCCGCCGACACCGCCGCCGCAAGGGTATGTCGCACAGGCGATGGGGCGTTACTCGGCGATGTTGCCGCGTCCGGTGGTAGCGGATATCCCGATGCCCGAGATGGACGATCTCGCGCCCAGGCAGCCCACGGCAGCCGAGCTGCGTCGCCAGTTCGCACTCGACCGCGCACGCTTCAAGGCACAGAACAGCCTGCCTGAAGATGTCCTGGCCGCATCGGCACAGCGTGCCGACGAGGCGGCGCGTATTCTCGCCGCGCACACGCCGCCGACCCGCGACGACGCGTCGTCGTCTACTGCTGGCGTACAGATGACCACCGATCCGGCCGATGTGTCGATGAATGCCTATGACCCGGCGAACGTCGGTGCCGCGGCTGCGATGCTGCCGCAGAGTCCGTGATCGCCATGCGGCAGCGTACCTGCTGTTACACCAGACATCGCATCATGCGTCGCGCCAGGCATCGAATCACGCATCGAATCACGCACTGTCTGCAGCTTCAACGGTATCGATGACCGGCATCAACGCCGGGTCGCGAATACGCCATCCAGTGCGGGCTGCGCATCGAAACCGGCGGTCTTGAGTCTGGCCATCACTTCGCGGGGCACATTGCGGCCGCTGGTCAGGGCATTCGGATTGCCGGTGTAGTGGAACAAGCGTCCGCCGCGACGCAGCACGCGCGCGAGCTGGTGGTAGAAGGCCTGCGAATACAGCTCGCCCGCGATGCCGAAACGCGGCGGGTCGTGCAGCACCGCATCGAATGCCGCATCGGGCAGGGCGGCGATCGCTTGCGACACATCGCCTTCACGCAGTTCGAGCCGTCCGCCGTGGGCGGGTGCCTCCGGGTCCGGCGACCAGGGGTTGAGCGTGCGCAGCCACAGCACGTCTGGATTCTTCTCGAACGAGAGCATGCGGGCCACGCCGGCTTCCAGGCAGCAGGCCGCGAAATAGCCCAAGCCTCCACAGGTGTCGAGCACCGCCGCCCCCTGCGGACGCACCAGCGCCACCTTGCGCCGCGCATCGTCGATGGGTGAGGTCTTCGCGGTCGGCAGCATCTTGATGCCGTCGATCTCGAACGTGGGCGCCCCCCATTCGGTCGGCACCAGCTTGATCAAGCCGCCGCTGAAGCGCGACACCGGCGCGTAGTCTTCGCCATCCCAGTAGTACAGCGTGCGGTCCTTGAGCTTGCCCGCGGGATACGGGTAATGCTGGCCGCGCCAGACGAAGCCGTCGGCAGACAGCGCCACCTGCTCCCGGGAGCGGCCGAGATCGAGCGAACCCTGCCACTGCGCTGCGCCGGAGGCCAGTGCGCGCAGCAGCGAGTCGGCGGTGTCGCGGGTCAGCAGCGGGAGGGTCGGATGCGGCACGGCGGTGGCCTGCGGGCGGGGGCGAAAGGGTAACGCTCCAGCCCCTCGCCTGCACGCTTGTGCGCGCCCGCGCGCGCTTGGGCGTTGCGTGCGGGCCGCGCGGGCACCCGATCGCTCGCGCGTCGCGCGGCCCGCCTACACTGCCGCGATGGAATACGCAGGACTCTTCGCCGCCGCCTTCATCGCCGCCACCCTGCTGCCGGCGCAGTCCGAGGCGTTGCTGGCGGCGCTGCTGCTGCAGGGGCATCCGGCCTGGGCGCTCGTGCTGGTGGCGAGCGTCGGCAACGTGCTGGGCTCCACCGTGAACTGGTGGCTGGGGCGCGAGATCGCGCGAGCCGGCGTCGCGCGCTTCGGCGCGCGGCGCTGGTTCCCGGTGAAGCCCGAGGCGCTCGAGCGTGCGCGCGGCTGGTACATGCGCTGGGGGCGCTGGAGTCTGCTGCTCAGCTGGGCGCCGATCATCGGCGACCCACTCACGCTCGCTGCAGGCGTGATGCGCGAACGGCTGACGGTGTTCCTCGCGCTGGTCACCGTCGCCAAGACCGCCCGCTATGCGCTCCTTGCCGTCCTCGTGCAGAGCCAGCTCTGAGCAGCGGACGCTGCATTCCACCGCAGATCAGGCCGTGTGTGACACATGCCTTGCGACGGAGCATCCAACGCCAGGCGGGACAGACCCGGTGCACTGCCGACACGTCGGTTCGTGGCCGCGTGAACGCGGGGGCGATGCCACAGGGCGATGCCAGGGATTGCCGTCTCACCGACGTCCCGGTGCCTGCTGCGCGCGCCGGGTCAATCCGCCTTGGCGGCAGGCGTCGATGCGGGATCGAACGCGTTCTCCCACACCTTGGCCGGCGGATAGCCCGACGGGATCGACTGGGTGATGTTGCCGATGAATTCCGAATCCTTCATCGGCACGATCGCACTGCCGCCGCCGTAGGTCGCCGTGTTCAGTTCCTGCTGCAGCTGTGCCGTGGTGGCGTTGGTTCCGGTCATCAGATCCCAGGTCACCAGATTGGGCGTCACCCACTGGCACTGCGGGTTTTCCGGCAGCTCGTCATCCGGCGTGGCGAAACGCATCGCGTGGGTCGACACGCTGTCCTTGTGATACACCATGTAGACGGTGTCGCCGTTGTAATACAGGTCCTTCTTGCCCGATGTGTGCACCTTGCCGTGCGCGCTGTAACTGGCATGGGTCAAGGCCTCGTCGGTGGTCCAGACCAGCCCGAACTCCCAGTCGCTCGGGTGCCCGGCGCTCGGGCTCGCCTGATCCTTCAGGAAATACTGGGCATACATGCGCGCGCAGTAGGTGGTGCCCGGACTCTTGTCCCACTGCACGCAGATCCCGCGATAGTAGGTGTTGGCGTAGTCCAGCTGGTTCCGGTAGGCGCACTGCCCGTTGACCGCACCCGTGGGCTTGAGTCCGACCGTCGCCTTGCCGTTGTTGGAAATCCCCGCGGACGGCAGGCAGCCGTCGGTGTCGTAGTCGAAGCCGATCTGCCAGCGGATGGCCGCGGCATCCTGGGTGTTGGCCGGCAGTGGTGGCTTGCAGGCAGGTTCCTGCTTGCCCGCGGCATTGGTGGCGGGGCAGTTGGTGACACCCTGCCAGTCGCGGCACGGCATCTCCGCGTAGGAGGGCGGAATGACGAGGCAGAGCAGGGCGAGCGCGCTCGCGCGTGGACCTGCGGAATGGATCGACATGGCCTGGCCTCCTTGTTGGGTTCGATGATCGCTGTCGTGCGCACCGCTTCGCCGAACAGGGCGTGCGGATGCGATGCACGATACGAAAAGGCATCGGGGAAACAAGCCGGACACCGCGAGAGGCATGACAAAGAGCCGACAAAGGCCCGGGCATCGCTGGATGCCTGCCTTCGGTCAGAGAGACAGCAGGAGCCAGGTCAGGCCGAGCAACACGCAGAACGAGGCGAACAGAATCTGCCGGTCGGTGGGCGCCCGCGCGAATGCGATCGACATCAGACTCCACGGAGTGATGAACAAGGGGCCGGCGAGGATGAAGCCGAGCTGCGAGGGCACGAACAACAGCATCAGCGCGGTCGCGCAGAGCCCGAGCAGCGAGAGCAGCGCCAGCAGCCAGCGCAGTGGGCGGAGCCTTGCGGCGAGTCGTCGAAGCGTGCCCATTCCGTGATCTGCTCAGGTCCCGGCCCGCAGCCAGCGCAGCAGCCGATCGGCCACATCGGGATGGTCGAGCAGATCCAGATGGTGCATGCCGTGCCCGATCCACTGCCGGCGCTGCGCGAAGCCGACGGCGCGGGTCGGGTCCGGATGATGGCCCAGTGCGCTCGCCACCGGCACCAGGCCGTCGCCGATCCAGCGGTCGTGCAGCGCGCCGCGGCCCCGGTCGGCGTTCACGGATGTGGTCTTTCCGGATGAGGTCTTCGCATGCGAGGTCTTCCTGGGCGCGGTCGTCGCGGCCATGGCGTAACAGCGCACACCGCGCGGCAATGCCGTGATGCGCTCGCCGTCGGGCACGGGATGCGCAATGCCGTGGCGCAGGTCGGTGATGCCCGCACTGCGCAGCCTGCCCACGCGCGCAAGCGGCGAGGCGAACGGCGTGGCGCCGAGCAGCACGTCGATCCAGCGGCCGCCGCGCTCCAGCGGTGCGCCGTGATGCGGCGACCCCATGCACACCAAGTGCCGCAAGGTGCGCAGCCAGTCCTGCTTGCCGCGCCTGGCATGCTGACAGGCGCTGCGCGCCACCAGCCCGCCCATGCTGTGGCCGATCAGGGTGATGTCGTCCACCGGCACCGGCCAGGCCGCATGCAGCGCCTCCAGCAGCGCGGCGAAGCGCTGGCCGTTGTCCGCGATCGGCAGTCCGGTGTTGTAGTGCAGATACAGTGGCGTGTAGCCCAGCGCATCGGCCAGCATCGCGCCGTGGTCGTGGCCATTGCGCGTCCACTGCAGGTCGTTCATGCACAGCCCGTGCACCAGCACCAGCAGCTTGCTGCCAGGCTGCGGGACGCCCTGCGACAGCGCCTCACGGCTCGGCGTCAACGGCTGGCCCGCGTGGTGCAGGCGCATGGGAATGGCCAGCGGATTGCTGGTGGCCGCCAGGTGATCGCCCAGCACGCCGTTCAGTGCCGCGATCACCGCCTCGCGCTCAGCCGACGTGCGCTGATGCTCCGTGTCGCGCCGCGAGAGCACCGCGCCCAGCCCGGCGCCGGTCAGCTGCGTCGCACCGCGGATACTGCGATACACCAGCCCGGTGATGCCGGCCGTGCGTGCCGCCGCAGCACCGCGCAGGCCCAGGTCGGGACGTGCGATGGCGGCGTGCATCGCCTCGACCACATCGGTGAGCCCGGCCGTGGCGTCCACACCCAGCCGCGCGACGCCATGCAGGTCGGAGAGCCGCAGCGTACGGAGATCGATCATGCGAGGGCTGCTCCAGTTGAGGGTGTTCGGCAGTATGCACGAGGCGGATGGAGCCCTTGTTCGGAATCCGGATATCACTCTCCTGATGTCACTCACCGGATGTCACTTCTGCTGCGCTGCGTGCAGGACGCGAAGATATGGCCGGTCATGCCGCCGAACGCCTGAATGCGGATCGCAATCGCGCAGAACACTCCGCCCAGGCGTCTTGCGGACTTATGAAGCCGATGGGCCCGCCTCGTGTGCGCTGTCGTGGTCCGGCAGTGTTTCCATGCACAGCATATGCACGGTCATGTAGCCTTGACTCGTGCGCTCGCCCACGCCCACGCCCAGCGAGCGATAGCGTGGCGCGAACAGGTTGTCGCGGTGCCCGCGCGAGGCCACACCATCGTCGACGATCAGCGCGATCATGTGCTCCTGCGCCGTGCGCCTGCCGTAGCTGATGTTCTCGCCGCAATGCACGCGCACGCCCACGCGACGGCTGGCGCGTTCGGAGGGTCTGCTGCCATCCGAGCCGATGTGGCCACCGCGGCGGGACCGGACGGCGTCGGCGATATGGTCGTCGGCGGCCTGCGACAGACACGCGTGCAGCGGCAGCGCGGGCATCGGCGCCGCTGCGCGGAGGTAAGCCACGGCCTCGTCGACGGCGGCCTGGCCTTCCCGGGTTTTCACCCACCGGCCTGTGGGCTCCTGGTATAGACCGTCCTCGCGCATGCCCGTGAAATGTCGCGCGATGATGTCCGCGTAGATCGCCGGCTGCGTACGCGCCAGATTGATTTCATCCGCCATCGCACGCTGCTCGACGCTGGGCTCCGCGCACTGCGCGGCGGCCTGCGCCGGCAGCCCGCAGCCGGCGAGCAGCAGCAGGCAAAGCTTGCTGCGCGTGGTCGACAGTCCGACGGTCGGAATTTTCATGCGTCGCTCCTGCGGAAGTGCGCACAGTCTATGGCCTGCGTTCACAGAACGCATCGGGGCAAGGTGGTGCATGACACTTCACTGATCCAAGCTGCAAGGTTGTATGTGCCTTGAGGATTAGATCGAATCAGTCGCGACGCGGCCGATCACTTCACTGGCATGCAGCTTCGCTCGTCGCATCATCGCAAACGGCGACGCGCGCCACGATCCAGTCGACGATGCCATCGAATCTTTCCTGTTCCAGCGCATGTCCGCCGCTCACGCGCAGCTCGGTGATGAAATCACAGGCCACCCTCGCGACCACTGCATCGGCATCGCGCGAGTACTTGTCTTCGCTGCCGGACACCACCAGCGTCGGGCGCGGCCCGATGGCCGACAGAGGGGAACAAGGACACCCACTGACATGGAACAGGGACACCCACGAAGGCAAAGGGAGAGGAACAAGGACACCCACCGAGGAGGAGGGAACAAGGACACCCACAACTCAGGAAATCCCTACCCCCGAGCGGGCAATTTCCCGACAGACGATTCCAGCCGCTGCACCTATCCTCGCTGCATGACACAAGCCCGCGCCCAGCTCGTTCCGCCCGGTTCCGACGGCATTTTCCACTGCGTCCAGCGTTGTGTCCGCCGCGCATTCCTGTGCGGGGTCGACCACTACACCGGGCAGTCCTTCGAGTACCGAAAGCAGTGGATCGAGCAGCGACTGAGCGTGCTTGCGGAGTGCTTCGCCATCTCCGTCCACGCTTATGCCGTGATGAGCAACCATCTGCATCTGGTGGTCCAGCTGGCACCCGAGATCGCCGCCGGCTGGAGCGAGGGTGAAGTCGCTGCCCGTTGGGTGCGTCTGTTTCCGCCGCGAGACGACTCCGAGGTCGCGATCAAGGCCAAGCGCCAGCGCCTGATGTCCGATCCTGAGCGCCTGCAGGTCATCCGTGGCCGCCTGTCCGACCTGTCCTGGCTGATGCGCTGTCTGGCCGAGCCCATCGCCCGCCGCGCCAACAGCGAAGACCGTTGCAAGGGCCGATTCTGGGAGGGCCGATTCAAGGCCCAGCGGCTGTGCGACGAGCGCGCGCTGCTGGCAGCGATGGCCTATGTCGATCTCAACCCCATCCGCGCGGACATCGCCCAGCGTCTCGAAGACTGCACGCATACCAGCGCGGCAGCAAGACTGCTGTCTGCGGGCAAGACACCAGAGACATCGGGCAAAGGGCTCGGGCCGATCATGGGGGTGTTACAGCCACCGCTGGCGATCACCACCGCCGACTATCTGCAATTGCTCGACTGGACCGGGCGCCAGCTGGCGCCCGGCAAGCGCGGGCAGATCACCGGAACACCACCCGCATGCCTGCATGGGGTCGATATCGACGGCCGACGCTGGACGACACGCGTACGCGGTATCGGCAATGGGTACTGGGGTGCTGTCGGCAGTGCCGAGCACTTGATCGATCTGGCGACCCGCATCGGCCAGCGCTGGCTGAAGGGACTGAGTCTGGCCAAGCGTCTGGGCTGACATCGCGAAAGGGAAAACGGAGCCCGCGAGGGAGAATATCCCGTGGGCGACGCTCTGCTTGAAGCGCTATGGAGTCATGGCCTGCGGGTGGGAAGCCTTTTTGGGGCGGTTTCGGGGGCTCGGGGTGAAGAATTGTGGGTGTCCTCTGATGTTTGCATTGTCTTGACTGAGTTTCCTTGGTGATGTACCTTCCGATCGCCCTCATCATGGCGCCTGGTCAATTTCGGTCGGCGCGAATAGGTGTAGGGTTTATTGGCAGCGTGCTCACTTGCGAGACGTTTGTCAGAGGAAAATATTATGCCTACGGCTATTTTTCGCATGCCGACAAAAAGCTTCCGATCAATTCAATCTCCGCACGGAAGCTCGAAGTTCGGCCTCTTCTTTGTAGGAACAAGGGATGTTCCGCAGGAATTATGGAAGTGGCGCGCGGTGAATCCTCGCGAGATCAACACGAAGACGTCAGTCTACAAATCTATCAGCGGAACACTTCTTCAGAATCCCGAGAGATTTCATGAGCGTAATCGGGGTATCACCGTTACGGCTAAATCTGTCGTTTATGATGACAAAAAACAGGAAGTTGTGATTGAGATGGCTGATGAGGAGTTGCACGGTGTGGTGGATGGCGCGCACACTTTGCATGCTGTTATCGAATCACAAAAAGCCGACGATCCTGCCGCGAGTGCGGCCGTTTTCTTTAAGTGTGTGACTGGTATTGATGCCGGTGAGATTGCGGAAATTGCAGGCGGACTTAATACAAGTCAGCAGGTCGACTTGAAGAGCCTTGAGAATCTAAAAGATCACTTTGAGCTTCTCAAGGAAAAACTCAAGCCGGAGCCTTACGCTGAAAAAATTGCTTATAAAATGAATCAAGCGTTGCCAGTTGATGTGCGCGAAATTTTGTATTATTTGGCGGTGTTTGATTGTAGTGTATATAGCGATAAACTTCATCCCGTCGCTCTTTTTGGGAGAAAAGAAGGCATTGTGCGACGGTTTGCAGAACAGGCGGCGCAAAAAGATGGGGCTGGAGATTCTTTTAAGGTGCTTATTTCTAGGGCGCCTGAAATCCTGCGATTGCGAGACATGATCGAGAAGGAAGCACTTACTCGGCTAGATGGGCGATATAAGGCCAGTAGGACTACTAGGGTTAGGAGTGAATCCAACAAGAACAATCAGCTTATCTTCCTCGATCAGACTGTGAATGGTCGTATACCACTTGGTTGGATTATGCCGATGCTCGCCGCTTTTCGGGCCAACGTGAAGTGGAGAAAGAAAACGTTTGAATGGATAATTCCTGTGAATGACCTTCTGGCAAGCTGCATAGATGACTTGGTGCTGGGCATCAAGGAAATTCATGCGCAAGAGAACAGCCGTCCAGAGTATGTGGGTCGTAACTCATTAGCGTGGCGTATTAGCTACGACACGGTTTCGAGGGCAATTCTCAAGCATGAACTAACAGAAGCGAGAGCGCGCTAGTTGAGTAAACGGATCGAGGCCGGCCCGTTCTGGTCTCGATCCGTCCATGTTTCTCCCCACGTAGGGCTGGGCCGTCGGCTAGCCCACGTAAGCGTTAAATTTTCCTGCCGGGTCGAGTACGCAGCTACTTCAATCAGACCATCGGCAACTTCAACCCCTGCTCCCGCGCACACTGCTTCGCAATCTCATACCCCGCATCCGCATGCCGCATCACGCCGGTGCCCGGGTCGTTCCACAGCACCCGCGCAATGCGCTTGTCCGCTTCCTCCGAGCCATCGCAGACGATCACCACGCCGCTGTGCTGTGAAAACCCCATCCCGACGCCGCCGCCGTGATGCAGTGAGACCCAGGTCGCGCCGCCGGCCACATTCAGCATGGCGTTGAGCAGGGGCCAGTCGCTGACGGCGTCGCTGCCGTCGTGCATGGCTTCGGTTTCGCGGTTGGGGCTGGCGACGCTGCCGCTGTCGAGGTGGTCGCGGCCGATGACGATGGGGGCCTTGAGTTCGCCATTGCGCACCATCTCGTTGAAAGCGAGGCCCAATTTGTGGCGCAGGCCCAGGCCCACCCAGCAGATGCGGGCGGGCAGGCCCTGGAAGGCGATGCGTTCGGCGGCCATGTCCAGCCAGCGGTGCAGGTGCGGGTCGTCGGGGATGAGTTCCTTCACCTTGGCGTCGGTCTTGGCGATGTCCTCGGGGTCGCCGCTCAGGGCCACCCAGCGGAAGGGGCCGATGCCGCGGCAGAACAGCGGGCGCACGTAGGCGGGCACGAAGCCGGGGAAGTCGAAGGCGTCCTTGCAGCCTTTTTCGTAGGCCATCTGCCGGATGTTGTTGCCGTAGTCGAACACCGGGATGCCCTGGTCCTCGAAATGCAGCATCGCCTCGACGTGGGTGCGCATGGAATGCTTGGCGGCGTCGACCACGTCGTCCGGCGCGGTGTGCTGTCTGTCGAACCACTGCTCCAGCGTCCAGCCGGCGGGCAGGTAGCCGTGCAGCGGGTCGTGGGCCGAGGTCTGGTCGGTGACCGCGTCGGGGCGCACGCCGCGGCGGACGAGTTCGGGCAGGATCTCGGCGGCGTTGCCGAGCAGGGCGATCGATTTGGCTTCGCCGGCCGCGCAGTATTTTTCGATGCGGGCGAGGGCGTCGTCGAGGTCGGTGGCCTGTTCGTCCACGTAGCGGGTGCGCAGGCGCATGTCGATGCGCGACTGCTGGCATTCGATGTTGAGCGAGCAGGCGCCGGCCAGCGAGGCGGCCAGCGGCTGCGCGCCGCCCATGCCGCCGAGGCCGGCGGTGAGGATCCAGCGGCCGGTGAGGTCGCCGCCGTAGTGCTGGCGGCCCATTTCGACGAAGGTCTCGTAGGTGCCCTGCACGATGCCCTGGCTGCCGATGTAGATCCAGCTGCCGGCGGTCATCTGGCCGTACATCATCAGGCCCTTGCGGTCGAGTGCGTGAAAGTGCTCCCACGTCGCCCAGTGCGGCACCAGGTTGGAGTTGGCGATGAGCACGCGCGGGGCGTCGGGGTGGGTGGGGAACACGCCGACCGGCTTGCCGGACTGCACCAGCAGGGTCTGGTCGTCCTCGAGATCCCGCAGGCTGGCGAGGATGGCGTCGAAGCAGTCCCAGTCGCGCGCGGCGCGGCCGATGCCGCCGTAGACCACGAGGTCTTCCGGGCGCTCGGCGACTTCGGGGTCCAGGTTGTTCTGGATCATCCGGTAGGCCGCTTCGGTGAGCCAGGACTTGCAGCTGCGCTCGGCGCCGCGCGGTGCGCGTACGACGCGGCCGGGGGCGTGGCGGCGGTCTTCGGACGGGGTGGACGGGGACATGGCGGGCTCCGTGAGGCGATGTTCGGATTCTAGCCTGCCGCCCGGAACCGACCTCTGCGCGTGGAGTGGTGAACGGCTGCGCAGGCCTGCCTGCGTGCAGGTGCGGGCAGGCGTGCATGCGCGTCTCCATGCGCGTGTCTTCATGCGCATGTCCTCGTGCGCATGTCCCCGTGCGCAGGCGTGCAGTGCGCGATGCCGCCAAACACAACGCCCGGCACTGGGCCGGGCGTTCGGACTGCGGATGCGCTGTGGCGCGAATGGATCAGCGGATGGAGGGGTCCAGCGAGCGCAGGATGTCGCCCAAATCAGCGCCGCCGGTGGTCCGCAGGTCTTCCTGGGTGTACACGCGGCCGAAGGCCGGTGCGCATTCGTAGGTCTTGCCTTCGCGCCGCGCGCGCTGATTGCGGACGGCGGTGATCAGCGAACCGGTGTTCTGCAGGCAATGCCTGCGGGTGATGGAGGTGTCTTCCGCAGCGATGGCGGGGGACTGGGTCTCGGGCTGCGCGGTGTCGGCGACGGCCGCCTGGTCGGCCGGGTCCTGCGGGGCAGATGTGGAGGCGATGGCGAGCGGGGCGGACAGGGCCAGCATTGCGACGGCGAGAGCGATACAGGTCATGGAGCGAGGGTTGCGGCGCATGAGCGGTCTCCCGGGTTTGGGCAGGGGCGAGGCATTTCCTTTTTATACACCTCCGCGCAGGAGGCGTCAGGGATCCGTCGGCTGCAACGACAAGCGGTTCAGGCGCCAACGCGCACGGGTTCAGCCGCTGTCGCCAGGTTGCGGTACAGCGCATCCAGCGCCTGCGCATGCCGCTCGAGGTCCTCCAGGCTGCCGGTGTTGGCCACGATGTCGTCGGCGATGGCCAGCCGGTCCTCGCGCGTGGCCTGTGCCGCCAGCATGCGCTCGGCGAGCGCGGCGTCGATCCCGTCGCGGGCGATCAGGCGCGCGTGCTGGGTCTCGACCGGCACGTCGACCACCAGGATGCGCTGCAGCCAGGGGTAGGCGACGCGTCCGCCGACCTCGGCCAGCAGCGGAATGGCGACGACGACATAAGCGCCGGGCGCCCGGTCGCACTGCGCGGCGAGCGCCGCGCGCACACGTGGGTGGACGATGGCTTCGAGCCGCCGTTTCGCGTCGGGGTCGTCGAAGATGCGGCTTCGCATCGCGGCGCGGTCGAGGCTGCCGTCCGCCGCCAGGACCTCGGCCCCGAAGGCGTCGACCACCGCGGCAAGTCCCTCGCTGCCGGCCGCGACCGCCTCTCTCGCCGCGACATCGGCATCCGCCACGGTCACGCCCAGCGCTTCGAAGGCACGGCCCAGCGCGGATTTGCCCGAGGCGACGCCGCCGGTCAGGCCGATGCGGAAATCGGCCACGCGTTCACTCCAGACCGAGCAGGCGCAGGTAGAGGGCGAGCATCTGTTCGCCCCAGAGGAAGACGATCCAGCCGGCGATGGCCAGATAGGGGCCGAACGGGATGTAGGTGTCGCGGCCGCGTTTGGTCAGCAGCAGGAACAGCGTGCCGATCACCGCGCCCACCAGCGAGGACACCAGCACGATCGGCAGCAGCAACTTGTAACCGGCCCAGGCGCCGAGCGCGGCCAGCAGCTTGAAGTCGCCGTGGCCCATGCCGGTCTTGCCGCGAACCTGCCGGAACACCCAGTTCACGCTGAACAGCGACACATAGCCGAGCACCGCGCCGGCGATGGCCTCCTTGGCCGGCACGAACAGGCTGTCGACGCTGGCGATCAGGCCCAGCCACATCACTACCAGCGTGATCTGGTCGGGAAGATATTTGGTGCGCAGATCGATGCCGGCACCGGCGATGAGGAAGCAACTGAACAGCGAGGCGCCGAAGCCCTGCCAGCCGAAGCCGAAACGCCAGACGCAGGCCACGACCGCCAGCATGGTCAGCAGCTCCACCGCGGGATACTGGATGGAGATCGGTGTCCTGCACTTGCGGCAGCGGCCGCGCAGCGCCAGCCAGCTCAGCAGCGGGATGTTCTCGTACCAGGACAGCTGATGGCCGCATTTGGGGCAATGCGAGCGCTCGACCACGATGCCCGGCGGTGGCGGGTCGTAGAGCTCGGGCATCTCCAGGATGTCGCGCGCATCGCGCTTCCAGTCCCATTCCAGCCGTTTCGGCAGGCGCAGGATGACGACGTTCAGAAAGCTGCCGACCAGCAGCCCGAGCCCGGCCGCGATCGGATAGCCGAGCGCGGGGTTCTGGTCCAGAAATGCCATCGATGGCGGGTCCCGATGAGGCGGAGGAGCGACCGGTCAGCCGATCGTCGAGGCCAGCTTGAAGATCGGCAGGTACATGCCGATGACCATGCCGCCCACCAGCACGCCGATGATGACCATGATCATCGGTTCCAGCAGGCTGGCCAGCGCATCGACCGCGTTGTTGACTTCCTGTTCGTAGAAATCGGCGACCTTGAACAGCATGGTGTCGAGCGCGCCGGCCTCTTCGCCGATCGCCGCCATCTGCACCACCATGTGCGGGAACAGGTTCACCTGCTTCATCGCCAGGTTCACCTGATAGCCCACCGACACGTCGTCGCGGATGCGGTACACGGCGTTCTCGTACACGCTGTTGCCGGTGGCGCCGGCCACGCTGTCGAGCGCTTCGACCAGCGGCACGCCGGCCTTGAAGGTCACCGCCAGCGTGCGCGCGAAGCGCGCGATCGCCGAGTTGTGCATGATCGCGCCGACCACCGGGATCTTCAGGATCACCTTGTCGAGGAAGTGCTGGAACGCCGGCGAGCGTTTGTAGACGAAGAAGAACGCGATGAAGCTGCCGACCGCGCCCACCAGCACCGCGAACCACCATTCGACCATGAACCTGGACATCGTCACGATCAGCTGGGTGAAGGCCGGCAGCTCGGCGCCGAAGTTCTTGAACACCGATTCGAACTGCGGCACCACGTACACCAGCATGATCGCGCTGACGATGATCGCCACCGCCATCACCATCATCGGGTAGAACATCGCCTTCTTGATCTTACCCTTCAGGGTCTCGATGTTTTCCTTGTAGGTGGCGATGGTGTCCAGCACGGTTTCGAGCACGCCCGCGCTCTCGCCGGCCTTGACCAGGTTGCGGTACAGCTCGTCGAACTGCACCGGATGTTTGCTCATCGCCTCGAAGATCGACGCGCCGCCTTCGATGTCGCCGCGCACGCTGTCGATGAGGTTCTTCATCCGCGGGTTCTTCTGGCCGTTGGCGATGATCTCCAGTGACTGCACGATCGGCACACCGGACTTCATCATCGTCGCGATCTGGCGGCTGAAGATGGCGATGTCCTTCGCGGTGATGCGTTTGCCCGCGGCGCCGAACAGCGGCTTGGGCTTGGGCTTGACCGTGGTCGGGCTGATGCCCTGGCGCCGCAGTTCGGCACGCAGCAGGTTGACGTTCTTGGCCTGCAGCTCGCCCTTCATCTTTTGGCCGCGCTTGTCGGTCCCTTCCCACACATACATGGGGAGGGTGATGCCGGCGCGCTGGGAGACGGGGGAGGGCTTGGCAGCGGTGCGGGTAGCGGACATGGCTTAGTCCTTGGTCACACGGTTGATTTCGGCGAGGCTGGTGACGCCCTTGCGGACCTTCATCAGCGCCGACTGGCGCAGGTTGCGGATGCCCGCCTTCTGCGCCACTTCGGCGATCTGCATGGCGTTGCCGCCCTGCAGGATGATGGCCTGGATCTGCTCGGACATCGGCATCACCTCGTAGATGCCGGTCCGGCCCTTGTAGCCGCCGGTGCATTCGTCGCAGCCGACCGCGTCGTACAGGGTGATGCCGGCGTGGATCTCGTCGGCGGTGAAGCCTTCGGCGAGCAGGGCGTTGTCGGGGAGCGGGTCGGCGGGGCGCTTGCAGTTGTTGCACAGCCGGCGCGCCAGGCGCTGGGCGATGACCAGCGTCACCGAGGAGGTGATGTTGTACGGCGCGATGCCCATGTTCATCAGACGCGCGACGGTCTGCGGAGCGTCGTTGGTGTGCAGGGTGGACAGCACCATGTGACCTGTCTGCGCGGCCTTGACCGCGATTTCCGCGGTTTCCAGGTCGCGGATTTCGCCGACCATGATGATGTCCGGGTCCTGGCGCAGGAAGCTGCGCAGCGCCGCGGCGAAGGTCATGCCGCGCTTGACGTTCTGCTGCACCTGGTTGACGCCGGGCAGGCGGATTTCGACCGGGTCCTCGACCGTGGAGATGTTGCGCGACTCCTCGTTCAGGATGCCCAGCGCGGTGTACAGCGACACCGTCTTGCCCGAACCGGTCGGGCCAGTGACCAGCACCATTCCGTAGGGTTTGTGGATCGCCTCGAGGAACAGCTTCTGCTGGTCGTCCTCGTAGCCGAGCTTGTCGATGCCGAGCTTGGCGGCACTGCCGTCCAGGATACGCAGCACGATCTTCTCGCCGAACAGGGTCGGCAGGGTGCTGACGCGGAAGTCGATCTGCTTGGTCTTGGAGATGTTGAGCTTGATGCGGCCGTCCTGCGGCACACGCTTCTCGGCGATGTCCAGCTGCGACATGACCTTCAGCCGCGCGGCCATGCGCGGGCTCAGCTTGATCGGCGCCTTGGCGACCTGCTTGAGGATGCCGTCGATGCGCAGGCGCACGCGGTAGTCGGTTTCGTACGGTTCGAAGTGGATGTCCGAGGCCCCGCGGCGGATCGCGTCGATCAACACCTTGTTGATGAACTTCACCACCGGGGTGTCGTCGCCCTTGGCGTCGATGCCCGAATCGCCGCCGGCATCGTCGTCGCCGCTGGAGACATCGAGGTTTTCAAGCCCCTCGGCATCGTCGAGCCCGCCCAGGGTGTCCTGGGACGACATCCACTGCTCCACTGTCCGGCGCAGGGTGTCCTCGTCGATGAGGACCGGTTCGACGATGAGGTTGGTGTGGAACTTGACCTCGTCGAGTGCGGCGGTGTCGGTCGGATCGGAGACGCCGACGAACAGCCGCCCGCCGCGCTTGAACAGCGGAAGGACGTGGTGCTTCTGGATCAGCTCGTCCTTGACCAGCTTGATCGCGCTCTGGCTCGCATCCATCGCCGACGGATCGAACATCGGCAGGCCGAACTCGATCGCGTTCGCCGCCGCCAGTTGGGCGGGCGTGACCAGCTTGTGCTCGCGCAGATAGAGCGCGATCGGCTTGCGCTCGTTGCTGGCGATATCCAGCGCGCTGCGCGCGGTGGCCTCGTCCAGCGCGCCGTCCAGCACCAGACGCCGGACGATGCCGGTGATGCCCAGCAAATTGGAGGTGGCGACCGAATTCATCGTATTGGCGTTCCCAGGCGGTCCCGTGGACGGCTGTCCCCGGACCTAGGGTACTGCGAGACCCGCCGCGATGCACGCCTTCCGGGCCTCAAAAACGCCAATTCGGCCCTGTTCCATCAATGAGATGGGGCGACTTTTTCAGGAATCGGTGAGCTCGGTCACGCTTGCGGACGCTGCGCGTCCGGCGGCGGGCGGCCATCGGGGCTCAGGGGCAGTCGCCCTGGCCGGGTCGCAGGCCCCGGATCGGGTCGCAGACCGTGCCGGTATTGGTCCAGGTGATGTTTTCCCCGGAGCCGGTGATGCTGAAGGTGGGAGAGTTGTCCCAGGTGAGACGAGCCCCGCCACTGGAAGCGGTGGCGCCGGTCGTGGCCTGGATGCGCCCGTCGACCACGCTCACCGTGCCGGCCTGCAGGTTCTCGGTGCCCGGAACGGTCGGCGGCAAACCGTTGATGCCGAGCGTGCAGCCGTTGGCGGTCTGGCGCTCGGAAATGCAGATGCTCACGGCCTTGCGCAGGCCCGACAGTTCCATCGCGGCGCTGGAGGCGCGTGTCCGGGAGATGTGGTCCTGGTACTGCGGAACCGCGATGGCGACCAGGATCGCGATGATGGCGACGACGATCAGCAGTTCGATCAGGGTGAAACCGCGCGCGTGGCGGCCGGATTGACGTGAAGCGTCCATGGTGTCGACCTCTGCTGGGGGAAGGGCACGGCCAGTCCTGGCCTGCGGCGTCGCGAGGCGGGATCGCGAAGGAGGAGAAGCGAGAGGGAGAGGCGATCGAGGGGCAGAAACGCGAAACCCCGGCCGAAGCCGGGGTTTCGAGGAGTCGTTCCCGAAGATCGGGGCCTTCTCCGTATCGGTTACGGGCAGTCGCCCTGGCCCGAACGCAGGCCGCGGGTCGGGTTGCACACGGTGCCGGTGTTGGTCCAGGTGATGTTGGCCGAGCCGACAGCGGCGGTCGGGGTGTTGATGTAGGTCAGCGGAGCGCCGCCGCTGGAAGCGGTGGCACCGGTGGTGGCGCTGATCACGCCGTCGGTGACGCTGGCGATCGCTGTGACGTTGTCGGTCAGGGTGAAGCCGCCGATGGCCGGGATGCCGCTACCCGGGGCGCCGGCATTGCAGCCGACAGCGGTCTGGGTCTCGGAGATGCAGACGTTGACGGCGGTGCGGAAGCCGGACAGCTCGGCGGCGGCGCCGGTGGCGCGGGTGCGCGAGATGTAGTCCTGATACTGCGGGATGGCGATCGAGGCCAGGATGGCGATGATGGCGACCACGATCAGCAGTTCGATCAGGGTGAAGCCTTGGGTCTTCTTCATGATGGTGTTTCCCTAGGGTTGTGGTGCGGTGGTGGTGAAGCGTAACAAGGTTTGACGCATCGCGATGGTTCGGCGCGTGCCCATCGACTGCGGCGGTTGCCATGTCCTTGGGCGCTCGTGCTGTCGGGCACGTGCCCCGAGATTAAAGCACGGTGCGTGCCAACTCTTCGAACCGGGAACGAGTTCCCTCTGAGTGGCTTGAGGTGTGGCCGTGTTCACGTTCCTGTATGGTCACAAACTGACGCATTGTGTCAGTCTGTTGCGAGGCTGACGAGGCGGGTCAACCCTTTTCGGGTGTTTCCGGCTGGGCGGCCTCGCCGGGAGTACCTGATTCCGGCGGCGGAGGCGCCAGCGTCCGCACCGGTTCGGCGGTCTTGGCGTCGATCAGCAACATTGAGGCGGCGCGCGCGGACTCGATCGGCACCAGGCGCAACTCCGAAGCCGGACGCCCGCTGGTTTCCAGCGCGGCGCGCAGGCTCTGCGCAGGCATCCAGTCCGGCATCGAGGCCTGCTCCGGAGGCAGGGCGAACTTCAGGATCTTCTCGCGCTGCTTTTCGTAAGCGACGTAGTACTTCGGCAGTCGTTCGAGGCTGGTCTGCCGCTGGATGATGTCCGTGAACACCGCAGCTCGGGCTTCGTGATCCTGGGGCAGCTCCACGGCGAAGCGTTTCGGCCCCAGCCACGACAGCGTGCCGATGTCCTTGCCCCCGGCATCGGCCAGGTCTTCGGCATCGAGATCGTTGGCGTACATCAGATACATCTTGTCTACCGACCACACCAGGAACACCGGGCGACTGATCCATGCAGTATGCAGCGCATAGAACAGGAAGCCGGCCTGGAGCAGGCCGATGACCGTGAGGTCGCGCCGCGTCTGCGGCATGTCGTGGGCCTTGAACACGATGAGTGTGAGCAGCGGGCCGGCGACGATGTCGACCATCAGCATCGTTACCAGCAGCCGGTCCATGCCTGCGATCAGGATCAGGGCATGCGGGAACCAGAGCAGGTAGATCAGGCCGGTGATCGTGCCGATCACCGTGAGCGAGGCGAGCAGATGCAGGGCCGAGGCTTTCCAGCGGGTCATGGCGCAGCGTGCGGTCGGGACGGGCGCCGAAGCATAGCCCCGACGCGCGCGACAAGCGACCGCGGCCGGCCGTGGACGCGGACACATCGCCCGAAACGCGACGACCGTCGCGGCCGGCGGCCCCGCTCCGTCCGGGGCTACTCGATCCCGAGTTTCTTGAGCTTGTAGCGCAGTGCGCGGAAGGTGATGCCCAGCGCCGCCGCGGTCTTGGTCTTGTTGTAGCGGTGTTCCTGCAGCGCCTGCTGGATGGCGTTGCGCTCGATCTCCTCGATGTACGAGGGCAGGGCGCTGGTGCTGGTTTCGCGGGGGCCGAGGTTGCGCGGATCGGCCGGGGCGGGCGCTGCCGCCGCGGGCCCCGCTGCGGCCGCCGGCGCAGCGGCGGCCGGGCTGTAGCTCGCGGATGCGGAGCCTGGGTGGGAGGTGTTCGGCAGGCGCAGATCTCCGGCGGCGATGTGATCGTCGTCGGCCATCGCCAGGGCGCGTTCGAGGATGTTCTCCAGCTCGCGCACGTTGCCGGGGAAGGGGTAGCGTTCGAGCGCGTTCAGGGCCTCGGCGGAGAGTTTGGGCGCCGGCCGCTTCATGGCGTGGGCGAGGCGGCGCAGGATCGCTTCCGACAGCAGGCTCAGATCGCCGCTGCGGTCGCGCAGCGGCGGCACGCCCAGTTCGATGACGTTGATGCGGTAGAACAGGTCGTGGCGGAAGGTGCCGTCGGCGACCAGCTGGTTGAGGTCCTTGTGCGTCGCCGAGAGGATGCGCACATCGACGGTGTGTTCGGCATTGGCGCCGACCGGGCGCACGGTCTTTTCCTGGATCGCGCGCAGCAGCTTGACCTGCATGGCCAGCGGCAGTTCGGCGACTTCGTCGAGGAACAGGGTGCCGCCGTCCGCGGCCTGGAACAGGCCCTGCTTGTCGCCGTGGGCGCCGGTGAAGCTGCCTTTCTTGTGGCCGAAGAACTCGCTTTCCATCAGCTCGGACGGGATCGCGCCGCAGTTGACCGGAATGAACGGCCCGGCCGCACGCGAGCCCTGGGCGTGGATGGTGCGGGCCACCAGCTCCTTGCCGGTGCCGGATTCGCCGCTGATGTGCACCGGGGCCTGGCTGCGCGCGACCTTGGCGATGGTGTCGCGCAGGCCGACCATCGCGCTGGATTCGCCCAGCAGCAGACTGCTGCCCTCCGGGTTGGCGGTGCGGTTGCTGTTGAGCTCCAGCGCCTGTTTGACCAGGCCGCGCAGCACCGACAGGTCCACCGGCTTGGTCACGAAGTCGAAGGCGCCGTTCTTCAGCGCCTCCACCGCGGCCTCGACATTGCCGTAGGCGGTGATCACCGCGACCGGGGTGGTCGGGAAGCGGGTGCCGATCTCGGCCACCAGCTCGAGGCCCGAGCCGTCTGGCAGGCGCATGTCGGTCAGGCACAGGTCGTAGGCGACCGTGCTGAGCATTTCGCGCGCGACCGCCAGATTGGGTGCCGAATCGGTCCGCAGGCCCATCCGCCCCAGCGTAACCACCAGTAATTCGCGGATGTCGTGCTCGTCGTCGACGATCAGTGCGCTGCGTTGCTCGGCCATGGTGCCCTCCTGCGTCAATTTTAGTCCATTTACGACAGGCATGGCGCTCGGGTCAGCGAAAACCCTGCAACCGGTGAGGTGTGAGGGGGATCTGCCGGCTTTCAGGCCGGCAGCAGCACGTGCGGACTGGGCAGGGTGATGCGGAAACGGCAGCCCCCTTGGTCTGAAGCGATGTGCTCGAGGGACGCGCCGTTGGCCCGGCACAGCTCGCGGGCGATGTAGAGCCCCAGCCCGGTGCCGTGTTCCGACGTGGTGAAGAACGGCCGGAACAGATGGGCCACGGCCTGGTCGGGGATGCCCGGGCCCTCGTCGGCGATCTCGATGACCGGGGCCTGATCCACGATCCGGGTGCTCAGGGTGATGCGCGCGGCCTTGCCGGGCAGGTGACCGTGCCGACGCGCGTTCTGGACCAGCGCGGTCAGCACCTGGTGCAGATGCTTGGAGTCGACCAGGGCCGCGACCGGGCGGGTGTCGGGGTCGAGCGCGATGTTGTCGGTTTCGTCCGGCACGGTCTGCCGGAACTCGTCGATGAAGCTGCGCAGGAAGCCGGTCAGCTCCAGGTGCTCGGCGCAGGCACGCTCGCGCCGGGCCAGGCCGAGCACGCTCTCGACGATGCTGTTGGTGCGCATGCACTGTTTGAGGATGATCTGCACCATCTGCCGGTCGTGATCGGCCAGGTCCGGCGACTCCTCCACGAGCTGCGCGGCGTAGCTGATCGCGGCCAGCGGGTTGCGGATCTCGTGGGCCAGGCTGGCCGAGAACCGGCCCATCGCGGCCAGGGTGAGCGACTCGGCGCGTCGCGAGACCTGCGAGGTGTCGTCGAGGAAGATCAGCACGTCCTCGCCCTTGGCCAGCAGCCGGGCGAAGCGCGGCACCAGCTCGAACTGTTCGTTGCCCAGCTGCATCGGCGCCTCGTTGTGCAGGCCCGTGCGCAGCCACTCGCTCATGCGCAGCGCAAGCTCGGGGGCCGCTTCCGACAGGATGCGGGTGCCGACCGCGGCCTCGCCGAGCAGCAGCATCGCCGCCTCGTTCGCGACCAGGATCTCGCCCCTGCCGTCGACCAGCAGCACGCCGGTGCGCATGCGACGGATGATGAGGGCGTTGACTTCAGCCAGGCGGGTGGCTTCCTCGCCGCGGCGGTCGGCGAGCGCCTGCGTGGTGGAGACGCGCTGGCGCAGCTGCTGGGTGAGCGCGGCCATCGCCAGGAAACTGACCGCGAACATCATCAGCTCGGCCAAGGGCCGGGCGCCGGCCTGCGCGAAGAGCTGGCTGAGGATGTGGCCGAGCGTGATCGCGGCCGAGGCGGCGCAGGCCACGGCGAGGCTGTGCCGCCAGGGCAGCAGCAGCGAGGCCGCGCCGATGTTGAACATCAGCATCAACGCGATGCCGGAGATCAGGGTCGGCATCAGATGCACGGCGGCGGCGGCGACCGCGATGTCCACGGTGATGCCGATCAGCGTGGCGGCGACGGTGGCGCGCCGGTTGCGTGCGCGCAGCAGCAGCACGATGGCGGCGATGGCGTAGCCCAGCGCCAGCGCCTTCGCCAGTTCCGGTTGGCGGGGCGCGACGTCGATGATGCGATTGGGCCCGAACGCCGCGAGCCCGAACAGCACGGCTTCGAGCAGCCGGTACAGCGCGAACAGGTACAGCTCGCGCGGGGGCGGTGGGCTGGTGAGGGCCAGATCGCGGGCGGCGCTGGAGGCGAGGGAATTCAAGCGGGGGTCCCGGCGGTCCTTGGGCCGCACTGCGGCGCCAGTATAGGCCAAGCTTCGCGCGCGTCTGCACTGTGCGCGCAGGATGTGCCGTCATCACCTGCAGCCCCGGGACGGACGCGATGTCCAGCAGTCAAGCCATTGATGTGCATGGAATTTGCCGATCGCACGAGGCCGGGCTTCGCGCCGCGTCGACCGCCTACGGGCCGGGATGCCCGGCCTGCCTGCGGGCGCCGGTTGGCTCGGCCTCGCCACTTGGGCGACAATGGCGGTTCGATTCTGGACGTGCGGCACGGGCCGGCACGCGATCGGTCCCGACCAGGCGCCTGCCCGAACTCGAATACGATTTCAGACACGCGCCCGTTCGGCACCCCGCCGTCGGCCCCCGCTGTCTGCACGACCCGTCAGTACGTACCGCGCCCGCACCGATCCAGTCCGGCATCCAGGTCACACCCCCTTCCCGCACGGAACCGATATGAATTTCCACGAATACCAGGCGAAGCAGTTGTTTGCCGACTACGGCATCGCAGTCCCGGCCGGGCGCGTCGCGCGCACGCCGGAGGAGGCCGTCGACGCGGCCAAGGCCATCGGCGGCGATTTCTGGGTGGTCAAGGCCCAGATCCATGCCGGCGGTCGCGGCAAGGCCGGCGGCGTCAAGCTCGCCAAGACCTACGATGAGGTGCGCGACTATGCCAAGGGCATGCTCGGCACGAAGATGGAGACCTATCAGTCCGCGGGCGTCGCCCTGCCGGTCGACAGCGTGCTGGTCACCCAGGCCACCGACATCGCCCAGGAGCTGTATCTCTCGGTGCTGGTCGACCGCAGCACCAAGGCGATCACCTTCATCGCCTCGGCCGACGGCGGTGTGGAGATCGAGAAGACCGCAGAGGAAAACCCCGACGCGATCAAGACCCTCAACGTGAACTATGTCCAGGGCCTGCAGCCCTACCAGTGCCGCGAGATGGGCTTCGGCCTGGGTCTCAACGTCAAGCAGGTGGGCCAGCTGACCAAGATCATGATGGGCCTGTTCAAGCTGTTCAACGAGAAGGACCTGGCGCTGGTCGAGCTGAACCCGCTGGCCATCCTCACCGACGGCAACCTGGCCGTGCTGGACGGCAAGATCAACTCCGACGACAACGCGACCTTCCGTCATCCCGAACTGGCCGCGATGCGCGACATCCGCCAGGAAGACGAGACCGAGGTGCTGGCCAGCCAGCACGACCTCAACTACGTCACCATGGACGGCAACATCGGCTGCCTGGTCAACGGCGCGGGCCTGGCCATGGCCACCATGGACGTGATCAAGCTCAATGGCGGCGAGCCGGCGAACTTCCTCGACGTCGGCGGCGGCGCCAACAAGGAGCGCGTGACCGAGGCGTTCAAGCTGATCCTGCGCGATCCGGACGTGAAGGCGATCTTCGTCAACATCTTCGGCGGCATCGTGCGCTGCGACATGATCGCCGAGGGCATCATCGCCGCGGTGAAGGAAGTCGACGTGAAGGTGCCGGTGATCGTGCGTCTGGAAGGCACCAACGTGGAGAAGGGCAAGGAGCTGCTGAAGAACTCCGGCCTGGCAATCACCCCCGCCGACGACATCAACGACGGCGCGAAGAAGGCCGTCGCTGCGGTCAAGGCCGCCTGAACCTCATTCCCAGTAGGAGCGCCTTCAGGCGCGACGGCCTGCCGGCAGGTCGGGGCTGAAGCCCCTCCTACGCGACCACCCAGGATTTCGAACCCATGTCCGTTCTCGTCAACAAGCACACCAAAGTCATCGTCCAGGGCTTCACCGGCCAGCAGGGCACCTTCCACGCCGAGCAGATGCTCGAGTACGGCACCAAGGTGGTCGGCGGCGTGACCCCCGGCAAGGGCGGCAGCCAGCATCTGGGTCTGCCGGTGTTCGACACCGTCGCCGATGCCGTCGCCGAAACCGGCGCCGACGCCTCGGTCATCTACGTGCCGCCGCCGTTCGCCGCCGACGCCATCCTCGAAGCGGCCGACGCCGGCATCCGGGTGATCGTCTGCATCACCGAAGGCATCCCGGTGCTGGACATGCTGCGGGTGAAGAACACGCTCGCCGGCTACCCGGACGTGGTGCTGATCGGGCCGAACTGCCCGGGCGTCATCACCCCCGGCGAGTGCAAGATCGGCATCATGCCGGGCCACATCCACATGCCGGGCAAGATCGGCATCGTGTCGCGCTCGGGCACGCTCACCTACGAAGCCGTGAAGCAGACCACCGACGCGGGCTTGGGCCAGTCGACCTGCATCGGCATCGGCGGCGACCCGATCAACGGCACCAACTTCATCGACGCGCTCACGCTGTTCCAGAACGACCCGCAGACCGAAGGCATCATCATGGTCGGCGAGATCGGCGGCAGCGCCGAGGAAGAGGCGGCCGAGTTCATCGCCGAGCACGTCACCAAGCCGGTGGTCGGCTTCATCGCCGGCGCCTCCGCGCCGAAGGGCAAGCGCATGGGCCACGCCGGTGCGATCGCCTCCGGCGGCAAGGGCACGGCCGAGGGCAAGTTCGAGGCGCTGGAAAAGGCCGGCGTGACCACGGTGAAGTCGCCGGGCGACCTCGGCGCCGCCATCGCCGCGCGCCTGGCGAAGTAAACTGCGCGGGGCGCTCGTCGCCCCCGCGCTGCCGTTCCCGTGCATTCCGGAGGGCCGCCGCGTGCGGCCTTTCGTGTTCTTGATGGGGATTCGGGATTTGGGATTCGGGATTCGGGATTCGGGATTCGTGTTTGGTGGTTCGTGTCTGGTGGTTCGTGTCTGGTGGTTCGTGATTTGCGGCGGGTGCTGGGTGGTGTGGCGTGTGTCGCGTGTGTTCGTTCTTTTGTCGGTGTGTTCGTTCCAGCCGTTTGCTTCATCCGTTTCGACCGCGCGACGGTCGCCGCCCGGTGTAGACCGGGTCGGTGCCTGCCATCGCCTATCTTCCCGGAGTCCGCATGACCGCCTTGCGCATCGCCCTCGCCCAGTTCGATTTCCAGGTCGGCGCGGTCGCCGGCAATGCGGCGCGCATCGCCGAGATGATCGCCGTCGCCCGCGACGAATACGGCGCGCACCTGGTGCTGTTTCCGGAGCTGGCGCTGTCCGGCTATCCGCCGGAAGACCTGCTGATGCGGCCGAGTTTCCTGCGCGACTGTGCGGAAGGCATTGCGGCGGTGGCGAAGGCCGCGACCGGCGGCATCGTGGCGGTGGTCGGCTGGCCTGAAGCCGCCGGCAGCGTGGTCTACAACGCCGCCAGCGTGCTGCGCGACGGGCGGGTCGAGCACACCTACCGCAAGCGCGAACTGCCCAACTACGCCGTGTTCGACGAGCGCCGCTATTTCGACGTCGATCCCGACCGCGAGGACTGCGTGTTCGAGGTCCAGGGCGTGCCGGTCGGGCTGATCATCTGCGAAGACCTGTGGTTCGCCGAGCCGATCGCCAGCACCGTGCGCGGCGGTGCGGAGCTGGTGCTGGTGCCCAATGCCTCGCCGTTCGAGCGCGACAAGCACGCGCAGCGCGACGCGCTGCTGGCCGAGCGCACGCGCGAGAGCGGCGCGGCCATCGCCTATTTGAATGTCATCGGCGGCCAGGACGCGCTGGTGTTCGACGGCGCCTCGGTGGTGGCCGACGGCGACGGCACCGTGCACCCGGCCGCGGCGGCGTTCACCGAGCAGTGGCTGGTGGTGGATTACAACGCCGCCACGCGGCGCTTCTCGCCGGTGCAGTGGATGGACGACGGCGACGAGAGCCGCGACGCGCTGGCCTGGCGCTGCATCGTGCGCGGCATCCAGGACTATTGCCGCAAGAACGGTTTCAGCGATGTGTGGCTGGGCCTGTCCGGCGGCATCGATTCCTCGCTGGTGCTGGCGCTGGCGGTGGATGCGCTGGGCGCGGAGCACGTCACCGCGGTGCGCATGCCCTCGCGCTACACCGCCGGGCTGTCGAACGACCTCGCCGACGAGCAGTGCCGCGCGCTGGGCGTGAAGATGCTTACCGTGCCGATCGAAAAACCCTTCCAGGGCTATCTGGATGCGCTGGCCGACACCTTCGCGGGCAAGCCGGTGGATGTGACCGAAGAAAACCTGCAGTCGCGCACGCGCGGCGCGATCCTGATGGCGCTCAGCAACAAGTTCGGCGGCCTGCTGCTGACCACCGGCAACAAGAGCGAATACGCGGTGGGTTACGCCACGATCTACGGCGACATGTGCGGTGGCTATGCGCCGATCAAGGACCTGTACAAGACCGAGGTGTTCTCTCTGTCGCGCTGGCGCAACACCGTCGGCGGGGCTCCGGTCATCCCGCCCGCGGTGATCGCGCGCCCGCCCACCGCAGAGCTGCGCGAGAACCAGAAGGACCAGGATTCGCTGCCGCCCTACGACGTGCTGGACGCGATCCTGCTGCGCTACGTGGATCAGGAAGAATCGCGCGAGGAGATCGTCGCCGCCGGCTTCGAGGCGGCCACCGTCGACAAGGTGCTGCGCCTGGTGCGGATCAGCGAGTGGAAGCGGCACCAGGCTGCGCCCGGTCCGAAGGTCTCGCGTCGCGCGTTCGGCCGCGAGCGGCGCTACCCGATCACCAACGGCTACCGCATGTAGGGTGCGCCCCGGCGCACCGTCTCGCCGCCGCCCTTGCTCGCCACGCCCTTCGGCTCATTCCCATGCGCTGGCATACCGCCGACTTCGACACCCTCGACTGGCGAGGCGTGCATGTGCACGGCTGGCGCGTCGTCGAGCGCGGCCCGGGCGAGGCCGATCTGACGCTGGACATCGACTGGATCCTCGCCCGCCCGCAGTCGGGCGGAACCGGCACGGGGCGCACCGACGAGCGCATCGACGGCACGATGGACGCGAGCATCGCAGGCCATGCCGTCGGAGGTCATGCCGTCGAAGGCTATGCCGTCGCACAGGCGATGCTGGTGTTCCACGATGTCGCCGGCCTGCGTTTCATCCTCGACTACGCCGCCTGCAGCGCGGCGAGTGGCCCGTTTTCCATCGAGACCGTGCATCGCGAGCCGCTCGGGTGGTCCGGCCCCGGGCCCGACGGAGCCGACGACGATGGCGATGACGGCGACGACTACGGCGAAGGCGACGATTACGGCCCTTGGCGCTGGCGGATCGACCTGGCCTGGCCGGAAGGCGAGCTGGCGTTCGAGGCCGGCGGCTTCAGCCAGTGGCTGGTCGGCGAGCCGCAGATGCTGGACGGCCCGGTGCTGCCGGCGGCGCTGCGCAGCTGAGCGCGGTGCGGCGCCGCGCAAACGCGAACGCCGCCCGGAGGCGGCGTTCTGGCGAGCGAAGTGGAGCCGCTCAGTCCTCGTCGTTGTCCACTGCCGACTTCTCGCCGGCGAAGGGGTTCAGACGACGCAGTCGGGACGGATAGTCCGGCCAGTCGCCCGACAGCCAGGGGTGGCCGGGTTCCACTTTCTGCAGCTCGGTGCGGGCAGTGCCGGCCAGCGCGGTATTGCCGAGCTGGGTGTAGGACTCGGCGAGTATGGCGATGGCATCCGCCTTGAACCTGCTGTCCGGATAGGTGTCCAGCGCATAGCGTGCGCGCTCGGTGGCGCCGACCCAGGCGCCGCGGCGCATGTAGTACAGCGCGGTTTCGATCTCGTAGCGGGCGAACAGGTCGGTCAGCTCCATCATCCGCTTGCGCGCGTCGGCGGCATAGCGCGAGGCGGAGTAGCGATCCACCACGATCTTGAAGTCGTTGTAGGCCTGGCGCGGGGTGGCCAGGTCGCGACGGCTGGCGTCGAGGCGCCACACCCGCTGCAGGAAGACCGTGTCCCGGCTGGAGTTGACCCGGCCGCGCAGGTAGTACATGTACGCGGTGTTGCGGTGCGTGGGATAGGTGCGCAGGAAGCGGTCGATGGTGGAGATCGCGTCCTCGTTCAGGCCCATCTTGTACTGCGCGTAGGCGGTGTCGACGATCGCCTGCTCGGTGTACGGCCCGTAGGGGTACTGCGCGACGAGTCGGCGATAGGTGGCGACCGCGCTGTCGTAGTTGCCGCGGCGCATCGACTGGTTGGCCTTCTCGTAGAGCTCGGCCACCGGGATGCCCTCGTTCTCCTTCTCGTCCTTGAACACGCCCTTCACCCGGGCGCAGCCGCTGCCGACGAGGACGAGGACCAGCACCAGAAGCACGGCGGGGCGGAGCAGGGCGGACAGACGGGAAAGGGTCATGCGGGCTGCGGTCGGAGAGTGAGCCGGCGATAATACCAGCCCCGACCCACCGGGCCGTTAACCGCACGTTCGCGTCCTCCGGCCCGGGTGCACGCCCCTTTCCCGCGTTGCCCGGCGCCCCGGCGCCCTGGCGGCGGCCCCTTTCAGCCCCCGGCCGCGCACGGCCCGCGGGCGCCCGCGCAGGACTTCCGCATGACACAGCCGTCTTCTCACCGCCCCCCTTCCCCGGACAGCGAGGCCAGCCTCGACGCCGATCTCGACGGCGACATGGAGGCTGCCGGCGCCGCCGGAGACAGCCAGCCGCGCAGCGTCGTGGTGCCCGATCGCGCCGCCGGCCGGCGCTTCGACGCGGTGCTGGCCGAGCTGTTCCCCGAGTTCTCGCGCTCGCGCCTGGCCGAGTGGATCAAGTCCGGCGACGCGCTGCTGGACGGCCGCCAGGCCCGCCCGCGCGACCCGGTCCACGGCGGCGAGACGGTCACCCTGGACGCCGTGCAGGAAGTGCAGACCCATTCCGCGCCCGAGGACATCCCGCTGACCGTGCTGTATGAGGACGCGGAGGTGATCGTGATCGACAAGCCCGCCGGCCTGGTGGTGCATCCCGGCGCCGGCAACCCGCGCGGCACCCTGGTCAACGCTCTGCTGCACCGCGACCCGACGCTGGCGCAGCTTCCGCGGGCCGGCATCGTGCATCGCCTGGACAAGGACACCTCGGGAGTGATGGTGGTGGCGCGCAGCCTGCAGGCGCATACCGCGCTGGTGGCGCAGCTGTCGGCGCGCGAGGTGCATCGGCAGTATCTGGCGGTGGTCAACGGCGCGCTGGTCTCCGGCGGCACCGTGAACGCTGCGATCGACCGTCACCCGCGCGACCGCCTGCGCATGGCCGTGCGCGAGGACGGGCGCGAGGCGGTCACCCACTACCGCCTGCGCGAGCGCTTCCGCCAGCACACCCTGCTGGAATGCCGGCTGGAAACCGGGCGCACGCACCAGATCCGCGTGCATATGGCGCATGTGCGCCACCCGATCATCGGCGACCCGCTGTACGGCGGCCCGCTGAAGCTGCCCAAGGGCGCGGACGACACCCTGACCGAGCGTCTGCGCGGTTTCCGCCGCCAGGCGCTGCACGCCGAGACCCTCGAATTCGCGCACCCGGTCAGCGGCGAACCGGTGCGCTGCTCCACACCGATGCCGGACGACATGCAGGCGCTGGTGGCCGCGCTGCGCGACGACCTGCGCAGGCACGAGCTGTGAGCATGCGTTTCACGACCATGCCGTCCATGACCATGCTTTCCACGACCATGCTGTCCACGACCATGCCTCCCACGAGCATGCCGCAATGAGCGGGCACGACGACGGCACCGGCCCCGCACCGCTGCGCGGCGACGCCGCCAAGGCCTTCGGCCGGCATCTGGACCGCCAGGTGCGCGAATCCGTGCTGCTGCGCGCCGACTGGCCAGCGCCGCGCGGCGTGCACGCCTTCACCACGCTGCGCCGCGGCCTGAATGTGGGCGTTTCGGTGCCGCCGTTCGACAGCTTCAATCTCGGCAACCACCGCAGCGCTGTCGGCGATGCGCCGGAGGCGGTGGTGACCAACCGCGCCGCGCTGCGCTGGATCGGCGAGCTGCCCTCGCCGCCGCACTGGCTGCGCCAGGTGCATGGCGTGCAGGTCGAACGCTTCGATGTGCCGATGGCGGAGGATGCCGGCGACGGCCTCCCCGAACCCGAGGCCGACGCCGCCGTCACCTCGGCCCCGGGCTGCGTGCTGGCGATCCTCACCGCCGACTGCCTGCCGGTGGCCTTCGCCAGCATCGACGGCGACGAGGTCGGCGCCGCGCATGCCGGCTGGCGCGGGCTGGCCGACGGCGTGCTCGAGGCCACGGTGGCGGCCATGCACAGCGCGCCGGAACGGCTGATCGCCTGGCTCGGCCCGGCCGCCGGGCCGCAGGCCTACGAGATCGGCGAAGACGTGCGTGCGGCCTTCGTCGACCCGGACCCCGGCGCCGCCGCGGCCTTCGTCGCCACCCGCCCGGGCCACTGGCGGGTCGACCTGTACGCCCTCGCGCGGCGCCGGCTGGCGGCGGTGGGCGTGACCGCGGTCCATGGGGGCGGGTTGTGCACCATCTCCGACCCCGACCGCTTCTATTCCCACCGCCGCGACGCCCGCACCGGACGCATGGCCACGCTGCTGTGGTTCGAATGAGCGCAGGCGAGTAGCGTGTGCGCATGAGTACGCCTCCGTCGGATACCTCCGCGTCGAACATCTCCGCGCCGAACACGCCCCCGCCCGCCGCTGCGACCTCCGGCGCACGAGCCGCTTCGTCCGAGGCTGCGGATGCGCTGTTTCCCGCGCTGCTCGGCGCCGATTTCGACCGCCTGCCGCCGCCGGTGCGTCGCCTGCACCTGCGTGCCGGCGCCGCCTGTTATGCCGGCGAGGTGCAGGTGGACCGCGGGCCGCATCCGCTGGCCCGGCTCTGCGCCTGGGCAACCCGGCTGCCGCCGGCCAGCGCCGGGCCGCTGCAGGTGGAAATCGTCGCCGCCGACGGCCGCGAGGCCTGGACGCGGCATATCGGCGGCCGGGCCATGCCCTCGCGGCTCTGGGCCGGCCGCGGTGCTATGGCCGGCCTGCTGTGTGAGCGGCTGGGCCTGGTGGTGTTCGGCTTCGCGCTGACCGTCGAACCCGGCGCGCACGGACCGCAGATCGTGTGGCGTGTGCGCCGGCTGCGCGTATTCGGCCTGCTGCCGCTGCCGGCGCACTGGTTCGACGGCGTGGAGGCGCGCGAGTCGGTGGATGGCGAGGGCCGCTATCACTTCGACGTGCGCGCGGCGCTGCCGCTCGCGGGGCGGCTGGTGCATTACCGCGGGTGGCTGGAGGTGCCGTGAGCGAACACGCGCCGGGAATGCCTGCCGCCGATGGCGCGATGTCGTCCACCGCGATGCGCGATGTGGCGGTCATCGTGTTCGACGGTGTGTGCGTGCTCTGCAACGGCTGGGTGCGTTTCCTGCTGCCGCGCGACCGCGCCGGCCGCTACCGCTTCGCGCCGATGCAGGGCGATGCCGGCCGGGGTCTGCTGATCGCCCAAGGTCAGGACCCAGACGACCCGCGCACATTCCTGCTGATCGAATACGCAAGTGACGGCAGTGCACGGGTGTCGACCGACAGCACCGCCGTGCTGCGCGTGCTGGCCGGCCTCGGCGGCGTGTGGCGGCTGGCATCGATCGGCCATCTGATTCCAAGGCCGCTGCGCGATGCGGGCTATCGCGTGATCGCGCGCAACCGCTATCGCTGGTTCGGACGGCGTCAGGCGTGTGTGCTGCCGTCCGGGGATGAGGCCGCGCGTTTCCTGTGATCGGAGTGGCGGCGGATGAGCCGGGCTTGCCGCAGCCGGAGGCGCTGTCCTGTCTGTGTGATCGTGAACCCAGCTCGGGCCTGAAGGCCCTCCTACGGCACACA
>ERZ1066122.135-NODE-135-length-83239-cov-13.350741_pt1 | contig 83239 bp, 77 predicted proteins | sample MGYA00382769_ERZ1066122 | MGnify/ENA primary metagenome ERZ1066122 (study PRJEB33369, sample SAMEA5778352) | biofilm metagenome | biome: Industrial cooling water; feature: Water cooling tower basin; material: Biofilm | place: United Arab Emirates | collected... | reverse complement strand
GCGCGGGTCAGCCCCGCGCGGTGCGCCGCGCCGGCCAGCGCGCCCCCCGCCAGCGGTGCTGCGACGTAGACCCAGATCTGCGCCAGCGCCTCGCCGCCCACGAAGAGCGCCGGCGCCAGCGACCGCGCCGGGTTGACCGACGCGCCCGAGATCGCGATCCCCGCGAGGTGGACCAGGACCAGCGTCAGACCGATGGCGACGCCGGCCAGCATCTCGGCCCCGTTCCTCGTCGTGGCGCCGAGGATCACGGTCACGAACAGGAAGGTCGCCACGAACTCGAACACGAGCGCGCCCCGCAGGCCGTAGGCGCCCACCGTCGTCTGTCCCAGCCCGTTCGCCGCGATCGAGTAGTCGGCGCGGCCCGAGGCGATCAGCCAGACCACGAGGATCGCGGCGACGGCGCCCGCCACCTGCGCTGCGGCGTAGGCGGCGAACTCCGCCACCGTCATCCGTCCGGCCGCGACCATCCCGAGCGACACCGCCGGATTGAGATGGGCGCCCGAGATCGGCCCGATCCCGTGCGCGGCGGCCACGATCGTCAGGCCGAAGGCCAGCGCGATCCCGAGGACGCCGATCTGATCGCCCGTGAAGACGATCGCGCCGCAGCCGAGGAACACGAGGATGAAGGTCCCCAGCGCCTCGGCGATCATTCTCTTCGTCATGTCCCCTCCGTGCGTCGGCCCGGCGCCGCGATACGGCGCGCTTCGACGCGGTTGCTATAGCCTGCCGGGGCGACTATCTCCAAAGGCGAAATCCATCACGGGGGCGGACGCCGTGCGCGACCTGACGATACCGGACCAGCGCCACCCCGAGAAGGCGCACCGCACCGACAATCCCCAGCCGAGGAAGCCCGACTGGATCCGCGTGAAGGCGCCGACCTCCGCGGGCTACAGGGCGACGCGCGACATCCTGAAGGCCAACCGCCTCGTCACGGTCTGCGAGGAGGCGGGCTGCCCCAACGTCGGCGAGTGCTGGAGCCAGGGCCACGCCACCATGATGATCATGGGCGAGATCTGCACGCGCGGCTGCACCTTCTGCAACGTGGCGACGGGCCGGCCGCAGACGCTCGACTCCTTCGAGCCGGGGCGGGTCGCGCATGCGGTCGCGACGCTGGACCTCAGCCACGTCGTCATCACCTCGGTCGACCGCGACGACCTGCCGGACGGGGGGGCGGAGCATTTCGCCCAGACGATCCGCGCCGTGCGGCACCGCAGCCCCGGCACCACGATCGAGGTGCTGACCCCGGACTTCCTGCGCTGCGCGCCCTCGGCGCTCGAGACGGTCGTCGAGGCGCGGCCCGACGTCTTCAACCACAACCTCGAGACGGTGCCGGGGCTCTACCCCGCGGTGCGGCCGGGCGCGCGCTACTTCCACAGCCTCCGCATCCTCCAGCGGGTCAAGGAACTGGACCCCTCGATGTTCACCAAGTCGGGGATCATGGTGGGCCTCGGCGAGGACCGGCAGGCGGTCGGGCAGGTGATGGACGACATGCGCGCGGCCGACGTCGACTTTCTGACGATCGGCCAGTACCTGCAGCCGACGCCGAAGCATCATGCCGTCGCGCGGTTCGTGCCGCCCGAGGAGTTCGCGGCCTACCAGTCCGCCGCCTACGGGAAGGGGTTCCTGATGGTGTCGGCGACCCCGCTCACGCGGTCGAGCTATCACGCGGGGGACGACTTCGCGGCGCTCCGCGCGGCGCGGCTGGCACGGCTCGGGCGCGCCTGACCGCGGCGGGGGTCACTGCGCGGGCGGGACGGCCTTGAGATAGGCGGCCACGTCGGTCGCGTAGGATTCGGGCAGGCGCGCGAACTCGTCGACCACATGCGCCATGGTCCCCCCGACGACGTCGTAGTCCGGGGTGAACCCGGTGCGCAGGTAGTTCGCGATCTCGGCCTCGGTCCAGTCGAGCGCGGCCGGCGTGATGTTGGGCACGCGCCCTTCGCCCGAGGGGTTGGGCGCCCCCGCGAGCCAGCGGCCGCGCTGCAGGCCGAAGGTGATGTCGCGCGGGGTGTGGCATTCGGCGCAGTGCGCCTGTGCCTCGGCGATGTAGCGGCCGCGTGCGGCGGGTTCGGGCAGGGTGCCGGCGACGGTCCAGTCGTCGCGCAGGTTGACCAGCTTCCAGAGCCCGATCCCGCGCCGGATGCTGAAGGGGAAGGGGATCTCGTGGTCCTCGTCGGCCCGGTCGCTGGGCGGCAGCGTGTCCATGTAGGCCTTGAGGTCCGCCACGTCCTGCGGCGCCATCAGCCGGTAGGCGGGGTAGGGCAGGGCGGGATAGTAGTGGTCGTTCTCGGGCGAGACGCCGCGCATCACGGCGTTGCCGAACTGCTGCAGCGACCAGCCGCCGATCCCGTGGCTGGCATCGGTCGAGATGTTCGGGACGACGAAGGTGCCCAGCGGGCTTTCGAGCCGCTGGCCGCCCGACAGCACGAGCTTCGCGTCGCCCTGCGCGCCGGGCGCCATGTGGCACGAGGCGCAGCCCGATGCCCAGAAGACCCGCTCCCCCTTCGCCGGGTCGCCGGTGATGCCGGCGAAGGTGTCCTCGGGCAGGGGGTCGGGCCGCGTGAGCTGGATGAAGGCCGCAGCCCCGGCGACGCCCGCGACCGTGACGCCGATGATGATCGGAATGGCCAGCCTCGCCATCGGCGTCTCCATGCCTGCCTCATTCCGCACCGTAGCACGGACGAGGCACGAACCAAGCGGGCCTTTGCCGATTCAGGCCGGGTCGCCGGTGAAGCGGACCTTGCCGATGTAGGGCAGGTTGCGGTTGCGCTGCGCGAAGTCGATCCCGTAGCCCACGACGAACTCGTCGGGGATGGCGAACCCGGTCCAGGTCGCGGCCACCGGAACCTCGCGGCGGGACGGCTTGTCCAGCAGCGCGCAGACCGCGATCCGCGCCGGCTCGCGCGACCGCAGCAGGTGCAGCACGTGGTGCAGCGTGAAGCCGGTGTCGACGATGTCCTCGACCACCAGCACGTCGCGGCCCGCGATCTCGCCCCGCAGGTCCTTCAGGATCCGCACCTCGCGGCTGGAGGTGGTTCCGTCGCCGTAGCTCGACGCCTCGAGGAAGTCGACCTCGACCGCCAGGTGGATCTCGCGCACGAGGTCGGCGACGAAGACGAAGGACCCGCGCAGCAGGCCCACGACGACGAGCTTGTCGGTCCCCGCGAAATGGGCGGTGATCTCGCGCGCGAGCCCCTCGACCCGCGCGGCGATGGCCTTGGCGCTGATCATCTGGTCGATGACGTAGGATCGGTGCGGCATCGGCGGCCCCTTGCTTCCGGTCCCCGTCTAGCCACATACCGGGGCCAAGTCACCTGCCCGGACCGCCATGCCCCGCCACCACGAGACGAAGGTGCTGCCCTACACCGCGCAGCAGATGTACGACCTTGTAGCCGACGTCGCCCAGTATCCGAAGTTCCTGCCCTGGACCGCCGCCGCGCGCGTCCGCAGCCGCCGGCCGCAGCCCGACGGGTCGGAGGTGATGGAGGCGGATCTCGTCATCTCGTTCAAGGTCTTCCGCGAGCGGTTCGGCAGCCGCGTGACGCTGCATCCCGCCCCGAAGCGGATCGACACCGAGTATCTCGACGGCCCGTTCCGCCACATGCGCTCGACCTGGGCCTTCCGCGACCGGCCGGCCGGCGGCTGCGAGGTGGAGTTCTTCGTGGACTTCGAGTTCCGGAACGCGATCCTGCAGGGGATCATCGGCGTCGTCTTCGGCGACGCGATGGTCCGCGTGGTGCGCGCCTTCGAGCGGCGCGCGGCCGAACTCTACGCCCCCGCGCGGGCCTGAAGCGCGCGGGCCAGAAGCGCGAGCGCGTGGTCGCGGCTGGCCGCGCGGACCGCGGCGCGCCCGCGCGGCCCGAACTCCACCGTCTCGGCCCGGGTCGGGCGGCCCGCCTGCGCCAGCCCGAAACAGACGCGCCCCTCGGGCTTGGCGGCGGATCCGCCCGGACCGGCGATCCCGGTCACCGCGACCGCGAGCGTGGCCTTGAGGCGCGCCCGCGCGCCCTCGGCCATCGCCTGCGCGACCGGCTCGGACACCGCGCCGTGCGCGGCAATCAGCGCGGGGTCGACGCCCAGTAGATCGGTCTTGGCGGCGTTCGAATAGCTGACGACGCCGCCCATCACGACGTCGGACGACCCCGGCACCTCGGTCAGCGCGGCGGCGACCAGCCCGCCGGTGCAGCTCTCGGCGGTCGCGATCGTGGCGCCCGCCGCGCGGGCGGCGGCGAGAAGCGCCGCGGCGGTCACGCGAAGAGCCAGAGGTGGTATGCGACGCCGAGGACGATCGTCGCGACCCCCGCGAAGACCCCCGCCCAGAGGTCGTCCATCATGACCCCCCGCACGCCCCCCGCGCGGTCGGCCCGGCCGGCGAGCCAGGGCTTGCGGACATCGAAGAGGCGGAACAGCACGAAGGCCGCGACCCAGGCGGGCCAGGGCATCAGCGCGGGTTCGGGCACGTCGCGGGCGAAGAAGGCGGCGGCCGGAAAGCAGCAGGCGAGCCACTGGCCCGCGATCTCGTCGACGACGATCTCGTCGGGGTCCTGGTCCTCGCGCGTGGGCAGGTCGCGCTCGCAGGCCCAGAAGCCCAGCGCGGCGACGGCGACGGTGGCCGCCGCCAGCAGAAGGAAGCCCCCCGCCGCGTAGAGCCCCAGCGCGGCCAGGATGGCCGCCGCCGACGCCCAGGTGCCGGGCGCGGGGCGCAGGCGGCCGATCCCGCCCACCGTCGCGACCAGCCGCGCCGCGCGGCTCATGCCCGCACCAGCGTCGCGGTCGCCAGGGCGGCGATCCCCTCGCCGCGGCCGGTGAAGCCCAGCCGTTCCGAGGTGGTGGCCTTCACCGACACCGCCTCGACCCCGACCCCCAGGATCGCCGCCAGCGCCGCGCGCATCGCCCCGGCGTGGGGGCCGATCTTCGGCGCCTCGCAGACCAGCGTCACGTCGGCGTTGGCGAGACGGTAGCCCCGTGCGCCGATCCGCCCGGCCGCATGGGCGAGGAAGACGCGGCTCTCGGCCCCCTTCCACTGCGGGTCCGAGGGCGGGAAGTGGCGGCCGATGTCGCCCTCGGCCAAGGCGCCGTAGATGGCGTCGGTCAGCGCGTGCATCCCCACGTCCGCGTCCGAATGCCCGAGCAGCGCCTGCGTGTGCGGCACCGGCACGCCGCAGAGCCAGACGCGGTCGCCCGCCGTGAAGCCGTGAACGTCGAAGCCGTTGCCCACCCGGATGTCCATGCCGTGCCGTCCCGCCAGGATCGCCGCGGCCCGCGCGAGGTCGGCGGGGACCGTCAGCTTGATGTTGTCCTCCTCGCCCGGAACGATGGCCACGTCCAGCCCCGCCGCGAGCGCCACCGCCACGTCGTCGGCGGCGCCGCCTCCGTGCGCGCGGTGCGCGGCCAGGATCGCGTCGAAGCGGAAGGCCTGCGGCGTCTGCGCGCGCCAGAGCCCCTCGCGGGGCCGGGTGGCGCTGACGCGGCCGGCCTCGCCCTTCCACAGCGCGTCGGTCATGGCCAGCGCCGGGGCGGCGCCGGGCGTGTCGTCCAGCGCCGCAAGGAGACGCCCGACCAGCGGCACCGAGGGGAAGGGCCGCGCCCCGTCGTGGATCAGGACGCGGCCGAGGCCGTGGCCCGCCAGCGCCTCGAGCCCCGCGCGGACCGAGGCGGCGCGGTCGACCCCGCCCGGGACCGCCTCGAACCCGCCCGCCAGCCCGGCCACGCGATCCGCGTCGTCCGGGTGGTGCACGAGGACCGTGCGGGCGATGCCCGGAACCGCCGCGAAGGCGTCGAGCGCGTGGCACACGACCGGCCGGCCGGCGAGCGCCAGCCACTGCTTCGGCACGGCGCCGCCCATCCGCGTGCCTCGGCCCGCCGCAACGATGACCACGGCCGTTCCCTCGCTGGTCGCCATCCGACAAACCCCTGACCCGCCGCCTGTTTAGGCGAAGCCCCCCGGCACGGCAATCGGGCAGGGGCAGACGGATTTCTGCCTGTTTTCCGGGCAACCGCGGCGCGGCGATGCATTTCGCGGCGAAAGGCGATTGTTCCCGGCCCCCCGGCGGACTAGCTGGAGGCGACCTGTGACAGGACGATGCGCGTGACCCTTCGCCTTGGCGACCTGACGATCGACCCGCCCGTGCTGCTGGCGCCCATGGCCGGCATCACCGACCTGCCGTTCCGCCGGCTGGTCGCCTCGTTCGGCGCGGGCCTCGTCGTGAGCGAGATGGTGGCGAGCCAGGAGGTCGTGCAGGCCCGCCCCCTGGCGCGGGCCCGGGCGGAGCTCGGGTTCGACCAGGCGCGCACGTCGGTGCAGCTCGCGGGGCGCGAGCCGCGCTGGATGGCCGAGGCCGCGCGCTGGGCCGAGGGGCAGGGCGCGCGGGTGATCGACATCAACATGGGCTGCCCCGCGAAGAAGGTCACGACCGGCTGGTCCGGATCGGCGCTCATGCGCGACCCCGACCACGCGCTGCGGCTGATCGAGGCGGTCGTGGGCGCGGTGGCCGTGCCGGTGACGCTGAAGACGCGGCTCGGCTGGGACGACGCCAGCCACAACGCCCCCGACCTCGCGCGGCGGGCCGAGGCGGCGGGGGTGGCGATGGTCGCGATCCACGGGCGGACGCGGTGCCAGTTCTACAGGGGGGCCGCCGACTGGGCCGCGATCCGCCGCGTGCGAGATGCCGTGCGCATCCCGGTGGTCGCCAACGGCGACATCGTGGACGCGGGCACCGCGCGCCGCGCGCTCGACCTGTCGGGGGCGGATGCGGCGATGGTCGGGCGCGGCGCGCAGGGCAGGCCCTGGCTGCCGGCGCAGATCGCGGCGGCGCTCGCCGGGCGGCCGGTGTCGGCGGCCCCCGCGGGCGACGCGCTGGCCGATCTCGCGGTCGGCCACTACGAGGCGATGCTGTCCTTCCATGGCCGCGACCTCGGGCTGCGGATCGCGCGGAAGCACCTGGGCTGGTATCTCGACGCCGCGGGTAGCGGGGGCGCGCGCGCGGACGTCCTGACCGCCGGGGATCCTGCGACGGCCATCCGCCTCGTGCGCGCGGCCCTGCGCGCGCCCGAGCGGGCGGCGGCATGAAGAGCTTCGTCGCCCCCTATCCGGTGCCGGGGGTCATCTGGGCCTCGCTGCCGACGCCCGCGCTGCTTCTGGATGCCTCGACCGCGATCCTCGAGGCCAACCCGGCGGCGGAGGCGTTCCTCAATGCCTCGGTCCGGGTGCTGCGCGGCCAGCCCGCCTTCGACCGCCTGCACGTCGACTCGGACATGGAGGCGGCGCTGCGGCGGGCACGGGCCAACCAGTCGCCGGTCTTCATCAACGACGTCGACGTGACGACGGGCGAGCGGCCGCCCCAGCCCTGCACCGTCCAGGTGGCCCCGATGGCCGACAATCCCGACGTGCTGCTGCTGCTGGTCGGCCCGCGGGACATCGCCGACCGGCTGGGGCGCGGCGGGCTGGCTGGCCCCGCCGCGCGGTCGGCGATCGGCATGGCCGAGGTGCTGGCGCACGAGATCAAGAACCCGCTGGCGGGGATCGCGGGCGCGGCGCAGCTTCTGGCGATGAACCTGACCCCTGGGGATGCGGAGCTTGCCGACCTCATCGTCGAGGAGACGCGCCGCATCGTGAAGCTGCTCGAGCAGGTGGAGCAGTTCGGGAAGCTCCGCCCCCCCGACAGGCGGTCCGTGAACATCCACGACGCGCTCGACCGCGCGCGGCGCTCGGCGCTGGTCGGGTTCGCCGCGCACATGACCATCCTCGAGGACTACGACCCCTCGCTTCCGCCGACCCTGGCCGATCCCGACCAGCTCATGCAGGTGTTCCTGAACCTGCTGCGGAACGCGGCCGAGGCGGCGGGCCCGGGCGGCGGCACCATCCGGCTGCGGACCTTCTACGACAGGGCGCTGCGGCGCCGGCGCGCGGACGGCAGCGGCGACGCGATGCCGCTGCAGATCGAGGTCGCCGACGACGGCCCCGGCCTTCCGCCCGCCATCGCCGGCGCGGTCTTCGAGCCCTTCGTCTCGGGCCGCGAGAACGGCACGGGCCTCGGCCTCGCTCTGGTGTCGCGGATCGTCGCCGACCATGACGGCTGGATCGCCGTCGACAGCGTGCCCGGCCGCACCGTGTTCCGCGTGTCGCTGCCCGTGGCCCCCAGCGAGCCCCGCACCGGAAAGGACAGGACCTGATGGACGGCACCATCCTCGTCGCCGACGACGACCGCACGATCCGCACGGTCCTGACGCAGGCGCTGACGCGCGCCGGCTGCAAGGTCCACGCGACCTCGAGCCTGACGACGCTGATGCGCTGGGTCGAGGAGGGGAAGGGCGACCTCGTCATCTCGGACGTGATCATGCCCGACGGCAACGGCCTTGAGGCGCTGCCCCGCATCGGCCGGCTGCGCCCCGGCCTGCCGGTGATCGTGATCAGCGCGCAGAACACGATCATGACCGCGATCCAGGCGGCGGAGGCGGCCGCCTTCGACTACCTGCCGAAGCCGTTCGACCTGCCCGACCTCATGAAGCGGTCGGCGCGCGCGCTCGACGTCAAGCGCCGCGCCCCGGCGCGGACCGAGGCCCCGGCGCGCGAGGCGGGCGACGACCTGCCGCTGGTGGGGCGCACGCCGGCGATGCAGGCGCTCTACCGGCTGGTGGCCCGGGTGATGAACACCGATCTGCCGGTTCTCGTCACCGGCGAGTCGGGGACCGGCAAGTCGCTGATCGCCCGCGCGGTCCACGACTTCTCGGACCGCCGGACGATGCCCTTCGTCGTCACGCAGGCCGCCGACCTTCAGGGCGTCGAGGGCCCTTCGGCGCTGGTCGCCCGCGCGCGGGGCGGCAGCCTCGTGTTCGACGAGGTCGCCGACTACGACGAGGAGGCGCAGGCCCGCGTGGTGCGGATGCTCGACCTGATGGGCGACGGCGCCCCCCGCGTGATGGCCACGAGCCAGGCCGACCTCGCGGCGGCGATCGAGGCGGGGCGGTTCCGGCAGGACCTGTTCTACCGGCTGGGCGCCGTCGTCCTGCACGTGCCGCCGCTGCGCGAGCGGGTGGACGACATCCCGCTGCTGGCCGAGCATTTCCTGGGCCGGGGCGAGCGCGACTTCGGGGCGCCGCGCCGGCTCGCGCCCGAGGCGCGCGACCTCATCCGCGCCCACGGCTGGCCCGGCAACGTCCGCCAGCTGGAGAACACGCTGCGCCGGCTGATGGCGACCTCGGCCGAGCCCGAGATCGCCCGCGCCGACGTCGAATCCGCCCTGGGCGGCCTGCCCTCGGCCGAGCCGCTGCGCGGCGCGGCCGCCGAGGGGGACCGGCTGGCCGCCTCGGTGGCGCGGCACCTCAGGCGCTACTTCGACCTGCACGGCGGCGCGCTGCCGCCGGCGGGGGTCTACCAGCGGATCATCCGCGAGGTCGAGGCACCGATGATCGAGATCGCGCTGGACGCGACGGCCGGCAACCAGGCGAAATGCGCGGACCTCCTCGGCATCAACCGGAACACGCTGCGCAAGAAGATCACGGATCTGGATATTCGCGTGACACGGCGGCGCAAGCTGATGTAAAACGGCAACATCCCGCGTGGCGGCCTGGTCGCAGGCCGGCCGGGGGATGGGGCGTCGGCCCCGGGGCGGCGGGGGACGGCATCGGTGTCGGGCACGGTCAGCGGATCCTCGTGGCTGGTCAAGCTGTCCCGCCTGCGGCGGCAGCGCCGGCTGCAGACCGCGCTCACCCTCGGCCTCGTGGTGCTGGGGCCGATCCTCGCGGTCGCCACCTTCTTCTCGCTCGGCTACTTCAACCTCGGCGGGGGCGCGCTCCAGCTTCGGCTGATCCTGCTCGCCGATCTGGTCTACGTGCTGGTCGTGGCGGCGCTGGTGCTCGCGCGGCTGGCGCGGATGGTCTCGGACCGGCGGTCGAAGTCGGCGGGGTCGCGGCTGCACCTGCGGCTGTCGGGGGTCTTTGCGCTGGTGGCGCTGCTGCCCACCGTGCTCGTCGCGGTCTTCGCGGTGCTGACGGTGAACGTCGGGCTGGAAGGCTGGTTCTCGGACCGGGTGCGCGAGGTGGTCGGCAACTCGCTCGCCGCCGCGGAGGCCTACGAGGCCGAGCACCGCCGCGACCTGACCGAGGACGCGACCGCCTTCGCGGCCTTCCTGAACGACGCCAAGCGCGGCACGCCGTTCCTGCAGGACGACCAGCTTCGCCCGCTCCTGACGCAGGGCCAGGCGCTGATCCAGCGCGGCCTGCGCGAGGCCTTCCTCATCGACGGCGGGGGCGAGCTGCGCACCCGGGGCGAGCGGTCCTACCTCTTCGACTTCGAGCGGCCGACGGCCGAGGAGATCGCGCGCGCCCGCGCGGGCGAGACGGTCGTGATCCAGGACTGGGCCAACGACGAGTTCCGCGCGCTGGTTCACCTCGACGCCTACGCGGACCGCTACCTCTATGTCTCGCGCACGGTCGACGGCGCGATCCTGTCGCTTCTCGACGACACGCGCGAGACGGTGGCGCTCTACCAGCAGCTCGAATCCGAGCGCGGGCGGCTCCTGTTCGAGTTCGGGCTTCTCTACCTCGGCTTCGCGGTGATCCTGATCCTCGCCGCGATCTGGCTGGGCCTGTGGTTCGCCGAACGGCTGTCGCGCCCGGTGGGGCGGCTGGCGGGCGCGGCGCAGCGGGTCGGCGCGGGCGACCTCGACGTGCAGGTCGTGGAGGAGGAGGGCGACGACGAGATCGCGATGCTCGGCCGTCTCTTCAACCTCATGACGCGGCAGCTCAAGGGCCAGCGCGAGGCGCTCATCGACAGCAACCGCCAGACCGAGGGACGGCGGCGGCTGTTCGATTCGGTCCTGTCCTCGATCACGGCGGGGGTGATCGGGCTCGACGCGCGGGGCCGGATCGACTTCGCCAACCGCGCGGCCGAACGTCTGCTCGACATCCCCGGCCCCGTGGCCGAGACGCCGGTCGCCGTCGCCGTTCCCGAGTTCGCCCCCCTCTTCGAGCGCATGAAGGGCGGCGGCGGGGCGACCGTGCAGGAGGAGGTCCGCCTGACCCGCCGCGGCCGGATGGAGAGCCTGCTCGTGCGGATGAGCGGGCGGCGCTCCGACACCGGCGCGCTGGAGGGCTACGTCGTGGCCTTCGACGACGTGACCGACCTCGTCAGCGCGCAGCGGATGGCTGCCTGGGGCGACGTGGCGCGCCGCATCGCGCACGAGATCAAGAACCCGCTGACGCCGATCCAGCTGTCGGCCGAGCGGATCCGCCGCCGCTTCGGCCCGATGGTGGGGGACGAGGCCGCCGACCTCGGGCAGCTCGCCGACGTCATCGTGCGCCAGACCAACGACCTGCGGCGGATCGTCGACGAGTTCTCGAAGTTCGCGCGGATGCCCGAGCCGGTCACGCAGGAGACCGACCTCGTCGCCGTGCTGCGCGACGCGCTGGCCTTGCAGGAGGTGTCGCTGCCGCCCGGCACGCTCAGGGCACGGCTGCCCGAGGACCCGGTGGTGCTGGATCTCGACGCCTCGATGATCGGGCAGGCGCTGACCAACCTGATCAAGAACGCGGGCGAGGCGATCGAGAGCCTGGCCGAGCGCGGCGCCCCCCCGGGCTTCGTGCCCGAGATCCGCGTGGCCTGCGACGCGTCCGACGACCGGGCGGTCCTGCGCATCATGGACAACGGCGCCGGGCTGCCGCCGGACCGCTCGCGCCTGTTCGAGCCCTACGTGACGACGCGCGCGAAGGGCACCGGCCTCGGCCTGCCGATCGTCAAGAAGATCATCGAGGAACACGGCGGAACCCTGACGCTGGACGACGCGCCGGTGTTCGAGGGCAACGCCCACGCCGGCGCCAGCGCCGAGATCGTCCTGCCGCGCCGGGCGATGCCCGCACGGGCGCGGCCGCAAGCAAAGGCCGCCGGGCGCGGCCACAGACCCTGAGGGGGGACCATGAGCACGATCCTGATCGTCGACGACGAACGCGATATCCGGGAGCTGATCGGCGACATCCTGAAGGACGAGGGGTTCCAGACACGCCTCGCGGCCAACGCGGACGAGTGCATGGCCGCGCTGAACGCCGAGCAGCCTGCGCTGATGATCCTCGACATCTGGCTGAAGGACAGCCGGATGGACGGGATCGACATCCTGAAGCACGTCCGGCGCGACAACCCCGACGTGCCCGTCGTCATCATCTCGGGCCACGGGAACATCGAGATCGCGGTCGCGGCGATCAAGCAGGGGGCCTACGACTTCATCGAGAAGCCCTTCAACATCGACCAGCTGATGGTCGTCGTCAGCCGCGCGATGGAGACGAGCCGCCTGCGGCGCGAGAACAGCGACCTGCGGCGGCGCGACGGGGGTGCGGCCGAGATGCTCGGCGGCTCGCCCGCCTTCCGGGCGCTCAAGGCGCAGCTCGAGAAGGTCACGAAGTCGAACGCCCGCGTGATGCTGACCGGGCCCGCCGGATCGGGGAAGGAGCTGGCCGCGCGCTTCATCCACGCCCATTCGAGCCGCGCGGGCGCGCCCTTCGTGTCGGTCTCCTCGGCCACGATCGAACCCGAGCGGATGGAGGAGGTCCTGTTCGGCCGCGAATCCGCCGACCGCGGGGTCGAGCCCGGCCTTCTGGAGCAGGCGCACGGCGGGATCGTCTACTTCGACGAGGTGGCGGACATGCCGCTCGGCACCCAGTCGAAGATCCTGCGCGTCCTCACCGAGCAGCAGTTCACCCGCGCGGGCGGCGCCGACCGGGTCCGCGTCGACCTGCGCGTCATCTCCTCGACGACGCGCGACCTGCGGGCCGAGATCGGCGCGGGCCGGTTCCGGCAGGAGCTCTACGACCGTCTGAACGTCGTGCCCATCGCGGTCCCGAGCCTCGAGGACCGGCGGGAGGACATCCCCGAGCTCACCCATGCCTTCGTGGAGATGTTCCACCGGACGCAGGGCCTTCCGCTGCGCAGCCTGTCGGTGGACGCCGAATCACTGCTCCAGACGATGCGGTGGCCGGGCAACGTGCGCCAGCTCCGCAACGTGATCGAGCGCGTGCTCATCCTCGGCGACGGCAGCGGGCCGATCGAGGCGCGCGAGCTGCCCGGGCGCGACCCCGGGCCCGAGGCCGAGGGCCGCCTGATCCTGGGCGGCGCCATGGCCACGATGCCGCTGCGCGAGGCGCGCGAGGCCTTCGAGAAGGAATACCTGCTGACCCAGATCAACCGCTTCGGCGGCAACATCAGCCGCACCGCCAGCTTCGTCGGGATGGAGCGCAGCGCGCTGCACCGCAAGCTGAAGTCGCTGGGCGTGGTGACGACCGCGAAGGCGGGCGCGCGCGTCGCCCATCTCGAGGACGACGAGGCCGAGGCCGAGGCGATGGACTGACCGCAGGCCCGGCCCGCGTTGACCGTTCCGCGCCGCTCTGCCATTGATCGCGCCGGCGGGACGCGGTCCGCGGCCACGGGGCGGAACGATGAAGGTGATCATCTGCGGCGCGGGCCAGGTCGGCTGGCAGATCGCGCGCCACCTCGCCGGCGAGCGCAACGAGGTCACGATCGTCGACTACAACGGCGATCTCGTGCGCCGCGCGACCGACAGCCTCGACGTGAAGGGCGTCGTGGGCTTCGCGAGCCACCCCGAGGTGCTGGAGCGGGCGGGCGCGCGCGACGCCGACATGATCATCGCCGCGACCTATTCGGACGAGGTGAACATGATTACCTGCCAGGTCGCGCATTCCGTCTTCGGCATCACACGAAAGATCGCGCGCCTCAGATCGCAGGGCTATCTCGACCCGGCCTACGACAGCCTCTACCGGCGCGACCACCTGCCGATCGACGTGGTCATCAGCCCCGAGCGCGAGGTGGCCGAGGCCGCGCTTCAGCGGCTCGCAGCACCCGCCACCTTCGACACTGAGGTCTTCATGGGCGGCCGCGCCCAGCTTCTGGGGATCCTCCTCGAGGAGGACTGCCCCGTCCTGAACACGCCGCTGCGGCAGTTGAACGAGCTGTTCCCGACGCTCAACGCCATCGTCGTCGGGGTGCGGCGCGACGGCCGCCTGTTCGCGCCCGACGCCGACGACCAGCTGTTCGCCGGCGACCAGATCTACGTCTTCGCTGCCGTCGCCGACATGGCCCGCGTGCTGGAGATCTTCGGCAAGACCGTCCGCAAGCAGGAGCGGGTGGTCATCGTCGGCGGCGGCAATGTGGGCCTGGCCGTCGCGCGCGCGCTGGAGACGCGGACCGACCGCGTGCGCGTCAAGATCATCGAGAAGGACCGCGCCACCGCCGAGCGCGCGGCCGACGGCCTGTCGCGCACCATCGTCCTGAACGGCGACGGGCTCGACCAGGACCTGCTGCTCGAGGCGTCGATCGACCGCGCCGACGCGGTTCTGGTGGTGACCGACGACGACAAGACGAACCTGCTCGTTGCGGTCCGCGCGAAGTCGGCGGGCTGCCCCATGTCGATCGCGCTCGTGAACGACCCCACGCTCGTGCCGCTGCTGGCGCCGCTCGACATCGACGCCTACATCAACCCGCGCGCGACGACCGTGAGCTCGATCCTGCGGCACATCCGGCACGGGCGCGTGCGCCAGATCTACTCCATCGGCGACGCCGAGGCCGAGGTGATCGAGGCGCAGGTGCTGGGCACCTCGCCCCTGTCGGGCAAGCTGATCCGCGAGGCGGAGTTTCCCGAGGGCGTGCTCGTCGGCGGGGTGATGAAGGGGGGCCGCGTGGTGAAGCCCGGCGGCGACCTGCGGATGGAGGAGGGCGACGTCGTCGCCCTGTTCGCGCTTGCGAAGGACGTGCCCGTGGTGGAACGGCTTCTGCAAGTGTCGATCGACTTCTTCTGACGATGGCGCGGGTGCCGCGCAACCCCCCGTTCCCCGTGATCCTGATGGGGATCGGCGCGGCGGCCATGTACCTGCCCGCGGGCCATGCCGTGCTCTACGGCCAGCATGCCGTGGCGCGCCCCTTCTTCTACGGGGGCACCATCTTCCTCACCCTGACGGCGATGGTCGGGCTCGCGACCGCGAACCGCTGGGGCGCGGGGACGCGCGGGCGGCATCTGGGCGGGCTTCTGATCGCCTGGCTCCTGCTGCCCGCGATGCTGGCGCTGCCCTATGCCGAGGCGCTGCCGGGATCGTCCTACTTCGACGCCTGGTTCGAGATGGTCTCGGCCTTCACCACGACCGGGGCGACAGTGCAGGCCCTGCCGGAAGCGCTGCCGCCCTCGCTGCACCTGTGGCGCGCGCTCGTCGGCTGGTTCGGCGGCTTCTTCACGCTCGCCGCCGCGATGGCGATCCTTGCCCCGCTGAACCTCGGCGGGATGGAGGTGCTGGCCGACGCGCCGGCCGGCGCGCGGCGCAGGGACGCGCCGGGCGACCGCCTGGTGCGGCAGGCGCTGGGGGTGCTGCCCGTCTACGCGGGACTGACGCTCGCGCTGTGGATCCTGCTCCTGGCGGCGGGCGAGCGGGGGATGGTGGCGGTCAGCCTCGCGATGGGGACGCTCTCGACCAGCGGCATCTCGCCCCTGTCGGACCTCGGCGCGACCGGATCCGGCCGTTCGGGCGAGGCGCTCATGGCCCTCTTCCTCGTCTTCGCGCTGTCGCGCAGGCTGCTGCCGGGATCGACCGTCATCCGCCGCGACCGCCCGATCTGGACCGACCCCGAGCTGCGGCTGGGCCTGGGCGTCATCCTCGCCATGACGGCGGTGCTGATCGGACGGACCTGGGTCGCGCCGGGCGCGGCCGGGTCGGTGCCGGACCTCGGCGCCGCGGCCTGGGGCACGCTGTTTACCACCGCCTCGATGCTGACCTCGACGGGCTACGTCTCGGCCGACTGGCCGGCGGCGCACAGCTGGTCGGGGATCGACGAGCCGGGGCTCATCTTTCTCGGCCTCGCCATGGTCGGGGGCGGGGTCGCCACGACGGCGGGGGGCGTGAAGCTGCTGCGCGTCTACGCGCTGATCCGGCAGGGCGAGCGCGAGGTGGAGCGGCTGGTCCACCCCAGCTCGGTCGGCGGCGCGGGGGCCGAGGCGCGTCGCCTGCGCCGGCAGGGCGCGCGGGTGGCGTGGATCTTCTTCCTGCTGTTCGCGATGGCGATCGGGCTCGTCACCGCCCTGCTGACGCTGACCGGGCTCGGATTCGAGCCGTCGCTGGTCCTCGCCATCGCGGCGCTGGCCAACAACGGACCGATCGCCGGCTTCGCGGCCGAGATGCCGATCGCCTATGGCGCGCTTCCCGAGGCGGCGAAGGCGGTGCTGGCGCTGGGCATGGTGCTGGGCCGGATGGAGATCCTGGCCGCGCTGGCGCTTCTGAACCCCGGCGCCTGGCGGCGCTGAACCCCGCCGGCCGCGATAACCGCCTGTTCTTCACGCTGGAATCTTCCGGCGGGCTGCCACATACTTCTTGCCTCGGGGCCCCGGCCCGGGAACGAAGCGCCCGGCCCCGTCGTTGACACCGGCAAGAAAAGGCAAGAAAAAATGGCCGCCGACAAACAGAACCTGCAGGACGCCTTCCTGAACCACGTGCGGAAGGCGAAAGTCCCCGTCACCATCTTCCTCATCAACGGCGTGAAGCTGCAGGGCGTGATCACGTGGTTCGACAACTTTTGCGTCCTGCTGCGCCGCGACGGGCAGTCGCAACTCGTCTACAAGCATGCGATCTCGACGATCATGCCGGGCGCGCCGATCAACCTCTACGAAGGCGAAGACTGATTTCGGACGACATCGAAGACGCGGACGACGACCTGCTGGTGCCTGCCCCGCGCGGGCACGAGACGGCGGCGCGGCCGACGCGCGCCTACGTCATCCATCCCGACCTGACGTCGGGGCGCACGCGGCACATGCCCGAGCACGCGCTGGCCGAGGCGGTGGCGCTGGCGCAGGCCCTGCCCGGGCTGACCGTCGCCGGGTCCGAGGTGGTCCGCGTGGCGCGCGCGACGCCCGCCACGCTGTTCGGCAGCGGCAAGGTCGAGGCGCTGAAGGCCGTTCTCGCCGACCGCGGGGTGGACCTCGTCCTGATCGACGGCCCGGTGACGCCCGTGCAGCAGCGCAACCTCGAGAAGGCCTGGAACCTCAAGCTGCTGGACCGCACGGGGCTGATCCTCGAGATCTTCGGCGAGCGGGCGCGGACGCGCGAGGGCGTGCTGCAGGTGGAGCTTGCCGCGCTCAGCTACCAGAAGACGCGGCTCGTGCGCGCCTGGACCCACCTCGAGCGCCAGCGCGGAGCCACGAGCACCGTGGGCGGCCCGGGCGAGACCCAGCGCGAGGCCGACCGCCGCGCGATCGACGACCAGATCCTGCGGATCAAGCGCCAGCTCGACCGCGTCGTGCGGACGCGCGACCTCCACCGCGCATCGCGCAGGAAGGTGCCGTTCCCGGTCACGGCCCTCGTGGGCTACACCAACGCGGGGAAATCCACGCTCTTCAACCGGCTGACCGGCTCGGAGGTGCTGGCCCGCGACATGCTCTTCGCCACGCTCGATCCCACGATGCGCGGGGTGGAGCTGCCGCAGGGCCGGCGCATCATCCTGTCGGACACGGTGGGCTTCATCTCGGACCTGCCGACCCAGCTCGTCGCCGCCTTCCGCGCCACCCTCGAGGAGGTGCTGGAGGCCGACCTCATCATCCACGTCCGCGACATCAGCCACCCCGAGACCGCCGAGCAGGCGGCCGACGTGGCCGACATCCTGCAGTCGCTGGGCGTCGACGCGGCGACCCCGCAACTGGAGGTGTGGAACAAGCTCGACCTCGTGGACGGTGCGGCGCGCGACGGCCTGCTTGCCCAGGCTGCGGGGCGGCCGGAGGTGATCGCGCTGTCGGCCGTGACGGGCGAGGGGGTGGGCGCGCTGGTCGACCGCATCGGCGCGGCCTTCGCCGAGACGAGCGCCGAGCGCCGCCTGTCGCTGCCCTTCGCCGAGGGCCGCCGGCGGGCCTGGCTGCATGACGAGGGGCTCGTCGTGGCCGAGCGTCAGACCGACGAGGGCTGGTCCATCGACGTGCGCTGGACCCCCCGGCAGGAACACCGCTTCCGCGCGCTCGCCTAGTCGGCCGCCGCGTCCGGCGGCGCGGGCGTCAGCCGCGTGACCCCCACCGCCGCCGCGCGGGCGAGCTGGGGGTCGAGCGACATGGGAATGTACTCGCCGCGCCGCCAGAGCTCGCCCAGATCGTCGTAGAACCGCGACAGGGGATGCCCGGACTGCCCCGTCGACTGGATGAACACCGAACTGTCGGGATCGGCGAAGTCGTAGACCCCCCGGTAGCCCGCGCCCTGGACGTTGAGGAACGGGTTTGGGCCCGAGCCCTTCGTCACCCCGCGCATCAGCGTGTCGTCGCCGCCGCTGGTCGACTGGCGGATGTTGACGAAGTAGCGCAGCACCGGCACCTCGCCGAGGACGGGATGGTCCTGCGCCGCCTCGTGCGCGTCGCCCCAGCGCCAGGCCTCGGGGTCGGGGCCCCAGCTTTCCGACAGCGACAGCAGCGCGTCGTCGAGCGCGAGCCGCGCGATGTCGGTGCAGCGTTCGACCGGGGCCGACTGGATCACGTCGCACCAGACCCCGGCCCCGTCCGTGTCGCGGAACACGCGTTCCAGGAAGACCGGATCGGGCCGCGTGAACTCGGCCATCATCGGCCCGATCTCGTCCTGCGCCACGCGCGTCATCAGCGCCCGCAGCCAGGCCTCGGAGATCAGCGGCTCGGGCAGGTGCTCGTTCATCTCGCCGTTCCACTGGGCCAGCAGCGCCAGCGCGCGCTGGCGCAGGCGTTCGGGCGTGCCCTCGGGCGCCGCCTCGCCGGTGAACCAAAGGTCCGCGCCGATCAGGGGCAGCAGCGTTCGCGCCGTCGTGCTGACGGTGTCGAGCTGCGCCTCGATGAAGCTGCCCCGGGTGTGCACCTCGCGCGACTGCATCAGCCGCAGCCAGCGCTGGATGCGCTGCGTGTCGCCCCAGTCGTAGGTCACGTGGCGCGGGAAGGGGCGGTCGACGGTCTTGTTGTTGGTGTTGCCGATGATTCCGCTGGGTGGGTTCGCCACCGCGGGCGCGTCGGCGTAGGGCAGCATTCCCTGCCAGCGGTTGGCCGGGATCCAGCCGGGGCTGGGCATCCGCCCCCGGCTCTGGCTCGCCGGATCGCGCGCGGGCATGGCCCCCACCATCTGCATGGCGATCCCGCTCCGGTCGGCCAGCATGAGGTTCTGCGAGGGGGCAACGAACCGCTCGCCGGCCGCGCGCGCCTCGTCGACGCTCTGCGCGCGCATCAGCGCCATCGCGGCGCTGATCGAGGTGTCCTCGGAGGACAGCGCGGTCCACGAGACCGAGGCGACGTAGCCCGCCGGCGTCACGCTGGAAAGGCCGGCCTGCGTCCCCGGCAGGACGGGACCGTTGTCGGTCCAGCGCAGGGTCACGGTGACGGGCGCCGCATCCGCGACCTCGATGATCGACCGGCGGGTGACGAAGGGCTTCCAGCCCCCGGGCGTGCGGTACTCCTCGGGGTTGGCGGGGTTCACCTCCTCGATGAAGACGTCGAGATCGTCGAGGTAGGACGAGGTCGAGCCCCAGCCGAGCTCGTCGGACCGCCCCGCGAGGATCGCGGGCACGCCGGGGATGGTCGCGCCGATGACGCCGCCCCCGCTCAGCTGCAGCCGCGCGAGATACCAGACCGAGGGCGCGGTGAAGGCGAGGTGGGGGTCGCTCGCCAGAAGCGAGCCGCCCGCCGCCGACCGGTCGGGCATCGCCGCCCAGGCGTTCGAGGCGCCGCCGAGCCCGCGCGCCGGAAAGGGCGCGAACGCGTCCCCGGCCAGCCGCTGCGGCGCTGGCAGGGTGCCGGCCCCGGGCACCAGTGCGGCGTAGTCGGGCAGGGCGGCCACGGCGGCCTGGGGGTCGTCGGGCAGGATGTCGCGCAGGCGTTCGGGCGGCAGGATCAGCGACATGCGCGCGCGCAGCACCTCGGTCCCGAGCTGGGTCGAGAGCTGCAGGGCCATCAGCTTCAGGATGGCGATGCTGTCGGCCGGCTGCCACGCCGCGATCGTGTTGGAAAAGAAGAAGAACTCGGGCGCCCCCCGGCCGCGCGCGTCGGCGTTGACCTGCCCGATCCACGCGTTCACGCCCCGTGCATAGGCCTCCAGCGCGGATCGCGTGGCCGGATCCTGCGCGGCCACCGACCGCTGCGCCGCGCCGTAGAGGTCGAGCCTGCGCATGCGTTCGTCGAGCGTCAGGGTGCGGGTGCCGAAGACCTCGGACAGGCGGCCCTGGACCGTGCGGCGCAGCATCGTCATCTGCCACAGCCGGTCCTGCGCATGCGCAAAGCCCAGCGCGAAGAACACGTCGTCGTCGGTCGCGCCGAAGATGTGGGGGACGTTGTTGTTGTTGCGGACGATCTCGACCGGCGCGCGGATGCCGGGCAGCGTGAAGCCCTCGGAATAGTCGGGCAGCGACCGTGACAGGAACCAGTAGCCGATCGCCAGCGCCGCGAGCCCCAGCACGAGGCCCGCCGTCAGGAGCCGCAGGAGCCAGCGGAACAGGGTGAGCATCGTCGGGCGATCCTTGACCTTCGGGGCAGGATCGCTTCCTAGTCCATCGGGCGTCGATGGGCAATCGAGGGGCGTGGCGGATGGCGGCGGTGGCATTCCTCGGGCTGGGGGTGATGGGCGCGCCCATGGCGGGCCATCTGGCCCGCGCGGGCCATGCGGTGACCGTCTACAACCGCACGGCGGCGAAGGCCCGCGCCTGGGTCGCGGCGCACGGCGGGCGGTCGGCCCCGACCCCGCGCGAGGCGGCCGGGGGCGCGGCGGTCGTGCTCGCCTGCGTGGGCGACGACGACGACCTCCGGTCGGTCTGCCTCGGGACGGACGGGGCCTTCGCGGGAATGGCGGCGGGCAGCCTGTTCGTCGACCACACCACCGTCTCGGCCCGGGTCGCGCGCGAGCTTGCGGCCGCGGCCGCGGGGCAGGGGGTCGGCTTCGTCGACGCCCCGGTATCGGGCGGGCAGGCGGGGGCCGAGACCGGCCGGCTGTCGGTGATGTGCGGCGGCGCGGCGGACGACTACGCGCGGGCCGAGCCGGTGATCGCGGCCTACGCCCGGATCTGCCGCCGGCTGGGCGACAGCGGGTCGGGGCAGCTGGCCAAGATGATGAACCAGATCGCCATCGCGGGCCTGCTGCAGGGCCTGTCCGAGGCGCTCGCCTTCGGCGAGAAGGCCGGTCTCGACGGCGCGGCGGTGGTGGAGGTGATCAGCCAGGGCGCGGCCGGATCGTGGCAGATGGCCAACCGCCACGGGACCATGCTGGAAGACCGGTTCGACCACGGCTTCGCGGTCGACTGGATGCGGAAGGATCTCGCGATCTGCCTCGCCGCCGCGGACGCGATCGGCGCCTCGCTGCCCGTCACCGCGCTGGTCGACCAGTTCTACAAGGACGTGCAGCGGATGGGCGGGGGCCGGGACGACACCTCCAGCCTGATCCGGCGGCTGCGGTAGGGCCGCGCGGTTCCCCGCGCGGCCCCGCGCCGTCAGTTCGAGGTCGCGCCGAACAGCGTCTCGCGCATCAGCGCGTTCACGTCGGTGTTGTCCATGAGCGGCGTCACCCGGTCGGCGTTCAGCCCCTCGGCCCGGACGAGGATGCCGCCCGCCACGTCGTTCTCGCCGATCCAGGCGATGGCGAAGGGGAGCCGGACGCCCTGCGCGTCGGGCGCGGACATGAAGACGTTGCCGAGGTAGCCGGTCTGGCCGTGCAGGATGCCGCCGCCGTCGGTGGTTGAGGCCACCGCCGCGCCCTCGCCCGCGGCAAGGCTGCCCGACACGACCTGCATCCCGCCCGCCTCGCTGTCGGCGGTCGTCACCAGCAGCGTCTCGGGGTTCGCCGCGACGAAGTCGCGCATCACCCCGATGGCGAGGTCGGCGCGCCGCAGCGCCTCGAGCGAGCCGGCGGCGTTCATGTTGTTGGCGAGGTTGTCCGTCCCCTCCTCCTCGACGACCGCGAGGAACCCCTCGGGATCGCGCGAGACGATCTGCAGCGCCACCTCGGTCATCTCGCCGATCGTCGGCGCGGTTTCCAAGTAGGTGGGCAGGCCGTCGATGGCGTTGCGCTCGAAGGGCTGGTCGTTGAAGGTGTGGACCTCGGCGAAGACGCCCAGCACGCGGTCGGTCGCGGCGGGGTCGAGCGCCATGAGCTCGTCGCGCGTGTAGACGACCGTGTAGCCCAGTTCCCTCGCGCGGGCGATCAGGTCGAGGCCGTCCGTCCGCGTGCCCATGCCGTGCCGGCCCTCGACGCCCTCGGGCAGGAGGACCGCCTCGCCACCCGCCATGATCACCGCGGCGCCCGACTCGATCACCTGCTGCGCGATGGCCGCCGTGTCGTCGCGATCGTCGACCGAGGCGACGAAGGCCGCCGTCCCCGGCTCGTAGATCGCGCCCGACTGGACGAGCGCAAGGGCCTTGCCCGCCGCCAGCGCGTCCCGCGCGATCGAGGTGGCGGGCGGGCCGTCCGCGCGCATCACGGGCCCGGTCCCGTTCTTGCCGAAGCTGTCGGCCGCGACCTTGACTCCGTAGGCGTGGACCGTCGCGCCGCCGTTGCTCGTGCCCGTCAGCCGGTCGGTCATGTGGCCGGTGTAGACGCCGATCGAGGGCAGCCTGTCCCAGTTGAGCTCGCCGTCCGGGCCCGCGAAGGCGATCCGCGCCGCGCCCCAGTGGTTCACGCCCGCCCCGTCGGGGTGGAAGAAGATCACGTTGCCCGACTGCGCGACGGCAGCGGGGGCCGCCGTCCCGGCCGGGGCCTGGGCCAGCGCGGACCCCGCGCCGACCGCCACCACCAGCGCAGCCGTCCGCGCCGTTCCGATCCATCTGGTCATCTGATGTCTCCCGCATCGCCCGGGGCGGACCGTCCGCCCCGGCGGGGGCGACATGGGGGCCCCGTGTGACAGCCGGACGCGGGTTTCGTGACGGTTCGGTGTCGCGCGGAAATCCGCGCACGGCCCCCCGTCAGGGGATGATCCGCGTGTACTTCACGCCCGACAGGGTGGCCCCCGCGATCAGGCCCGACTGGCCGAAGACAAAGGCGATGACCGGGTCGAGCTCGGTCGTCTCCTTGCCGATGCTGGCACCCTGCTCGGGCGTCGCGTAGCGGATGTCGGCGCCCACCGCCCAGCCGTTCGACCGGCGGAAGTCGGCGAGCGCCTCCTCGGTCATGAAGAACAGCGCGTGCGCATACTGCTGCGCGCCGATCTGCAGGCCCACCGTCGCCTTGGCGCTGGAATAGTAGTCGACCGTCACGTCGTTGATCCGGAGCGCGCCGCGCCCGTAGGCGGCGCCGAACCCGAAGCCGGCTTCGGTGATGAGCGGCATGTAGAGGATCCCCGCCGCCTGCTGCGCCAGGTTCTGCGTGCCGGGGTAGCGCCCGAAGAGGTAGTCGCGCGTCGCGTCCACCCGCGCGTCGATGGTCTGGCTGCCGCGGCTGCCCACGCCGTTGCCGCAGGCCGCGAGCAGCAGCGTGCCGCTGCCCGACGCAAGCAGCGTCCGTCTGGAGATCGAGGTCATGACCCGCCCTTTCGCCTCTCGTCCGGCTCTGTGGCCGGGTTCGCGACAATCTATCCGCCCGTCCGGGCTTTGTCATCCGGTCGTTGCGGCGGGGCGCGGCGCTGGGCGGCCCTCAGCCCGCGGCGCGGAGCATCCGCGCGGCCTCGGGGGCGAAGTAGGTCAGGATGCCGTCGCAGCCCGCGCGCTTGAAGGCCATGAGGCTTTCGACCATCGCGCGCGGGCCGTCGATCCAGCCGCGCTCCGCCGCACCCCGGATCATCGCGTACTCGCCCGACACCTGGTAGGCGAAGGTCGGCACCCCGAAGGCGTCCTTCACGCGGCGGCAGATGTCGAGGTAGGGCATCCCCGGCTTCACCATGACCATGTCGGCGCCCTCGGCCAGGTCGCGCGCCACGAGGCGGATCGCCTCGTCGCCGTTGGCCGGGTCCATCTGGTAGGTCTTCTTGTCGCCCTTGAGCGCCCCGCTCGCCCCGACGGCGTCGCGGAAGGGTCCGTAGAAGGCACTGGCGTACTTCGCCGAATACGACAGGATCGCGACGTCGCGGTGGCCGGCCGCCTCGAGGGCGGCGCGCAGCGCGCCGACGCGCCCGTCCATCATGTCCGACGGCCCGAGGATGTCGGCCCCCGCCTCGGCCTGCGCCAGCGCCATGCGGACCAGTGCGTCCACGGTCTCGTCGTTCAGGATCGTGCCGCCCTTCACGAGCCCGTCATGCCCCTGCGCGTTGTAGGGATCGAGCGCCACGTCGGTCATCACCGCGACCTCGGGCACCGCGGCCTTGATCGCGCGGATCGCCCGGTTGGCGAGGTTGTCGGGGTTCCAGGCCTCGGCGCAGTCGTCCGACCGCAGCGCGGGATCCGTGTACGGAAAAAGGCACAGCGCCGGAATCCCCAGCCCCGCCGCCGCCTCGGCGGCGCGGACGACGCGGTCGACCGACAGCCGCGCGACGCCGGGCATCGAGGGCACTGGCTCCTCCACCCCGGTCCCGTCGCGCACGAACAGCGGCCAGATGAGGTCTCCGGGGGTCAGCGCCGTCTCGGCGGACAGGCGGCGCAGCGCATCGGTCCGCCGCAGGCGGCGGAAGCGCAGCGCGGGAAAGGCGGCCTGGGTGGGTCGCATCGGGCCTCCGGGCCGGGATGGGGCGGGCGGCTACGGGCCGCCGATTTTTTTCTGCGTGGCATGGAAAAGCGCCGCTGCCAAGGGTAGGAATGCGCCGGGTCCGCCAGGGGCCGGCTAGGGCAGGGTCCGTGGATCTCTACCGCACCATCCTCGAGGTCATTGACCTGCGCTCGTTCTCGAACCTGTGGTTCTGGATCGCGCTGGCCGCGATCTGGTCGCTGGCGAGCCACTGGATCATCGGCGTGCCCTACGACCTGATCCTGCGCGGCCGCCGGCACGGCGGCGACGCCGACGCCGATGTCCACGCGCTGGTGCGGATCAACATCAACCGGCTTCTCTACATCGCGCGGGTGGCGGGGGTGTGGATCGTGGCCTTCGCGATGTTCATCCTGACCGCGCTGGTGATGCTTGCCGTCTGGTACCGGATGGAGTTCGCGCAGGCCGTGCTGTCGCTGATGCTGCCGATGATGGTCGTGGGGCTGCTGAACCTGCGCATGGCCCGCCGCATCGAGGCCGAGGGGACGGCGGGGCCCGCGCTCTACCGCCGCCTGTTCCGCCACCGGCTCAGCATCCAGGCGATCGGCATGGTGACGATCCTCGTCACCTCGATGTGGGGCATGTGGACCAACCTGAACGTGGGCGCGTTGTAGCCCCGACCGAACCCGAAGGCATCGTCATGCGACAGGACCAGCCGGCGCGCATCATCCTGGGGGGCGCCCCCGAGGGCTTCGACGCACGCCTCCTCGCGCGCGAGGCAGCGGGGCGGCCGGTGATCCACGTCGCGCGCGACGACAAGCGGATGGAGGCGATGCGCGCCGCGCTCGCGGTCATGGCGCCCGGCCTGCCGGTGCTCGACCTGCCGGCCTGGGACTGCCTGCCCTACGACCGCGTCTCGCCCAACCCCGAGATCGCGGCGCGGCGGATGGCGACGCTCGCCGCGCTCGCGCGCGGAACGGCGGGCGCCTTCGTGCTGCTGACCACGCTCAACGCCGCGATCCAGCGGATGCCGGCCCGCGCGACGCTGAGGGAGGCCACCTTCCGCGCGAGCGCGGGCGACCGGATCGACGAGCAGGCGCTGCGCGCCTTCCTGCCGCGCATGGGGTTCTCGCTGGTGCCGACCGTGACCGAACCGGGCGACTACGCGCTGCGGGGCGGCATCATCGACATCTTCCCGCCGGGGCGGGGCGGACCGATCCGGCTCGATCTCTTCGGCGACGTGCTGGACGGCGTGCGGCGGTTCGACCCCGAGACGCAGCGGACGACCGAGACGCTGCCGGGGATCGACCTCTCGCCGGCCGGCGAGGTGATCCTCGACGAGGCCTCCATCGTGCGCTTCCGCCAGAACTACCGGATCGCCTTCGGCGCGGCGGGATCGGACGATCCGCTGTACGAGGCGGTCAGCGCCGGCCGGAAGCACGCGGGCATGGAGCATTGGCTTCCCTTCTTCCACGAGCGGCTCGAGACCGTCTTCGACTACCTGCCCGAGGCGGCCGTGGTGCTCGACGACCAGGTGACGCCGGCGCGGCTGGCGCGGTGGGAGGGGATCGCCGACCAGTACGACGCCCGTCGCGAGGCGATGTCCGCGCGCGGCCGGCTGGACAGCGTCTACAAGCCCAGCGCGCCAGACCTGCTCTATCTCGACGACGCGGCCTGGGAGGCGGCGCTGTCGCCCCACCGCGTCGTCCAGCTTTCGCCCCTGCCGCAGTCGCCGGGGCCGGGCGTGCTCGATGCGGGCGGACGGATCGGGCGCAACTTCGCGCCGGAGCGGCTTCAGGAGAACGTGAGCCTCTTCGAGGCCCTGGCGGACCATGTTCGCTTGCTGCGCGAGGATGCGCAGGTGGTCGTCGCAAGCTGGTCGGAGGGCGCGCGCGAGCGACTGAAGGGGCTGCTGGCGGACCAGGGCCTGACGGCGGCGACCGAAGTGCGCGACATCCGCGATGTGCCGGACGGCAAGGGCCGGCTGTTCCTCGTGGTCTGGCCGCTCGAGGCCGGATTCACCGCGCCCGGCCTCGCGGTCGTCTCGGAGCAGGACGTGCTGGGCGACCGGCTGATCGCGAAGCCCAAGCGGCGGCGCAAGGCCGAGAACTTCCTGCGCGAGGTCGACAGCCTGATCCCCGGCGACCTCGTGGTCCACGTCGAGTACGGCGTGGGCCGCTACCTCGGGCTCGAGACGATCACCGCGCTGGGCGCACCCCACGACTGCATCGCCATCGAATACGCCGAGGACACGAAGCTTTACCTGCCGGTGGAGAACATCGACCTCCTGAGCCGCTACGGCCACGAGGAAGGGCTTCTCGACAAGCTGGGCGGGGGCGCCTGGCAGGCGCGCAAGGCCCGCCTGAAGGACCGCATCCGCGAGATCGCGGACCGGCTGATGCGCATCGCCGCCGAACGCGCCCTGCGGAACGCGCCGGTGCTGGAGGCGCAGGGCTCCACTTGGGAGGACTTCTGCGCGCGCTTTCCCTACCAGGAGACGGACGACCAGCTCTCCGCCATCGCCGACGTCGTCCGCGATCTCGAGGCGGGGCACCCGATGGACCGGCTGATCGTCGGCGACGTGGGGTTCGGAAAGACCGAGGTGGCGATCCGCGCGGCCTTCGTCGCGGCGATGTCGGGGATGCAGGTCGCCGTGGTCTGCCCGACGACGCTTCTGGCGCGCCAGCACTACCGTGCCTTCGCCGAGCGCTTCCGGGGTTTTCCGATCAACGTCCGGCCCTTGTCACGCTTCGTCTCCGCGAGGGATGCGGCGGCGACGCGGGCGGGTCTGGCCGACGGATCGGTCGACATCTGCGTCGGCACCCACGCGCTGCTGGCCAAGGGCATCCGGTTCAGGAGCCTCGGCCTCGTGGTGATCGACGAGGAGCAGCACTTCGGCGTCACCCACAAAGAACGCCTGAAGGAGATGCGGTCCGAAATCCACGTGCTCACGCTGACCGCGACGCCCATCCCGCGGACGCTGCAACTGTCGCTGACGGGCGTGCGGGATCTCTCGATCATCGCGACCCCCCCGGTCGACCGGCTCGCGATCCGCACCTACGTCTCGGAGTTCGACACCGTCACGATCCGCGAGGCGCTGCTGCGCGAACGCTACCGGGGCGGGCAGTCGTTCTTCGTCGTCCCCCGGATCGCCGACCTGCCCGAGATCGAGGATTTCCTGAAGCGCGAGGTGCCCGAGGCGAGTTACGTCGTGGCCCATGGCCAGCTTGCGGCGGGCGACCTCGACGAGCGGATGAACGCCTTCTACGACGGGCGGCACGACATCCTGCTGGCCACGAGCATCATCGAGTCGGGGCTCGACATCCCTGCGGCCAACACCATGGTCGTTCACCGCGCCGACATGTTCGGTCTGGCGCAGCTCTACCAGATCCGCGGGCGGGTGGGGCGCGCCAAGACCCGCGCCTACTGCTATCTCACGACGAAGCCGCGCGCGCCGCTGACGCCGCAGGCGACGAAGCGGCTGCGGCTTCTGGGCAGCCTCGACAGCCTGGGCGCGGGGTTCAATCTCGCCAGCCACGATCTGGACCTGCGGGGTGCGGGCAACCTTCTGGGCGAGGAGCAGTCGGGCCACATCCGCGAGGTGGGCTACGAGCTTTACCAGCAGATGCTGGAGGACACGATCGCGCGGATGCGCTCGGGGGAACTGTCGGGGCTGGCCGACACCGTCGACGACCGGTGGTCGCCGCAGCTGAACCTCGGCGTACCGGTGATGATCCCCGAGACCTACGTGACCGATCTCGACGTGCGGCTGGGGCTTTACCGGCGGTTGTCGAACCTCGCCACCAAGGTCGAGCTCGAGGGGTTCGCGGCCGAGCTGATCGACCGCTTCGGGCCGCTGCCGCGCGAGGTGAACACGCTGCTTCTGGTGGTGCGGATCAAGGCGATGTGCAAGCGCGCGGGCATCGCCCGGCTCGACGCGGGACCCAAGGGCGCGACCATCCAGTTCCATGAGGACAGGTTCGGCGACCCCGCGGGGCTGGTGGAGTTCATCCGCGACGAGGCGGGCGCGGCGCGGGTGCAGGGCAACCGGATCGTCCTCGTCCGCGACTGGCGGTCGGACGCGGAGCGCGTGAAGGGCGCCTTTGCCATCGCGCGCGACCTTGCCGAGAAGATCGTGCGGCAGAGGGCACCTGCGGCCTGATCCTCGGGCCGGATCGCAGCTCTGCGCGCGCCCTGCGGCGCCAGGCACCTCTCAAGGACCGGCGCCTCAGAACCAGGTCGCGACGCGGTCCGCGCCGGCCGAGATGTCCTGCCCGACGCCGCTGACCGTGTTGCAGGCGGCCAGGGCGGTCAGCAGGGCCAGAAGCAGCGCTGCGCGTTTCGGTCTCATCGCGGGTCCCCGTACCACCAGACGTTCGGCAGAAAGCCGATGAAGTCGCCGTAGAGCGGCACGCGGTCGGGATAGCGCAGCCGCGAATCGTGCGCGATGCGCGACCGATCAGCGTACCAGATCGGGATCACGTAGCGTCCCGCCGTCAGGATGCGGTCGAGCGCGCGGGTCGCTGCGACGAAGGCCGTCCGGTCGGTCGCGGCCAGCATCGTGCGGATCATCAGCTCCGCCCCGGGCTCGTTCATGCCCATCCAGTTGCCGGTCCCGGGCTCGGTCACGCCCGCCGATCCCCAGTAGAGCGTCTGCTCGTTCCCGGGCGACAGGCTCAGCGCGCGCGCGTAGGAGGTCATGTCGAAGTCGTAGCGGTTCGTCCGTTCGCGGTACTGCGCGGCGTCGACCTGCGCGATGCGCACCGCGATCCCAAGCCGCGCCAGCGCCTCCGTGTAGATGTTGGCCACCGCCATCATCTCGGCACCGCCCTGCTGCAGCAGGATCTCGAAGGCGAAGGGTTCGCCCGCCGCGTTGACGAGCACGCCGTCACGCGTGGTCCACCCCGCCTCCTCCAGCAGGCGCAGGGCGGTGCGGATGCCCCTGCGGTTGGCCTCGGTCCCGTCCGAGACGGGCAGGGCGTATCCCTCCACCACCCCCGGTAGGTAGGGGCCGGGGTAGAGCGCGAGCATCCCGGCCTCGGCCCCGGTCGCGGGCGTGCCGGGGGTCATGCCCAGTTCGGAATTGGAAAAGTACGAAAGGATGCGGGGTTCCGACCCTCCCGTGACGGTCCGGTTGATCAGTTCGAAATTGAAGGCCTGGATCAGCGCCTCGCGCACGCGCCAGTCGGCGAAGATCGCCCGGCGCGTGTTGAACGCCAGACCCGCGATCCCCGACGGGCGCCGGTGCGGCACCTCCGAACGGGTCACGCGGCCGTCGCGGACGGCCGGAATGTCGTAGCCCGCGTTCCAGCGCGCGACGCTTCCCTCGCGGAAGACCGACAGCTCGCCTGCCTTGAACGCCTCGAAGATCACGTTCGCGTCGGCGAAGTAGTCGATGCGGATGCTGTCGAAATTGTACTGGCCACGGTTGAACGGCAGGTCCGCGCCCCACCAGTCGGGGTTCTTCACGTAGGTGATGAAGCGCCCCGGCTCGACCTCGCCCACGACATAGGGTCCGGAGCCGATCGGCGCCTCGAGGCTCGACCGCGTGAAGTCGCGCCCCTCCCACTGCGCCTTCTTCAGGATCGGCCGCAGTCCGAGGATCAGCGGAAGCTCGCGGTCCCGCACCGCGAAGGTGAAGCGCACGGAACGCGGGCCAGTGCGTTCGGTCCGGGCGATTTTCGCCCAGGCCGCGGCGTAGCGGGGCTGCCCCTGCGTGCCCAGGGTCTCCATCGACCAGATCACGTCGTCGACCGTCACGGGGGTGCCGTCCGAGAACCTCGCGTTCTCGCGCAACGTGAACTCGGCGTAGCTCCGCGCCTCGTCCGTCGCGACCGATTCGGCCAGAAGCCCGTAGAGGGTGAACGGCTCGTCGTAGCTGCGGCCCATAAGCGTCTCTGACGTAAGGGCAGCGATCAGCGTCGGCGCGTTCCCGCGCACGATGTAGGGGTTGAGGCTGTCGAAGGTGCCCTGTTCGCCGAAGACGATCCGGCCGCCCTCGGGCGCATCGGGATTGGCGTAGGGGAGCGACACAAAATCCTGTGGGAGGGCGGGCTCGCCATACATAGCTATGCCGTGCGATGCGGCCTGCGCCGCAAGCGGCACCGCCGCCGCGCCCCAGCACGCCGATGCGAGGCCCAGAGCGAGCCAGGTCGTAGCCCTGCCGTTCATGTCGGTCCGTCCTGCCCGCAGCCTTTGTTCTTATCCACAGGATACCGCCCTATCCGTGCCGTTTCAAACTTTTAACTTGGACAGCGGCGGCGAAGCGCGTATAAGGAGGGCACTGCTCGATAGGTTTCTTGCCTGTATGAAACCTGCCTCAACAACTCGACGCCGGCCTCGTGCCGGCGTTTTTTTTGGGCGTCGGCGGTCGGACACCGGAACGGGGCGGAACCATGGCGGGTGAACGGGACGGCAGGGCGCTTGCGGGCCGGAGGGCCGTCGTCACCGGATCGACCTCGGGCATCGGGCTCGGCATAGCCGAGGCGCTGGCGGCGGCCGGGGCCGCGGTCACGATCAACAGCTTCACCGACCGGGCCGAGGATCACGCGCTGGCCGACGCGCTCGCCCGGCGCCATGGCGTTCCCGTCCGCTACGTCGGGGCCGACATGGCCGACGGCGCGGCCTGCCGCGCGCTGGCGGGCGGGGGCTGCGACATCCTCGTCAACAACGCGGGCATCCAGCACGTCGCCCCGATCGAGGACTTCCCGCCCGAGCGGTGGAACGCGGTGCTGGCGATCGACCTGACCTCGGCGTTCCACACGATCGCCGCTGCGCTGCCCGCGATGCGCGCGGCAGGCTGGGGCAGGGTGGTCAACATCGCAAGCGCACACGGCCTGACGGCCAGCCCCTACAAGGGAGCCTACGTCGCGGCCAAGCACGGGCTGGTGGGGCTGACGAAGACGGTCGCGCTGGAATGCGCGGGCCAGGGCGTCACCTGCAACGCGGTGTGCCCGGGCTACGTGCTGACCCCCATGGTCGAGGCGCAGATCCCCGATCAGATGCGGACCCGCGGGATGGATCGCGAGACGGTCATCCGCGAGGTCATGCTCGAGCGCCAGCCCAGCAAGCAGTTCGCCACGACGGACCAGATCGGCGGCGTCGTGGCCTTCCTGTGCAGCCCGGCGGCCGACCAGATCACCGGCACGACGATCAGCGTCGACGGCGGCTGGACCGCGCTCTAGGCGGCGATCAGGGGCTGGGTCGGATCCTTCGGGTTCGGATAGACGAGGCCCGCCGAGATGATCAGCTTCGCCGCGTCCTCGATCCGCATCTCGAGCATGACGACCTCGCGCTCCGGCACGTAGACGAGGAAGCCCGCAGGGGGCACGAGCCCCGTCGCGACGAAGACCCCGAGAAGGTCGCTGTCCGAGGGCAGCTTCTGCGCGATCTCGCCCCGCGCGCGCCCGGTGATGAAGCCGATCGCCCAGAGGTCGTGATGGGGGAAGCGCACGAGGCAGGCCCGCTCGAACTGCGAGCCGTTCTGCGCGAAGACGCTTTCCGCAAGCTGCTTCAGGCCGCTGTAGATCGAGCGGACGACGGGCGTCCGGTCCACCAGACGCTCGGCGGGCCGCAGCAGGGCGCGGCCGATGATGCCCTTGGCGAACCAGCCGATCACGACCGTCGCCACGAGGAAGATCACCACGCCCGCCCCGCGGATGCCGATCCGCGTGTCGGGGCCGAACAGGTCGCGGATCAGCGCGTCGGGCTGCAGCGCGGTCGGTATCAGCGGCAGGACCCAGCCGTCGATCCAGCCCGCCACCGTCCAGATCAGGTAGATCGTCAGGCCGACCGGGAGGACGACCACGAGCCCCGTCAGGAAGTTGGCCCGCAGCGAGCCGAAGAGGCCGCGCCGGCGGTGGGGAAGGGGGGGCGGCTCGGTCATCGGGCGCTCCTTCTGGGCGGGACGCAGTCTAGGGTGCGCCGAACCGCGCTACAAGGACGGCGCGCGGGCGAGGGCCCGGGCGATCGCCGCGCCGAGGCGCGCGTTGTTCAGCACCAGCGCCACGTTGGCGTCGAGCGAGCGCCCCCCCGTCAGCGCCAGGACGCGCGACAGGAGGAAGGGCGTGACCGCCTTGGCGGCGATCCTCTGCGCCGCCGCCTCGCGAAGGGCCGCCTCGATCGCGGGGCCGATGACGGCTGCGGGGATCTCGGCCTCGACCGGGATCGGGTTCGCGACGAGCTGTCCGCCGCCGAGGCCCAGCGCCGCGCGCGTCCGGTGCGCCGCGGCGATCGCGTCCGCGTCGTCCAACCGCAGCGGCGCGCGAATCCCCGAGGCGCGCGACCAGAAGGCGGGCAGTTCGTCCTGCCCCACGGCGATCACCGGGACGCCCAGCGTCTCCAGCACCTCGAGCGTCTTCGGCAGGTCGAGGATCGCCTTCGCCCCCGCCGCCACGACGGTGACGGGCGTGCGCGCCAGCTCGTGCAGGTCGGCCGAGACGTCGAAGCTCGTCTCCGCGCCGCGGTGGACGCCGCCGATCCCCCCCGTCGCGAAGACCTCGATGCCGGCGAGATGCGCGCTGATCATCGTCGCGGCGACGGTGGTGGCCCCGGCCTCGCCCGAGGCGAGGCAGGCGGCGAGGTCGGCGCGGCTGAGCTTGCGGGCGCCGGGGCTGCGGGCCAGCGACTCGAGCTCGGCGTCCGACAGGCCGACCCGGAGGCGCCCGCCGAGGACGGCGATCGTGGCGGGAACCGCGCCGGCCGCGCGCACCGCCTCCTCGACCGCCCGCGCGGTCTCGGCGTTGCGGGGCCAGGGCATCCCGTGGGTGATGATGGTCGATTCGAGCGCCACGACCGGGGCGCGGTCGCGCAGGGCGGCCGCGACGTCCGGGGCAGGGGCAAGCAGGGGATGGGTCACGGTCCGAGGGTTCCGGTCACATGGGCGGCGGCGGCGCAGAGCGCGCGGTCGAGCGCCGCGGCGCGTCCGGCGCCGCCGCGTTCGGCGGCGATGTGGGCCGCGACGAAGGCATCCCCCGCGCCGGTCACGCGGGCCGGCGACACGGGCGGCGGGTCCGCCTCGACCAGGCCGGCGCCGCGCCGGGCATCGGCGCAGGGCCGGCCGCCATCGGTCACGAGCACCCGCGCGGCCCCCCGCTCCGTCAGCGCCCGCGCCGCGGTCGCGGCATCGGGGAAGGTTTCTCCCGCAAGGATGCCGGCCTCGGCGCGGTTGAGGTAGAACGTGGTGCCGGGACGTCCCAGCAGGGGAACCAGCCGCCGGGCCTTGTCGGGGCTTGCAGGGACCACGCGGAGGTCCGCACGCGCGAGCAGGGGCGAGTCCGCCATCCCGGCCATGAGCGCCGCGGCCAGGTTCCCGTCGAGCACGGCCGGGCCGGACCAGGGGGCCGCCGCGTCGCCCAGCCGGCCGTCGCGCAGCGGCTCGAGGATGGCCTCGCCCGCCGCCTCCAGCGCATGCACGTCGGCGATGGCGGCGATCAGCCCCGCCGCGTCCTCGATCGCCATGTAGCGGTCGGTCGGCCGGTCGGACCGGCAGAGATGCGCGGTGACGAGGCCGAGGTCCTCGCAGGCCGCGACCAGCGCCGCGCCCTCGGCATCCCGCCCCACGGCCGAGAGCAGCGCGGGCCGCATCCCCGCGCGGGCGAGTGCCACGGCGACATTGCACGCGACGCCGCCCGGCTGCCGCTCGATCCGCCCCGGCACGTCGGCGCCATGGGGCAGCGGGGCCGCGCTGCGACCGATGGTGTCCCACAGGACCGAGCCGATGCAGAGGATGTCGGGCGCCATGCCGGGTTCATGGCCCAGGGTCCGGCGGTGCGCAAGGGGCAGGGGGGTTGCGTCCCCGGCGCGGCTCGGCTAGACGCGCGGCACTTCACAGGCAGGCCCTGGGCCCTGCGGGGAGACATCCCGCACGGGTCCGCCGGTTGGGGGCATCCGCCCCTGAGACGGCCTGCCGAGGCGCGAAACCGGAAAGGACACGACCATGGCGCTCCCCGAGTTCACCATGCGCCAGCTTCTGGAAGCTGGCGTTCACTACGGCCACCAGACGGCCCGCTGGAACCCGAAGATGTCGGAGTACATCTACGGCGACCGCAACGGCATCCACATCCTCGACCTGACGCAGACCGTTCCCCTGCTGGACCAGGCGCTGAAGGTGATCCGCGACACGGTCGCCAAGGGCGGCCGCATCCTCTTCGTCGGCACCAAGCGGCAGGCGCAGAAGCCCATCGCCGAGGCCGCCGAGAAGTGCGCGCAGTACTACATGAACCACCGCTGGCTGGGCGGGACGCTGACGAACTGGAAGACCGTGAGCCAGTCGATCCAGCGCCTGAAGCAGATCGACGAGATGTCCCAGCAGGGCATCGAGGGCCTGACGAAGAAGGAGCGCCTGAACCTCGAGCGCGAGCAGGCCAAGCTTCAGGCGAGCCTCGGCGGCATCCGCGAGATGGGCGGCGTGCCCGACCTTCTGTTCATCATCGACGTGGGCAAGGAGGATCTCGCGATCCTCGAGGCGCAGAAGCTGGGCATCCCGGTCGTCGCGGTCGTGGACACCAACTGCTCGCCCAGGGGCGTGGACTACGTGATCCCCGGCAACGACGACGCGGCGCGCGCGATCGCGCTCTACTGCGACCTCGTGGCGCGCGCGGCGCTGGACGGCATGACCGCGCAGATGGGTGCGGCGGGCGTCGACCTCGGCGCGCTGGAGACGGCGCCCGAGGAAGAGGCGCTCGAGGCCGACGCCTGACCCGTCCGGCCCGGCGCGGGCCGATCCCGCGCCGGGGCGTCCCGTTCCCGGCCCGGCCCCGCCGGGCATGACCCGTTTCCAAGGAGAGCCGAGAATGACGATCACCGCGACGATGGTGAAGGACCTGCGCGAACAGACCGGCGCGGGCATGATGGACGCGAAGCGCGCGCTGACCGAGACCGGCGGCGACGTCGAGGCGGCGATCGACTGGCTGCGCACCAAGGGCCTCGCCAAGGCCGCGAAGAAGGCCGACCGCGTCGCGGCCGAGGGGCTGGTGGGCGTCGCGGTCTCGGGCGGGCGCGGGGTCGCGGTCGAGGTGAACTCCGAGACCGATTTCGTGGCCAAGAACGCCGACTTCCAGAAGCTCGTGCGCGACTTCACCACCGCGGCGCTGACGGTGGACGACCTTGCCGCGCTCAGGGCGGCGCGGATCGCGGGCAAATCCGTCGAGACGACGCTGACCGACGCCATCGCCGTGATCGGCGAGAACATGACGCTGCGCCGGATGGCCGCCGTCACCGGCGACGCGGTCGCGGCCTATGTCCACAACGCGGCCGGCGACGGGATGGGCCGGATCGGCGTGCTGGTGGCCGTCGCGGGGGCCGACAACGGGATCGCGAAGCAGGTCGCGATGCACATCGCGGCGACGAACCCGCTGGCCCTGTCCGAGGCCGACCTCGATCCCGCTCTGGTCGAGCGCGAGCGGAGCGTCCAGACCCAGAAGGCGCTGGAGGAGAATGCGGACTCGGCCAAGCCGAAGCCGGAATCGGTCATCCAGAACAACATCATCCCCGGCCGCATGAAGAAGTTTCTCGAAGAGAACACCCTGCTGGGTCAGAAGTTCGTCCTGAACCCCGACATCACCGTGGCGCAGGCCGCGCGGGACGCCGGGGTGACCATCACCGGCTTCGTCCGCATGGCGGTCGGCGATGGGATCGAGAAGGAGAAGGAGGACTTCGCAGCCGAGGTCGCGAAGACCCTGAAGGGCTGATGGGGCCGCGCCCGGACCCCCGCCACGACGGAAGGCCGCCCCCCCGGGGGCGGCCTTCGCCGTTCCGGCTTGCGGGCACGTCCGCGCCATGGTCCCTGATGCCGGAACGGATGGGGGGTCGGAATGCCTGAGACGGCGGACGTGGTGGTCATCGGCGGCGGCGTCATCGGGTCGGCCTGCGCCTACTGGCTGACGCGGATGCGGCCCGGCCTGCGCGTAACGGTGCTGGAGCGCGACACGACCTACGCGCGGGCGGCGACGGCCCTGTCGGTCGCCTCGGTGCGGCAGCAGTTCAGCAGCGCCGTCAACGTGGCGATCTCGCGCTTCGGGATCGACTTCATCCGCAACTTCGCCGAGCGGCTGGGGCATCCCGCGGGCGATCTCGGCCTGCGCGAGAACGGCTACCTGTTCGTGACCGCGAGCCCCGACAACGCGGCCACGATGGCCGAGCTTGCGTCGATGCAGAACGCGCTGGGGGCCGCGACCGCGGTGCTGACGCCCGAGGCGATCCTCGCGCGCTTTCCCTGGATGACCGTGGACGATCTCGTGGCCGGCTCGTTCGGAACGCGCGACGAGGGCTGGTTCGACAACATGGGCCTGCTTCACGGCTTTCGCGACGCCGCGCGGGCCCAGGGCGCGGTGTTCCGGCGGGGCGAGGCGGCACGGATCGACCTGGCCGGCGGCCGCGCGACGGCGGTGGGGCTGGCGGGCGGTGGCCGGATCGACGCCGGCGCGGTCGTCAACGCCGCCGGCACCCGCGCCGCCGCGCTGATGCGGGAGGCGGGCCTCGACCTTCCGGTGGAGCCGCGCAAGCGCACCGTCTTCGTGATCGACGCCCCGAACGCGCGCCATCCGGACGCGCCGCTTCTGATCGACCGCGGCTACTACCTGAGGCCCGAGCAGGGCCACTGGATCACCGCCACCGTGCCCGACGACGACGGGCCCTGCGACGTCGACGATTTCGAGCCCGATCTTCACCTGTTCGAGGAGGCGATCTGGGAGCGGCTCTATGCCCGCGCGCGGGGGTTCGACGCCGTGAAGGTGATCCGTCACTGGGTCGGGCACTACGACTACAACCGGCTGGACCAGAACGCGGTCCTCGGACCTTGGCCCGGCACGTCGGGGCTGCATGTCGCCAGCGGCTTCTCGGGGCACGGCCTGCAGCAGGCCCCGGCCATCGGGCGCGGACTGGCCGAGCAGGTCCTGACCGGCGCGTGGCAGACGCTTGACCTGTCGCCGCTGGGCGTCGACCGCATCCTTGCCGGTCGACCGCTCCTCGAGCGCGCGGTGGTCTAGGCCAGCACCGCGCAGGCGTCGCGGAGGGCGGCTATGTTGTTCGCGTAGGCTTGTGGGTTTTTCGCCGAACCCTCTGAAAACACCGACGATCCCGCCACGAGGACGTCGGCCCCGGCCTGGTGTGCCTGCGCAGCCGTCGCGCGGGTGATGCCGCCGTCGGCCTCGATCAGGACGGACCGCCCGGCCACCATCGCCCGCAGCCTGCGGATCTTGTCGAGCTGTGACGGAAGGAACGTCTGCCCGCCGAAGCCGGGGTTCACCGTCATGACGCAGACCACGTCGACGAGGTCGAGCACCGGTGCGACCGCTTCGGCCGGCGTGCCGGGGTTGACGGCGACGCCGGCACGCCGGCCGGTCGCCCGCACCGCCTGCAGCGCGCGGTGAAGATGCGGCCCGGCCTCGGCATGGATCGTGACGATGTCGGCCCCGGCCTCGGCGACGGCCCCGATCCAGGGGTCGACGGGGGCGACCATGAGATGGACGTCCATCACGCCGGCGACATGCGGCCGGATCGCCTTGCACATCGCGGGACCGAACGAGATGTTCGGCACGAAATGCCCGTCCATCACGTCGACATGGACCCAGTCGGCGCCGGCCGCGCCGATGGCCCGGCATTCGGCCCCGAGATCGGCGAAGTCGGCGGCGAGGATCGACGGCGCGATCAGGACGGGACGGGTGGACATCGCGGGCCTTCCCAGCTGCGGTCCGGCCGAGACTATCAGCCGGCGGCCGGGCTGCAAGGCCGCGTCACTCCGGAGGACCATTCATGTCACATAATATTGCTTATCGGACTCTCAGGCCGACGGGCGGGACGAGGACGGCGCCCATGCGCCCGGTCCGCCCTGCCGCAGCGGCCGATGGAACGTTCGTGCGCCGCCGCCGGTTTCCCGTCCGCCCGCAACGCAGGACATCCCCCATGACCCGAACGCCGTTCCAGCGCCCCGCGCGACCCGGGGCCACCGAGCAACCCAGCGCCGAGGCGGCCTTGCCCCGCGACGTCGAGGACGCGCTCGACATCGCGCTGATGGAGACGTTCCCGGCCAGCGATCCGGTCGCGCTTTCCATCCAGCCGGCCATCCGACCGCCCGCCGACCGCCGCTGACCGTCACGCCGCCTGGCCCGCGGCCCAGCCCGAGGCCCAGGCCCACTGGAAGTTGTACCCGCCGAGCCAGCCGGTCACGTCCACCACCTCGCCGACGAAGAACAGGCCGGGCATCGTTCTCGCCTCCATCGTCCGCGCGTCGAGCGCCTCGGTCGACACGCCGCCGAGCGTCACCTCGGCGGTCCGGTAACCCTCGGTCCCGACGGGTTTCAGGGTCCAGCCGTGGACCTGCGCCGCAAGGTGGTCGAGCGTCGCGTTGGCCTGCTGCGCGAGCGTGCCGCCGACGCCGGCGAGGCCGGCCACCGCGCGGGCCAGGCGCTCGGGAAGCACCTGCGCAAGGGCCGCGGGCACGCCCATCCGTCCCGACCGCGCGCGAAGGTCGCGCAGGACGGTGCCCGCATCGCGACCGCGCGCGAGATCCAGCACGAGCGGGTCGCCCGGCCGCCAGTAGGACGAGACCTGCAGGATCGCGGGGCCCGACAGGCCGCGATGGGTGAAGAGCAGCGACTCGTCGAAGGCGGTGCCGCGCGCCGCGGCGCGCCCCTCGACCGCGATCCCGGACAGGGGCTGCAGCCAGGCGCGGTCCTGGTCGGCGAAGGTCAGCGGCACGAGCCCCGGCGCCTGCGGGACGACGGGCAGGCCGAACGCCTGCGCAAGGTCGGTGCCGAAGCCCGTGGCACCCATCTTCGGGATCGACCGCCCCCCGGTCGCCACGACGACCGAGGCCGCGAGGACGGGACCGCGCGACGTCTCGACCCGGAAGCCCCGCCCTGCCCGCGCGACCGCGCCGATCGCCGTCGAAAGCCACAGCCGTCCGCCCGCGCGCCGCAGGTCCGCAAGCAGCATCGCCACGATCTGCGTCGACGGCCCGTCGCAGAAGAGCTGGCCGAGGGTCTTCTCGTGCCAGGCGATGCCCGCCGCATCGACCCGCGCGACGAAGTCGCCGGGCGTGAACCGCGCGAGCGCCGAGATGGCGAAGCGCGGGTTCCGCGACAGGAAGCGGTCGGGCGCGGCGTGCAGGTTCGTGAAGTTGCACCGCCCGCCGCCCGAGATGCGGATCTTCTCGCCCGCAGCCGCCGCATGGTCGACGACCAGCACGCGGCGTCCGCGGAACCCGGCTTCCGCCGCGCAGAGAAGGCCCGCCGCCCCCGCCCCCAGAACGATCACGTCGACGTCGGTCATGCGCCCTGCTAGCGGCCGCGCCCGGCGCCCGCAACCGCCCCCTCGCCGCACGAACCCCCTTGCGGCCTCGGGGGGGCTTCGCTAGACACCCGCGCACGGTTGGGGCGTCGCCAAGTGGTAAGGCAGCGGTTTTTGGTACCGCCATTCCCAGGTTCGAATCCTGGCGCCCCAGCCAATGCCCCTAGCGCCGCGTCAGTTCGTCCCGCAGCAGCGCGCAGACCGCATCGGTCGGCACGTCCCCGGCGACGAAGGCCCGGCCGATCCCGCGCGCGAGGATGAAGCGCAGGCGTCCGCCGACCACCTTCTTGTCCTGAGCCATCAGCGCGAGCAGGCCGTCCGCGTCCGGCAGATCGCCCGGGATGTCCGACAGGTCGGTCCGCATCCCCATGGCCCGCAGATGCGCGCGCACCCGGCCCGGCTCCTCCTGCGCGCAGAGGCCGAGGCGCTGCGACAGGTCGAACGCCAGCGCGCAGCCGATCGCCACCGCCTCGCCGTGCAGCAGCCGGTCGCCGTAGCCCGTGGCCTTCTCGAGCGCGTGGCCGAAGGTGTGGCCGAGGTTCAGGAGCGCGCGCTCCCCCTCCTCGGTCTCGTCCCTCGCCACGATGTCGGCCTTCATCCGCACCGACCGGCGCACGGCGATCCGGCGCGCCTCGGCGTCGCCGCGCGCGAGGGACGGCCCCTGCCGCTCCAGCCACTCGAAGAAGGCGGCGTCGCCCAGCAGGCCGTACTTCACCACCTCGCCGTAGCCTGCGAGGACCTGGCGCGGGGCCAGCGTGTCCAGAAGCCCGGTGTCCGCCAGCACCAGCGCGGGCTGGTGGAAGGCGCCCACGAGGTTCTTGCCCTGCGCCGTGTTGATCCCGGTCTTGCCGCCGACCGAGCTGTCGACCTGCGCGAGCAGCGTCGTGGGCACCTGCACGAACCGCACCCCCCGCCGGAGGATCGCCGCCGCAAAGCCCCCGAGGTCGCCGATCACGCCGCCGCCGAAGGCCAGGACGACGTCGCGCCGCTCGACCTGCGCCTCGAGCAGCCACTCGGTCGCGCGGGCGAGCCCCGCCCATCCCTTCGTCCCCTCGCCCGGCGGCAGCGCATGGGCGGCCATGGCGATCCCGGCCGCCTCGAGCCCCGCCCGCAACCGGTCGAGATGAAGCGCCGCGACCGTCGCGTCGGTCAGGACGGCCACGCGCGGGCGCGCGAGCAGCGGTGCGATCTCGGCCCCGACGCGGTCGACGAGGCCGGGGCCGACCCGCACCTCGTAGGCGCGCGCGCCCAGATCCACGCGGACGGTTTCGACGGTCATCGGTCCTCCAGCACGTCGGGGCGCGCCGACAGCGCGCGCAGCACCCTGGCGGCCATGCCCTCGACCGGCAGGTCGGGGGCGGCGTCGACCGTCAGGTCGGCCTCGGCATAGGCGGGGGCGCGGGCCTCGTGCAACCGCCGCAGCGTCTCGCGCGGGTCGGCGGTGCGCAGCAGCGGGCGCGTCGCCTTGTGCCGCACCCGCTGCCACAGAAGGTCGGGGTCGGCCCGCAGCCAGACCGACACGCCGCGCGCCGCGATCGCCCTGCGGTTCGCCGGCGCAAGGAAGGCGCCTCCCCCGGTGGACAGGATGCAGGGCGGCCCCTGGATCAGCCGCGCCAGCACCTCGGATTCCCGCGCCCGGAAGAAGGCCTCGCCGTCGCGCTCGAAGATCTCGGCGATGGTGCGGCGGGCGGCGCGGACGATCTCGTCGTCGCTGTCGAGGAAGGGCACCCCCAGCACCCGCGCGAGCTGCCCTCCCACGGCGGTCTTGCCCGCGCCCATCATGCCGACGAGGACAACCGTCTTCCTCAGCCGCCCCATGTCCCCCACCTTCGCCCCGGTCCCAGCCTCGCCCTGCCCGCACCTTCGCCTTGGCGGTGCCCGGCGGGTGGCGTAACAGTGCCCCCTGAATGGCGCGAACCGCGCGGCGATGCCATATGTGAATCGTGCCGTCCGGCGCGGCACGCTCCGCGACGGCCTGCGAAAGGGACTGGAACGATGTGGCGGCTGCTCAAGGCCTTGCTGATTCTGCTGGTGCTGGGCTTCATCGGCCTTGCCGGGTACGCCTATCTGGGCGATCTTCAGCCTCCGCAGACGGAGGTGACGCAGCCGGTGACGCTGGATGCCGAATGACCGCGCCGCGCGGGCGCTGACGGGGCTGGCCCTGGCGGTCGCGCTGGCCCCGGGCGCCCCGCGGGCCGAGACGCCGCTGTCCGCGATCGACTGGCTGTCGCAGTCGGCGACGCTTCCGCGGGGCGCGGTCGTCGCCGGGGCCCCCCCGGGGTCGATGGACGAGCCGGCCGTCACCCGGGACGCGCGGCCCGGCGACGTGGCGGTCAGCGTGCTGGGGGGGCCGTCGCTCGATGCGGTCGGGCTGCTGTCGCCGCAGACGACCGGCCTGCCGCGGGACCTCTGGGGCATGGGCCTGACGCGCGAGATCGTGGCCGCCATCGCGGCGGACCGGCCCGAGCCGCTGCCGGCGCTCAATGCCCTCGTCATCACGCTGCTGCTGGCCGAGGCGGAGCCACCGGCGGATTCGGACGGCACCGGCACGCTGCTGCTGGCACGGATCGACCAGCTTCTCGCGATGGGGGCGCTCGACGCGGCGGCCTCGCTCCTGGCCGCGTCGGGGGCCGAGACGCTCGACCTCTTCCGCCGCAGCTTCGACGTGGCGCTGCTGTCGGGGTCCGAGGACCGCGCCTGCGAGAAGATGCGCGCGGCCCCGGACCTTGCCCCGACCTTCCCCGCGCGGATCTTCTGCCTGGCCCGCGCCGGCGACTGGAACGCGGCGGCGCTGACGCTGCGCACCGCGCAGGCACTGGGCCACGTCTCGCCCGAGGAGGACGCGCTTCTGTCGCGCTTCCTCGACCCCGACCTCTACGAGGGCGAGCCGCCCCTGCCCCCGCCCGCACGGCCCACCCCGCTCGTCTGGCGGATGTTCGAGGCGGTGGGCGAGCCGCTGCCCACCCAGGGGCTGCCGCTCGCCTTCAGTCACGCCGATCTGGGGATCCGTGCGGGCTGGAAGGCGCAGGTCGAGGCGGCGGAGCGGCTGGCCCGGGCCGGGGTGATCGCGCCCAACCTGCTGCTGGGGATCTGGACCGAGCGCAAGCCCGCCGCGTCCGGCGGGGCCTGGGACCGCGTGGCCGCCCTGCAGGACATGGAGGCCGCCTTCCGGTCGGGCGAGGCCGCGCGGGTCGCGCGCGCGCTGCCGCCGGCGTGGCGCGCGATGGCCGAGGCGGGGCTCGAGGTGCCCTTCGCGCAGATCTTCGCGGCCGACCTCGAGCGGGTGCCGCCCGGGGACGCCGCCGGGGCGCTCGCCTTCCGCATCCTGCTCCTGTCGGACCGGGCCGAGGCGGCCGCCCGCGCCCGCGCGCCCCGCGACGCCGAGGAGGCCTTCCTGATCGGCGTGGCGACGGGCGACCTGCGCGGAACCACACCGCCCGACGCCATGGCCCGCGCCGTGGCCGAGGGCTTCGCGCGACCGGCGCTGTCCGAACAGATGACCGCGCTCCTCGACCAGCGGCGGGTCGGCGAGGTCCTTCTGGCCGCCGTCGACCGGATCGGCACGGGAACGCAGGGCGACCTGCGGGGCGTGACCGAAGGGCTGGCGGCGCTGCGCCGGCTCTCGCTCGAGGGCACGGCGCGGCGCACGGCGCTTCAGCTCCTGCTGCTCGACCGCCGGGGCTAGGCGCGTGGCTGGGGGACCCGCTGCGGACCGCTGGGTCCCCTCCTTCCTCGAGGCGCAGGCCGCCGAGGCGGGGGCCGCGCGCAACACCCGGCTTGCCTACGGCCGCGACCTCGCGGACTTCGCGGCCTGGCTCGGCCGGCGCGGCACCGACCTCGCGGGCGCCGACCGCGCGGCGATCGAGGGCTACCTGCGGTCGTGCGCCGACGCCGGCCTTGCGAAGGCCACGCGCGCGCGGCGGCTGTCCTCGATCCGCCAGCTCTACCGCTTCGCGCTGGCCGAGGGCTGGCGGGCCGACGACCCGGCCCGGCGGCTGGCCGGGCCCGGACGCGCGCGGACGCTGCCGGGCACGCTCGACCTCGACGAGGTGGAGCGCCTGCTCGACGCCGCGCGCGACCACGGCCGGACCCCCGCGGAGCAGATCCGCAACCGCTGCCTGACGGAGATGCTCTACGCGACCGGCCTCCGCGTCTCGGAGCTGGTGGGGCTGCCGGTCGCGGCGGCGCGCGGCGATCCGCGCGCGATCCTCGTGCGGGGCAAGGGCGGGCGCGAGCGCCTGGTGCCCCTGTCGCCCCCGGCGCGCGAGGCGCTGGCCGCCTGGCTCGCGCAGCGCGACGCGGACGACGCGGCGGCGGTGGCGGCCGGCGCCGCGCCCTCGCGCCACCTGTTCCCCGGCCGGGGCGCGGCCGGGCACCTCACGCGCGAGCATGCCCACCTGCTCGTCAAGGCCTTCGCCGTCCGCGCCGGGCTCGACCCCGCGCGCGTCTCGCCGCATGTCCTGCGCCATGCCTTCGCCACGCACCTGCTGGCGGGGGGCGCGGACCTGCGCGTGATCCAGACGCTGCTCGGCCACGCCGACATCGCGACGACCGAGATCTACACGCATGTGCTCGACGACCACCTGAAGGCGCTGGTGCTGGGTCGCCACCCCCTCGCCGGCAAGGCCTGACGCAGCCACGGACACCGCATGGACACCGCCTCATCCTACGACGCCGGCTTCTGGGTCACCACGGTCGCGATCCTGGGCCTCCTGGTCCTCTCGGCCTTCTTCTCCGGCTCCGAGACGGCGCTGACCGCCTCGTCCCGGGGGAAGCTCCGCGCGCAGGCCGACAGGGGGTCGCGCGGGGCGGAGAGCGCGATGGCCGTGACCGAGGACAGCGAGCGGATGATCGGCGCGCTGCTCCTCGGGAACAACATCGTCAACATCCTGTCGGCCTCGCTGGCCACGGCGCTGCTGACGCGCACCTTCGGCGAGGGCGGGGTCGCCATCGCCACCTTCACGATGACCGCGCTGGTCCTGATCTTCGGCGAGGTCCTGCCCAAGACCGTGGCCATCACCTATCCCGAAGCGGTCGCCACCCGCGTGGCCCCGGTGGTGCGCGTCCTGATCCTCGTGTTCACGCCGGTGGTGACGCTGGTCCGGCTGGCCGTGCGCGGCCTGCTGCGGCTGGCGGGCGTGCAACCCGACCCCGGCGGCAAGATGCTCGCCCTGCGCGAGGAGATCGTGGGGGCGATCACGCTCGGGCATTCGGAGGGCGCGATGGGCAAGGGCACCCACGACCGGCTGCTCGGGGCCTTCGACCTCGCGGACCGCACGGTGGAGGAGGTCATGCGCCACCGCAGCCGGATCGAGATGATCGACGCCGACGATCCGCCCGACGCGATCGTCACGCAAGTGCTCGCCTCGGCGCATTCTCGCCTGCCCGTCTACCGCGGCGACGGCGAGAACATCGTCGGCGTGATCCACGCCAAGGACCTGCTGCGCGAGATCGACCGGCTGGTGCGCGGCGAGGGGGGCGATCCGGCGCAGCTGCACAGGCTCGACATCCTGCGGATCGCGATGAGGCCCTACTTCGTGCCGGAGACAACGCCGCTCGACGAGCAGATGCGCCAGTTCCTCAAGCGGCGGACGCATTTCGCGCTGGTCGTGGACGAATACGGCGCGCTGCAGGGCCTCATCACGCTCGAGGACATCATCGAGGAGATCATCGGCGACATCAGCGACGAGTTCGACCCCGTGGAGCGCGAGGGCGCGCCGAGGCGCGCGCCCAACGGCGACTATCTCGTCGAGGGCGCGATGACCATCCGCGACCTGAACCGCGCCCTCGACTGGCAGCTGCCCGACGACGAGGCCAACACGGTCGCGGGCCTCGTCATCCACGAGGCGCAGATGATCCCGAACGAGGGCCAGGTCTTCAGCTTCCACGGGTTCCGGTTCGAGGTCGTGGCCAAGCGCGAGAACCGGATCGCGGCGCTGCGGGTGCGCCCGCTGTGATCAGATGATCTCGATCGCCCCGGCGAGCTTGCCGACGTAGGACCAGTCCTCGATTCGCAGCACGTTGCCCGCGCCGAAATCGAGCACGACGTCGCCCTTCACGACATCGGCGAACCGGTCCACGACCTCGGCCCGCGACAGGCCGCCGCCCCACAGCGCGTCGTCGAGAACCAGCCGGTCGCCCTCGCGCAGGCTGAAGTCCTCGATCCGGTCCGTCCCGGCGTCGAAGACGAAGCGGTCGCCGCCCGATCCGCCGTTTAGGACGTCGTCGCCCGCGCCGCCGTTCACCCGGTCGCGCCCCTCGCCGCCCGAGAGGCGGTCGTTGCCCGCCCCGCCCCAAAGCCCGTCGCGGCCGCGCATCCCCAGAAGCCGGTCGCCGCCGCCCTCGCCCGTGATGCGGTTGCTGCCGCTGTTGCCGACGAGGCGGTTGCCGTCGTCGCTTCCGGTCAGCGCGAACGGGTTGATCCCCAGAAGCCGCGCGTCGTCCACGCCCGACACGAGCGTGAGGTTCGACGAGGCGAGGACCGTGTCGCCGTCCACGAGGTCGAGCTTGACGTTGATGTGCGGGTTCAGGGGGTCGGCGCCGAAGCGGTCGGTCGTGTCGACGATCACCTCGGACACCGCCCGGCCCGCCTCGATCCGGATCTGGACCGCGGCCCCCTCCTTCACGCGCAGCGAGTAGCCGCCCGCGCCCTCGGTCTCGGCCGAGCCGAGTCCGACCTGCGTGAAGGTCACGCCGCCCCTGCCCTCGCCCACCGAGTAGAAGCCGTCGCCGTCCCGGTCCTGGTAGGCGACGCCCGTCACGAAGACATGCGTGCCGCGGCTCGCGAAGTTCTCGGTCAGCATGGAATAGGTGCTGCCCTTGAAGCTTCCCACCTCCTGCGAGTAGCCGATCTCGCGGAAGCTGTCGCGCATGATGTTCTCGCGGTGGCCCGGGCTCTGCATGAGCTGGCGCTGATGGTAGGCGACCGCCCAGGCGGTCGTGTTGCCGCCGGTCATCGCCACCCCTGCGAGGTTCTCGCCCCACGACCAGTTCCCGGTGAAGGTGAAGCCCGCCGCCTTCATCCGGTCGTCGGGGTTGCTGCCGTTCCGCCCGGTGTGCTCGAACCGGTCGGTGTCGAGCATCCAGTCGGCGTGAAGCCGCGAGGCCGTCATCAGGTTCTCGTTGGAGGCCAGCACCTGCTTCTGCCGAGCGTTGATCTCGCCCGCCGGGATTCCCTCGCCGAGGTCGACGCCGTAGCGCCTCGCCTCGCCCACGGGGTCGAGGCGGGCCCGGTTGAGCAGTTCGATCCCGTATTGTTCGGCAGCGCTGTTGGCCATTCCGTCCCCCGCCAGGATTTTCGCGCGCCCTGGGAACGACACAACCAGGGCGGGCGTTACCCGTTGATAGGGGGCAAATCGGGCGAGGATGCGGCCGGTCCGGCGCAGGTCCCGGGTCAACTATGGCGGAACGGCGGAATCCCGCGCTCGATCCGGAAACAGACCGGCGCGTTTTCGACTACAATCGCCTGAAGAGCGACCCGAGCACACCCCGGATGATCGCCTGCCCGGTGCGGCTGCCCAGCTGCCGCGCGAAGCTTTTGGCGAAGACCTCCGCGACGGAGTCGCTGCGCGAGGATCGTCCTTGGGTTGTGCGGCCGGACCGCGCGGCCGTGCCCCCCCACTGCCGCGCCGCGCTGGACGCGCCGTCGCCGCGGCCCGCCGCGTCATCGCGCGACGCGGCGTCGGCCCGCCGTTGCAGCGCCTCGAAGGCGCTCTCGCGGTCCACCGCGCGGTCGTACTTCCCCGCCACGGGGGACCGCGCGATCAGGTCGCGCCGGGCGGCGGGGTCGATGGGCCCCATCTGCGACGACGGCGGGCGGATCAGCGTGCGCTCGGCCATGCCGGGCACGCCCTTCGCCTCGAGGAACGAGGTCACGGCCTCGCCCGTCCCGCAGTCGCGGATCGCCTCGTCCAGCGCGAAGCGGGGGTTCGGGCGATAGGTCTCCGAGGCGAGCTTCAGCCCCTTCTGGTCGCGCGCGGTGAAGGCGCGCAGCGCGTGCTGCACGCGGTTGCCGAGCTGCCCGAGGATCGTCTCGGGCACGTCGGCGGGGTTCTGCGTGATGAAGTAGACCCCCACCCCCTTCGACCGGATCAGGCGGGCGACCTGCTCCACCTTGTCCACCAGCGCCTTCGGCGCGTCGTCGAACAGCAGATGCGCCTCGTCGAAGAAGAAGACGAGGCGCGGCCGCTCGGGGTCGCCCACCTCGGGCAGCGCCTCGAACAGCTCGGACAGCAGCCACAGCAGGAAGGTCGCGTAGAGCCGGGGCGACTGCATCAGGCGGTCGGCCGCGAGGATCGAGATGCGCCCCCGCCCGTCGGCATCGGTCCGCATCAGGTCGGCAAGGTCGAGCGCAGGCTCGCCGAACAGCGCCGCGCCGCCCTGGTTCTCAAGGACGAGGAGCCGCCGCTGGATCGCACCGACCGAGCTCGCGGCGACGAGCCCATAGCGCGCGCCGATGGCGTCGGCGTTCTCGGCCACGAAGGTCAGCATGGCCTGAAGGTCCTTCAGGTCGAGAAGAAGAAGCCCCTCGTCGTCGGCCAGCCGGAAGGCGACGTTGAGCACGCCCTCCTGCGGCTCGGTCAGTTCCAGCAGCCGCGCGAGCAGCAGGGGGCCCATCTCGGACACCGTGGCGCGGACGGGGTGGCCCTGCTCGCCGAAGAGGTCCCAGTAGGTGACGGGAAAGGCCTCGTAGCGCAGGTCGAGCCCGATCGTCGCGGCGCGGGCCGCGAAGGCCTCGTGCGGCCTGGCCGCTGGCGACCCGGCCACTCCGATCCCCGACAGGTCGCCCTTCACGTCCGACAGGAACACCGGCACACCGGCGGCCGAGAACCCCTCCGCGAGGATCTGGAGCGTCACGGTCTTGCCGGTGCCGGTCGCGCCCGCGATCAGCCCGTGCCGGTTGCCGTAGCGCAGGAGCAGCGCCTGCGCCGTCGCGTATCCCTCGCCCCCGCCGCCCACGAAGATGCGATCCGTCGTCCCGACCATGGCGCCGCCCCCGTCCTGCCCCGTCCGCGGCCTGCGCGGCCCCGGGGCAGAGGATACAGCCTTGCCGATGGGCCGCCAGCGCGAAGTGCGCGCGCGCCCGCCCCCCGGGCCGCGGCCGCCGGCTGCGGTGCCGCAAATGCCTGTTGACCGGTTGCGACTTCACCCGTAGCGTCCAGGGATCATGAAGTCGGCCGGTCCGACGGGGAGAAGATGCGCCTTGGGAAAGGGCCGGGTCGCCGGCCCTTTTTCTTTGGCCGGCCCGTCGGCCGGCGGGCCACGCGGCGGAGCCGCGCCAGTTGCCGTGATCGTGCGCGCCGCGCCGCGCGGGCGCGCCATTTCGGGCCTGACTTCGCGGCGGCCCCGTGCTACTCGCCCCCTCGAACGACGTGAGGACGATCCCGCATGACCAGACCAACCGTTCCGCAGGCCCTGACCCTTCTGCTGGGCCTGTCCCTGGCCCTCCCGGCCCTCGCGCAGGAGACGGCCGCCCCGGCCGGGGAGGCGCCCGCTGGCACCGGCGACCTGTCGCTGGGCACGCCCGCGGCCCCTGCGCCCGACGGTCCCGGAAGCCTCTACGTCGCGTCGGAGCACGGCGACTGGCAGGTCCGCTGCGTGCGGACCGAGGACGGGTCCGATCCCTGCCAGCTCTACCAGCTGCTGCGCGAGGAGGCCGGGAACTCGGTCGCCGAGATCAGCCTCTTCCCCCTGCCCGAGGGGCAGCAGGCGGTGGCCGGCGCCACGATCGTCGTGCCGCTCGAGACGCTGCTGCCCGAGCAGCTTCGCCTGCAGGTCGACGGGGCCGAGGCGCGGCTCTATCCGTTCACCTGGTGCGCGCCGGAGGGCTGCGTCGCCCGCGTCGGCCTGACCGAGGGCGAGGTCGACGCCTTCAAGCGCGGCCGGTCGGCCAGCGTGCGCGTCGTGCCGGTCGTGGCCCCCGACCAGGAGGTCGTGGCGCAGATCTCGCTGATGGGCTTCACCGCGGCCTACGAGGCGCTTCTGGCGGCCGAGGCGGCGAACGCGGCGCCCCCGGCGGACGGCGCGGCCGACTGAGGCCCGAGGGCGCGCGGCGGGCGCGCCGCCCCGCGCCGCCCAGTCAGGCGCGGCGAAGCGCGATCACGGCGTTCATGCCGCCGAAGGCGAAGGCGTTCGACAGCGCCACGTCGATCCGCGCGCGGCGCGCCGTGTTCGGCACCACGTCGAGGTCGCAGTCGGGGTCCGGCTCCTCGTAGCCGATGGTCGGGGCCACGATGCCCTCGCGCAGCGCCAGGATGCAGGCCAGCAGTTCCACCGCGCCCGCGCCGCCGATGACGTGCCCGTGCATCGCCTTGGTCGACGAGACCATCAGCCGGTCGGCGTGCGCGCCGAAGACCTGCCGCAGCGCCGCGCATTCGGTCCGGTCGTTGGCGGCGGTGCCGGTGCCGTGCGCGTTCACGTAGCCGACCTCGTCGCCGTTCAGGCCGGCATCGCGCAGCGCGCCGCGGATCGCGCGGGCGGCCCCGTCCTGCGAGGGCATCACGATGTCGGTGGCATCGGACGACATGGCGAAGCCCGCCACCTCGGCCAGGATGTCCGCCCCCCGGGCCATCGCGTGGTCACGCTCCTCGAAGACGTAGACGGCCGCGCCCTCGCCCTGGACCATCCCCGACCGGTTGCGGCTGAAGGGGCGGCAGGCGTCCTTGGTCATCACGCGCAGCCCCTCCCAGGCCTTGACGCCGCCGAAGCACAGCATCGCCTCGGACCCGCCCGTCAGCATCACCTGCGCGGCCCCCGAGCGGATCATCTGGAAGGCAAGCCCCATCGCGTGATTGGAACTGGCGCAGGCCGCGGCCACGGTGAAGCTTGGCCCCATCAGGCCGTAGGCCATCGACAGGTGGCTGGCGGCGGCGTTGCTCATCAGGCGGGGCACGACGAAGGGATGGACGCGGTTCTTCCCGTCGGCGTAGACCGCGCGGTAGCTGTCGTCCCAGGTCGACACGCCGCCGGCCGAGGTGCCCATCACGACCCCCGCCCGAAGCGCCAGCGCCTCGTCGAGGACGAGGCCGGACTGCGCCACCGCCTCGCGCGCGGCGACGATCGCATACTGCGTGAACCGGTCGAAGAGCGCGGTCTGCTGGCGCTCGAAGGGGCCGACCTCGTCCCAGTCGTGGATCTGCGCGCCGATCCGCACCGCAAGGCGGTCCACGTCGCGAAAGCGCAGCGGGCCGATCCCGCAGCGCCCCTCGGCCATGGCGCGGAAGGTGCCCGGCACCTCGCGCGCCAGCGCGTTGACGGACCCGGCCCCGGTGATGACGACACGGTTCATTCGGGCCGCTGCGCCACCAGCCGTTCGACCGCCTCGATGACCGAGCCGACCGTCGAGACGTCGAGCCCCGGGTCGCCGGGGCTGTTCGCGTTGAAGGGAACCGAGATGCCGAACGCCTCCTCGATCGCGAAGATCGCCTCCACCAGACCGAGGCTGTCGATCCCGAGGTCGGCGAGCGCGCAGTCCGCGCGCACCGCGGCGGGGTCGAGCATCGCCTGCTCGGCGATGATCGCGATCACGCGGTCCCCGATCGACTCCGCCATGCCCGATGCCCCCGACCCCCGCACGGCGCGATCTAGTCGCCGTGCCCGGGGTTTCGAACCGCCTTCTGGAGCGCCGCGACGGCCGCCGCAAGGCGCGGCAGGCGGCGGACGGCCCGCTGGATCTCCATCTGCGTCTCGAAACGGACGGCGGGGTTGCCGAGCAGGACACGGCCGGCGGGGGCGTTGGTGAAGACCTGCGCCCCGCCGGCCGCGATCACGTCGTCGCCCACGAAGATGTTGTCGTTGACGCCGACCTTGCCGCCGAGGACGACGCGGTCGCCGATCCGCGCTGACCCCGCGACCCCGGCCTGCCCGCAGATCAGGCCGTCGCGTCCGATGCGGACGTTGTGGCCGATCTGGACGAGGTTGTCGATCTTGGTGCCCGACCCGATCTCGGTGTCGCGGATCGTCCCTCGGTCGATGCAGCTGTTGGCGCCCACCTCCACGTCGTCGCCGATCCGGACCGACCCCAGCGAATGGATCCGCGACCAGCGCTGGGGGGTCATGTCGGTGCGCCGGCCCAGCGTCTCGCGGATCTGCTCCACGCCCGACGGCTCGGGCGTGACGAACGAGAAACCGTCGCCGCCGATCACCGCCCCCGGCTGCGCGGTGAAGCGGTCGCCGATCCGCACCCGCGCGCCGATCCGCGCGCCCTGCAGGATCAGCGCATCGGCCCCGATCGTCGTCCCCTCGGCGATGGAGGCATGGCTCGCGATCCGCGCGCGCGGCCCGATCGCGCAGCCCGGCCCGATGCTGACGAAGGGGCCCACGGCCGCGCCCTCGCCCAGCACCGCCGAGGGGTCGACCGCGGCCGAGGGGTGGACGCCCGGCGCGATCCGCGGCCCGGGATCCATCATCGCGCTGAGCCCCGCCATCGCGAGCCGCGAGCGCGGGGCGAAGATGGCGGCGCGCAGGCCCAGGGCCGCCCAGTCGGTGCCGGGGGCCACGAGCGCCGCGACCGCCCGGCCCCGCCCCAGCCCCTCGGCATAGTCCGGCCGCATCGCGAGCGCGATCTGGTCCGGGCCGGCCAGCGCGGGCTCGGCGGCACCGGTCACGACAAGGTCCAGATCGCCGGCCGCCTCGGCCCCGAGGGCGGCGGCAATCTCGCGGATCGAATAGGCCATTCCCACCCCTCGGGGTTGTATCGTGCCCGCTTTACCGGGGATCCCCTGCGAGCGCCACCCTGCCGTGCCGTGCCGCGCCGCACGCGGCAGGCCCGCCGCGATTCGCCGGGCGCGGCGGCGCCCTCGGCCGCAGCCGCCCGCGGCGGAGGCCCACCGCGCCCGGCCCCGGGGACCTGGCCATCCCGCGCGCGGGGGTAGTTGGCCGTCACCGCGGATGCCGGCCGCAGCGACGGACGCAGCACGGCGGACCGGAGGCGAGCCGAACGGTCCCGGCAGCCGGTAAGCCTGTCGTCATCCCGACGGCATCCGTCCGCAAGGCATGGCGGACCCGTCCGGATCGGTCCCTCGGCAGGCGCTGCGGGCGCGGTCCAAGCCGTGACTTTGCGGCAACCGCGGGGCCGGCGGTCCCGCTCGGCGCCGCCCCGTACGCCGGTTCCCTGCCGTTCAGCAATTTTTTGCCGATCCCCGTCCACCCTCGCGCCGGTGCGGCAATCCTGGCTTGGGCCGTGCACGGGCCTGTGACATAGCTTGCGGACCGGCGCGCCGGGATCGAACCGCAGGGACATGCGGTCAGGCAGAAACGATTGGGACAGGTTGCACGATGAGCATCACGAGCGGGTCGGGTTTCACGCGGCGCAGCCTCCTCGCGGCCTTCGCGGCGACCGCCGTGCCGGCGGCCCCCAGCGCCTCCAACGCCTTCGCCTTCCTGCGCGGCGCGGGCGACATCCGCCGGATCCGCATGTACTCCGGCCGCACGGGCGAGAGCATCGACACGATCTACTGGCTCGAGGGCGAGTACATCCCCGAGGTGCTGAAGGAGATCAACTACTTCATGCGCGACTGGCGGTCGGGCGACACGATCCAGATCGACCCGCGCAACATCGACATCATGGCGGCGTCGCACCGCTTGCTCGACGTCTCGGAACCCTACATGCTCCTGTCGGGTTACCGTTCGCCGAAGACCAACGCGATGCTGCGGTCGCAGTCGAGCGGGGTGGCGCGCAACTCACTCCACATCAAGGGCCGGGCGGCCGACCTCCGGCTGAAGTCGCGGTCGGTCAGCCAGGTCGCGCGCGCGGCCGAGGCCTGCGCCGGCGGCGGCGTCGGGCGCTACCCGGGCTCCAACTTCGTCCACATGGACAGCGGCTCGGTCCGCTACTGGGGCGGCTGACCGCGCCCCCGGGCGCGCCCCGCCCCGGGGCGCATGCTCAGCCCGCGGCGTCCGTCCCGCGCCGCCCCCGGAACCCCATCGCCACGACGAACTTCTCCGAACTGTCGGCGCGGCTGGCGGGGGGCTTCACGTTGGCCACCTTCTCGAAGTTGCGCTTGAGCACGGCCTGGAGCGCGGTCTCGGCGCCGCCGGCCAGCACCTTGGCCACGAAGGTGCCCCCCTCCTCGAGCACGTCGAAGGCGAAGGCGGCGGCCGCCTCGCAGAGCGCGATGATCCGCAGGTGGTCGGTGCCCCTGTGCCCCGACGCGGCGGCGGCCATGTCCGACATCACCACGTCGGCCGGCCCGCCGAGCCACGCCTTGACCTGGGCGTCCGCCCCCTCGGCGAGGAAGTCGAGCCGGTGGATTTGCGCGCCGGGGATCGGATCGACCTCCTGCAGGTCGACGCCGAGGACGGTGCCCTGCGGCTTGCCGCGCCGCTCGCCCAGCGCGTTCACGCGGTCGACCGCGACCTGGCACCAGCCGCCCGGCGCGCAGCCGAGGTCGACCACCCGCGCGCCGGGCCTGAGGAAGCCGTACTTGTCGTCGAGCTCACGGATCTTGTAGGCGGCGCGGCCGCGGTAGCCGTCCTTGCGCGCCTGCTGGACGTAGGGATCGTTCAACTGCCGCTCGAGCCAGAGCGTCGAGGACAGCTTCCGGCCCTTCGCGGTCTTCACCCGCACGCGCAGTTCGCGCTGGCCGCGCCCCGAGGTGTTCCTGGGCGGTGTCGTCATCCGTAGGGCCCGTCCTCCAGCACGCCGTCCGCGCTCATCTGCGCATAGAGAAGGCCCTCGCGCAGGCCCCGGTCGGCGACCGACAGCCGGTCGGTCGGCCATATGCGCATCAGCGCCTGCAGGATCGCGGCGCCCGACATGATCAGCGCATGGCGGTCGCGGCCGATCCGGGGATCGAGCCTGCGCCCCTCCGGCCCAAGCGCAAGATAGTCGCGGATCACCGTGTCGATCTGCGCCGAGGTCATGTGAAGCCCGTCGACCTTCGTGCGGTCGTAGCGCCTCAGCCCGAGGAACGAGGCGGCCACCGTCGTCACCGTGCCGCTGGTGCCGATGATCTGGAAGCCCTCGCGCGTGGCCTCGGCGTTGTAGGGCGAGAAGCTCGACAGATTCTCCTCGAAGAACCAGCTCATCAGGGCGAAGCGCGCGGCGTCGTCCTCCACGTCGCTGAACTGGTCCTTGAGCGTGGCGACCCCGAGAGGGACCGAGATCCAGTCGACCACCCGCGCGCCGGCGGCGTCGCCCTGGGGCGCGAACCCGGTGCGCAGCCGCATGATCGCGCGGGCCCGGTCCTCGGGGGCGACGGCCGACAGGTCGATCCAGACGAGCTCGGTCGATCCGCCGCCGATGTCCACCACCAGAAGCTGCTCGGTCGAGGGCTCCACCAGCGGCGCGCAGGAGATCACCGCGAGCCGCGCCTCCTCCTCGGGGGCGATCACCTCGAGCATGAGGCCCGTCTCGCGCTTCACCTGCCGGATGAAGTCGCGCGCGTTCCGGGCGCGCCGGCAGGCCTCGGTCGCGACCAGCCGCATCCGCGAGACGCCGTGCTTCTCGAGCTTCTTCTGGCAGATCCGCATCGCCTGGATCGTGCGGTTCATCGACGCGCGCGACAGCCGCCCCGTGGCCTCCAGCCCTGCGCCGAGCTGCACGGTCTTCGAGAAGCTGTCGACCACGGTGAACTGGCTGCCGCGCGGCTGCGCGATCAGCATCCGGCACGAGTTCGTGCCGAGGTCGAGCGCGGCATAGAGCGGCGCCGGCGCGGGCAGGTCACGGGCCGACGGCTCGACCGGCGGCGAACGATCAAGATCGCCCGCTGCCACCGGGATCGCGTCCGCCCGTCGGGGACGCTCGGGCGTCATCTTGCGCCCTCCAATAATGGTTGCGCTAAAGGTAGACGCAGGGGCCGGATTGTGCAAGCGAGGATGCGGCCGCCGGGCCCGGCCGGGGTCCGCCCTCCGGCGTCGCCCCTTGCGCGGGGAAGGTCGAAATCCGACAGCGCCTGACGCGCGCTTGCCCTAAAACCACGCCAGCGCCGAAAGGAACGCCATGCCCGAAGTGACCATCCTCTACTGGCGCGACATCCCCGCGCAGGTCATCGTCGGCAAGGGCCGAGCCGCCGCGAAGGTCAAGCTGACCGAACGGTTCGAACAGGCGATCGACCGCGCCGCGATGAAAACGGGGGCAAAGGACGCCGACGCCTATCTCGCCGAATGGCGCAAGGCCACCGCCGAAAGGGAGGGCGAGCCCGCCGCCGTCGCCGAGGCGGAAGCGGCACGGCTCGAGGCCGAATACGACGCCGAACGGCTGAAGACCCTGATCGCCAACGAAGGCCGCGCCTGACGCGCGCAAGGAGACGACGATGGCCCTGTTCGCCCTGCGCCGCGAGGCACCCGCCCCCACCGGCAACGCCGCGATGGAGGCCTTCCTGCGCGGCTTCTCGATCGAGGTGATGCCGCGCACGGCCGAGAAGATCGACCGCTTCCGCGACATCCTGCCCCCCGGCACGCGCGTCTACATCGCCCACATCGACGGCACCCCGATCGGGGACATGGTGGCGACCGCGCGCCGGATCGCGGACGAGGGCTATCCGGTGATGCCGCACTTTCCCGCGCGCATCATCCGCGACCGCGCGACCCTGGCGGACTGGGTGGCGCGCTACCGCGGCGAGGCCGGAGTCCGCCAGGCGCTGCTGCTCGCCGGCGGCGTGGCGCAGCCTGCGGGCGACTACCACTCGTCGATGCAACTGCTGGAGTCGGGGGCCTTCGACGGGTTCGAGCGGCTGCACGTCGCTGGGCACCCCGAGGGCAACCGCGACATCGACCCCGACGGGTCGGACCGCATGGTGATGGAGGCATTGCGCTGGAAGCAGGCCTTCAGCGACCGCACCGACGCGGCGATGGCCATCGCCACGCAGTTCTGCTTCGAGGCGGAGCCGGTGATCGCCTGGGTCGACCGCCTGGCCGCCGAGGGGATCGCCCTGCCCGTCCACATCGGGATCGCGGGGCCGGCGAAGCTGCAGACGCTCATCAGGTTCGCGATCGCCTGCGGGGTCGGCCCGTCCCTGCGCGTCCTCCAGCGGCGGGCGATGGACGTGACCAAGCTGCTCCTGCCCTACGAGCCCACCGAGGTCGTGGCGGCGCTTGCGGCGCACAAGGCGGCGAACCCCGGCTTCGGGATCGAGGCCGTGCACTTCTTCCCGCTCGGCGGCATCGCGGCCAATGCCGCATGGGCGACCGAGCACGGGGGCGCCTCGGGCGTGCCCGCCAGCCAGCAAGGATGACCCGATGACCACCCGCACCGTGATCGAATCGAAGACGAAGACCGTCGTGATCGGCTTCGACGAGCCGTTCTGCGTCATCGGCGAGCGCATCAACCCCACGGGGCGCAAGAAGCTCGCGGCCGAGCTGGAGCAGGACAACTTCGACACCGTGATCCGCGACGCGCTGGAGCAGGTGGCCTGCGGGGCCACCGTGCTCGACGTGAACTCGGGCGCGGTCTTCACCAACCGCATGGCGAACGACGCTCGCTACGCCGACAACAACTTCGTCGAGCCCCCGCTGATGAGGGCGCTGATCGAGGTGGTCCAGCGGACGGTCGACGTGCCCCTGTGCATCGACAGCTCGGTCCCCGCCGCGCTCGAGGCGGGGCTGGCGGCCTGCGAGGGGCGGCCCCTCCTCAACTCCGTCACCGGCGAGGAGGAGCGGCTGGAGCTCGTCCTGCCACTCGTGAAGCGATACAACGTGCCGGTGGTCGCCATCTCCAACGACGACACGGGGATCAGCGAGGACCCGGACGTCCGCTTCGCCGTCGCGAAAAAGATCGTCCAGCGCGCGGCCGACCACGGCATTCCCGCGCACGACATCGTGGTCGACCCGCTGGTGATGCCCGTGGGGGCCATGGCCTCCGCCGGGCGGCAGGTCTTCACGCTGGTGCGCCGCCTGCGCGACGAGCTGGGCGTCAACACGACCTGCGGCGCCAGCAACATCAGCTTCGGCCTGCCGCACCGGCACGGGATCAACGCGGCCTTCCTGCCGATGGCGATCGGCGCGGGCATGACCTCGGCGATCATGAACCCCGTCCGCCAGCCGGAGATGGAGGCGATCCGCGCCGCGAACTTCCTGATGGACCACGACGCGAACGGCGGCGAATGGATCCGCTTTGCCAAGGTGCTGGAGGCCGTGGAGGGCGGGATGACCTTCGCCGAGGCCAGCGCCGCCGCCGGGGCCGCCGGGGGCCGGGGCGGCCGCCGCGCCCGCGCCGCGCGTGGCTGACCGCGACGCAAGGCCCGCTTCCCGCGCCGCGCGCGCCGGGCTAGAGCGGGGCCGGAACCCGAGGATGCGATGCCCGACGACCGGACGACCGACGACGCCCTGGTGATCTTCACGCCCTCGGGCAAGCGGGGGCGCTTCGCCCGGGGCACGCCCGTGCTGACGGCGGCGCGGCAGCTTGGCGTCGATCTCGACTCGGTCTGCGGCGGGCGCGGCATCTGCTCGCGCTGCCAGGTCACGCCCGGCTACGGCGCGTTCCCGAAGCACGGCGTCACGGTCGACGCGGACGCGCTGACCCCCTGGAACGCGGTCGAGGACCGCTACCGGCGCCTCCGCGGCCTTGCGGAGGGCCGCCGCCTCGGCTGCCAGGCCCGCGTCGAGGGCGACGTCGTGATCGACGTGCCGCCCGAAAGCCAGGTCCACAAGCAGGTCATCCGCAAGTCGGCCGCGCAGCGCGCCATCGCGATGGACCCGGCGACGCGCCTCCTGCTGGTCGAGGTGGCCGAGCCCGACATGCACGAGCCCTCGGGCGACTTCGAGCGTCTGGCGCGGGCGCTGCGCGACCAGTGGCAGGTCGCGGACGTGACCGCCGGCCTCGATGTCCTGCGCCGACTCCAGCCCGCGCTGCGGCAGGGCGGATGGTCGGTGACCGTCGCGCTGCATCGCGGCCACCATGATGCCAGCCACCGGATCCTCGACGTCTGGCCGGGGTTCCACGACGGCCCGCTGCTGGGCCTTGCCATCGACCTCGGCTCCACCACGATCGCGGCGCATCTGTGCGACCTGCGCGACGGCGCGGTGCTGGCCTCGGCGGGCGTGATGAACCCGCAGATCCGCTTCGGCGAGGATCTGATGAGCCGGGTCAGCTACGCGATGATGAACCCCGGCGGCGACGTGGAGATGACCCGCGCCGTGCGTGAGGCGCTGGACGGCCTCGCCCGCTCCATTGCCGCCGGGGCGGGGGTGGACCCGGGCGCGATCTACGAGGCGGTGGTGGTCTGCAACCCGGTGATGCACCACCTGCTGCTGGGGATCGACCCGGTGGAACTGGGCCAGGCCCCCTTCGCGCTGGCGACCTCCGGCTCGCTCACGCTCGACGCGCGGGACCTGGACCTGACCGCCGTGAACCGCGCCGCGCGCGTCTACATGCTCCCCTGCATCGCCGGGCACGTGGGTGCCGACTGCGCCGCCGTCGCCCTGTCCGAGGAGCCGGGGAAGTCCGACGACCTCGTGCTGATCGTCGACGTGGGCACCAACGCCGAGATCCTGCTGGGGAACCGCACCCGCGTCCTCGCCTGCTCCAGCCCCACGGGCCCGGCGTTCGAGGGGGCGCAGATCAGCGCGGGCCAGCGCGCCGCGCCGGGCGCCATCGAGCGGGTGGAGATCGACCCCGCGACGAAGGAGCCGCGCTTCCGCGTGATCGGCTGCGAGCTCTGGTCCGACGAGCCGGGCTTCGCCGAGGCCACGAAGCAGACCGGCGTCACCGGCATCTGCGGGTCGGGCATCATCGAGGCGGTGGCCGAGATGCGGATGGCGGGCCTCGTCGACGCCTCGGGCCTGATCGGGTCGGCGGACCAGACCGGCAGCGCGCGCCTGATCCCCGAAGGCCGGACCCACACCTACCTGCTGCACGACGGCCGCGCGCAGGGCGGCCCGGTCATCGCCGTGACGCAGGGCGACGTCCGCGCGATCCAGCTCGCGAAGTCCGCGCTCTATGCCGGGGCGAGGCTGCTGATGGACGAGATGGGCGTCGACCGGGTCGACCGCGTGACGCTTGCGGGTGCCTTCGGCGCGCACATCAGCCCCCGGCACGCGATGGTGCTGGGGATGATCCCCGACGCGCCGCTGTCGGCCGTGACCTCCGCCGGCAACGCCGCCGGCACGGGCGCGCGGATCGCGCTTCTGAATCGCGGCTCGCGCGCCGCGATCGAGGAGACGGTCCACCGCATCCACAAGGTCGAGACCGCGATCGAGCCGCGCTTCCAGGAGCATTTCGTGGCCGCGAACGCCCTGCCCCACGCGACGGCACCCTTCCCCGAGCTGGCGCGGATCGTGACGCTGCCCGAGGTGTCGTTCAACGCGCACGGCGGCGCGGGGGCCGAGGGGCGCAGGCGGCGGCGCTGACCGGGTTGCCGGGCACGGCGGCGCCCGGTAGCGTCCCGCGCATGGATGACCCGCTTGCCCCGCTTCTGCTCCGCGTCGCCGAACGGGACCGCGCGGCCTTCAGGAGCCTCTATGCGGCGACGGGACCGAAACTCTTCGGGGTGCTTCTCCGTATCCTCGGCAACCGCTCCGAATCCGAGGATGCGCTGCAGGAGGTGTTCACCCGTGTCTGGCTCCGCGCGGACCGCTTCGATCCCGGGAAGGGCCGTGCGATGACGTGGCTCATCGCGGTCGCGCGCCACCATGCCATCGATCGCGTCCGGTCGCGCCGCGAGACGACCGCCGACGACGGCGCCGCCGATGCCCTGGCGGACGACCGGCCCGGCGCGCTGGCGGGCCTTGTGGCGGCGGGCGAGGCGCGGCGCGTGATCGACTGCATGGCGCGGCTGGAGCCGGATCGTGCGCAGGCCGTGCAGGGCGCGTATCTGTCGGGGCTGAGCTACCGGCAGCTGGCCGACCGGCACGGCGTCCCGCTCAACACGATGCGGACCTGGCTGCGCCGCAGCCTCGCGCGGCTGAGGGAGTGCCTGTCCGCATGAGTGACCGCGACCCCGACCTGCCGGACCTTCCCGACGACGAGGCGCTCGCGGCGGAATACGCGCTGGGCGTGCTGGGCCTGCCCGAGCGCCTCGCGGCGGAGGCGCGGATCAAGGCCGATCCGGTCTTCGCCGCGCGCGTGCAGGCGTGGGAGACGGATCTCGGCGCGCTGAATGCGGCCTATGCCGAGGTGCCGCCGCCCGCGGGCCTCCTGGCCCGGATCGAGGCGCGGCTCTTCCCCCGGCCCGCGCGCTCCCGGCAGACGTCCGTGCTGCGCGTCCTCGGTGGCGCCGTCGCGGCGGGCCTGATCGGGGCGGTCGTGCTGATCGGTCTGCCGCCTCCCGACGCGACCGCCCCCGCCCTGACCGCGAGCCTGACCGCCGAGGGGCAGCCGCTGGCGTTCGAGGCGTCCTATGCGGCGGGAACGCTGCGGGTCGCGCGGACGGCCGGGGAGGCGCCGGATCCGGGGCGCAGCTATGAACTGTGGCTGATCGCGGGCGGCGCGCCCGTGTCGCTGGGCCTGATCGAGGGCACGGCGGTGGAGCTTGCCGTGGCGGATCTCGCGCCGGGCGCGGTCCTCGCCGTGTCGCTCGAACCGGCGGGCGGTTCGACCACCGGCGCGCCCACCGGGCCGGTCCTGGTATCGGGGACGGTGGGCGCCTGACGCGCCGTTGTCACGAAACCGTGACCGCCGGCCCGCCCTGAAACTCCGCCCGCGCAGGCCCCGTAGGTCGCTGTGTGAGGCAAGGGAATGGCCCTTCCCCCGACATGGAGACCGAGACAATGATGAAGACCGTCCGCATCGCCACGATGACCGCCGCCGCCGCGCTGTTCGCGAACGGGGCGCTCGCCGCAGACAACCCGATGGTCGGCGGCGCCGCCATGTTCGAGACCAAGACCATCATCGAGAACGCGGTGAACTCCGCCGACCACACCACGCTGGTCGCCGCCGTCAAGGCCGCGGGCCTGGTCGAGACGCTCTCGGGCGAGGGTCCGTTCACCGTCTTCGCGCCCACCAACGAGGCCTTCGCGGAACTGCCCGCCGGCACGGTCGAGATGCTGCTGAAGCCCGAGAACAAGGCGACCCTCACCAAGATCCTGACCTGCCACGTGCTGGGTGCCGAGGCGATGTCGGATGCCATCATGAAGATGACGGCCGCCGATGGCGGATCGAGCACGATCACCACCGTGGGCGGCTGCGACTTCACCGTGATGTCGATGGACGGAAAGATCACCGTCAAGGACGGTCAGGGCCGCGTCGCCAACGTGACGATCGCCGACGTGAAGCAGTCGAACGGCGTGATCCACGTGATCGACAAGGTCCTGCTGCCGGCCGTCGAATGATCCATCGCCGCGGCGGGGCCCGGGGGATCCTCTCACCCTCCGGGCACCGCCGGCCGGCCGGGGTCGCGGACCGTCCCCGGTGCCCCGTCCCCCGAGCCGCCGCGCCCGACGCGGCGGCTCGCTTCATGCCGGAGGCCCCGCTTCCCGACCGGCGCGCTTGACGCCCGGACTGCGGTGGCGTAGGCACGAGGGCGTCGCGGGTGTAGCTCAATGGCAGAGCAGAAGCTTCCCAAGCTTACGACGAGGGTTCGATTCCCTTCACCCGCTCCACGCCCCCGATCCCGGCCCGAGCGGGTGCCGCGCCGGTTGCCGTCCCTCCGCTGAAGCGGGCGCGACCGATGGCCGGGCCCCGCGACGGCGCGCCCGGCGCGCCCGGGCTTCGTCGCCGCGCGGGTTCGGCAATCTTGCCAAGGTCTTGTCGATGTGGTTTCAGGGCGTGCGGCGGCCGACCCACCGCCCTGCCGAGGCCCCCGACCCGCCATGACCCGCACCTGCATCCTTCACATCGGGCTGTCGAAGACGGGAAGCTCGTCGATCCAGAGGACGCTGCATCGCTACGATGACGGACGGCTGGCCTATGCGCGCATCCGCGACCCCAATCACTCCTCGCCGCTCTTCCAGATCTTCTGCAGCGACCCCGCGCGCCGGGACCGTCCCTTCCTGAACTGGCGCACGCCCGCGGATCAGGCGGCCGTGGCGAAGCGCCATGCGGCCGCCTTCGACCGCGAGATGACCCGGCCGCGCGATGTCATCTTTTCGGCGGAGGGGATCTGCGGAAAGCTGACGGCGGACGAGATCGGCGACATGGCGGCGCGCCTCCGTCGTCACTTCGACCGCGTCCGCGTCATCGCCTACCTGCGCCCCTACCGCAACGCCTGCGCCTCGGCCTGGCAGCAGAATGTCAAGATGGGCGAAAACAGGTTCGTGCTCCCCCGGCCCGCCTTTCGCGGACGGCTTCAGCCCTTCATTCGGCATTTCGGGAAAGACAGCGTGGAGATGCGGCCGTTCGACCGGGCCGCGCTGATCAACGGTGACGTGATCGACGACTTCGCCGCCCTGATCGGGATCGACCCCGCAGGGTTGCGGCGGCAGACGGTCAACGAGTCGGTCTCGCTGGAGGCTCTTTCGATCGTCTACGCGCACAATCGTTTCGCCGTCCATCCCGGCAGCCGCGCGGAACGGCGGATGAGCCGCATCGCGCTGGTTCAGGACCTCGCCGATTTCGGCACCCAGCGGTTCGGCTTCGATCCGGCGTTGGTCGACGCAGCCTGCAAGCACCACCGGGCGGACCTGGACTGGGCCTCGCGCCTGCTCGGTGTCGACATGGCCGGCACCTGTCCTGCGGTCGAGCGGCCGATCGGGACGGAAGCGGAGTTGCTCGCGCTTGCCGCGCGACACCGCGCGGCGGCCGAAGCCCATGTCCGGTCGCGCCGCGCGTCCGGGCCCGCGGTCCGCGCGGCGCAACCGGGCGGGGTTGCAGCCGTGCCGGACGGCTGGAGCGGTCGAGCCGCGGCCTCGATGCTTGGCTGGGCCGGCCGCGGGCGGCGGGCCATTTCGAGACTGGCCAAACGCGCCGTCGCCCGCTAGCCACGACAGACAGCCAACCGCACGGGATCCAGCGCAGATGACCATCACCCGCTACGGCACCGGCCCCCGCATGAGCGAGGGCGTCGCCTTCAACGGCCTCCTCTGGCTCGCGGGGCAGGTCGGCCGCCCCGGCGACGACGTGGCCGCGCAGACGCGCACGTGCCTGGCCGAGGTCGACCGCATCCTCGCGCAGGCGGGAACCGACAAGACGCGCATCCTTTCGGCGCAGATCTGGCTCGCGGACATGGCCGACTTCCCGGCGATGAACGCGGTCTGGGACGCCTGGGTGCCGCAGGGCCACACGCCGGCCCGCGCGACGGGCGAGGCGAAGCTGGCCACGCCCGACTACCGGGTGGAGGTCATCGTGACCGCGGCGCTGCGCTAGGCCCGTAGCCAGTCGACCAGGGCGGCGGTCGATGCGTCCTTGCCCGCCGTGCCTTCGCGCCCCTCGAGCACGGGCTGGAGGGCGAGCGCCAGTTCCTTGCCCAGTTCCACCCCCCACTGGTCGAACGAGTTGATGCCGAGCATCACGCCCTCAACGAACACCCGGTGCTCGTAGAGCGCCACGATGCGCCCCAGGGTAAACGGATCGAGACGGTCATAGACCAGCATCGTCGAGGGGCGGTTGCCGGGGAAGACGCGGTGGCGCGCCTGGCGCTCCAGGTCGGGGCCGGTCATTCCCTTCGCCGCCAGCATCGCCCGCGCCTCGTCGAGGCTGCGCCCGCGCATGAGCGCCTCGGCCTGCGCCAGCGCGTTGGCCACCAGCAGCCGGTGCTGGTGCGCAAGGTGCGGCTCGTGCCCCCGGCGCGCCACCATGAACTCGCAGGGCACCACGCGCGTGCCCTGGTGGATGAGCTGGTAGAAGGCGTGCTGGCCGTTCGTCCCCGGCTCGCCCCAGACCACGGGGCCGGAGTTCACGGGCAGGTCCGAGCCGTCCATCGCGACGGACTTGCCGTTCGATTCCATCTCCAGCTGCTGGAGGTAGGCGGGCAGCCGCGCGAGGCGCTGGTCGTAGGGCAGCACCGCGCGGGTCGCATGGCCGCAGACCTGGTTGTGCCAGATCCCGACCAGCGCCAGCAGGACGGGCATGTTGGCCGCGAGCGGCGCGCTGCGGAAATGCGCGTCCATGTCGGCGGCACCGGCCAGCATCGCGTCGAAGCGGTCGGGCCCGATCGCGATCATCAGCGACAGCCCGACCGGCCCCCACATCGAATAGCGGCCGCCGACCCAGTCGGCGAAGCCGAAGACGCGCGCGGGGTCGATCCCGAAGGCGGCCGTCCGGTCGGCCGCCGTGCTGACGGCCGCGAACTGCGCCGCCGGGTCGGCGACCGCGGCCGCCATCCAGTCGCGCGCGCTTGCCGCGTTGGTCATCGTCTCGATGGTCGTGAACGTCTTCGAGGCCACGATCACCAGCGTCGTCGCGGGGTCGAGCCGGCGCAGGGTGTCGGCGACATGCGCGCCGTCGACGTTGCTCACGAAATGGCAGCGCGGGCCGTCGTGGTAGGGGGCAAGCGCCTGGACGGCCATCGCGGGGCCGAGGTCGGACCCGCCGATGCCGATGTTCACCACGTCGGTGACGGCGCCCCCCTGCGCCCGGAACGCGCCCGACCGCACGTCGTCGGCGAAGGCCCTCAGGCGTGCATGGGTCGCGCGGACCTCCGCCATCACGTCGCGGCCGCCGACCATGACCGGCGCGCCGAGGTTGCGCAGCGCGGTGTGCAGCACGGCGCGGCCTTCGGTCTCGTTGATGGGCTCGCCCGCGAACATCGCGTCGCGCCGGCCCTCCACCCCCGCCGCGCAGGCAGCGTCGAGCAGCAGGCGGCGGGCCTCGGCGTCGATGCCGGTCTTCGACCAGTCGAGGCGCATGGCCGGCAGGTCGACGCTGAAGTCGCGCGCGCGGCCGGGATCGTCGAACAGCGACAGGATCGTGCGGTCGGCGGTCGTTTCGTGATGCGCGCGAAGCGCTTGCCAGTCGATGCTCATGCGGTTCACTCGGCCCAGTGGACGGTCGCGGCGTCGAGGACGATGCGGATCGGCGCCTCGGCGGGGGTCAGGGTCTGCGCGCGATGCAGCGCCGCGCGCTTGTCGGCCCCGGCGATGAGGACGTGGATGCTCAGCGCGCCCCGCAGGACGGGGGCGGTCAGCGTCACCCGCGGCTCGGGGGCCGAGGGGGCGCGCATCGCGACCAGCGGCGGGGCCTGCGGCGACAGCGCCTCGGCGAGGCGGTCGCCGTCGGGGAACAGGCTCGCCGTGTGCATGTCCGCCCCCATCCCCAGCAGCAGGACCGAGATCGGCAGGTGCGGGGCCAGCCCCTCGGCCAGCGGGCCGATCCGGTCCTCGGGCTCTGGCGCGGGGTCGTGGAGCGGGACCAGCCGCGCCGCCGCCGCCCGGTCCTTGAGCAGGGTCGAGCGCAGCAGACGCGTGTTCGACCGCGGGCTGTCCTCGGCGACCCACCGCTCGTCGTTGAGAACGACCGCCACCCGCCCCCAGTCGAGGTCGACGCCCGACAGCGTGTCGAAGACCGGGGCCGGCGTCGTGCCCCCCGGCACGCAGAGGGTGGCATGGCCGTCGCGGCGCAGGAAATCGGCGATCTCCCCCGCGAGCGTGTTGGCGAGCGCAAGCATCATCATCTCGCGGTCGGGGTACTCGACCAGCCTCATTCCTTGATCTCGCGCCAGCGGCGTCCGTCCCGGTGCAGCAGCATCAGCGCATCCTCGGGGCCCGACGACCCGGGATCGTAACCCTGCGGACGGGTCCCGCGTTCCTCCCACCCCGCGATCACCGGATCGGCCCAGGCCCAGGCCGCCTCCACCTCGTCGCCGCGCATGAACAGGGTCTGGTTCCCGCGGATCACGTCCATGATCAGCCGTTCGTAGGCGTCGGGCATGTCGGACCCCTCCTCGCCCAGGGCCTCGGCGAAGGACATGTCGAGCGGAACCTGCACGAGCCGCATGCCCCCCGGCCCCGGCTCCTTGATCATGACCATGAGCTTCATCCCCTCGTTCGGCTGGAGGCGGATCACCAGGACGTTGTCGCGCCAGCCCTTCTCGCCGTCGAAGATCGCGTGCGGCGGTTCCTTGAAGGTGATCGCGATCTCGGAATAGCGCGAGCGCAGGCGCTTGCCCGTCCGCAGGTAGAAGGGCGTGCCCTTCCAGCGCCAGTTCGACACGGAGACCTTCAGCGCGACGTAGCTTTCGGTGCGGCTCGCCGGGTTCCCGCTGTGCTCGAGGTAGCCCCCCTGCCCGCCCCCGGCGAGGTACTGGCCGCGGACGATGTCCTGCGGCTGCACCGGGTCGAGCGCGCGGATCACCTTCAGCTTCTCGTCGCGCACCGCGTTGGGGTCGAAGTGGTAGGGCGGCTCCATCGCGATCAGGCACAGAAGCTGCATCATGTGGTTCTGCACCATGTCGCGCATCGCGCCCGAGGTGTCGTAGTAGGCCCCGCGCCCCTCCACCCCCACCGTCTCGGCCACGGTGATCTGCACGTGGTCGACGTACTGCGCCTTCCAGATCGGCTCGAACAGGATGTTGGCGAACCGCACCGCCATCAGGTTCTGGACGGTCTCCTTGCCCAGATAGTGGTCGATGCGGTAGATCTGACTTTCGGCGAAATGGCCGGCGAGCACCCGGTTCAGCGCCTTGGCCGAGGCGAGGTCGCGGCCGAAGGGCTTCTCCACCACGATGCGGCTTGCGCCGTCGGCGATGCCGTGCGCGTGCAGGCGCTCCGCGAGATCCCCGAACAGCGCCGGTGCCACCGAGAAGTAGAAGGCCCGCACGACGCCCGGCCGCATCAGCGCGCCCAGCGCGGCCCAGCCGCCATCGCCCCTGGCGTCGATCGCGACATAGCGGAGACGGTCGAGGAAGGCCGCGATGGCGGCCGGATCGCGCTTGGCCTCGGTCACGAACTCGGCGATCGCGGCTTCGGCCAGCGCGCGGTAGCCCGCATCGTCGAGGTCGGACCGCGCGGCGCCGACGATCCGGCTGTCGGGCGGCATCTGGCCTGCGACGAAGCGGCGGAACAGGCCCGGAAGGATCTTCCGGCGCGCGAGGTCGCCCGTGCCCCCGAAGATCACGAGGTCGAAGGGATCGACCGGGATGACGCGCGAAACCATGTGAACCCGTCCCGCCCCGCAGGGGCCGTTAGCGCTAACGACCGTGGTTCTAGTCGCACCGGCGGGGCAAGTCTAGCGCGCCGGGCGCGGGCCGCAACCCGGGCCCGCAGCCCTCAGCCCCCGGCCTGGGCCTGCCAGCGGACACGCGCCAGCCCCGGCTCGGCCGCGAGCCGGTGGACCGCCGCCTCGATCATCGTCTCGGCGTCGGCGTCGGCATAGACGACCGCGCCGAGATCCACCTGGCCGCCGTCGGCCGGCGCGGCGCTGACCTCGGCCAGGCGCAGCCCGCCGGTTCCCAGCGTGCGCACCAGCAGCAGCCGGGCCTGCGCCTCGGCCCCGGCCGCGCAGGTGACCGTCACGGCGACGTTGCGCGCCTGCGCCCCGTCCCCCCGGCTCAGCCGCTTCATCACCTGCGCGAGCGGCCGCAGCGCGAGGTTCACGAAGACCACGATCACGGTCAGCACCGCCGCGAGGTCGTAGGCCCCCGCCCCCGCGAGCAGCCCGACCGCCGCCGCGCACCACAGGGTCGCCGCCGTCGTCAGGCCCTGCACGTTCAGCCCGTCGCGGAAGATCACGCCCGCGCCGAGGAAGCCGATGCCCGACACGACCTGCGCCGCGACGCGCGTGGGCGAGACCTCGTCGGGAAAGAGCGCCCCGAAGATCACGAAGCTTGCCGACCCGACCGAGACGAGCGCCGTCGTCCGCAGGCCGGCGAGCCGCTGGCGGAACTCGCGCTCGGATCCGATCACCGCCCCGCAGACCAGCGCCACGAGGAGGTGCAGCGTGGCGGCGGGCAGCGGCAGCGCGGAAAGGTCGAGCAACACCAGGGCATCCGGTTCGTGGGCGTCCGCCGGGGATGCACCGCCGCCGGGGCGATGTCACGCGGAATGTGACGGATCGACGACGCTCAGGCTTCCAGCTCGGCGTCCCAGTAGAGATAGTCGAGCCAGCTGTCGTGCAGGTGGTTCGGCGGAAAGCGCCGGCCGTGGGCCTGCATTTCCTCGGCGGTGGGCTGCTTCGGGGGCCGCGACAGGTGCATCCCCGACTGCTTCAGCGTCTTGGACCCCTTGCGCAGGTTGCAGGGCGAGCAGGCGGCGACGACGTTGGTCCACGACGTGGTTCCGCCGCGCGACCGGGGCAGCACGTGGTCGAAGGTCAGGTCGCCCCTGGCCCCGCAGTACTGGCAGGTGAAGGCATCGCGCAGGAACAGGTTGAAGCGCGTGAAGGCCACGCGCTTCTGCGGCTTCACGAAGTCCCGCAGCACCACGACCGAGGGGATGCGGAACTCCGCCCGCTGGGACCGGACGACCTGATCGTACTCCGCGACGATCATCACCCGGTCGAGCACGGCGGCCTTGATCGCCTCCTGCCAGGGCCAGAGCGAAAGGGGATAGTACGAGAGCGGACGGTAGTCGGCGTTGAGGACCAGCGCGGGGTAATGCCTCAGCCCCGCCGGCTCGCGTACGAATGTCGTCCTGAAATCCCCGTCCATGCCGGCCGGCCCCGTGCTTTCCTGCGACCGGGGCTTGCCATCACCGCGGTGCCCCGGACTATATATGGCGTCGGACCACTGGCAAGCCCCGCGATCGTGGGGCGCGGCCGCGCGCGAGGCGTAGCGCGCCCGGATGACGGCAACGTGACGGCCCGGCCAGGCCGGTCAGCCCGGCAGGCGCGCCTTCAGGAAGGCGAGCGCGGCGCCGAGCCCGTCGGGCGCGATGCCGTGCCCGGTTCCGCGCATCGTCTGCGCCGCGACGTCGAAGCCCGCCGCCGCCAGCGCCGTTCCGGCCCGGGCCATGTCGGCGAAGGGCACGACCTCGTCCATGTCGCCGTGGATCAGCAGCACGGGCGGGAACGAGCGCGCCTCGGCCGCCAGCCGGTCCGGGGCGAGCAGCCGGCCGGCGATCGCGACCACCCCCGCGACCGGCGCGTCCGCCCGGGGGGCCACGTGCAGCGCCATCATCGCGCCCTGCGAGAAGCCGACGAGCGCCATGGCCGAAGCCGGGAGCGCGCAGTCCGCCCGCTGCTCGGCGAGCCAGGCCCCGAGGTCGTCGGCGGCCCGCAGAAGGCCCTCGCCCGCCTCGGCCTCGGAGGAGCCGTCGATCCAGGGGATCGGGAACCATTGGCGACCGAACCCGCCCGCACGGCAGGGCTCGGGCGCGTCGGGAGAGAGGAACCGCGTGCCCGGCAGGTGCGGCATCAGCGGCTCCGCCAGCTCCAGAAGGTCGGCGCCGTCGGCGCCGTAGCCGTGCAGGAAGACCACGAGGCCGGTGGCCCGGCCCGCCGCCGGCCCCCGCGCCCCGGATCGCAGCGCCCGCGTCACCGGATTCCCTCGCGCGATTTCGCGAGCCCGTAATGGCCCCAGAGCACCCGGGCCGCGACCGACCGCCAGGGCGACCAGGCCTCGGCCATCGCGCGGAGCGCCTTCTCGCCGGGACGCGCCTCCAGCCCGAAGACCATCCGCGCCGCCTCCTGCAGGGCGAGATCGCCCGGCGCGAAGACATCCGCGCGGCCCAGCGAGAACATCGCGTAGATCTCGGCCGTCCAGCGTCCGATCCCGGGCAGCCGCACGAGTTCCGCGATCAGCGCCTCGTCGGGCAGCCGCTCCAGCGCGTCGTAGTCGAGCGCGGCCTCGGCCAGCGCGCGGGCGTAGCGGGTCTTCTGACGCGACATCCCGCAGGCGCGCAGATCCTCGTCGCTGGCGGACAGGATCCCCTCGGGCCGGGTCAGCCCCGCGGCGTCGAGCCGGCGCCAGACCGCATCGGCCGAGGCGACCGAGACCTGCTGGCCCGTGATCGCATCGAGCAGCGCCTGGAACCCGCTCGCCCGCAGGCGCAGCGGCAGCGGGCCCAGCCGCGCCGCGGCCTCGGCCCAGCGCGGGTCCTGCGCCGAAAGCCAGGCCACCCCTTCGCGCACGCAGGCGTCCGATGTGATGAGCCGTCCGACCATGCCGCCGGTCTAGCCGCGTTGACGCATCCTGCGCAACCCGGACGGCCGCAGCGTCACGGCCTTGCCGTCCGCGCCGGAAGGCTCTACGCCGGGCCATGACCGCGCCGCCCCTCATCGTGCACGACGACCGGCTGGCCCGGCGCAACGTCCTCGTCCTCGTGGCGGCGCAGGCGGTCATCGGCGCGCAGCTGCCCATGATCTTCACGATCGCGGGGCTCGCGGGGACCACGCTGGCCGCGAACCCCTGCTTTGCCACGCTGCCCGTCACCGCGCTGGTCGTCGGCTCGATGCTGGCCGCGACGCCGCTGTCGGCGCTGATGCAGCGGCGCGGCCGGCGGGCCGGGTTCGTCGCCGGCGCGCTGTGCGGGGCCCTCGGCGCGGCGATCGGGGCGGCGGGGCTGCATCTCGCGAGCTTCCCGCTGTTCCTCGTCGGCTCGGCCCTCGGCGGGGTCTACATGTCGGCGCAGGGCTTCTTCCGCTTCGCGGCCGCCGACACCGCGTCCGAGTCGTTCCGGCCCAAGGCGATCTCGTGGGTCATGGCGGGCGGGCTTCTGTCGGCGGTGGTCGGGCCGCAGCTCGTCAAGGTCACGGCCGAGGCGGCGGCGGTACCGTTCCTTGCGACCTACCTCACGGTGATCGCGCTGAACGTGGCGGGCATCGTGCTGTTCTCGGCCCTGCGCATCCCGACGCCGCCCGCCCCGGCCCCGGGCGCGGACCGGGGACGGTCGAGGCTGGCGATGCTCGGCGACCCGCGCATCGCCGTCGCCGTCGTCTGCGCCACCGTCAGTTACGCGCTGATGAACCTCGTGATGACTGCCTCGCCGCTGGCGGTGGTGGGCAGCGGCTTCCCGAAGGCCGACGCCGCCGACGTGGTCATGGCGCATGTGCTGGCGATGTACGCGCCCTCGTTCGTCACCGGGCACGTCATCGCCCGCTTCGGGGCAGAGCGGGTGGTGGCGGTCGGGCTTCTCGTCCTCGCCGGCGCCGGCGGCGTCGCGCTGACGGGGGTGGCGCTTCCCGGCTTCTTCGGCGCGCTGATCCTGCTGGGCATCGGCTGGAACCTCGGCTTCATCGGCGCGACGGCGATGCTCGCCGCGAACCACTCGCCCGAGGAACGGGGACGGATACAGGGCCTGAACGACCTTCTGGTCTTCGGCGGCGTCACCGTCGCCTCGCTGTCGTCGGGCGGGCTGATGAACTGCGCGGGCGGTACGGTCGAGGCGGGCTGGGCCGCCGTCAATGTCGCGATGCTGCCCTTCCTCGCGCTGGCCGGGGGGGCGCTGGCCTGGCTGGCGCTGCGCCGGCGGACGAGGGCCTAGGGCCGCCCCGACAGCGCGCGCCACAGCAGGCCCGCGCGCCGCGTGAACTCCGGCAGGGCCATCCGGCCCTCGGTCACCGCCGCGGGATCGGTCGCGACCCGCCGCAGCAGCCCGCGCGTCTGCCAGCCGGGCCAGAAGGCCGGCGCCACGCCGCGCGGCACGCCCCGCACCGCGTCGAGACGGGCGAGGGCGCGCGCCGCCAGGTCTCGCAGCGCGTCGGGGCCGTCGTCCACCAGAGGCACCCGGCCCCGCGCCGAAAGGTCGGGGGCCGCGCGAAGGAACTGCGCCACGGCCATCGCCCAGCCCGCGCCGCGCGCCAGCCCCGCCACCCGCGCCTCCGCGCCGAGCGCCCGCGCCGCAAGCTCCATCAGCGCGCCGCCCGTATCCTCGAGGTAGCGGTCCATCGCCGCCTGATCCTCGAAGGGATCGGTCCCGATGTCCCAGCGCCGGGCGGCGGCCATGCCGTCGAGCGCATCGCGCGGCAGCCCGGCGTCGCGCACCAGCCCCATCAGCGGGCCCGCGACCTCGTGCGCCGGGGCCGCATCCCCCGCGACCACGTCCCGCCACCATTGCAGGCGCATCTCGGCGATCAGCGGCTGCTGCGTGACCCAGGGCGCGCGCGCCACCTCCAGGTTGTAGGCGTAGAGCGGCCAGAGCCTCGGGCGCAGCGCGGGGGGCGCGGCCATGGTCGCGGCGAAGCGGTCGGGGTCGCCTCGCTCGACCAGCGCCGCGCAGGCGTCAGCCGGCAAGGGGCGCACCCGCGTCGCGGATCAGCTTCCAGGTGATCGCGTCGAGAAGGGCCGCGAAGCTCGCGTCGACGATGTTGGCGCTGACCCCCACGGTCGACCAGCGCCGCCCCTCGCCGTCCTCGCTGTCGATGATGACGCGGGTGACGGCCTCGGTCCCGCCCTGCGTGATCCGCACCTTGAAGTCGACGAGCCGCATGTCGTCGATCACCGCCTGATAGGGGCCGAGGTCCTTGGCCAGCGCCTTCGCGAGCGCGTTGACGGGCCCCCGGTCGGTCCCCGCCTCGTCCATCGACTCCGAGACCGAGAGCATCTTGCGGTCGCCGATCTTCACCACCACCACCGCCTCGGACAGGCTGACCATGCGGTCGTACTTGTTCTTCCGCCGCTCCACCGTGACGCGGTAGCGCTTCACCTCGAAGAAGGCGGGCAGCAGGCCGAGCTCTGCCCGCGCGACCAGCTCGAAGCTGGCCTGCGCGCCGTCGTAGGCGTAGCCCTGATCCTCGCGCGCCTTCACCACCTCGAGGATGCGGCCGAGGCGGGGGTCGCCCGGCGGCACCGCGATCCCCGCCTGCGCCAGACGCTCGCGCAGCGCCGCCTGCCCCGCCTGGTTCGACATCGGGATCAGCCGGGCGTTGCCGACCAGCGCGGGGTCCACGTGCTCGTAGGTCGCGGGGTCCTTCAGGATCGCGCTGGCATGGAGCCCCGACTTGTGGACGAAGGCCGATGCGCCGACGTAGGGCGCGCTCCGCGCCGGCACGCGGTTCAGGATGTCGTCGAGCATCCGGCTGGTGCGCAGCAGGCCCGAAAGCGCATCGGGCGTCACGCGGGTCCGGAAGCGGCTCGCGTAGGGCTCCTTCAGCAGCAGCGTCGGGATCAGGGTCGTGAGGTTCGCGTTCCCGCACCGCTCCCCCAGCCCGTTCAGCGTGCCCTGCACCTGCCGCGCCCCGGCGTCGATCGCGGCGAGTGAGTTCGCCACCCCGTTCCCCGTGTCGTCGTGCGCGTGGATGCCGAGCCGGTCGCCGGGGATGCCCGCCGCGATGACGGCCTCGGTCACGCGCCCCACCTCGGCCGGCAGCGTGCCGCCGTTGGTGTCGCACAGGACGACCCAGCGCGCGCCGGCATCGAGGGCGGCGTGCAGGCAGGCCAGCGCGTAGCCCGGATCGGCGCGGTATCCGTCGAAGACGTGCTCCGCGTCGAACAGCGTCTCGCGCCCCTTCCCCACACAGTGCGCGACCGACTCGCGGATCGCGGCGAGATTCTCGTCCAGCGTGATCCCGAGCGCGGTCTCGACGTGGAAGGGATGCGTCTTGCCCACGAGGCACACCGCCGGCGTCCCCGCGTCGAGCACCGCCGCCAGCACGTCGTCGTTGCTGGCCGACCGCCCCGCGCGCTTGGTCATCCCGAAGGCGGTCATCGTGGCGCGGGTCTTGGGGGCTTGCGCGAAGAAGTCGGAGTCGGTCGGGTTCGCGCCGGGCCAGCCGCCTTCGATGTAGTCCACCCCGAGCGCGTCGAGGGCCTGCGCGATGGCGAGCTTTTCCGCGACGGAGAACTGGACGCCGTGGGTCTGCTGGCCGTCCCGGAGGGTGGTGTCGAAGAGGGTGAGCGGAGTCATGGGCGGGCGTTCGATTCTGTGCCGCGGCGCATCCGACCGACTGAGGACACGGATCGGACAGGGTGCCCGACGGTCGCGGATGCGCCTCCCCTCCCCCTGGTGGGGAGGGGATGGGGGTGGGGGGCCTGTGCGGATGGGATAAAACCCCCCCACCCCATCCCTCCCCCACGAGGGGGGAGGGAGGCGCTTCTATAGCCGTCGGTCGGCGGCCGGTCATGGCGAGCCGGGTCAAAAACAATGGGACGGAAACTGACCACTACCTGACTTCTTCAAGCTGACGTGGATCGAAGTGCGGTAAACGGACAAGTTCCGGCGCCTCGCCGATACCACGATCTCGCACCTGGACCCCTGCCCGGGTCATCATGTCGCGAATCCTGTCAGCCCGGGCGAAATCGCGCTGCTGCCGGGCGAAGTCGCGCCGTTGCAAGAGAAGTTGAATCAATCCGGCTTCGGCTTCGGTGAATCCATCGACGCGTGCCCAGTGTGGAACGGCAGTGTCCAAAAGTCCCAGTAGGGTCATTGCCGTGCGCAGCGCAGGAACGTCGCCGCTGTTCGCCAATTGATGAAGGCGGTTGATGACTGCGGGCACGTTCAAGTCGTCGGCCAACGAATGCAAGACAGCCGCGTCGACGTCCGAGGCCGGCACCGTCAGGCCGACCAGACGGTACCAGCGGTGAAGCGCGACCGTAGCCTCCCGAACCCGCTCCTCCGTCCAGTCCATCGGCTTCGAGTAATGCGTCCCGAGCAGCACGAAGCGGATCACCTCCCCCGGCACGCCCTTGTCCAGCAGATCCCGCACCGTGAAGAAGTTGCCCAAGCTCTTGGACATCTTCTTCCCCTCCACCACCAGCATCTCGTTGTGCATCCAGATGCTGGCGAAGGCCTCCTCGGGATGCGCGCACCGCGACTGCGCGATCTCGTTCTCGTGATGCGGGAATTGCAGGTCGATGCCGCCGCCGTGGATGTCGAAGGCACCCCCCAGTAGCTCGCGCGCCATCGCCGAGCATTCGATGTGCCAGCCGGGGCGGCCGTGGCCCCAAGGCGACGGCCAGCCGGGCTGCGTCGCGTCCGAAGGCTTCCAGAGGACGAAGTCCAGCGGGTCTTCCTTGAAGGGCGCGACCTCCACGCGGCTGCCCGCGATCATGTCGTCGACGCTGCGGCCCGACAGCGCGCCGTACCGCGCGTAGGACCGCACGCGGAACAGCACGTGGCCCGCCGCCTCGTAGGCATGGCCCTGTGCGATCAGACGCCCGATCATCGCGACCATCGCCGGAATCCAGTCGGTCGCGCGCGGCTCGTGCGTGGGGCGCAGGTTGCCCAGCGCGTCCATGTCCTCGTGATACCAGCGGATCGTCTCGTCGGTGATGTCGCGGATCGGGCGGCCCGTCTCGGCGGCCTTCGCGTTGATCTTGTCGTCCACGTCGGTGAAGTTGCGGACGTAGGCGACGTTGCCCTCGCCATAGGTGTGCCGCAGCAGGCGGTAGAGCACGTCGAAGACCACCGCCGGCCGCGCGTTCCCCAGATGCGCACGGTCGTAGACCGTGGGGCCGCAGACGTACATCTTGGGGTGGCCGGGCACGACGGGATCGAGCACTTCCTTGCGCTTCGTCCTGGTGTTCCAGAGGCGGATCTCGGTCATCGCAGGCTCCCCCGTCAGGCGCGCGCTTCCAGCGCCATCCATTCGGCCTCGGCGCGGGCGAGGTCGACCTGCCGCGCCTCGAGCGCCTCGGAGGCCTTGCGGAACCGCGCCGGGTCGCCCGCGAACAGCGCCGGGTCGGCGAGCGTCTCGGACAGCCTCGCGATCTCGGCCTCGAGCCGGTCGATCACCTCGGGCAGGGCGGCAAGGCGCGAGCGTTCGGTGAAGGTCAGCCGGTCGGCGGCCTTCGCGGCCGGCTTCGGCTTCGGCGCGGGCTCCGGCGCGGCGCGGCGCAGGTCGATGTCGGCCGTGCCAACGGCCCCCCGCTGCGCGCGGTAGTCGGACCAGCCGCCGGGGTAGACGGTCGCCCGCCCGTCCCCCTCCAGCGCGACCGTGGCCGTCGCCACGCGGTCGATGAAGTCGCGGTCGTGGCTGACCAGCAGCACTGTCCCGTCGTAGTCGCCGAGCACGTCCTGCATCAGGTCCAGCGTCTCGACGTCGAGGTCGTTGGTCGGCTCGTCGAGGATCAGCAGGTTCGACTCCCGCGCCATGATCCGCGCCAGCAGCAGCCGCGCCTTCTCGCCGCCCGACAGGCTGCGGACCGGCGCGCGGGCCTGGCGCTCGTCGAAGAGGAAGTCCCTGAGGTAGCCCACGACATGCTTCGGCGCGCCGCGCACCATCACCTGGTCCGACGCGCCCGACACCGCCATCAGCGGGTCGTTGGTCAGGCTGTCCCACAGCGTCGCCTCGGGGTCGAGTGCCGCGCGCGCCTGGTCGAAGACCGCGACCTGGAGGTTGGTGCCCAGCCTCACCGTCCCCTCGTCCGGCTCCAGCGCCCCGGTCAGCAGGTTCAGGAGCGTGGTCTTCCCCACCCCGTTCGGGCCGACGAAGGCGACCCGGTCGCCGCGCAGCACGCGGAGGTCGAAATCCGTGATGACCGTCCGGCCGCCGAACGCCTTGGCGATCCCCTTCGCCTCGATCACGCGCTTGCCCGACTGGGGGCCCGCGTCAAGCTCCAGCGCGGCGGTGCCCTGCCGGCGGATCTGGGCGGAGCGTTCGGCGCGCAGCGCCGCAAGCGCGCGGACGCGGCCCTGGTTGCGCTTGCGCCGTGCCGAGATGCCCTCGACCGCCCACTTCGCCTCGGCCCTGATCCTGCGGTCGAGCTTGTGGCGCGCCTCGTCCTCCTCGGCCCAGACGGTGTCGCGCCACTCCTCGAACCCCCCGAACCCCGCTTCGCGCCGGCGGACGCGGCCGCGGTCGATCCACAGCGTCGCGCGGGACAGGGCGCGCAGGAAGGCGCGGTCGTGGCTGATGAGGACGAAGGCCGTCCGCGTCGCCTGCAGCTCCCCCTCCAGCCACTCGATCGCCTGGATGTCGAGGTGGTTGGTCGGCTCGTCCAGAAGCATGAGGTCGGGTGCCTCGGCCAGGAGCCTGGCCAGCGCCGCGCGCCGCTTCTCGCCGCCCGACGCGGTGGCGACCGGAGTCTCGGGCCGGAACCCCAGCCCCTCGGCCACCATCGCCACGCGGTACTCCTCCCCCTCGGGCAGGGCGCTCCGGGCATAGTCGCCGAGCGTGGCGAACGCCGAAAGGTCGGGATCCTGCTCCATGTAGCCCACGGCGGTGCCGGGGGGCACGATGCGGTCGCCCCGGTCCGGCTCCGCCAGGCCGGCCATCAGCTTCATCAGCGTCGACTTGCCCGACCCGTTGCGCCCGACCAGCGCCACCCGGTCGCCGGGCTGGATCGTCAGCGCCAGCCCGCCGAACACGGGCTCGCCCCCGAAGGTGAGCGAGACGTCGGACAGCTGCAGGAGGGGTGCGCGCGCCATGGCTGCGGGGTAGCCCCGCACGCGGGAAAGGTCAACGCGGCAGCGCCGCGCCCAGCGCCCGCAGCGCCCGGAGCCGCGCCGGCGGGATCGCCGCGACCTCGAGCCCCGTGAACACGTGCAGCGTTCCGAGATCGGCGTCCGCCACCGCGTGATCGCCGACGCGCGCGCCCATGGCAAGGTAGCTGCGCATCAGCGGCGGCATCTGCCGCAGCGCGGCGGCGGGATCGGGGGCGTGGCCGGGCAGCGGCAGCGCAGCCGCCGCCCGGCACCGGGGGCGCCAGTCCGCCGGGGCGAGGTGGCGGTCGCGCAGCAGCGCCAGCGCCTCGGCGTGGGGGGCGGGGTCGGTGCCGGGGAAGCTGGTGCAGCCGATCAGCATCCGCACCCCCGCCTCGTCGGCCAGCACGGTGATCGCCCCCCACGCCAGGCGCAGCGCATCGGGATCGGGCGGCCCGGCCCGCAGGCAGAGCCGCCCCATCTCGGCGAAGGGACCGCCCCGCGCCGCCAGGGGCGACAGGTCGTGGAACTGCGCGGCGTAGGTCTGGCCGAGCCCGTCCGCGGTCACGACCGAGAGCCGGAAGCTCGCGACCAGCCGGCCCGCCGCGTCCTCGACCATGACGTGCCGGCAGTGGTCGTCGAAGGCGTCGCCGTCGTCCCCGGTCCCGCCCCTGAAGGCGGCGGCGCGCATCGCCATGACGCGGTCCATGTCGGCGGCGCCGCGCGCCAGCCGCGCGCGGGGGCCGGCGCGGACCGCGCCCGCCGGCGTCTCACTGGATGAGATCGCCCGCCCTCACGTTGCCGAGGTTGCCCAGGAGCTGCCGCAGGATGCCGACGCCCTGGATGTTGCTTTCGGTCACGCGGCGCGACAGCGGCACGACGCGGCCCCGCTCCAGCCCGAACCGCTCGACGTTGGCGACGGTGCCCGCCTCGGAGAAGGTGATGGCCACGACCTCGCGCTCGACCTCGCGCGGGGCCTGCGCGCCGAACTCGCGCCAGCGGCTCTGCACGTAGTACCAGCCGCGGTCGCCCAGCAGGCCCGTGGCCGAGGGGCGGCCGACCTTCTCGGCGACCGTCTCGCGCGTGTCGGCGCCCACCTCGACCAGCGCGAGGTCGGCGTCGACCGGGGCATAGCCGCTGTCGCGGAAGACCGGCGCGCATGCGCCCAGCCCCGCGATCAGGCCGAAGGCGACGATCTGGCGGGCCAGGGGGCGTGCGATCGCGTTCCGAAGGCGTGTCGCACTGGCAGGCAGACCCATCGTAACCCCTTGTCGGCGAAGCGGCCCGGCCCTATGTCCGGCGCGGCGCATCCCGGCGGGCCGGGATCGCGATGGCCCCGGCTTACAGAAGACCGGGGACCGATTCAAGTTTGAAGGCGGACCGCGCGCCGGTCGCGTCGTCCGCCCAGCCGCAGGGTGCGCCATGGCCGATCCCGATCGCGATCCCGACCGGCCCCTGCGGATGCCGTTCCGCGTGGCCGCCCTGCCCGCCCGGACGCCGCAGCGGTTCGACCTGTGCCCCGACGCGCCGGCGCGCGCGGCGCTGGCGCGCCATCTCGGGATCGCCGCCGTCCACGACCTGCGCTTCACGGGCGAGATACGGCCGACGGGCGGGCGTGACGTGGCGCTGTCGGGACGGCTCGTGGCGCGGATCGAGCAACCCTGCGGCATCACGCTCGACCCCGTCGTGACCGCCATCGACGAACCGGTGGAACGGCGCTACATCGCCGGCATGCCCGAGCCGCAGGGTCCCGAGACCGAGATGTCCGAGGACGACACGCAGGAGCCCCTGCCCGAGGTCATCGACGCGGGCGCGGTCGCGACGGAGGCGCTGGCGCTGGCGGTGCCGCCGTTCCCGCGCGTGCCGGGCGCCGCGCTCGACCGCGCGGCCGCCGCGCCCCGGGGGGCCGACCCCCTCGACGGGGAGGGCCGCAGGCCCTTCTCCGGCCTGGCCGCGATCCTGTCGGCGCAGGCCGCCCGCCCGCCCGACGAGACGCGCTGAACCCGCAGAAAGCGCTTGCGCGCGGGCGGAATCCCAGTATGTTCCGCGCCTTATCCGAAAGCCGGGACGGAACGCGTCGCCGCAGCGCCGCGCCACCAGGAACCGCAACGAAATCCGGGGCTTGTCCCCCTCAGACGCCCGAGGTCGAGACATGGCTGTCCCGCAGAACCGAGTCACCAAGTCCAAGCGCAACATGCGCCGCGCGCATGACGCGCTGGTGGCCGCGAACCCCAACGAATGCCCGAACTGCGGCGAGCTGAAGCGGCCGCACCATGTCTGCGGGTCCTGCGGGCACTATGACAGCCGCCCGATCGTGGCGACGGCCCGGGACGCCGAAGCGGACGACGACGCGGCCTGAGCCGCGTCCGACGCAGCGACGCGCGCGCGCCCCATGTCCAGTGGAACACCAGGATTCGACGGCGCGGCGAATCCGGTCGTGATCTCGGTCGATGCGATGGGCGGCGACAACGGGCCGGCGGCGGTGGTCGCCGGCCTCGTCGATTGCGCGGCCCGGGTGCCCGGCGCGTCGTTCCATCTCCACGGCGACGAGGCGGCGCTGGCCCCGCTCGTCGCGCGCCAGCCCGCGCTGGCCGGGCGGGTCCGCGTCCGCCACGCCCCGCGCGCCGTCGCGATGGACGACAAGCCCAGCCAGGTCGTCCGCAACGGCGACGGCACCTCGATGTGGGCCTGCATCGAGAGCGTCCGGACGGGCGAGGCGCAGGCGGCCGTGTCCTGCGGGAACACCGGCGCGCTCATGGCGCTGTCGACGATCCGGCTGCGGCGCCTGCCCGGCGTGGCCCGCCCCGCGATCGCGGGGCTCTGGCCTTCCCGCAATCCGGGCGGGTTCAACATCATCCTCGATCTGGGCGCCGACATCCGCGCCGATCCCGAGGATCTGGTCCAGTACGCGACGATGGGCGCGGCCTATGCGCGCGCGGGCCTCGGCATCGCGCAGCCGCGCGTCGGCCTGCTCAACGTGGGCACCGAGGAGCACAAGGGGCGCGCCGAGCTGAAGGCCGCACACGACCGCATGGTCCAGTCGGCCGGGGCCGGGGGCTTCGTCTTCGCCGGCTTCGTGGAGGGCGGGGACATCCCGGGCGATGTCTGCGACGTCATCGTGACCGACGGCTTCACCGGCAACATCGCGCTGAAGACCGGCGAGGGCACGGCGAAGCTGATCGCCGACTTCCTGCGCGAGGCCTTCGGCGCCAACGCGCTGGCAAGGGTGGCGGCGGTGCTGGCGCTGGGCTCGCTGAAGCGGCTGCGCCAGCGGATCGACCCGCGCCAGGTGAACGGCGGCGTCTTCCTCGGGCTGAACGGCACGGTCGTCAAGTCGCACGGGTCGGCGGACGCGACCGGGGTCTCGGCGGCCCTCGGCCTCGCCTGCCGGCTCGCGGCCTCGGGGTTCCAGGACCGGCTCGCGGCGCGGCTGCTGACGACGGGCCCCGCGCCGGCCGTGGCGGAGGCCGCCCGATGATCCGTGCCGTCGTGACGGGCGTCGGCCACTACCTGCCCGAGCGCGTCGTGTCGAACGCCGACCTCGAATCGGTGGTGGAGACGTCGGACGAGTGGATCCGCACCCGCACGGGGATCGAGCGGCGTCACTTCGTGGCCGAGGGGCAGTCGACCGCCGACATCGCCACGCTGGCCGCGCGCGCGGCGCTCGGGGATGCGGGCCTCGCGCCCGACGGGGTCGATGCGGTCGTGGTCGCCACCTCCACCCCGGACCTGACCTTCCCGTCCGTCGCGAGCATGGTCCAGGCGCGGCTGGGGATGACGCGGGGATTCGCGTTCGACCTGCAGGCGGTCTGCGCGGGCTTCGTCTTCGCGCTGGCCAACGCGAACGGGCTGATCCTGTCGGGCCAGGCCCGGCGCGTTCTCGTCGTCGGGGCCGAGGTCTTCAGCCGCCTCATGGACTGGACCGACCGCAGCACCTGCGTGCTCTTCGGCGACGGTGCGGGCGCCCTCGTGCTGGAGGCGGCGGAGGGCGCGGGCACCGGCGACGACCGGGGAATCCTGTCCTGCGACCTGAACTCCGACGGGCGCTACAGGGACATCCTCTACGTCGACGGCGGCACCTCGACCGGCACCACGGGCCATCTGCGGATGCAGGGCAAAGAGGTTTTCCGCCACGCGATCGAGAAGTTGGCCCGCACCTCGCACACCGCGCTGGAACGGGCGGGGCTTTCGGCCGCCGACGTGGACTGGATCGTTCCGCACCAGGCCAACCTGCGGATCATCGCCGGCACGGCGCAGCGGATGGGCGTGCCGATGGACCGCGTGGTCGTGACCGTTCAGGATCACGGCAACACCTCGGCCGCGTCGATCCCGCTCGCGCTGTCGGTCGCGCGGGCGCGCGGTCAGGTGCGGCCCGGGCACCTCGTCGTGACCGAGGCGATCGGCGGCGGGCTCGCCTGGGGCTCGGTCGTGCTGCGGCTGTAGGTGCCGCCACGGCAATATCCCGCTTTCAACATTCCCGGCCAACGCCTTGATCCGGCGCGGCATATTGACTTGCGGCGCGGCACGGCCCAATCTCGGCGCAGGCGGAGGGGGGACCGGATGGGCGACAAGACCTTGACGCGGATGGACCTGAGCGAGGCGGTGTTCCGCGAGGTCGGCCTGTCGCGCAACGACTCGGCGGCGCTGGTCGAATCGGTTCTCCAGCACATGTCGGACGCGCTGGCGCGGGGCGAGACGGTCAAGATCTCCAGCTTCGGCACCTTCTCGGTGCGCGACAAGTCGGCCCGGGTGGGCCGCAACCCCAAGACCGGGGACGAGGTGCCGATCAGCCCCCGCCGGGTGCTGACGTTCCGGCCGTCGCACCTGATGAAGGACCGCGTCGCCGCCGGCAAGAAGCGCTGACCATGCCGGTGATGGAGAAATCGCCCGACGCCTTCCGCACGATCAGCGAGGTCGCGGAGGTGCTCGAGACCCCGGCGCACGTGCTCCGGTTCTGGGAAAGCCGGTTCCCCCAGATCAGGCCGGTGAAGCGCGCGGGCGGGCGGCGCTACTACCGCCCGGCCGACGTGGCGCTGCTGGCGGGGATCAAGCGGCTTCTCCACGATGAGGGGATGACGATCCGCGGGGTACAGAAGATCCTGCGCGAGCAGGGCGTGCGGCATGTCTCGGGCGCGCCCGACGGCGCGGCCATGATCGACGCCTACGACATCCTCAGCCTCGCCGAGGCGGCGGCGCAGGCCGAACGGGCCGAGGCCCAGGCGAAGGTGATCGACATGGCCGCGCATCTGCGCACGCCCGAACCGGCCGGGGACGCCGTGGCGGCCCCCGCCCCGGCCGCCGTGCCCGAACCGGCGATGGCGGGGATCGTCCCGGAGGCGACCGGCGACCATGGGCCGGCCGCCGCCGCCGCGGCGCAGCCGGCGCCGGTTGCGCCCGCCCC
>ERZ1066122.134-NODE-134-length-83461-cov-21.294883_pt1 | contig 83461 bp, 69 predicted proteins | sample MGYA00382769_ERZ1066122 | MGnify/ENA primary metagenome ERZ1066122 (study PRJEB33369, sample SAMEA5778352) | biofilm metagenome | biome: Industrial cooling water; feature: Water cooling tower basin; material: Biofilm | place: United Arab Emirates | collected... | reverse complement strand
CGAAGTTCGACAACCTCTATGGCTGCAAGGAATCGCTGGTCGACGCGATCCGCCGTGCCACCGACGTGATGCTGGCCGGCAAGGTCGCCTGCGTCGCCGGGTTCGGCGACGTGGGCAAGGGCAGCGCCGATTCGCTCCGCCAGGGCGGCGCGCGCGTGATGGTGACGGAGATCGATCCGATCTGCGCGCTCCAGGCGGCCATGGAAGGCTACGAAGTGGTGACGATGGAGGAAGCGGTGAAGCGCTGCGATATCTTCGTGACCGCGACCGGGAACGAGGACGTCATCACCGCCGAGCACATGAAGGCGATGAAGCCGATGAGCATCGTGTGCAACATCGGCCACTTCGACAGCGAGATACAGATCGCCGCGCTCGACAACTACGACTGGAAGGAAGTGAAGCCGGGGACCGACCTGGTGACGTTCCCCGACGGCAAGCAGATCCTGATCCTCGCCAAAGGGCGGCTGGTGAACCTTGGCTGCGCCACCGGCCATCCCAGCTTCGTCATGAGCTGCTCGTTCACCAACCAGGTCCTTGCGCAGATCGAGCTGTGGCAGCGCGGGCACGACTACAGCCACGAAGTCCACGTCCTGCCCAAGCATCTCGACGAGAAGGTTGCCGAACTGCACCTCGGCAAGCTGGGCGTGCGGCTGACCCAGCTGACCAAGAAGCAGGCCGATTACATCGGGGTGCCGCAGCACGGTCCGTTCAAGCCGGATCACTACCGCTACTGAGCCCGGCGCGAGCGGTCGTGGAACGTCGCTCCGGCCCGGCCGGGGCGGCGTTCGGTGCATTCGGGCGCGCCGGGCGTTGCAACCCGCGCCAGCACCGCATAGCTGGAGCAGAATGGAGCTTTCCCCTTCCGCGCTGGTACTTGCAGGCGTGCTGCTGGCAGTCTGGACCCTGGCGGCTGCCTCGCTCGCGGTCAGGGCCTGGGGCAAGGCGCAGAGCGCCGATGGCAGCCGCCGTGCCGCGCGAACCATGGCCCGGATGATTGAGGAAGCGCCGGCGATCCCGATGCTGGTGCGGGTCGATGGCAGGATCGAGGTTTCCGATCGTCTGGCGAGATGGCTCGACCTGCCCAAGCCGCCGCAGTTCCTGTCCGAGCTTCAGGGGGGTGAGGGCAAGGGCCTGACCGAAGTCCAGCTGCGCGAGCTTGGCGACCATATCCGCACCACTCAGAAGACCGCCGCGCCGTTCCGCATGGTGGCGACCCAGGCGGGGGCCCAGCGCAGCCTCGCCTTCCGCGGCGCTCTGGCCGATCCGCGCATCTCGCCCGGGGGTGCGGCGCTGGTGTGGGTGTTCGACTTCAGCGAAACCGAGAGCGAGATGGCGCGGCTGCGGGCGGAGGCGCACCGCGCCCGGACCGATTTCGGCGCGCTGGTCGGGCTGATCGAGGCGGCACCGATGCCGATGTGGTTCCGCGGCACCGATGGTGCGCTGAGGCTGGTCAACCGCGCCTATGTCGATGCCGTGGCGGCGGACAGCGCGGAGACGGTGGTCGCCCGGCAGATCGAGCTGGTCGAGGCGGTCGACGGGCTGCCCGCCGCCCGGGTGGCGCAGCAGGCTGCGGCGCAGAACCTGCCGATCGAGCGGGTGGTCGCTTCCACCATCGATGGCCAGCGGCGAACCCTGCGGGTCAGCGACCTTCCGCTGGGCAAGGAAGGTGTGGCAGGCTACGCGGTCGATATTGAAGAGATGGAGGAGCTTGCCCGCGAGTTTCGCGCCTATCGCGAGGCACAGCGCCGGATGCTCGACCAGCTTTCGCCCGGGGTGGCGCAGTTCGGGCGCGATCGCCGGCTGGTCTTCGTCAACCAGCCCTTCCGGCGCATCTTCGGCCTCGCTCCCGGCTCGGTCGCCGCCCGGGTCGAGTTCGAGCGGGTGCTGAGCGATGCGCGCGAGGCCGGACGCACCCCCGAAGTGCGCGACTTCCCCGCCTGGCGGGCCGACCGGGCCGCCTGGTTTGCCAGCGGCGAGACCAAGGAGGAGGCCTGGCCGCTGTCCGATGGCACCCACCTGCGGATCGTTGCGCAACCCATGCCCGACGGCGGGCTGGTGCTGATCGCCGAGGACCGCACCGAGCAGCTTGCCCTGGCATCGACCCGGGACACCCTGCTGCGGACACGCACCGCCACCATCGACAGCCTGTTCGAGGCGCTCGCCGTGTTCGCGCCTGACGGCAAGCTGCAGATCTGGAACCGCAGCTTCGCCGGCACCTGGGGCCTGGCTCCGGAGCTGCTCGATTCGCATCCGTCTGCCGAGGCGCTGTTGGAGGCGCTGGCACCGAATCTTCACCGCCCCGGCCAAGCCAGCCTGATTGGCGAGACCATCCGCGCGGCAACGCTCGACCGGCGCCAGCGCGCGGGGCGGATCGCGCTCGCCGACGGCCGGACGCTTGAATATGCCGGTGTCCCGCTGCCCGATGGCAACGGATTGCTGACGGTGCTCGACGTGACCGCCAACGAGCAGGCCGAGGCGGCGCTGCGCGAGCGCAACCAGGCGCTGGAACAGGCCGACCAGGTCAAGACTCGGTTCCTCGCCAACATGAGCTACGAGTTCCGCACGCCGCTGACCTCGATCGCCGGATTTGCCGAACTGCTGCAGGGTGGCGTCGCCGGCGACCTGCCTGACCAGGCCCACGATTACCTGGCAGCGATCCTCGAATCGGTCGAGCGGCTGACAGCGCAGGTCGAGAACGTGCTCGACCTCTCGCAGAGCGAGGCGGGACTGATGCCGCTCAACAAGGAGAAGGTCGAGCTGTTCGCCTTCGCCGCCCGGCTGGTGCGCGAACGCGAGAAGGCGATCACCGCCGCCGGGCTGAGCCTCGAGCTTCGCGGCAGCAAGGCCAGCGGATCGGTCTCGGCCGATCCGCGCCAGCTGGGCAAGGCCGTGGGCCTGATCCTCGATAACGCGATCGAGGCGACCGCAGGCGGCGGCAGGATCCTGGTCGATCTCGCCCGGGTTCAGGGAGCCGGGCGGATCATCGTCTCCGACAACGGCCGCGGGATGAGCCGGGAGGAGCTGTCCCGGGCCCGGCGTGGCGCGCCGCTTGACGCGGGCGAGCGCAAGCAGGGGCTCGGCATTCCGCTCGCCCGGCGGCTGGTCGAGGCGCACGGCGGCAAGCTCGAGATCGCCTCGCGGCTCGGCGAGGGCACCACTGTCACCATCACCCTGCCGTGACCCTCGACCTGCCCGATCTGGCCGCCATGGAGGCCTTGGGCTGGCGCATCGCGGCGCGCCTGGAGGCGGGCGATGTGGTCGCGCTCACCGGAGCGCTGGGCACCGGCAAGACCACGCTTGCCCGGGCCGTCATCACCGCGCTGGGCCATCGCGGCGAGGTGCCGTCGCCCACGTTCACGCTTATCGAGACTTACGACGCGCTCGAGCCGCGGCTGGTCCATGCCGATTTCTACCGGCTGGAACGGCCGGACGACGTGGCCGAGCTCGGGCTGGACGATTATCGCGATGGCGCTGCGCTGATCGCCGAATGGCCCGACCGCGCGGGCGGGTTCGCCCACGAACCAGGATGCCTGTCGATCACCCTGCAAACTGTGGGTGCGGGCCGGATTGCGATTGTCGAGCCGGGTCACGATTGGCTAACGCGCTGGCCATGAGCGCGCTTCCTCCCGGCCTTATCGAGTTCATCGCCAGCGCCGGCTGGGAAGGGGCACGGATCGAGCCGATCCCTGGCGATGCCTCGTTCCGCCGCTATTTCCGCCTGCGGGACGGCGGCCGCACCGCCATGCTGATGCACGCGCCGCCGCCGCAGGAAGACCCCCGGCCGTTCATCTCGGTCGCCCGGTGGCTGCACCGGCACGGGCACCGTGCGCCCCTGCTCTATGCCGAGCACGCGGCCGACGGCTGGGTGCTGAGCGAGGATTTCGGCAACGACCGGATGCGCGACTGGCTCGATGCCAATCCGGCGGGGGAGCGGCTGGCCTATGCCGAGGCGATCGACGCGCTGGTCCGGCTTCACGCCAGTCCCGCGGGGCCGTTTGCTCCCTATGACATGGACGCCTACCAGCGCGAGGCTGACCTCCTCCCCGAATGGTTCTGTGCGGAAAAGGGGTTGGAGGTGGATGCGCGGGCCTATCGCAGCGCCTGGCACGCGGCGCTGGCCCCGCTGCTTGCGCGGCAGGCCCCCGGTGTGACGGTCCTGCGCGATTACCATGCGGAAAACATCATGCTGCTGGGGCCGGCTGCGGACGGCAGCGGCAGCCAGGGACTGATCGACTTCCAGGACGCGCTCGTCGGTCATCCGGCCTATGATCTGGTGTCGCTGCTGCAGGACGCGCGGCGCGACGTCGCGCCGGAACTGGAGCGCGAGATGCTCGAGCGCTATCTCGGCGCAACCGGCGCACCGGAAAGCTTCCTGGCTGACTACGCGCTGCTCGGCGCACAGCGCAACGCCAAGATCGTGGGCATCTTCACCCGCCTTGCCCGGCGCGATGGCAAGCCGCGCTATCTCGCGCTGATCCCGCGCGTGTGGCGGGCGCTGGAGCGCGATCTCGCGCACCCGGCGCTGGATCCGGTGGCGGAGTGGTTCGCGCGCAACATTCCCGCTGACCTGCGCGCCGCCCATGGCGGGGCAATGCAGTGACTGCACTCGCCTCCGATACGGCGATGATCATGGCCGCAGGCCTGGGCAAGCGGATGCGTCCGCTCACCGCGACCCAGCCCAAGCCCCTGGTCCGGGTTGCCGGCAAGCCGCTGATCGACCATGCGCTCGACCGGCTGGCGGAGGCCGGGATCGCGCGCGCGGTGGTCAACGTCCACTATCTCGCCGATGCCCTGGAGGCCCACCTGCGCGCGCGGCAGCGGCCGGCGATCGTCATCTCGGACGAGCGCGGGGAACTGCTCGAAACCGGCGGCGGAATGGTCAGGGCCCTGCCGCACCTGCCCGATCCGTTCTTCTGCCTCAACGCCGACAACATCTGGCTTGACGGGCCGCGCAACGCCTTCCTCGACCTGTCTCGCCGGTGGAACCCCGACGAGATGGATGCGCTGCTGCTGGTCGTGCCGCACGCCCGTGCGCTCAACTTCCGGGGCGAAGGCGACTTCACCATGGACCCGCTGGGGCGGCTGACCCGCCGCCAGCCGGGGCGGGTCGCGCCGTTCATCTATACCGGCATCCAGATCGTTTCGCACCGTCTGCTGCGCGAGGCGCCGGCGGAACGGTTCTCGACCAACCTGCTGTGGGATCGTGCCGCTGCCGAGGGCCGCCTGTTCGGCACCGGCTTCACCGGGCTGTGGTTCGAGGTCGGAACCCCCGCGGCAATCGCGCCGACGCAGGAGGCGCTGCGCGGTGCCTGAGCCTGCGCCGCCGGAGCCAGGGCGGGGCGAGCCTGGACCGGAGAGGCCAAGCCTCTACTCGATCGCCGCGCACCGGGGCTTTGCCGATGCCCTCGTGGCGGGGCTCGTGCCTCGTTATTCCGATCGCGACGTCGGGCTGGCGCGTCTCACTCTGCTGCTGCCGAGCACCCGCGCGATCCGCACCGTGCGCGAGGCGTTCGTGCGCCATCTGGGCAAGAGCGGGCGGGCCGGGCTCCTGATGCCTCGCATGGTCGCGATCGGCGATCTCGACCTCGACGAGGAACTGGGCAGTCTGTTCGACCCGCTCGGCTCGGCCGATCTGCCGGGTGCCTGCGATCCGGTGTTTCGCTGGCTGCGGCTCGCCGCGCTGCTTGACGAGCATCTCGGCGACAAGGCACCGCGCGGCAGCGCGCTCCTGCGGCTCGCGGGCGATCTCGCGCGGACCATGGATCGGCTCCTGGCGGAGGAAGTCGCGCCAGAGGACCTCCTCGCCCCGCGGGTGCTCGACCTGTTCGAGAAGGACCTGTCGCAGCACTGGCAGACCAACCTGCACACGTTCGCCACGGTGCAGCGGCTGTGGCTGGCGGAGCTTCAGGCACGCGGCCAGGTCGACGAGGCGCAGCGGCGCAATCTTTTGTTCCGCGCCGCGGCGCGCCGCTGGCAGGACCGCCCCCCCTCGACGCCGGTGGTCGCCGCCGGAGTGACCAGCGCCGCACCGGCACTGGCGCGGCTGCTTCGCGTGGTCGCCGATCTGCCGCAGGGCGCGGTGATTCTGCCCGACCTCGACCTGACGCTGGAGCCGAGCGTGTGGGAGGAACTGGGCATCGCCGGCGCACCGACGGAACCCGGCGCTCCTGCGTTCGGCCGGTCCGATGCCGTGACGCATCCGCAGTACCACCTCAAGCTCCTGCTCAACCGGATGGGCATAGCGCGCGAGGAAGTGCGGCCGTGGCACCGGCGCGGGCTTGCCGCCGCCGATCCCGATCGCAGCCGCGCGTTGTCCAGCCTGTTCCTGCCGCCCGAGGCAAGCAAGACCTGGGTCGGGCTGGCGCCTGATCGCCGCCGGCTGGCCGCAGTGCGGCTGGTCGAGGCCGCCAACCCGGAACAGGAAGCGCAGGCGATCGCGCTCATGGTGCGCGAGGCGCTGGAGACACCCGGCCGGCGAATCGCGGTGGTCACTCCGGACCGGGCGCTGGCCCGCAGGGTCGGCAGCCACCTGCGCCGCTGGAACGTGCTGGCAGACGATTCGGCCGGCCGGCCGCTTTCGCTCACCCCGGCCGGCCGGCTGCTGCTCCTGCTGGCGCAAGTGGCAGCCGAGCAGGCCGCGCCGGTGCCGCTGGTGGCGCTGCTGTCGCATCCGCTGGTCCGCATAGGAGCTGACCGGGCGGACTGGCTGGAGGCGGTGCGCGCGTTCGATCTGGCCCTGCGCGGCCCGCGCCGCGAACCGGGCCTGCTGGCGCTCGGCCCGGTGGCGCAGGAGGCAAAGGTCTCGCGCTGGTGGGAGCGGACCTGCGCCATCCTGGCCCCGCTCGAGGAACGGCTCGATGCGCCGCTCGCGGACTGGCTCGACCGGCTGGTGCAGGTCGGCGAGAGCCTGTGCGGCCCGGCCTTGTGGTCGCGCGAGGATGGACGCGCACTGGCGCGGCTGGTGGAAAGCCTGCGTGAACAGGCTGCGCTCGCCGGGACGCGGCTGGACCGGGCCGACCTGCCGGCGGTGCTGCGCGACGTGTGCGAACAGGTGGCGGTGCGGCCACCCTATGGCGGCCATCCGCGGGTGGCGATCCTCGGCCTGCTCGAGGCGCGCATGGCCCGGGCCGAGCTTGTCGTCTGCGCCGGGCTCAATGAAGGCGTCTGGCCGGGCCGGCCGGCAACCGACTCGTTGCTCGCCCCCGCAGTGCTGCGGGCACTCGGGGTGCCGGGTGCGGAGTTCCGGATCGGGCTGGCCGCTCACGATCTGGCCGCCATGCTGGGTGCGCCGGAGGTGGTCCTGACGCGCGCGCTGCGCGACGAGAGCGGGCCGACCATCCCCTCGCGCTTCTGGCTGCGGGTGCAGGCCTTGCTGGGCAAGGACCTTCTGCCGCGTCATCGCGATCCGGTTCCGGTGGCGCTGGCAGCGGCACTCGACTGGGCGCCGCCCGCGCCGTCCTATCCCCGCCCGGCTCCCCGCCCGGATGCGGGGCAGCGCCGGGTCGATGTCAGCGTGACCGCGCTCGACCGTCTGCGCTCGGACCCCTACCAGTTCTATGCCTCGGCCATCCTGCGGCTGAAGGAGATCGACGCGCTCGACGCCGAACCGACCCCCGCCTGGCAGGGCCAGCTGGCCCATGCGATCCTCGAACACTGGCACGACGGCGAGGGTTCGCTGGCCGAGCTTGCCGGCCGCGAACTGGCGGCGATGAACGCCCACCCGCTCACCCGCGCGCTGTGGCGGCCGCGCCTTCTCAAGGCGCTGGAATGGGTCGAGCAGCAGATCGCCGCCGATCCCGCGCGCAAGCCGTTCCGGTGGGAACGCTGGGGCGAGATGCAAGTGCGCGGGGTGCGCGTGTTCGGCCGCGTCGACCGGCTCGACCGGTGCGCGGACGGGAGCTTCGTGGTGATCGACTACAAGACCGGCAAACCCTGCAGCCGCTCGCAGGTGCAGCGCGGCTTCGCGCTCCAGCTCGGCACGCTTGGCCTGATCGTCGAAGCGGGCGGGTTCGAGGGCGTCGCGGGGCCGGCGAGAGGGTTCGAGTACTGGTCACTGGGCAAGAGCGACCGGAGCGAGACCGGCTTCGGGTATCGCGAGACGCCGCTGCTGGTGGGCAACAACCGCACCGGCATCCCGCCGGCAGACTTCCTGCCGGCGGCGCGGGAATATCTCGACGAGGCGCTCGACCGGTGGCTGCTCGGCGACCACCCGTTCACCGCCCGCCTCAACCCCGATGCACCAGGCTATGCCACTTACGACCAGCTCATGCGGCTCGACGAATGGATGGGGCGCGAGGCATGAGCGCGGGCGAAGGGGCTGGCCGGGTCTACCCGCTCCAGGGCAACCAGCTGCCTGCGGTCGACCCGCAGGACAACGTCTGGCTGTCTGCTTCCGCCGGCACCGGCAAGACCCAGGTGCTCTCCGCCCGGGTGCTGCGCCTGCTGCTGCGCCCGGACGTCGCGCCGGAGCAGATTCTTTGCCTCACCTTCACCAAGGCGGGCGCGGCGGAAATGGCGGTGCGGGTCAGCGAGGTGCTGGCGAACTGGGTGCGTATGCCCGACCCCCAGCTCGGCAGGGATCTGGTTGCACTCGGGGCGGACAATGGCCTCGACACGCGCCAGCGCGCGCGCAGCCTGTTCGCCCGGGTGCTCGACTGCCCCGGCGGGGGGCTGCGGATCGATACCATCCACGCCTTCTCCCAGTGGCTCCTGACTGCCTTTCCGGCCGAGGCAGGGCTTGTCCCCGGAACGCGCCCGATGGAGGACCGCGATCGAGATCTGCTGGCGCACCGGGTGCTGGCGGACCTGATCGCCAGATGGGAAGACGAAGGGGCCTCGGCCCACCTTGCTGCGGTCGAGTGCCTGAGCGAGCGGCACGGCCCCGCCGGGGTGCGCCAGTGGATGATGCGCTGCGCCGAGGCGGGCCCGCTGTGGCTGGGCCCCGGCGGCTGGCAGGAGGGCGACATCCCCGCCCGGGTGCGGCGGGTGCTGGGCCTGTCTGCCGAGGCCGATGCGGCCAGTCTCGCGGCCTCCTGCGCTGACGGGAGTTCCGGTGTCGCCCTGCTGCGCCGGGTGATGACGGCCTATGACCAGTGGGGCGCTGACAGCGGGCAGAAGTTCGCCGGGCTCGTCGGCGAGTGGCTGCTGTCGCCGCCCGAATGCCGCTTTGCCGGCGCGGGCCGGTTGAAGGACCAGCTCTTCAACGAACAGGGTCTGCTCAAGCACCAGACGAAACTTGAGAAGAAGGTCGACGGCGTGGCGGCGCTCGCGGGCGAGGCGCTGGCCTGGCTCGAGCAGACCGCCGGGGAGGCGGCGCTGCTGGCGCTGGCAGAGGCGCTCGCACCCGCGCTAGCCGCCGGTCGCCGTTTCGCGCTGGCGTGGGAGGAGGCCAAGGTGCGCGAGGGACTGGTCGATTTCGACGATCAGATCGAGCGCGCGGCCCGGCTCCTCGCCTCGCCCGACCTTGGCCCCTGGATCCGGTTCAAGCTCGACCGCCAGTTCGACCACATCCTGATCGACGAGGCGCAGGATACCAACGCTGCGCAGTGGTCGATCGTGCGCGCCCTGACCGACGACTTCTTCAGCGGCCTGGGCCAGCGTGAAGACCGGCAGCGCACGGTGTTCGTGGTCGGCGACTACAAACAGGCGATCTTCGGCTTCCAGGGCACCAGCCCGGACAACTTCGAGGCGGCGCGGGCAGAGTTCGAGCGGGTGATCGGCGCGGCTGCGCGCAACGCCAACGCGCTGAGGCATCAGGTCCAACGCAAGGGCTTGCAGGACCTGGGCCTCGGCCGCTCCTACCGAACGTCGCAGCCGGTGCTGGACTTCGTCGACCAGGCGATCGCGGCGATCGGGCACGACAGCTTCGGCCTGCGCCAGCCGCCCGAGCCGCACCGCGGCTTCGACCGGGCGGGGCAGGTGGTCATCTGGCCGGCGCTGGTCGCGCTCGGCGACGGGGATGCCGAGGCCGACGCCGGCGATCCGGAGGGGCCGGACCCGTTTTCAGAGCCGGAACGGCGCATGGCTGATCAGATCGCGCGGCAGGTGAGGCACTGGCTTGAAGACGGCTTCACGCTGGTCAAGGAGGCCGACAGCCCGCGCCGCGCGAGGCCGGGCGACATCATGGTGCTGGTGCGCAAGCGGCGCGAGCTGGCCGGGCTGATCGTCGCCCGTCTCCACGCCGCCGGCGTTCCGGTCGCGGGCGTCGACCGCCTGCGGCTGGGTGCGCCGCTTGCGGTAAGAGATTTGATGGCGGCACTGCGCTTTGCCGCCCAGCCGCTCGACGACCTGAGCCTTGCCGGATTGCTGGTCTCACCGCTGCTCGGCTGGTCGCAGGATGACCTGCTGCGCCATGGCTGGCGTCCGCCCGGGGTGCGGCTGTGGGATCATCTGCGCCGGGCCGAAGACCCTCTCCCTGCCACCAGTGCTGCGGCGCTGCGCGAACTGCTGCGCCGGGCGGATACCGACACGCCGCAGGCGCTGCTCTACTGGATCCTGGCCGGGCCTTGGGCCGGGCGTCGTCGGCTGGTCGCCCGGTTGGGCACGGAAGCGAACGACCCGATCGACGAGCTGCTCAACGCGGCCAATGCCTACGCCGTGGCCAACATTCCCAGCCTCGCCGGCTTCATCCATTGGTTCGACAGCGGGGAGGGCGAGCTCAAGCGCGAGGCGGGTGCGGGCCGGGGGCTGGTGCGGGTGATGACGGTGCACGGCTCGAAAGGGTTGCAGGCCCCGATCGTGATCCTCGCCGATGCCACCGGCGATCCCGACCGGTCGCTGCCGCGCGGCCTCTCGCTTCCTGACGGCGATGGTCCCGATGCCCGCCGGGTGCCGCTGCCCGACTTGCGCAAGAACGAGAGGGTTGGCCCGGTTGCCCAGGCCGAGGAGTGCGCCAGGAGGGCCGAGCGCGAGGAGCATTGGCGCCTGCTCTACGTCGCCATGACCCGCGCGGAGGAGGCGCTGTTCATCGGTGGCGCGCTGGGCAAAAGCGAGAAGGCACCGGCCGCAGACAGCTGGTACGCCCGGCTGGCCGCGCTGCCCGGCGCCGATGTGGTGGAAGACGCCGTATGGGGCTTCGTCAGCCGGTTCGGCCAGGTGCCTCCTCCGGTTGCGGACAGGGCCCGCGAAGCGGCGCAGGACAGCCCCGCCCTGCCCGCCTGGGCACTGCGCCCGGTCGGCGAGGAGCCGCGCCCGCCGCGCCCGCTTGCTCCGTCCTCCGCGGGCGAGGACCGCGGCCCCGAACCCCCAGCCACAGGCGCGGTACAGGCCGAGGCGGCGCGGCGCGGCTCGCTGATCCACCGCCTGCTCGAGCGGCTTCCGGACATCGCGCCGCCCGAGCGCGAGGCGGCGGCTCGTGCCTGGCTCCGGCGCGCGGCGCCGCAGGCAGGCGAAGATCTGCACGAGGAGGTGCTTTCGGCTGCCCTGACGGTGCTGGCGCAGCCGGAGTTTGCGTCGCTGTTCGGCCCCGCCGCGCTTGCCGAGGTGCCGCTCGCGGCCACTGTCGGCGGGCAGGTCGTCGCCGGCGTCGCCGACCGCCTGCTGGTCACGCCGGACAGCGTGATGGTGGTCGACTTCAAGACCGCGCGCCGCCCGCCGGCCTCGCTGGAGCAGGTGCCGGCGGGCAGCTTGCGCCAGATGGCCGCCTATGCCGCAGCGCTGGAGGAGATATATCCCGGCCGCACGGTCACGGCTGCGCTGCTCTACACCCATGGGCCGCAGATCATGGTCATCCCGCCGGAGGTGATCGCGGCGCACAAGGAAGCGTTGTCCACAGCGGAGCAATCGTTTGACCCGCTCCTGCTTGAGTGAGCGCGCGGAGTTCCTAGGTTAGGCACCAGCAACAAGGAGATATCCGATGGCGACCATGACCGTCACCGATGCCAGCTTTCCGACCGACGTCCTCGCCAGCGACAAACCGGTGCTGGTCGATTTCTGGGCCGAATGGTGCGGTCCGTGCAAGATGATTGCTCCGGCGCTGGAGGAACTGAGCGAGGAGATGGCCGGTCAGGTCACGATCGCGAAGATGGACATCATGGAAAACACCGACACCCCGGGCAAGCTGGGCGTGCAGGGGATTCCTTACCTGGTGCTCTACAAGAACGGCGAGAAGGCAGCCGAGCTGACCGGGGCGCGGCCCAAGGGGCAGCTCAAGGCCTGGCTGGAGAGCGTGCTCTGATTTAGCTCGGCAGTGCCTCGATCCGGGCGGCCAGTTGGTCCCACAGGGCGAGGCTGGCCGCGCCGAGGAGGCCCGGGCGGTCCCACTGATCGACGCGGTAGGGCGAGCCGTCCGGCCGCGCGGCCTTGCCCCCGGCCTCGTTCAGCCACAGCGCGCCGGCGGCATGGTCCCAGGCCAGGGTGCGCTCGAAGATCGACACGTCGTTGATGCCCAGCGCAAGGCGCGGATACTGCTCGGCGGCGCAGTAGGGAATGTCGACCAGGCTGTAGTGCGGCGCGATGTGCGTCTTGACCGCCTCGCGGTGGCTCTCGTCCATGAAGACCAGCGACAGGGCCGCGACCGGTGGCTCTACCCCGGTGGGGCGGGCAAGCACGGGCTCGCCGTCGATCCAGGCTCCGCCCCCCCGTTGCGCGGCGCAGAACCGCCCGCTGAGGCAGTCGTAGAGCCAGCCCGCTTCGCACAGGCCGCCGGATGCGCGGGCGATGATGATGCCGAAGGGGGGCTTGCCGAGGGCAAAATTGCGGGTTCCGTCGAGCGGATCGACGATCCAGCAGTCCCCGTGCAGCGCGTCGAGCACTGAGGCATCGGCGTGGGCGGCTTCCTCGCCCACCACCGGCACCCCGGGCTCGATCTCCGCGAGCGCTTCGGCCAGCAGCGCCTCGGCTTCGTGATCGGCCACGGTGACGACGTCGCCTGGCCCCTTGTCGATGACCTCGCCCTGGGCCAGCGCCTGGTAGCGCGGCAGGATCGCCCGCTCGCTGACCTGCCGCATCAGGGCCAGCATCCGGTGGTCGAGCGCGCGGGGTCGATTCATGCCGCATCTGTGCGGCGGAGTTCGCGCCGTTGCAACAGCATAGCCCGGTGTGCGGCCGATGAAGGGGAAATTCGTCGCCACGAAGGGCAGCAGGCGCTACAGGCGCGGGCCAGGACAGAGCAGGAGTGAGCCAGTGGGTTATCGGGTGGCAGTGGTCGGCGCGACCGGCAACGTCGGACGCGAGATGATGCAGATCCTCGCCGAGCGCGAGTTCCCGTGCGACGAGGTCGCCGCGGTTGCCTCGCCCCGCTCGACCGGCACCGAAGTCGAGTTCGGCGATACCGGGCGGATGCTCAAGTGCAGGAACATCGAGCATTTCGACTTCACCGGCTACGACATCGCCCTCTTCAGCGCCGGCGGAGGCCCGGCCAAGGACTATGCGCCCAAGGCAGCCGCGCAGGGCTGCGTGGTGATCGACAACTCCTCCTACTGGCGGATGGACCCCGACGTGCCGCTGATCGTGCCCGAGGTGAACCCCGACGCGATCGACGGCTACAAGGCCAAGAACATCATCGCCAACCCCAATTGCTCCACCGCCCAGCTGGTGGTGGCACTGAAGCCGCTGCACGATGCCGCCACGATCAGGCGGGTGGTGGTCAGCACCTACCAGTCGGTCTCCGGCGCAGGCAAGGCGGGGATGGACGAGCTGTTCGAGCAGTCCAGAGCGATCTTCGTCGGCGACCCGGTGGAAGCGAAGAAGTTCACCAAGCAGATTGCCTTCAACCTGATCCCGCACATCGATGTCTTCCTGGACGATGGCTACACCAAGGAAGAGTGGAAGATGACGGTCGAGACCAAGAAGATTCTCGACCCGAAGATCAGGCTCACCGCCACCTGCGTGCGGGTGCCGGTGTTCGTCGGCCATTCGGAGGCGGTCAGCATCGAGTTCGAGAACGAACTGTCGTCGGCCCAGGCGCAGGACATCCTGCGCGAGGCGCCGGGGATCATGCTAATCGACAAGCGCGAGAACGGCGGGTACGTCACCCCGATCGAATGCGTCGGCGACGGGGCGACCTACGTCAGCCGCGTGCGCGAGGATCCGACGGTCGAGAACGGCCTGACGCTGTGGTGCGTCAGCGACAACCTGCGGAAAGGTGCCGCACTGAACGCGGTGCAGATCGCCGAACTGCTCGGGCGGCGGCATCTGAAGAAAGGGTGATGGCCGTGCCGCCGCTGGCCACGGCATAACGCTGGATGCTGGCGTCGGTCGGGCCGGCAGCATTGCTGGCCCTGCCGTTTGTCCGTCAGGCTGGCTGGTGGAGAGGGAAGCAGGGATGACCGGCAAAATCGTTGTTTTCGCTTTGGCGGGCGCCCTTGCGCTGACCGGATGTGATCGCGGCACCGGTCCCGGTCCGGCGGAGCGGCGGCAGGTTGACAGTGGGACGCAAGCCATCGCTACCAGCGCCGTCGAATTGCGCGGCGAGGGTCTGGCGGCAGGTGCGCAGACATTTCCCTTCGCTAGCGCGCGGGCGGAGGTCGATGCCGCTCTCGCCGGAATTCTGGGGCCGGCGCTGCGCACCTGGTCGAACGCCGAATGCGGGGCGGGGCCGATGGAGTTCAGCGGCTATCCGGGCGGGCTCACCCTCAACTTTCAGGACGGCGCGCTGGTCGGCTGGCATCTTGATGCCGCCAGCGAGAAGGTGCTCGTGGAAAGCGGCCTCGGCATCGGGGCACCGGGCGAGCGGGTGGCGTCGATGCCGGGCTTCGCCCTGGTCGAAGGCAGCACCCTCGGCGAAGAGTTCTACAGCGAAGCCGAAGGGCTGGGCGGGTTCATCGAGGAGGGCAGGGTTGCCAGCCTTCATGCCGGTGTGAATTGCTTCTTCCGGTGATTGCCGCAACAAGGGCCGTATGACGCTGACCGCCGACCTCTATTTCAGCTTCCGCTCGCCCTACAGCTACCTTGCCATCGGGCGCTATCGCGCGATGACGGTGGACTACGACCTCGCTATCACGCTGCGCCCGGTCTACCCGCTGGCGGTGCGCCAGCCTGACTTCTTCGCCCGCAACCATCCGAACTGGCTCGGCTATACCATGCGCGACATGATGCGGGTGGCTCAGTTCCACGGCATCCCGTTCGGCCCTCCTCGCCCCGATCCGATCGTCCAGAACGTGATGACGGGCGAGATCGCCGCCGAGCAGCCGCATATCCGCCGGATCACGCGGCTGGGCCAGGCCGCCGCACGGCGCGGCAAGGGGCTGGCCTTCGCCCACGAGGCGGGCCGTCTGATCTGGGGCGGTGCGGCAGGGTGGAACGAGGGTGAACACCTCGCCGGCGCGGCGCAGCGGGCCGGGCTTGACCTTGCCGAACTCGACCTCGAGGTCGTGCGCGAGGGGGAGGCGCTCGACGCCGAGATCGCGGAGAACCAGTCGGCGCTGGAAAGTGCCGGCCACTGGGGCGTGCCCACCCTGGTGTTTGCGGGTGAGCCGTTCTTCGGCCAGGACCGGATCGAGATGGTCCGCTGGCGGATGGAGCAGGCGGGGCTGGAGCGGCGCTGAAATCCCGCCGCGCGCGCGGGCCTAGTCCGCCACCACCTTGCCGCCCTTCATCACCCAGTCGATATCGGCGAGTGCTGCGACGTCTGCCAGCGGGTCGCCGTCGACCGCAATCAGGTCGGCATGGGCGCCGGGGCGCAGGGTGCCGACCTTGCCTGCCTGGCCGAGCGCGTCGGCAGCGTTCACGGTAGCGGCGCGGATCGCCTCCAGCGGGGTCATGCCGTACTCGGTCATGACCCGGAACTGCCCGCCCACATCCTCGTGCGGCATGACTCCGGCGTCGCTGGCGAAGACCATCTTCACCCCGGCCTGGTGCGCCTTGCGGAAGTTGTCGCGCTGGATCTGGGCCACTTCGCGGTCCTTGCGAAGATTGTCCTCCAGCACCCCGTTCGCCTTGCCTGACGCCTGGGTGTAGTCGGTGTTGAAGATGTCCATGGCGAAGTACGTGCCGTTCTCGGCCGCAAGGCGGATGCCTTCCTCGTCGACCAGGCTGGCGTGCTCGATGGTGTCGATGCCGGCCTCGATGGCGAGCCTGATCCCGGTTGCGCCGTGCGCGTGGGCGGCAACCTTCAGGCCCCAGAAATGCGCCTCCTCGGCCACCGCGGTCAATTCGGCGAGCGAGAGCTGGGCCTGCCCTGGCTCGGTGTTGCGGCTGAACACGCCGCCGGTGGCGCACACCTTGATCACTTCCGCGCCATACTTGCGCTGCTCGCGCACGCGCTGGCGCAGCTCGTCGGGGCTGTCGCCCACCGCGGGGCTTCTCGCGTTGAAGCTGGGCGGAAGGTAGGTCTGGTCGCAATGCCCGCCGGTCGCCCCAAGCGAGTAGTTGGCGTTGACGATCCGCGGGCCCGGCACCCAGCCTTCCTCGATCGCCTGGTCGACGCCGGCGACGTTGTAATCCGCGTCGCCGAGGTTGCGAACGGTGGTGAAGCCGGCCTTGAGCATCCGTTCGGCATTGGCCACCGCGAGTACGGTGGCAAAGCGGTCGGTGAACCGGAGGCTGGAATAGCCGCCGTATTCCGGCCGCCCGTCAAGGTGAACGTGCATATCGATCAGGCCGGGCAGCAGGGTGTGCCCGGCGAGGTCGATCACCTCCACGCCCGCCGGGGCAGTGCCGCCGCTTTCCACCGAGGCAATGATCCCGTCGGTTACTGTCACCAGCGGTGCCTCAACATATCTGCCGCTCTCCACATCCAGCAGGCGGTCGGCCTTGATGTAGAGGGCCTGTGCAGCGGCAGGTGCTGCGCTGGCGAGCAGGGCGAAGCAGATCAGGCAGCGTCTCGTCATCGCAGGCTCCGTCAGTCTTCCGGCCCGAGAGCAGGATCGAGGTCGCGTGGGCGGGTGAAGCGCACCAGCCGGCCGCAGCCAGCGGCAAGCCCGTCCCAGCTCCCGATGTCGAGTTCGAACAGGGCGAAGGCGGCGGTCGGGAACTTGCGCGCCGCATCGTCGAACAGGGCGTTTTCCGCCGACGGCGCGACCAGCGCGAGCAGCAGTTCCTGCAGGCCCGGGTTGTGACCCGAGACGAGCACGGCGTCCGCATCACCAGCGCATTCCCGGATCACCTCCATGATGGTCTCGCTGCTGGCAAGATAGAGCCGCTCGTCCCAGACCGGTTCCGCCCCGGGCAGCGCCGCCTCGAGCGTGCGGCGGACACGTTCGGCGGGGCTGGCGAGCACCCGGTCCCAGTGCGGACCCTCGCGCGTCAGCCAATGCCCCATCAGCGCCGCGCCGCGCCGCCCGCGATCGTTGAGCCCGCGGTCGAAGTCGCGCTTGGCCGTGTCATCCCAGTCGGACTTGGCGTGACGGAACAGGCCCAGGGTTTTCACAGGATTTGCTCGCTTTCCACCGCCGGCTGGTCTCGCTTGCCAGAAACACCGGCAGCGACGCGTTGTAAAGCCTCCTCCAGCGTCACCCGCAAGACCGGGGTGCCGGGCGGGAAGGCGCTGAGCAGCCGGCTGGGGAACGCGGCCGAGAGAACCACGAAGTGGCCAGCATCGTCCTTGCTGCGGATCAGCCGGCCGAATGCCTGCGCCAGCCGTGCGCGGATCAGGCGGTCGTCATAGGCGCTGCCGCCCCCGGCCATCCGGCGCGCGCGGTGAAGGATGTCGGGGCGGGGCCAGGGCACCTGCTCCAGCACTACGCAGCGCAACGATTCGCCGGGCACGTCAACTCCGTCGCGCAGGGCGTCGGTGCCGAGCAGACTGGCGCGCGGATCGTCGCGGAAGATGTCGACCAGCGTGCCGGTGTCGATCGGGTCGACGTGCTGCGCGTAGAGCGGGAGGCCGGCGCGGGCGAGGCGGTCGGCGATCCGGCCGTGTACCGCGCGCAGGCGCCGCACCGCGGTGAACAGCCCGAGCACACCGCCGTCCGCTGCCTCGATCAGCCTGGCGTAGGCCCCGGCCAGTGCGGACAGGTCGCCGCGGCCGACGTCGGTGACGATCAGCACTTCGGCGCGCGCGGCATAGTCGAACGGGCTTTCCGCCTCGACCAAGGCCGGCTCAACTTCGAGATGGGGGGCACCGGCGCGGACGATGGCCCCGGGCCAGTCGGCCCCGCCCGCACCCCGGTCGCACAGCGTCGCGCTGGTCAGCACGACCCCGTGGGCAGGCTCCAGCACCACCCGGGCAAAGGGCTTCATCGGGTCGAGCCAGCGGCGGTGGATGCCGACGTCGAACTCGCGTGCGCCGTGATCGTGAGGGCTTCGTTCGACTGCAAGCCAGTCGACGAACTGGGGATCGGCCGCTCCGCCGAGGCGCTCCAGCAGCGCCTCCCAGGCGGCGAGCAGGTCGATCCGCCAGGCCAGCGAGTGGCGCGCGCCCTCGATCCGTGCGCGGCCCTGGGCGTCGAGCCAGTCGGGCGGATCCTCGACCACCGCCGCGAGGCGGAGCGACAGCCGTACCAGCGGCTGGCGCAGCGCGGCGAGCGCGCCGGCAGCCTCCTGCGCCTGCTCGACCAGCGCCCCCGGCAGCCCGGCCGCCTCGGTCTCGATCCCGTAGCCCGCCTCCTGGCCGCCGCTTTCGTCTCGGGCATAAGTGACCGCGCGCACCGCCGCCAGCAGGTGCTCGAGCGGACCCAGCGGCTGGTCTTCGTGGAGGCGCTGGAGCCAGCCTTCGGCAGGCAGCGCCTGTGCCGCCGCGACCGCCGCGCCGATCGCGGCCGCGCCGGCTTCGTCGTAACTGGCGACATCGGCAAGGCGCGCGGCAAGGCCCCGACGGCGGCCGCGCGCGTTCCTTTCGGGACCGAGCACCCAGCGCCGCAGCTCGATCGTCTCGGCCCCGGTCAGCGCGGCGGCGAAAGTGGAATCGGCGGCGTCGAACACGTGGTGGCCCTCGTCGAACACGATTCGGGTGGGCCGGCCCGCCGGATCGCGCGCGCGCGCCGCATTGACCATCACCAGTGCGTGGTTGGCGATCACCAGGTCGGCCTGGGCCGATGACCGCGCGGCGCGCTCGATGAAGCATTTGCGGTAATGCGGGCAGCCGGCATAGACGCATTCGCCGCGCTGGTCGGTCAGCGCGGCAATCCCGCGGCGGCGGAACAGCGTACCGAGCCAGCCGGGCAGGTCGCCTCCGATCAGGTCGCCGTCGCTGCTGTAGGCCGCCCAGCGGGCGACAAGCTGCGCCAGCATGGCCGCGCGGCCGCCGAAACCGCCTTGCAGCGCGTCCTCCAGGTTGAGCAGGCACAGGTAGTTTTCGCGCCCCTTGCGAACCACCACCGGACGTGTGCCGTCGGCCCGCAGCGGCGGCCAGGCCCGGCTGCTCTCGGCCCGCAGCTGGCGCTGCAGGTTCTTGGTGTAGGTCGAGACCCAGACGGTTCCTCCCGACCGTTCGCTCCACAGCGAAGCCGGAGCGAGATAGCCGAGCGTCTTGCCCACGCCGGTACCGGCCTGCGCCAGCACCAGATGGGGCACGCCGCGCGAACGTCGCGGGGCGAACATGGCACCGACGCCGCGGGCGTAGAGCTGCTGCCCCGGGCGCTGCTCCGCTCCCTGGCCGGTCAGCCGATCGAGCCGGGCGACGATCTCGCCTTCGTCGAGCACGATCTGGGCGGGCTGCGTGCGTTCTGGCGACTCTTCCCATTCCGGCAGGCAGGCGAACAGCCAGCGCTCGGCCCGGGCCGGGCGGGGGAGGTGCGGCGAGAGGACCTGCGCCCAGGGCCAGCGCAGCCGGGCAAGCGACTGGAGGGTGCTCCACGCGCCTTCGCGCTCCACCCAGTCGGAGCTGCTGCACCGGGCCAGCAACGCACCGGCGGCAGCCTGGAGCAGCAGCGGCACGGCGTCGTCCGCAGCGGGTTCGGGCAGGTCCAGCGCTCTGGCGAGGCCCCGGGGGGTGGGGACGCAGAACCGCGCGGGATGAACGAAGGCGAACAGTTCCAGCAGGTCGAGCCCGGACAGGTCGGGATAGCCGAGCCGGGTCGCGACCAGCGGCGCGTTGAGCATGAGAACCGGTGTATCGGCGGCGAAAGTGATCGCCTCCCCCTTGGAGCACCCGCGCGTCGGCCCCTCGCCCGGGCGCAGCCAGGTGCCCGCGTGGGAAGCGTGGAGGGCGGGGAGGCGGAGCGGATCGGCCACGGGCATTCCCTAGAACGAATATGGAACGCAGGGCAAGCGGACTGATGGCTCCTGACTTTAGAGCCCGTGCGGCCGCGTCAGCATCCACAGCGCCATGCCGATCATGAACAGGTTCTCGGTCAGCGAGACGAAACCCAGCGGCACGTTCGAATCCCCGCCGACACAGGCGCATTTCAGTTCGCGCCGGTCGATGTAGACAGCCTTGAACACGCTCACCGCGCCGATCGTGCCGATGGTCAGCGCCACCGGGATCGAGACCCAATCGAGCACCTGCGCGGTCATCAGCACGCCTGCAAGCCCTTCGGCCCAGGGATAGACATAGCCATAGGGCACCCAGCGCCGCGCCAGCAGGTCGTAGTTGAGGAACATCGTTGAGAAGCTCTCGATGTCGCGCAGCTTGAGATAGGCGAGAGCGCACATGGAGAAGCTGACGAACCATTCGGCCGCGAGGACCGAGACCGCGCGGCCCGTCGCCACCCACGCCGCCGCCAGCGCCATCAGCGCGACCATCGCGAACAGCGCGGCGACCGGGCGGTAGGTGGTCGTGCCGGGCTCGGGCAGCGCCTGTCCGAAGTGGGCGCGCAGATCGGTGTAACCCCCGATCCGCTGCCCTCCGATCCAGGTCTGCGGCGTGGTGGACACGCCATGAGCCTGCTTGAAGGCGTCGGTTTCCTCGCGGGTGGCTAGCGGATGGTCGTCAACCTTGTAGCCATGCGAGCGGAGCAGCCAGCGCGACTTCAGCCCGTAGGGGCAGGTGTGCCCGGGCATGGCCATGCGGTAGAGAGTGGCGGTCTTCGGTTCGGTCATGTTCGGCCTCCGCTGCCTGCACCTGGCGGGTCAACGCCTGGCGCGGATGATCGGTCCGCAGCTACACCAGTGAGACGATTGCCGCACAGGTGGCGATCCCGACCACAATGTTCATCGGCAGTCCAATCTTGAGGAAGTCAGTGAAGCGATAATTGGCCGCGCCATAAACCAGGGTGTTGGTCTGGTACCCGATCGGGGTGGCGAAACTGGCGCTGGCGGCGAACATCACCGCCATGATTAGCTGCCGTTCGTCGAGCGGCACTGCCTCGGCCAGCCCGATCACGATCGGCGTCATGATTACCGCCACGGCATTATTGGTGACGAGTTCGGTGAGGAAACTGGTCACCGCATAGACCACCAGCAGCAGGATCAGCGGCGAGGAAACGACCAGCAGCGGACGCAGCAGGTCGACCAGCAGCTCAACGCTGCCGGCGTTCTGCAGGCCGAGCCCGAAGGCCAGCATCCCGAAGATCAGCACCAGGGTGTTGCCGTCGATCGAGCGCCAGGCGTCCTCCGGTTCCATGCAGCGGGTCACGAGGACGAGCGCCACCCCCGCGAGCGCCAGTGCCTCGATCGGGGCACCGAACAGCGCCGCGCCGATCACCACCAGGGCCAGCGTGGCGATCGCGATAGGGGCCTTGCGGCGGCGAAACGCCCGCACCGGAGCCTCGCCAACATCGGCGAGGCCGACGTTGGCCTGGAGCGAGACGACCGCATCGTTGCCGGCCGCGATCAGCAGCCGGTCTCCGGCGCGCACTCGCGCATTGGCGAGGTCGGGCCCCGCCAAGTGGCGTGGGCGCGACAGGCCGAGCACCCGGACCTTCAGCCGCGAGAGCAGCGGGATCTCCATCAGCCGCCGGCCCACGATCGGATGGGTGGAGGAGATCATCGCCTGGACCATCCGCAGGTCCCTCGGTCGTTCCGGCCCGGCCGTGGCGATCCCTCCGCCCACGCCGGTAAGCCCGACGCGGAAGTCGAACGCCTCCGACAGCGAAGCCAGTTCGACCGGGCTTGCGGCAACGATCAGCTGGTCGCCGGCCTCGAGGATCAGGTCGTCAAGGTCCTTGCGGCTGATCTCGGTGCCCCGCCGCACCCCGATGATCTTGACCCCCGGGCGGCGGACCAGCGCGCTCGCGCCGAGCCTGGTGCCCACCAGCGCGCTGCCCTCGTTCAGCAGCAGGTTGGAAAGATAGCTGTCGCTCTCGCCCTGTTCGTCGGCAGCGTGCTCGGGCCGGTCGGGCAGGAGATGGCGGCCGAACAGGACCATCAGCGCGACCCCCGCGACAGCGCTCACCAGCCCGACTTGTGTCATCTCGAAGATGCCGAACGATTCCTGCCCCAGGCTTTGCGCCACCCCGTCGACCAGCAGGTTGGTCGAAGTGCCGATCAGCGTCAGCGTCCCACCCAGGATGGAGAGGTAGGACACCGGGATCAGCAGCCGGGTAGGGGCGATCCTCAGCGCCCGTGCGAGGCGCTTGACCAGGGGAATCATCACGATCACCACCGGCGTGTTGTTCATGAAGGCGGAGGCTACGATCGTGCCCGCGCCGATCTCGCCCACCGCCAGGCGCGGGTGACGCATACTCCGGCGCACGGCCCAGCCCGCCACCGCCTCAAGCGTGCCGGTTCGCAGCAGCGCGCCGCTCAGAATGAACATTGCCCCGATCGTGATCGGCGCCGGATTGCTGAAGACGGAGATGAGGTCGGCCGGGCTCAGATAGCCGCTCGCCAGCATCAGGATCGCGCCCACCGCGGCGATCACCACCGGTGGCAGACGTTCGAGCGAGAAGGCCACCAGCAGCCCCGCCAGCATGACCAGGCCGATCACCGCGCTGTGGCCGTCGACGAACTGCGGCACAGCCTCAGGCATCGCGGCCCGCTCGGACGATTGAAAGCATGGTCCTCCTATAGACGTTCCAGTGTCCGCTGGAAGCGCCATCGCCCCAACCTGCTGGCCCCGCTGAAGCTGGCAGCGTGGTTCGCGCTTGCACCAGGGCGGCAATCGGGCAAAGGCGCGGCGCTATGAGCATCGAACAACTCACGAGTGCCGCGCGCGTTTCCAAGGCCTGGCCGTTCGAGGAGGCGCGCAAGCTGGTCAAGCGCTATCCCGAAGGCAAGCCGGGAGGTGCGCCGGTGCTGTTCGAGACCGGCTATGGCCCCAGCGGGCTGCCGCATATCGGCACCTTTCAGGAAGTGCTGCGGACCACGCTGGTGCGACGCGCCTACGAGGCGCTGATCGGGGCGCGGCCGGAAGACGGCAAGACCCGGCTGGTGGCTTTCAGCGACGACATGGACGGGCTGCGCAAAGTGCCCGACAACATTCCCAACCAGGCCCTCGTCGCGCAATCCCTCGGCAAGCCGCTGAGCCGCATTCCCGATCCGTTCGAGCGCGGCCACGCCAGTTTCGCACACCACAACAACGCCATGCTGCGCGCCTTCCTCGACCGGTTCGGGTTCGACTACGAGTTCGTCGCGGCCAGCGACCGCTACGATTCGGGTGCCTTCGACGAGGCCCTGAGGCAGGTGCTGCGGCGCAATGCCGAGATACTCGACATCATGCTGCCGACCCTGCGCGAGGAACGCCGCAGAACCTATTCCCCGGTGCTGCCGGTCAGCCCCTCCACCGGGCGGGTGCTGCAGGTGCCGGTCGAGATCGTCGATGCCGAGGCCGGCATGGTCCGCTTCGTCGACGAGGACGGAAGCGTGGTGGAACAGTCCGCTCTGGGCGGCATGGCCAAGCTGCAGTGGAAGGTCGACTGGGCCATGCGCTGGTATGCGCTTGGAGTCGATTACGAGATGTACGGCAAGGATCTCACCGACAGCGGCGTCCAGTCCGGCCGGATCGTCCAGGTGCTCGGCGGGCGCAAGCCCGAGGGCCTGATCTACGAGCTGTTCCTCGACGACAAGGGCGAGAAGATCTCCAAGTCGAAGGGCAACGGCCTGTCGATCGAGGAGTGGCTGACCTATGGCAGCGAGGAATCGCTCGGCTTCTACATCTTCCGCGAGCCCAAGAGTGCCAAGCAGCTGCACGTGGGGGTGATCCCGCGCGCGGTCGACGAATACTGGCAGTTCCGCGGCGCGCTTGCCGACCAGCCGATCGACAAGCAGCTCGGCAACCCCGTCTGGCACCTGGCTCGCGCCAACGGCGGGTATTCGGGCAGCGAGGCACCCGGTGCCGGTGACAGCCTGCCGGTCACATACGGCCTGCTGCTCAACCTGGTGGGCGTACTCGGTGCCGATGCCACGCGCGAACAGGTCTGGTCGTACCTCGGCAACTACGTGACCGATGCCGATCCCGCCGCCTATCCCGAGCTCGACGTGCTGGTCACGGCAGCACTCGCCTACAACCGCGATTTCGTGGCGCCGACGCTGGTCAAGCGGGCGCCGGACGAGGCAGAGGCAGCGGCGCTGCGCGCGCTCGACACCTATCTTGCGAGCGCCGCCGAGGACACTCCGGCCGAGGATCTCCAGACCCAGGTCTACGAGATCGGCAAACGCGAGGAGTTCGGGTTTGCCAGCCTGCGGGACTGGTTCAGGGCGCTCTACCAGATACTGCTCGGCAGCGAGCAGGGGCCGCGCATGGGCAGCTTCATCGCGCTCTACGGTGTCGCCAACAGCCGCCGCCTGATCGCCGAGGCGCTGGCGCGCCGATGAACGGTGCCGATCCGCACCGGCTGGCGCGCCTCCTGCTGGAGCGGGAGTTCGACGAACTCGATCCGGAGGAGCAGAAAGTGATCCAGCGGGTTGCCTCCGGGCGACTGGCCGGGCTCGACGCCAGCGAACGCTCCGAGATCGCCAGCACTTTCGGCCAGCGGCTTGCCGATCGCGTCGCCGCGGTCGGCGGCAGCTGGGGCTTCATCGCGGTGTTTGCCGCGGCGCTGCTGGCCTGGGTCACGCTCAACAGCGGCGTGCTGCAGATGATCGGCGTGGCACCCTTCGACCGCTATCCCTTCATCTTCCTCAACCTGATGCTGTCGATGCTGGCCGCGATCCAGGCACCGGTCATCATGATGAGCCAGAACCGCCAGGCTGCGAAGGACCGTATCACCGCCCGGCACGACTACGAGGTCAATCTGCGCGCGCAGCTCGAACTGTCGCAGCTGTCGCAGAAGCTGGACCGGCTGCTGGATCAGGTGGAGGCGATCGGGGAACGGCTCGAGCGGCCGGGGCCGCGCTAGCCTTGCGGCTCACCCCCAGGCGCGGGTGCGATACCACTTGGTGATGACGTACTTGATCCCCTCCTCCACCGGGGTGCCCGCGTGCAGCGTCCCTTCGTTGGGGCTGCCATCGGGCAGGGCGTTGTTCCACAGCAGCAGCACCCCGGGCTTGGGCTGGATCTTGATCCCGACGTTGATGAAGTGGGTCTCGCCGCCGCGTTCGACCGCATTGAGGAAGACCATGGCGGTCCAGCTGCGCTGGCCGCCGCGCCGGCGCTCGAGCTTCCAGTAATCCTCGCTGGGATAGAACCAGTCGTTGTGCGGCTTGAACTCCTGTCCCGGCATATAGCGCTGACCCTGGATCGCCTCGCCGATTTCCGCAGGCAGGCCAAGCACATCGTCGATCCGCCGCGAAATGCCGGCGACGAACGGGTCGCGCGGGTCGAGATCGCCCGAGTAGGAGGTGCGGAAACCCGCCGCATAGTCCATGTCGTAGAGGTGGCTGGGATGGGCGACGGCGTCGATCATCGCGATCAGCCGCTCGCACTCATGGGCCGAGAGAAAGTCTCCGATGGCGAACAGTTCGGCGACCTCGGTTTCGATGCGGTAGGCCTGCTCGTCCGCGGCCAGCCGCTCGCGCACCCGCGCGCCGACCCGCACCAGCGCGGCCTGATCGGGATGGGTCTGTGTCTTCGCCATGGTGGCCGTACCTAGCACCTCGCCCGCGCCCGGCAAGACGCCAGTTGCGCCCGCATCCGGCGGTGGTAGACTGGCGCGCGAGAGAGGGACGGAGACGGGCCGTGACAAGATCGACAGCAAACAGGTATTCGCCGCTTGCGATGGCGCTGCACTGGCTCGTGGCCGTGGCGGTGATCGCCAACTGGCGCATCGCCGAGGCGGCCGAGCACGCCGCGACGCAGGAGGCGCGCAGCGCCGTGATGGGCAATCACTTCGCGCTGGGGGTGGTGATCTTCATCGCGGTGGTCCTGCGGTTTGCCTTGCGGACGGGCCGGGGAGTGCCGCCACCGCAGAACGGCCACGCTACGTGGGAACGCGTTCTGGCAAAGGCGGTGCACTATCTGTTCTACGCCCTGCTGCTGGTCATGCCGCTGGCAGGCTGGCTGGCGATGTCGAAATACGGCTCGCCGATCAGCGTCTGGGGTTTGGTCGAGATTCCGCCGCTCCCGGTGGCACCCGATCCTGAAGGAGCCAAGGCGATCTTCGAGCAGCACGCCACCGCCGGCACCGTGCTGCTGGCTCTTATCGTGGTGCACGTGCTGGGAACGCTCAAGCACACATTGCTCGACAAGGACGGCAACCTGTTCCGGATGCTGCCGTTCGGCACGGTGCGGAACTGATCGGACGGACCGAGAAAAACCCCGCCGGATCGCTCCGGCGGGGTTCGCTTCCGGCAGGCGTGCCTACCAGAAGAAGTCGTGGATCACGTCGACCACTTCGCCGGTGTAGAGGTTCACCAGCAGCACGTCGTCGTAATAGCGGACCCAGCGATAGGGGCCGTACACTTCCGGCAGGCGGTACTGCCAGGGATCGTTGATCCAGTACCGGCTGCCGAAGAACAGGTTATCCAGCCGGAAACCGATGCTCAGGCGGCGATAGCTGTAATCGCGATAGGGCGAGTAGTAGCGGCCGAGCCGGAACACGTTGCGGTTGTGGTAGCGATAGCCGTGCCAGTCGTAGCGACGGTTGTCGCGCCAGCGCCGGTCCCACCGGCGATGATTGTCCCACCGGCGATGGTTGTCCCACCGGCGATCATGGTCCCATCGACGCTGATTGTCCCACTGCCGCCCGTCGCGCCACCCGCTGCGATAGGCATTGCGGTTGTCGCGGCGATCATCGCGCCAGTCGGCCCGGCGGCCATCGCGGTATCCGTCGCGATAGACGTTGCGGTTCTCGCGCCGCTCCTCGCGCCACCGTTCGCGGCGCTCGTTCCGGTCGTCATCGCGATAGGTGCGGTTGCGTTCGCGGTCGGCATAGCGGTTGGGGTCAAGCCCGAACCGCTGCTCGCGGCGGTTCTCGCGCCAGTCGCGCCGCTGTTCGGAACGATCCTGATCGACACCGCGATTGCGCTGCCCGCGCTCCCAGCCGGCGCTGCCGCCAGCCTGCCCGGCGCGGTCGCGCCGCGCCTCGAACCCGCCCTGGCGAGCCTGGGCCTGCTGCGCGCGCGGCGGAGCCACCATCGCCGGCGAGGCACGTCCTTCGCGCGCCGGGCGGCTCGCCTCCGGACGGAAGCTCCGCATCTCGCGCGGGGCCGCCCGCATCGGCCGTTCTGCGGTCTGGCGCTCGGTGCGCTCGAAGCGCGGCCTTTCAGGGTCGATCTCCGCGACCTGTGCGTTGGCGACGGTGGGCAGCGAGGTGAGGGCGAGCAGCGCGGCAAGAGCCGAAAGCGCGCTTCCTCCTTTCATCAGGGTCAAGGACATGGCCGGTTCTCCAATCGATGCAGGAACCCGCGCCCACCAGTGCGGCCCCCTGGAAAGCAACGCCTATGCCGAGTCGAATGAGCGGAAACTGAACCATGCTGACAGGTTCTCGTTAATCTTGGCCATTCGGAGAATGAACGCCGCTCCATTGACAGACTTCGTGCGGTGAACGAAGGCGGGCCATGTTCGACAGCTTTGCCAGTGTGCGTGAGGACATCGACAGTCGCCTGCGTGGGGCGGTCCGCGATCGGCGCTCGCCCATGCACACGGCAGTAGTGGCGACGGCCGACGCCGATGCGCGGATCATGGTCCTGCGTGGCTACGATGCGGCGGTTCCGCTGCTGCGGTTCCACACCGATGTGCGCTCGCCCAAGGCGGCAGTGATCGGCACGGGCGGTCCGGTCGGTGTGCTGTTCTACGACAAGGCGGCAAAGGTGCAGATCCGCTGTATGGGCACCGGACGCGTGGAACAGGCCGGTGAGACAGCCGATGCGGCTTGGGCGGCGAGCACGCGTTTCGCGCGGCGCTGCTACCTCGGCGAAGGCCCCGGTGCCGGCCTCGGCCGGCCGGGCTCCGGACTGCCGATCGAGTTCGAAGGCTGCGAGCCGGACGAGGCGCAGTTGCTGCCTGCGCGGGAGAACTTCGCGGTCCTGCTGGTCGAGATCAGCCGGTTCGACTGGTTTCATCTCGCCCACACCGGCCATCGCCGCGCGATCCTGGAGCACGGGGCCGGCCGGTGGGTCGCCCCCTAGGCGCGGCAAGACTGCCGCACACGCAACTCCACCTATAAAAAGCCTCCATTTCGGTTCAATCTCGCGGGAACTGTCCTGCGCCACGGCATCGCGGCATTTCGCTTTCGCTGCGGGGGAACTTGCGCCCGATACGGAAGCTTCGCCGGATTACCCGGCGGCCGGCTTGCGGCAGTCGTGGGGCATGAAAACGCCAGCCATCACGGTCCATATCGTCGATCACGATCCCGCGTCCCGGGCGCGCCAGTTCCGTTCGCTTGCCGAGCTGGGTTTGCACGCCGAAATCTACCAGGACATCGAGGAGCTGGCTTCGTACCGGCCCACATCGGGCGTGGTGCTCCTGCGCGACGGGGCAGACCAGCAGCCCATCGCCGACCGGCTGCACCATCTGACCGAACGGGGCATATGGCTGCCGGTGCTGGCGAGCGCCGAGGAACCGCAGGTGGTCCGCGCGGTCGCCGCGCTCAAGGCGGGAGCGACCGACTACCTCGCCCTGCCGCTCCACCTCCAGCCCGAGGCGAGCATCCGTGCATTCGAGGAAGCCGCGCGGCAGTCGGACGCCCGCCGGCGGCTGATCGAGGCGCGCGACCGGCTGGCCCGGCTGTCGTCGCGCGAACGCGAGGTTCTCGACCAGCTGGTCGACGGCAACAGCAACAAGGAGATCGCCCGGGCGCTCGAGATCAGCCCGCGCACGGTCGAGATTCACCGAGCCAACATGATGGGCAAGCTGGGTGCACGCCATCCGGCAGACGCCGTGCGGCTGCGGCTCCAGGCCGGCTAGCGGCAGAACCCGCCGCTGCCACCGCGCTCGAGGTGGAAGTGATCGCGGTGGGCGGCGTTGTATTCCGGGCCCAGCACTGTCCCGAAGCGCTTGCAGGCGCTTGCCTGTACCGTCCGCAGGAACCTCTGCTCGGCGGAGGTGCCGCCGCTCCAGTGGTCGGCAACGCTGATCCGCCGGCCATCGCGCAGGACGAACGCGGCAACGTCGACGGCGTCGGCGGTGGCATGGGCCGAGCGGCGGCCGCTGCCGGCGACATTGCGGCAGGAATAGCTGCCGAAGGTCTCGATCCGCAGGAGCGGGCTGCCGAGCATCTGCCGCGCGGCACGGTCGACGCCGAAGCGCGACCAGGCGGCGAATGCCTGCGCGGTGGGGCAGGCGACGGGGCCGAGCCGCGCCACTTCCAGTGTCGACAGGTCGCCCGCAAGGGCCACCATCTCGACAGCGTTGCGCAGGCCGCATCCTCCCCCATCGTAGCGGTCGGGCAGGGGTGAGAAGCGGCTGCCGGTGTCGCCCAGGTCGGCCAGGCACTGGCGCGCCGCGGGATCCTGGCTCAGCTGGCTCGAGCGGCTGGCGCTGCGCGGCGCATCGCCGCGTCCGTCGGGCACCACGCTGCCGCATCCCGCCAGCACCAGCGCCAGCGCGAGCGCCGGAACGGGGGCGAGTGCGAGCGAGGTGCGGACCTGGCGCATGACCGGGATAGTGCCGGGCCTGCGGTTAATGCCGGGTTGACGCCACCCGGAACACCGCCGGAGCGGCTGAAGCAAGGCACCGCTGCGGGCGCGGCTGGCGCCGATCAGTCCTCGATCGCCGCCAGTTCCACCCGGCCATGGCCGCGCGCGACGAGGCCGATCTCGCTGGCTGCCGCCTTGCTGAGGTCGATCACGCGCCCGCCGTGGAACGGTCCGCGGTCGTTGATCCGCACTGTGACCGAGCGCCCGTTTGCCGGGTTCGTGACCACGACCCGGGTGCCGAAGGGCAAGGTACGGTGCGCGGCGGTGAGCGCGTTCATGTCGAACCGTTCGCCGCTGGCCGTGCGGCGGCCGTGGAGCTCGGCACCGTAGAAGCTGGCGATCCCGGTTCCGAGCGACTGCGCGGAGCTGGTCGACCGGGCGGCGGGCGCGGCTGAAGGCGCGGGTTCTGCAAGCGGCCCGGTGAGCGGCTGGACCACTGGCACCGCCTCGACCAGCGCGACTTCGGTTGCGACCGCCGGGGTGGCCTCGGCGAGCACCGATCCGAGCGGGCTGACCGCCAGCGCGCCGGCGCACAGGACACGGGCGGAGCGGAGGAGGGGGGAGAGCGCAGTGCGCATCTTGCAGGTTCTGGGGGCCATTGCTGGTCCTTTCGCCATTTGCGTGGCGAGCCCCTTACCCTGCCGCTTTTTCAGGAACCAAATCGCGCTTTCGCTTCAACGATGTAGCAGAACGGTTCGTCGTGCAATTGAGGCCAAAACGCGACCGCGCGCGGTTTCTGACGCTGCCCGGTCTGGAGTTTTCCCAACGGATTGAGGTGGGAATCACAGGTTGCGCACGATCTGCGACCCGGCTCGTGCGCGGAGGTTTGCCGCAAGCAAATGGGGCCGGCATCGCTGCCGACCCCACTCTCACCAGCGCGTGGGCTCCCTTCCCGTCCGGCCTTGCGGCTTTCCGTTTCGGTGAGCGCTTGGCGCCCGATGTTTCCCCGCTGACCCGACGGAGCCGGGTCGGGCGGATCTGTCACCGGCGCTCGCGCCGGCATCCGGTTCCACTTCCTGACGCCGCCTGTCCGGGGACAGGCCGCGCGGCCGGGAAACCGAGACCTGTCGCTTCCTGGCGGCCTCCCATCTCGAGCGACGCAGCGGCAGCCGAAGCTTTCGCGCGTACCGTCGACGGCAGACCGGAAGTGACCGGCCCGCAGCAGGATGCTTTCGCGTTCTTCTCAGACGGTGCCCTTGCTTCTGGTCGAAACCTTCCGCATGAACTCCTCGAAGAGCGCGGGACAGTTCCCGCTACCTCATCCGGATCTGGATTTCCGCTTGCAAATCCGGCCGTTAGGCTTGGCTTCGAAGCGTGACCCTCGTCCTTCCGATGAGCAGAGACTGCGCCTGGCCGGTGAGTCGTTCAAGTTTTGCAAGCCTGACTTATCCACTTTTCCCCGATTTCCCGGTGGACAAGTGGGGATAACTCAACGGCTTGTCGCCCCCGGCGACCCTACCGGTCGCGTCGCGCGAGAAGGCGCAGGCGCAGCGCGTTGAGCTTGATGAAGCCTGCCGCATCGGCCTGGTCGTAGGCTCCGGCATCATCCTCGAACGTGACGTGCGCTTCGGAGTAGAGCGAGTTGACGCTTCTGCGTCCGACCACGCTCGCCAGCCCCTTGTAAAGTTTCAGGCGAACGGTCCCGCTGACCTTCTCCTGGCTGAGATCGATCGCCGCCTGGAGCATTTCACGTTCCGGGCTGAACCAGAAGCCGTTGTAGATCAGTTCCGCGTATTTCGGCATCAGCTCGTCCTTGAGGTGCGCCGCCCCCCGGTCGAGGGTTATCTGCTCGATCCCGCGATGGGCGCGGGCGTAGATCTCGCCACCCGGGGTCTCGTACATCCCGCGCGATTTCATCCCCACGAAGCGGTTCTCAACCAGGTCGAGCCGGCCGATGCCGTGCCTGCGGCCGAGTTCATTGAGCGCGGTGAGCAGGCCGGCCGGGCTCATCCCCTCGCCGTTGAGCGCCACCCCGTCGCCGCGCTCGAAGTCGATGGTGATGTATTCCGGGGTATCGGGCGCATCCTCCGGATGTTCGGTGCGCGAATAGACGTAGTCGGGCGTCTCCTCCCACGGATCCTCCAGCACCTTGCCTTCGCTGGAGGTGTGCAGCAGATTCGCGTCGGTCGAGAACGGGCTGTCACCGCGCTTGTCCTTGGGGACCGTAATCTGGTGCGCCTCGGCCCAGGCGATGAGGGCGCTGCGGCTGGTCAGATCCCACTCGCGCCACGGGGCGATGACCCTGATGTCGGGGGCGAGCGCGTAGGCGCTGAGTTCGAAGCGGACCTGGTCGTTACCCTTGCCGGTCGCCCCGTGAGCGATCGCGTCGGCTCCGGTCTCCCGCGCGATCTCCACCAGCCGCTTGGAGATCAGCGGGCGGGCGATCGAGGTGCCCAGCAGGTAGTCGCCTTCGTACCGGGCATTGGCGCGCATCATCGGAAACACGAAATCGCGCACGAACTCCTCGCGCAGATCCTCGATGAAGATGTGGTGATCGGGGATGCCCATCGCCCGGGCCTTGGCGCGGGCAGGCTCGATTTCCTCGCCCTGGCCGAGGTCGGCGGTGAACGTGACCACTTCCAGCCCCCGTTCGACCTCCAGCCACTTGGCGATCACGCTGGTGTCGAGGCCACCCGAATAGGCGAGCACGACCTTCCTCACATCGGCGCTCTGGTTACGGGACATGGGCTGTGCTCCTTGCAGGTGGTCGGGCGCGGGGCCGTTAGCAACCGGGCAGGGGCGCGGCAATGGAGAAGGCCTTGCCGGGCGGCAAGGCTGGCTCGGCAGGCGATGTCCAGCGATCGCGCGCACCTCTTGTCACCCGGCGCTGTCGCGGCAATATCGCGCCAGAACTTTCCAGGGGCTACCATGCGTTCGATTCCGATTCTTCTCGCGCTCGCGCTGGGCGCGGTTCCTGCGGCAGCCGAGGTGCTGCCGGTTACGTGGGGCCAGCCGGCCGAGGCCCGCGATGTTGCTTCGGTGCGTGGGGTGGCGCTCGACCGGTTCGGTGGCAGCGACGGCCGCGCGCTTGCGGCGCTGATCGAGACCCGCCTCGCCGCCGCGCGCGACCGCGAGGGGCGGGACTACTACGCCGTCTATTCGCTCGCCGCGCCTTCGGCTGAAGGCAATGTCGAGATCGTGTTCGAAGGCGGGGCCAGCGCCTCGATCGAGGAGCGGCGCAGCCAGCAGAAGCGCCGCTATTGCAAGGATGCGGCCGAGCCCCGCACCAATTGCGAGGACAAGCTGAAGGAAGAGCGCGAAGTGACCTGCCGGATGCGGATCGTCGCGCTGTCCAGCGATCTGCGCGCCGCGCGCGAGGCCGACGGACGGGTGGTTTACCGCCGTTCGCTGCCGCTGCGCGAGGAAGTGACCTGGTGCCCCGGCGACGCCGCGATGCCGGCGAGCGAGGACGTGGTGGAGCGGCTGATCGATCGCGCCGCCAGCGACTACGCGGCTGACTTCGTGCCGCTGTGGCGGGCTGACGAGATCCGGGTGCTGGAGAACCGGCGCGGCCTGTCGAAGGATCAGGGCGAGCGGTTCAAGGAGGCGCTGCGGGCAACCAAGACCAACGCGGGCGAGGCCTGCCGCCTGTTCGAGGAACTCGCCAGCGAGGCACCGACCCAGCGCTCGCTTGCCTTCAATCGCGCGCTCTGTGCCGAGATGCGCGGCGAACTGGACGCGGCCCTGGCCGGATTCGAGGCGATGGCCGGCGACCGGGAGGCCGCCGCTGCTGCCGGCAGGGTGCGGGGAACGATGGAGGCCGTGCTGCTAGAAGACAGCAGGACCTGACCGTCGGCGGACGGGGCGCTCAGCCGACTGCGGCGGCAAGCGCCTCGAACGCGGCGGCGAACTCGCGCTTGAAGTCCTGCACCACCGCCCCGGCACCGCGCACTTCGCGGACCAGACCGACACCCTGGCCGACGAAGTAGGTCGACAGCTCCTGCGCCCGGGCGTTGCCGTTCACCGCCGCCTTGTCGATCGCGCGCAGCACCGGCTCGCTCAGCAGCATCATCAGCGGCATGGGCAGGGCCGGCATACCGGCTTCTTCCCAGCGCGTGTGCCAGGCACTCCGCAGCTGCCGGCTGAACTTGCCGGTGCGGTGCCTGGAGCGGACCGTGTCGCGGCTGGTCGCCGCGATCATCTTCTGGCGGAACACCGCGTGCGTTTCGGCCTCGGTCGTCGCCAGCCACACCGAACCGCACCATGCGCCGGCCGCCCCCATGGCCATCATGCCCGCCATTTGCCGCCCGTTCATGATTCCCCCGGCAGCCAGCACCGGGATGTCCTTGCCCGCATCGCGGATCGCCTCGATCACCTCGGGAATCAGGACGACCGTCGAGACCTCGCCACAGTGGCCGCCACCTTCGCCCCCTTGCGCGACAATCACATCGACCCCGGCCTCGATCTGTTTCAGCGCGTGCTCCCTGGCGCCGACCAGGGCGGCCACCGGGATGCCGTGGCGCTTGCCGGCGGCGATCATCTCCGGCGGCGCGGTGCCGAGCGCGTTGGCGATCAGGCGGACCGGGTGGCGGAAGCTGACTTCCAGCAGTTCCTGCCCCAGCGAGGTGTTGGGCCGTACGCGCCCGCCGGGAGGGTTCGCCGCGTCTTCGGCAATCCCGGCCTCGCGCAGAATGGCCCGGGTGAAGTCGCGGTACTGCGCCGGGATCATCGCGACGATCTCGTCGGCCGTAACCTGCTTGTCGACCGCCTGCACCTCGGGGATGAGCACGTCGACGCCATAGGGCCTGCCGCCGACATGGTCGTCAATCCACGCAAGTTCCCGTTCAAGCTGTTCGGGCGTGAAGCTGACCGCGCCCAGCACCCCGAAACCGCCCGCGCGGCTGACCGCGGCAACCACGTCGCGGCAGTGCGAGAAGGCAAACAGCGGAAACTCGCAGCCAACCAGCTCCGTCATCCGGAATGGCATATCGTGCTCTCCCCCCAAGACCCCTGCGGGTGATGCCGCGCGCGGCACCGCGTGGCAACCGCTCCATTGCCCTGCGCGCCTGCGCGGCCCCCATGAGACCAAGGTCTAGCTATCCCGCACGAAGGAGACGCGCGACCATGCAATCCTCGGTCCGAGCAGCATCGGCCGGGCGGGGTATTCCCGGCGCAACGGCCCAAGATCTCCGCCTGCGGAGGGGGCCGGCCAGGGAGCAAGGGAACACGAGCGGGAGACGGATTATGGCTACGACATATGACGCCCTGCCCAAGCACCACGAGGCAACGGGGACCGAAAAGCGCGTCATCCTCGCCTCGTCGCTGGGTACGGTTTTCGAATGGTACGATTTCTACCTCTACGGGCTGCTGGCGACGATCATTTCGGCCCAGTTCTTCTCCGGCGTGAACGAGACCACCGGGTTCATCTTCGCGCTCGGCGCCTTCGCTGCCGGCTTCGCGGTGCGCCCTTTCGGCGCGCTGGTGTTCGGCCGGCTCGGCGACCTGGTGGGGCGCAAGTATACCTTCCTGGTAACGATGGGCCTGATGGGCTTCGCCACCTTCACCGTGGGGATCCTGCCAAGCTATGCCAGCATCGGCGTGGCAGCCCCGATCATGCTGGTCGTTCTGCGCCTGCTCCAGGGACTGGCGCTGGGTGGTGAATACGGCGGCGCGGCGACTTACGTGGCCGAACACGCGCCTAACCACAAGCGCGGCCTTTACACCAGTTTCATCCAGACGACCGCGACGCTCGGCCTGTTCGCCGCGCTGCTGGTGGTGATCGGAACGCGCACCATGATCGGCGAGGATGCATTCAAGGACTGGGGCTGGCGCGTGCCGTTCCTGATCTCGGTGCTGCTGCTGGGCGTGTCGCTGTGGATCCGGATGCAGCTGCAGGAAAGCCCGGTCTTCCAGAAGATGAAGGAGGAAGGGACTCAGTCCAAGGCACCGATCTCGGAAGCCTTCGGCAACTGGAAGAACGGCAAGGTCGCGCTGGTGGCGCTGCTGGGTGCGGTCGCCGGGCAGGCGGTGGTGTGGTACACCGGCCAGTTCTACGCGCTGTTCTTCCTCGAGAAGATGCTGATGGTGGACGGGGCGACGACCAACATCCTGATCGCCATCGCGCTGGCGGTGGGGACGCCGTTCTTCATCTTCTTCGGCTGGCTGTCGGACAAGATCGGGCGCAAGAAGATCATCCTGACCGGCTGCGCGCTGGCGGCGCTGACCTATTTCCCGGCCTTCCACGCCCTCACCGAGGCCGCCAACCCGGCGCTTGCCCGGGCCCAGGCAACCGCGCCGGTCAGCGTGGTGGTCAACGACGCCGAATGCTCGGTCCAGTTCGACCCGATCGGCAAGAACAAGTTCGACACCAGGAGCTGCGACATCGCCAAGTCGTTCCTTGCCAAGGGCGGGATCAGCTACACCAAGGTCGAGGCTCCGGCAGGGGCGGTGGCGCAGATCCGGATCGGCGACCAGACCTTCACCGCACCCGATCCGGCGACGGTGACGGGCGAGGACCGCAAGGCGGCGATCACCGCGTTCCAGGACGAGGTCAAGGCGGCGCTCACGGCGGCCGGCTATCCCTCGAAGGCGAACCCGGACGAGATCAACAAGCCGGCGGTGGTGGCGATCCTGTTCTACCTCGTTCTGCTGGTGACCGCGGTCTACGGCCCGATCGCGGCGCTGCTGGTGGAGCTGTTCCCGACCCGGATCCGCTACACCGCGATGTCGCTGCCCTATCACATCGGCAACGGCTGGTTCGGCGGGTTCCTGCCCACAACCGCCTTTGCCATGGTGGCGGCGACAGGAGACATCTACTACGGCCTGTGGTACCCGATCGTGGTCGCTGCTGCGACCGTGGTGGTCGGACTGATGTTCCTGCCGGAAACCTTCCGCCGCAACATCGACCAGTAATCCGGTTCCGGCCGGTTGCGGAAGGGGGGGCGCTGCCGGGCGTCCCCCCTTTCGTCTTGCATGGCTGGCCGGTTCGGCTAGCTTCGCGCGATTGGGGAGGAACGCGCCGGATGCTGTTCGGAGCGGCTGTGTTCGTGGCGACGGTCTACCTCGCTGTGCTGTTCTGGCTGGCGGCATGGCGCGACCGCACGACCGGCGCGGGATGGCTCGGCTCGAGCCGGGCGGCGGGCTGGGTCTACGGGCTCAGCCTGGCGGTTTACTGCACCAGCTGGACCTTCTTCGGCGGGGTCGGCACGGCGGCATCGGGGGGGCTGGAATACCTCCCCATCTATCTGGGCCCGATCCTGCTGTTCACCCTCGGCTTCGGGCTGGTGCGCCGGATTCTGGCCCAGTCGCGCGCGCAGCATTCGACCTCGATCGCCGACTTCCTGTCGGCGCGCTATGGCAAGAGCGCCTGGGTGGCGGCTATTGTCACCATCATCGCCACGCTCGGGTCGCTTCCCTACATGGCGCTCCAGTTGCAGTCGCTCGGCATGGCGCTGATCATGATCGGCGGCGAGCAGGTCGGCGTGCTCGCGCGGAACGAGCTTGTCGGGGCGGTGGCCGCGCTCATGGCCCTGTTCGCGGTGCTGTTCGGCTCGCGCCGGGCTGACCGCGCGGGGGACAACGCCGGGCTGGTCCTGACCATCGCGGTCGAGGCAGTGGTCAAGCTGTTCGCGCTGTTCGCCGTGGCCGGGCTCGCGCTGGTCCTGTTCGTGGACGAACCCGCGCGCCTGCCGCCGCCGCTGTTCGACGCCGCCCAGATCGACGCCCGCTTCATGGTGCTGACCCTGCTGGCCGGTTGCGCTGCGCTGTGCCTTCCGCGCCAGTTCCACATGACCTTCGTCGAGGCGACCGTTGACCGACCGACCCCGGCCATGCGCTGGGTCTTCCCGGCCTATCTGGTCCTGACCTCGCTGGTGATCGTACCGATCGTCCTCGCCGGGCTGGCCTTCCTTCCGCCGGGCACCGAGGCCGACACGATCGTCCTCGCGCTGCCGCTCGCGGGCGGGCACGAGGGGCTCGCGCTGCTGGTGTTTCTGGGCGGCTTTTCGGCAGCCACGGGCATGATCGTGGTCGCCAGCGTCGCGCTCTCGACCATGATCACCAACGATCTCATTGCGCCGCTGGCCTTTCGCAAGGCCCTGACCGGCAACGCCGATCGCGCCGGGCTGGCTGACCGGCTGCTGATGATCCGGCGCTTCGTCATCTGCGTGTTGCTTCTGCTGGCCTACCTGTTCTACCGCGGCTTCGGGGCCGTCACCAATCTGGCCGGGCTGGGCACGCTGGCCTTTGCGGCGGCGGCGCAGTTCGCGCCCGGGCTGGTGCTGGGCATGGCCAGCCGTTCGGGCAACAGGGGCGGGATGATCGCCGGGCTCCTGGCGGGATTCGCCAGCTGGCTGGTTCTCCTGATTGTGCCGGCCTTCACCGGTGAGCCCCCACTGGTGCGGATCCATCCCGATATTCTGGTCTCGGGGGTCCTGGTCAGCCTTGGGGCGAACCTGGCGGCCTACTGGCTCGGATCGGCGCTGTTCCGCCCGCAGCTGCGCGACGCGGTCCAGGCCGCCGCCTTCGTCGGGGCATCGGTCGCGGCGGGGGGAGCGGTGCAGGCGAGCTCGAAGCGGGTGGCCGACATCCGTCTCCTGCTTACCCAGTTCGTCGGGCGAAGGCGGGCCGAGGCCGCCATTTCCGCCATGCCCTACCGCTACCGCGACGGGGAGACGGTCGACGCCGCGCTCCTCGCGATGGCGGAGCGCATGATCGCCGGCGTCATCGGCAGTTCGTCAGCGCGGATGCTGATGGGCAGCTGGGCCGAGGGCGGGGCCGTTCCGCTGGCCGAAGTGGTCGCGATGTTCGACGAGACCGGCCGGCGCCTCGGCTTCAGCGCCGACCTGCTCCAGATCGCGATCGAGAACATCGATCAGGGCGTTGCGCTGGTCGACGCCGAGATGAACCTGGTCGCCTGGAACCGCCGGTACCAGGCCATGTTCGACCTGCCCGACGACTTGGTCAACGTCGGTACGCCGATTGCCGACCTGATCCGCTACAACATGCGCAAGAGCGCGATCGATGAGCGCGAGATCGCGGAACAGGTCGCGCGCCGACTGGACCATATGCGTGCCGGGCGCGAGCACCGGATGGAGCGCGAACAGCACGACGGCCGCATCATGCGGATCGTCGGCAACCCAGCACCGGGTGGAGGATACGTCACCTCCTACACCGACATTACCGCCGACCGGCTGGCGGAGCAGGCGCTGGAGGACAAGGTGGCCGAACGGACCGGCCAGCTCAGCGAGGCCAACGCCGCGCTGGAGCGGGCGACCAGATCGAAAACGCGGTTCCTCGCCGCCGCCAGCCATGACCTGATCCAGCCGCTCAACGCCGCGCGACTGTTCGCCTCGGCGCTGGGGGAGGAAGTGCGCGCCCAGCCCTCGCTCGCCCGCCTGGTAAGGGATCTGGATGGCTCGATCGCCTCGGCCGACCGCCTTATCCGGGCCCTGCTCGACATCTCGAAGCTGGACGGGGGCGGAATCGAGCCGCGGCTCGAACCGCTGGCGCTTGGTGAACTGCTCGACGAGATGGTCCGCGAATTCGGATTGCAGGCGCGGGCCAAGGGCATTTCGCTGCGCCATGTGGAAACTTCGGTCTGGGTTGAAAGCGACCGCGCCCTGCTGTCGTCGGTCGTGCGAAACCTGGTCAGCAATGCGGTCCGCTATACCGAGGCCGGAAAGGTGCTGGTCGGCGTGCGACGGGCGGGCGAGGACATCGAGATTCGTGTCCACGACACCGGCCCCGGAATAGCGCCCGCCGACCGGGAAAGGATTTTCGACGAGTTCCAGCGGGCGGCGGGGGACCGGGAAGGGCTGGGCCTCGGCCTCGCCATCGTGCGCCGCACCGCCCGCCTCCTGGGATTGCCCGTGCGGCTCCGGTCGGAACCGGGGCGGGGGAGCCTGTTCGCGGTGCGCCTGCCGGTCCTGCGACGGGGTGGCAGGCCCGTTCCTGTGCGCCGGCCGCTGCCGCACTCCGCCCTCGGCCATGCCCGGGTGCTGGTGGTGGACAACGACCCGGCCGCGCTCGCGGCGACGCTCGCGCTGATGTCGCGCTGGGGCCTTGACCCGGTCGGCGGGGCCGGGCTGGCAGAGGCGCTGGACTGCTGCCCGAACGCCCCGGCGATGATCATCATGGATTACCGGCTGGACGGCCAGGAACGGGGCGACGCCACCTATCGCGCGTTGTGCCAGGCGTGGCAGGCCAGCCCTCCGGCCATTCTCCTGACTGCCGAAGCGGGCGAGGAGACCGAGGAAGCGGCGCGCCGGATGAACGCCCATCGCCTGCTCAAGCCGCCCGCGCCGGCCGCGTTGCGGGCGCTGGTGGCCGACGCGATCGGCAAGGCGCGCGCCCCGCTGCGGGGCGCTCAGACAGCGTCGGCGGCGGGCTGATCGACGTCCAGCTTGGTCGCCAGCAGGACGGCCTGGGTCCGGCTGACGACACCCAGCTTGCGGAAGATGGCGGTGATGTGCGCCTTGACCGTTGCCTCGCTGATGTCGAGTTCCCATGCGATCTGCTTGTTCAGCAGTCCGGCCCGCATCTGGCCCAGGATACGGCGCTGGGCCGGGGTAAGGCTGGCCATCCGGGCGAGATCGTCATCCGCTTCGCTGTCCGTCGCCGGGAACCAGTTGTCGCCCTCGCGCACCGCTGCCAGCGCTTCGCGCATCGCCTCGAGACTCGCCGACTTGGGGATGAACGCCGCCGCGCCAAGCTGGCTGGCCGCGGCGTAGACCCGCGATTCCTCGCTGGCCGAGACGATCACGATCGGCAGCGCCGGGAAATCCTGCCGCAAGTCCATCAGCACGCTGAGACCATGCGAATCCTCCATGTGCAGGTCCAGCAGCAGCGCCTCGGCCGGCTGTTGCAGCGCCTCGCGCGCCGCAGCGGCAGAGCTGGCCTCGATCACTTGCGCCTCCGGCCACACTTTGCCCACGGCATGGCTCAGCGCGGTGCGGAACAGCGGGTGGTCGTCGGCAATGATGATCCGCGCGGTCATCGGCTCAGCGGTTCTGGCGTCCGTCGATCAGGCGGTCGACCAGCGACGGGTCCGCCAGGGTCGACGTGTCGCCGAGCGCGCCGAAGTCGTTCTCTGCGATCTTGCGCAGGATGCGGCGCATGATCTTGCCGGACCGGGTCTTGGGCAGGCCATCGGTGAACTGGATATGATCGGGCGTGGCGATCGGTCCGATCTCCTTGCGGACGTGCTGCCGGAGCGCGCCGAGCAGTTCGTTGGAACCGTCCTCGCCGGCGTTGAGCGTGACATAGCAGTAGATGCCCTGTCCCTTGATGTCGTGCGGATAGCCGACCACCGCCGATTCGGCGACCAGCGGGTGCGAGACGAGAGCGCTCTCCACCTCGGCGGTGCCCATGCGGTGCCCGGAGACGTTGATCACGTCGTCCACTCGGCCGGTGATCCAGTAGTACCCGTCGGCATCGCGCCGGCAGCCGTCGCCGGTGAAGTACTTGCCCCTGTAGGTGCTGAAATAGGTCTGCGCGAACCGCTCGTGGTCGCCGTAGACGGTGCGTGCCTGGCCCGGCCAGGAGTGCGTGATGCACAGGTTGCCGTCCGTCGCCCCTTCCAGCACCGCGCCGTCGCCGTCGACCAGTTGCGGGCGGATGCCGAAGAAGGGCAGGCCGGCGCTGCCCGGCTTCATGTCGTGCGCGCCGGGCAGAGTGGTGATCATGGTGCCGCCGGTTTCGGTCTGCCACCAGGTGTCGATGATCGGGCAGCGGCCTTCGCCAACCACGTCGAAATACCACTTCCACGCTTCCGGGTTGATCGGCTCGCCGACAGTGCCGAGCAGGCGGATCGACATGCGGCTGCGGCTGGTGACGAACTGGTCGCCTTCGCGCATCAAGGCACGGATCGCGGTCGGCGCGGTGTAGAGGATGTTGACCTGGTGCTTGTCCACCACATCCCAGAACCGGCCGTGGTCGGGATAATTGGGCACGCCTTCGAACACGACGGCGGTCGCGCCGTTCATCAGCGGCCCGTAGACGATGTAGCTGTGCCCTGTGACCCAGCCGATGTCGGCGGTGCACCAGAACACTTCGCCCGGCTGGTAGTCGAAGATGTAGGCAAAAGTGGTCGCGGTCCACACGCCATAGCCGCCGGTGGTATGAAGCACGCCCTTCGGCTTGCCGGTCGAGCCGGAGGTGTAGAGGATGAACAGCGGGTCTTCCGCGTTCATCGGCTCGCACGGACATTCCGCATCGGTGGCGAGATCGTGGAACCAGTGGTCGCGGCCATCCTCCATGGCGATCTCGGCACCAGTGTGGCGGACCACCAGCACCCCGTCGACGGGGGTCTCGTGGTCGGGCTCGGCCAGGGCCGCGTCCACATTGGCCTTGAGCGGCACGCGCTTGCCCCCGCGCAGGCCCTCGTCGGCGGTGACGACGAAGCGGCTGCCGCAGTCCTCGATCCGGCCGGCGAGCGCCTCGGGCGAGAAGCCGCCGAACACGACCGAGTGGATTGCGCCGAGGCGGGCGCAGGCGAGCATGGCCGTGACCCCCTCGATCACCATCGGCATATAGAGCGTGACCCGGTCGCCCCTCTTCACCCCCAGCGCCTTCAGCGCGTTCGCCATGCGGATGACCTCGCCGTGGAGCTCGCTATAGGTCAGCGTGCGGCCGGGCGTGGCCGGGTCGTCGGGTTCGAAGATCAGCGCGGTCGCGTCGCCGCGTTCAGCCAGATGCCGGTCGACCGCGTTGTGGCACAGGTTCAGCGAACCGTCGGCGAACCAGCGGATACTGACCGGGTCGTAGGACCAGTCGCCGCCCTGTGCCGGAGCCTCGAACCACTCGAGTCGCTGCGCCTGGTCGAGCCAGAACCCGTCCGGATCGTCCAGCGACCGCTGGTACAGTTCCCGGTATTGCTCCGCGGTGCACCCGGTGGCGCGGTCGGTGGCGGGGCGGCGCATGAAGTCGCTCATCTGGCAAGTCTCCCTTTCGCGCCTGGTTTAGCGCTTTTCCGACCCATACCGCGTTCAGACAAACGTCGTAAGACCATCGGCTAGGTGGGCGTGCATCGTCGTTGCAGGCAAGTTCCCCCGGATAACGGACGAGGGGAGATTGTTCGATGCCACACCGCGTTTCGCGCCGCCTGGCGCGCGCCGCTATGCTTGCAACCACCTGCCTGGCGGCAGCGCCCGCCAGCGCGCAGGATGGCAGCATCGAGGATCGCCTGACCCGGCTGGAAAGGCTGGTGGAAGGGCTGGTGAGCCGGCTCGACGCGCAGCAGGGCACGATCACCCAGCAGCAGGCCGAAACGCTTGCGATGACGCAGCAGGCGCTCGCCGAGACGCGTGCGATGCAGGCACGCCAGGACGAGCTTGCAGCGCAGGTTGCCGAGCCGAAGAAGCAGGAGGACAAGGGCTTCCGCGTCGGCAACACGACTGTCGCCTATGCCGGCTATGTGAAGATGGACGCGATCGCCCAGCGCACCAGCGGGGGCCAGCTGCCGACCAGCGCCTTCACGCGCGATTTCCTGGTTCCGATCGCCATTCCGGTGGGGGGTGCGGCGTCGGGATGGGATCAGGACTTCAGCGCCCGCCAGTCCCGGTTCATCCTCAAGACGGCAACCGATGTCGGTGCCGAGCACACGCTCAACTCGCACATCGAACTCGACTTCATGGTCACGGATGGCGGCGACGAGCGGGTGACGAACAGTTACGTTCCGCGCTTGCGGCAGGCGTTTATCACTTACGACAACTGGCTGTTCGGCCAGACCTGGTCGACCTTCCAGGATGTCGGCGCGCTGCCAGACAGCCTGGATTTCATCGGCACCACGCCGGGCACGGTGTTCGCGCGGCAGCCGATGATCCGCTACACCCGGGGCGGGCTGCAATTGGCGGTCGAACAGGCCGAGACCACCGTCACCTCGCGCGCCGGTGCCCGGGTCCTGTCGGGTGACGACACCCTTCCCGATATCGTGGCGCGCTACAACCTCGCCGGCAAGTGGGGCTCGTTCTCCGCGGCCGGGATCATGCGCAACCTGCGGATCAGCAACGACGATTTCGGCACCGGCAGCCAGAGCGCGCTCGGCTATGGGGTCAGCCTTTCCGGCAAGCTCAACGTCGGTCCCAAGGACGACCTGCGCCTCATGGCGACAGCGGGGCAGGGGCTGGGCCGCTACATCGGGGTGAACATCGTCAACGACGCGGCCCTGACGCTGGCGGGCGATCTCGATCCGATCACAACCTATTCCGGCTTCGCGGCCTACCGCCACTTCTGGGCCGCCGATCTGCGCTCGACCGTCGCCGGGTCGTACTTCAAGGCCGACAACCCGGTGACGCTGACCGGAAACCTGGTAACCGACGAAAGCTGGAACGCGCTCGCCAACATCATCTGGTCGCCGGTCAAGCCGCTCGATGTGGGGATCGAGTACATGTATGCCGAACGCACGCTGGAAGATGGCCGCTCGGGCAATCTCCAGAAGGTTCAGGTCTCGACCAAGTATTCGTTCTGAACGGATCGGGGGTCTGGAACTTGGCCCCCGTCTGCGCGTTGAAATGCGGTTGCACGAGGGGTGCTTCGCCTTCAGTTTGGGAATATGCCCCGCCTCGTCGCCATCCGCACCGTAGCGCCGCTATTCGGAGCGCTCACACTTGTTCTGGTGCTGCTTGGTTTTGCGGTGCCGGCACCCGTGACCGCGCTGGCTATCGGGGTCAGCGTTCTTGCAGCGGTCCATCATGCTGAAGTCATCGCCCACCGGGTAGGCGAGCCGTTCGGCACCTTCCTGTTCGCCATCGCCGTGACGGTGATCGAGGTGGGGCTCATCGTGTCGGTGATGCGGGCCGACCCGGACAGCGGAATGGCGCTGGCGCGGGACACCGTAATGGCGGCGATCATGATCATTCTGGGCGGAGTGACGGGCGCTTGCCTCCTGCTCGGCGGCATTCGCCACGGGGAGCAGCGCTATCGTCAGTCGGGCGTCAGCGCCGCTCTTGCGACGCTGGCGGCGCTTTCCGTCATCACCCTGATCCTTCCCAACCACGTGACGACGGTGGCTGGTCCTTTCTACGCGACCGCGCAGCTGGCCTTCGTCGGGATAGTCTCCCTGGTGCTCTACGCCACCTTCGTGCTGGTCCAGACCGTGCGGCACCGCAATTACTTCCTGCCCAGCGACTGCGCCCCCGCTCCGCGCGATACACCCGCACCGTTGCCGAGCGCTGTTCTGGCGACTGCCAGCGCCGTGCTGCTCGTGGTAAGCCTGTTCAGCATCGTCTTTCTTGCCGGGGAACTGGCGCCGACCGTCGAGGCTGGTCTGCAGAGCATCGGAGCGCCAAAAGCCCTGGTGGGCGTGATCATCGCCGGTATCGTGCTGCTGCCGGAAGGCTTGGCTGCCATGCGCGCCGCCGCCGCCAATCGGCTTCAGACCAGCCTCAATCTGGCACTCGGGTCGGCGTTGGCAACGATTGGGCTGACGATTCCCGTAGTTGCCACCATCGCAATCCTGTCCGACTGGCAACTGGTTCTGGGCGTCAACGGAACCAACGAGGTCCTGCTGGCGCTCACCCTGCTGGTGTCCACGCTTTCGCTTTCGACCGGGCGGACCACCATCATGCAGGGCGCGCTCCACGTCATGCTGTTTGCAATCTTCCTGTTCATGCTGATCGTGCCGTAGCCGGAGCGGGCAGAGTCGGCCCGGCAGACACGAAAAACCCCGCCGGCCGGGAAGGGCGGGCGGGGTTTTCGATGGTGGGCGTAGGAAGGTTCGAACTTCCGACCCCTGCGATGTCAACACAGTGCTCTACCACTGAGCTATACGCCCGAACCATCGGACCAGCCACTTCGCGTGGCAGGCGCGCCCATTAGCGAGCCGTGCCCCGGCGCGCAAGCGCTGTTTCAGAGTGCGCGCAAGCGCTGTTTCAGGCGGCTGCCTGGTCGGCGAAGATCCGTTCCACTTCCAGCACCAGGTCGCGCAGGTGAAACGGTTTCGACAGCACTTTCGCCTGCGGCTGCTCGCGGCTGGCCTTCAGCGTCACCGCGGCAAAGCCGGTGATGAACATGACCTTGGTGCGCGGGCTCACCTCGGCGCAGCGCTGGGCCAGCTCGATCCCGTCCATCTCGGGCATGACGATGTCCGAGAGCAGGAGATCGAACCGCTGCGTCTCGAGCAGGGGCACGGCCTCGGTGCCGCGATCAACGGCGACCACGCTGTGTCCGGCGTTCTCGAGCGCACGGCTGATGTAGCCGCGCATGGCTTCGTCGTCCTCGGCGAGGAGGATTCGCGTTTCGTGCCCTTCCATCCGCTTAGGCTAGCATCACCGGCTTAAGAAATCTTGTCCCGCGGATGGATGCGACCAGCTATGGCACACCTTGGCCGCTGTCAGCAGTCGCTTTGACTCCGCGCCGGTTTGCCGCCAGCAATGGAGGCGATGGACGCACCCCCCGATTCCCCGCGCGATACGGCCTGCCAGCGGGAGGAGCGTACGGGTGGCTCGTTTGGCAGCCCGGCCAGGCCGGCGTTCGAGTGGTCCGCACCGCCGGGCCTGCCATTGCCGGTCCTGATCGCGGTTCCGCACGGCGGTCGCGACTACCCGGCAGCGCTGCTGGCGCGAATGCGCGATCCGGCGCGGACCACCCTTCGGCTGGAGGACCGCCTTATCGATACCGTCGGGGCGCAGGTCGCCAGCGACACGGGTGCCGCGCTGCTGGTGGCGCGCGCGCCGCGCGCACTCATCGATCTCAACCGCGCGCCTGACGATGTCGACTGGGCGATGATCGACACGCCCCCGCCGAATTTCGCCCGGCTGCGCCCCAGCCGCCGTTCGCGCAGCGGGCTGGGGCTGATCCCCCGGCGCCTTGCCGGGCTGGGCGAAATCTGGCGCGACCGTCTGTCGCAGGCCGAGCTTGAGCAGCGGCTGGCGCAGGTTCACCGGCCCTACCACCAGGCGCTCGGGCTGGCGCTGGAGGCCATCCGTGATCGCTGGGGTGCGGCGCTGCTGGTTGACCTGCACTCGATGCCGCCGCTCGGCAGGCACCACCCGTACGAGGCTGCGGCCGAGTTCGTCATCGGCGACCGGTTCGGCGCGAGCTGCGATCCGGCGCTGGCGGCGCTGGCGGTCGACTGTCTCGCGCGCAACGGCAGGGTCGCGGTACGCAACCGGCCCTACGCCGGCGGCTATGTGCTGGACCGCCACGCCCAGCCGGCCAGAGGCATCCATTGCCTCCAGATCGAGGTCTGCCGGTCGAGCTACCTCGACGCGCAGATGGTGGAGCCGTCGGCGCGGCTGCCGGCGCTGGTGCGGCTGCTCTGCGGCATGGTGCGCGAGCTTGCCGCCAGCCTCGACCGCAGCGGGTCGGCCCTGCCGCTGGCCGCGGAATAAAAAACCACCTCGTGCTCGCGCACGAGGTGGCCAAGGTTCAGGGAGGTGGTGCACCGAAGTGCACCGCCCGGCAGCGTCATGAGGGGAAACGCGCGCCGGGCACAGTGAATCTAGGGCAGTCCCCCCGCCGTTTCAAGGGCGCGGAAAAGCGAAAATCCTACTGCACGGCCGCCGGTGCCGGTGTGGTGGCCAGCTGCGGACCCTTGCCCTGCTGCTGCTGGCGGGCGAAGATCATCCGCATCAGATCGAGCGACATCAGGTGCGCGTGGATCAGCGGCAGCAGGCCGCTCTGGTTCCAGCCGCGCAGCACGTCGCCGCGCACGTCGCGCAGCTTCTGCTCGTTGACCATCTGGAATCCGCGATAGACGAACGGGTTGTCCTGGCCCTGGACCGAGATCGCCATCTCTCCGTCCATCAGCAGGTCGTGCTTCTTCAGCTCGTCGATGAAGGCCTTGGTGCGCTGGCCCGCTTCCTCGAAGTGCTGGCAGAACTCGAGCACGCGCTTGGTCGTCTCGCTCGGCTGGGCGTCGTCGGTGAACAGGGCCTCGCCCTCGACGTTCTCGCCGAGAATGCCCGGAGTCGGGTCGAAGCACAGCGACAGCTCGTCGCTGTCCGGGCGCAGCTTGGCCAGGAGGAAAGGATAGCGGCGGATGTAGGCGGGCAGGTAGACCGGATCGGTCACCTTGCCGTTCTCGTCGACGAACACGTTCACGCCCTCGTTGAGCCCCATCAGCGCCAGCGGCAGCGGGTTGTCGCCGGAGGAGAACACGATCGGGAAATCGCGCTGGGCCTGGACGAACTCGTCGACCGTCACGGGGATCGCGTGCGTGCCCACCAGCCACTTGGCTTCGTTCAGGGACGCGCTGCGATAGTTCGCGTGATCGCGGCTGTTGAGCGGCATCAGATCTTGGTAGAACAAGGGCAGGTTGGGCTGCGGCGCGCTGGCCATGGATCGTCTCCGGATCGGCAGGAAGGATTCTCAAGCGGACGCAACCGCCCGCGCGAAGCGCGCGCTTTAGGGATTTGTCCCCGCTGGCGCAAGCGCGACCAGCTTGCCCGGATTGAGCAGCTCCTGCGGATCCAGCGCCGCCTTGACCGAGCGCATGACCGCCAGTGAGACAGGGTCGGCAAGACGCGCCAGCTCGTCGCGCTTCATCTGCCCGATGCCGTGCTCGGCGCTGATCGAGCCGTGCCATTCGGTGACAAGATCGTGCACAAACAGGCTGATCTGCTTGCCTTCGCCCTCCTCCCATTCATGGCGGACTGCCCCTGCGGGTGCCAGCACATGGAAGTGGATGTTGCCATCGCCAAGGTGGCCGAAGCCGACCGCTCGGCAGCCGGGGAACCGCGCCTCGACCGCTGGCACGGCGGCCTCGACGAAGGCGGCCATGCGGTCGACCGGCACGGAAATGTCGTGCTGCATCGCCGGACCGATCGCCCGTTCGGCCGGAGCAACGCTGTCGCGCAGCAGCCAGAACTGGTCCGCCTGGGTCTCGTTTGTCGACATGGTCGCATCCTCCACCAGCCCCTGCTCGAAGGCGCTGGCGAGCAGGTCTTCCCCGGCCTGCTGCAGCAGAGCCGCGTCGCCGCCGGTCGAGACCAGTTCGATGAGAGCGTGCCAGGCGTGGGGTTCGCCCAGCGGCGCGCGCGCATCGGGCAGGTGGTCGAGCACCGCCTCGAGGCTGTGCCGCGGCATGACCTCGAACCCTTCGAGCATGGCCCCCACCTCGCGCTCGGCATGGAGCAGGAGGGCGCGGGCGTCGGACAGCGACGCGAGCCCCGCCCACAGCACCACCCGGCCGGTGGTTTCCGGCAGGAGCCGCAGGGTCGCCGCGGTGACAATGCCGAGAGTGCCCTCCGAACCGATCAGCAACTGCTTGAGATCGAAGCCGCGGTTGTCCTTCTTCAGCGGAGTGAGGGTGTTCAGCACCGATCCGTCGGCGAGCACCGCCTCCAGCCCCAGCACCTGGGCCCGCATGGTGCCATGGCGCAGCACCTGGGTGCCGCCCGCGTTGGTGGCGATCAGGCCGCCAATGGTGGCCGACCCCTTGCCGCCGAGAGTCAGCGGGAAGCGCAACCGGTGGGCCTCGGCGGCCTCGTGCAGGCTCTGCAGGATGACCCCGGCCTCGCACAGCGCCTCGCCGCCGGCAGCGTCGATGTGCCGGATCGCGTTCATCCGGCGCAGCGAGAGGATGATCGCCGTGCCGGTCCGGTCAGGCGTGGCACCGCCGGACATACCGCTGTTGCCTCCCTGCGGAACGATCGGCACGCCGTGCGCGCCGCACAGGCGCACCAGCGCGCTGACCTCAGCGGTAGACGCGGGCGAGGCGAGACCGATCGCGTGCCCGGAATAGCGGCCGCGCCAGTCGGTCAGCCAAGGTTCGACCAGTTCGGGGTCCGTGGTCCAGCCGCGGGGGCCAAGCAGGCGGGCAACGTGGTCGGCAAAGCTATCGGGTTCGGACATATGCAGCTTCCATAACGAAATCGCGCCACCGGCGCACCCCACGCTTGCAAGCCTCCATGCAGGAATTAAGCAGCGGTTCAAGCGCGCGTGCTAGGTCGGGGCGGTCACGCAGTGGCGGGCGGCTGTCGACAGGCTCTAACCGGGAGGTTCCTCCGGCCCATGGCGAATGCCCTGCTCTATATCGCGCCCTTGGCGCTGCTTCTTCCGGCGGGCCCGGCGGGCGGTGACGCGGCGGCAGGGCGATTGCCGTCGCCGATGCTGGCCGGCGACAGCGGCGCGGCGGCTGCGACCGCCGGCGCTGCGCTGCGCGACGCGCTCCTGAACGGGCCGGTCCAGCGTCAGGTGCGGATCGAGCAGCGCGTGACGATCCGCATCTCGCCGCTGATGTCCTCGCCGCGCCAGGCCCCGGTTCCCCGCATCGCGCCGATCGACCTCGGCCAGCTGGAGGAGCGCGATGCCGGGCGGTGCCTGCCCCTGCGGATGATCAGCGCGGTGCAACCGGCCGGTGGGGACCGGCTGCTGCTCTATATGCGCGACCGGCAGGTGCTGAGCCTGCGCCTTCGCAAGGCGTGCCGGGCGCAGGATTTCTATTCCGGATTCTACGTCGAGCCCCGTGCCGACCGGTTGCTGTGCGTCGAGCGCGACGTGCTCCGTTCGCGTACCGGGGCGAAATGCGAACTCGACGAAATCAACCGGCTGGTTGCCGAGGGATAGGGGCGTTCGGCCACCGGGCGGCTTGACATTGCGGCCGGCCCGGCGCATGGCGCGGCCGATTGTGCAGGTGCGAAAGCGCGCCGGCACCGGCTCCTTGTTTGGGGTGCCGCCAATCCGACAGGATATCCTGACCACTTATGACTTTTGCCGATCTCGGCCTTTCCGAGGAACTTCTCAAGGCCGTCGCCGACGCCGGTTACAGCGAGCCCACCGCGATCCAGGCGGAGGCCATCCCGCCCGTGCTGATGATGAAGGACATCATCGGCATTGCCCAGACCGGAACCGGCAAGACCGCCAGCTTCGTCCTGCCGATGATCGACATCATGGCAAACGGCCGGCGCCGCGCGCTGATGCCGCGCAGCCTGATCCTTGAGCCGACCCGCGAGCTCGCCGCCCAGGTGGCGGAGAACTTCGAGAAATACGGCAAGAACCACGATCTCAAGATGGCCCTGCTGATCGGCGGAGTGCAGATGGGCGACCAGGTCAAGGCGCTGTCCGACGGGGTGGACGTGCTGATCGCCACGCCCGGCCGCCTGATGGACCTGTTCGAACGCGGCAAGATCCTGCTGACTGGCTGCGAGCTGCTGGTGATCGACGAGGCGGACCGGATGCTCGACATGGGCTTCATCCCCGACATCGAGTTCATCTGCGACAAGCTGCCCGAGAACCGCCAGACCATGCTGTTCTCGGCCACCATGCCGCCGCCGATCGAGAAGCTGGCGAAGAAGTTCCTCAGCAACCCCAAGCGGATCGAGGTCAGCCGCGCGGCCAGCACCAACAAGGACATCACCGCCTTCAAGGTTCCGGTCAAGGCTCGCGCCAAGCGCGAGACGCTGCGGTGGCTGCTGCGGAACGATCTGGTCGAGACCGCGATCGTGTTTGCCAACCGCAAGACGACCGTGCGCGAGATCAACAAGAGCCTGCAGAGCCACGGTTTCGCCAGCAGCGAGATCCACGGCGACATGGACCAGTCGAGCCGGCTGAAGGAACTGGCCCGGTTCAAGGCGGGCGAAGTGACCATCTTGGTTGCGTCCGACGTCGCCGCGCGCGGGCTTGACATCAAGGGCGTCAGCCACGTGTTCAACTTCGACACGCCGTGGCACCCGGACGACTACGTCCACCGCATCGGCCGCACCGGCCGCGCCGGAGCCAAGGGCCGGGCGTTTACCTTCGTGGCCGAGGAAGACGCCGAAGCCATCGCCAACGTCGAGAAGCTGACCGGGGCCGAGATCCCCGTGTTCGGCAAGAAGGACGTGCGGGTCGAACTGGTCGAGGCCCCTGCCGAGCCGCCGGCCCGCGAAGACAGGCCGCGCCGCACCCGCCGCGACCGCGACGAACAAGCGCGCGAGGAACGCCCTCGGCGCGAACGCGAGGAACGCCCCGCGCGCGCCGAGCGCACCGGGCGCGCCCGCCGCGCTCGCGACGAGGACGACGCACCCGTTCCTGCGGGCGAGTGGAACGGCCCGATGCCCGGCTTTCTCGGCGTTTCGGCCACCTGACGGGGCGGCTGCTCCGGAACATCTGACCCGCTCCCGGATTGTCGGCTCACTGGCTTGATGAGCGGCAGGGGTTTCGATTGTACGGGTTCGATCCATACCACGTCCTGCTGGCCGCGGCCGGCGCGATCATCATCCTGTCCTACTGGATACCGCGCTTCTTCTCGGGCCGGGAACCCGCGGCAGCGCCGCTGCTGATCCTGGTCGGGCTGGCGGGCTTTTCGTGGCTTCCGGGGATGCCGCAGGCCATCAATCCGGTCGATTCGCCGCGGGTCTGGGAAGTGACCGCCGAACTGGCTGTCATCATCGGGCTGTTCGGCACCGGCCTGCGGATCGACCGGCTGACCGGGCGGAATCTGTGGCAGCCGACCGTGCGCCTGCTGGTGCTGGCTATGCCGCTGACCATCGCCGCTCTGGCGGTGATCGGCTGGGCTGCGGCCGGGATGACGCTCGCGGGGGCGCTGCTGCTCGGAGCCGTGCTCGCACCGACCGATCCGGTGCTCGCCGGTGACGTGCAGGTCGGTCCGCCGCTCGAAGGCGGGGAGCATCCGGTACGCTTCGCCCTGACAACCGAAGCCGGGCTCAACGACGGGCTGGCGTTCCCGTTCGTCCATCTTGGCGTGCTGCTCGCCGCGGCAGGGGCGTTCAGCGCCGGGCTGGTCGGAGAATGGCTGGCCCGCGACGTGTTCTACCGGGTGATCGTCGGCGCGCTTTCCGGCGCAGCGTGCGGCTGGCTGCTGGGCAAGATACTGTTCGACGTCCCCCGCGCCAACGCGCTGTCCAAGACCCAGGCCGGAGTGATCGGGTTCGCCGGAGTGATCTTCGCCTACGGTCTCACCGAACTGGTGGAGGGCTACGGGTTCATAGCGGCCTTCGTCACCGGGCTAGTGTTGCGCCGCGAGGAACAGCACGACCGGTTCCACGAGCGCTTGCACAGCTTCACCGAGGCGCTTGAGCACACCCTGACCGCGGTTCTGCTGGTGGCCATCGGCAGCGTGATCCCGGCCCTGTTGCCCCATCTGGACTGGCGCCACGCGATGATCGGGCTGGCGCTGATCCTGCTGATTCGTCCGGCGGCGGCCTGGATCTCGCTCTCCGGCACCGATCTCGTCGCGCGCGAGCGCGCGGTGGTGTCCTTCTACGGCATTCGCGGGATCGGTTCGGTCTATTACCTCGCCTATGCCGGGCATCACGTGGAGCTGGTGAACGAGGAAGTGCTGTGGGCGACGATCGTCTTCACCATCGTCCTCTCGGTCGTGGTGCACGGGATCACCGCCGGCATCGCAGTGGAACGGGTGACGGAGGAAGCGAAGGACTGAACGGTCAGGCCACCGTCACGAAGCTGTCGATCACGCGCTTGGTGCCGGCCTGCTCGAACGCGATCTCCAGCTTGTTGCCGTCCTGCGCCACGACCGTGCCGTAGCCGAACTTGTCGTGGAACACGCGGGCACCGATGGCGATGTCGGAACGCGGCTTGGCGGCGAAGCTGGCGGCGCTGCGGCGGCTTTCCTGCACGCGGACCGGGCGGGTGTCGTAGCCGGTGGCGAGCGCCCGCTGCCAGCCGGGGCCGCGGCTCTCGCCCCGCTCCGGCCGCGCCTTGCTGACGTGGGCGAAGGGATCCTCGTTCTCGCTCCAGTTCGCCCGCCACAGCGAGGCCCCACCGGTCAGCGTCGTTTCCGTCTCGAGGTGTTCGGCAGGCAGTTCCTCGATGAAGCGGCTGGGGATCGAGCTGGTCCACTGGCCATAGATGCGGCGGTTGGCGGCGTGGAATATCGTGCAGCGCCGCCGCGCACGGGTGATGGCGACATAGGCCAGCCGGCGTTCCTCCTCCAGGCTGGCGAGGCCACCCTCGTCGAGCGCGCGCTGGCTGGGAAAGACGCCTTCCTCCCACCCGGGCAGGAACACGTTGTCGAACTCCAGCCCCTTGGCCGCGTGCATGGTCATGATGGTGACCTTCTCGGCGTCGTCGGCGGCATCGTTGTCCATCACCAGCGCGACGTGCTCGAGAAAATCGCCGAGCGTGGCGTAGTCCTCCATCGCCCGCGCGAGTTCGGCGAGGTTCTCCATCCGGCCCTTGGCCTCGGCGGTCTTTTCCGCCTCCAGCATCGCCAGATACCCGCTCTCGTCGAGCACCTGGCGCAGCAGTTCGGCGGGCGAGCTCTGTTCTGCCAGCGTGCGCCAGTGAAGGAACTGGCCCAGTAGCGCAGCAATCGTGCCCGCCGCGCGCGACGGCAGTTCGTCGCTGTCGGCCAGCTGAAGCGAGGCCGCCGCGAGCGGCAGGCCGGTGCGCCGCGCGTGCTGGTGCATCTTCTCCAGCGTCTTGGCACCCAGCCCGCGCTTGGGCTGGTTGTGGATGCGCTCGAACGCCAGGTCGTCCGCCGGTTGCGCGATCACCCGCAGATAGGCCAGCGCATCGCGGATTTCCGCCCGCTCATAGAAGCGGAAGCCGCCGACGATCTTGTAGTTGAGCCCGATCTGGATGAACCGGTCCTCGAACTCGCGGGTCTGGTACTGCGCCCGCACCAGAATGGCGACCTGGTCGAGCGGGGCACCTTCGCGCTCCAGCCGTTCGATCTCCTCGCCTACCCGGCGCGCTTCCTCGGGCCCGTCCCACACGCCGATCACGCGAACCTTGTCGCCGCCGTTCGCCTCGGTCCACAGCGTCTTGTCGTGGCGCTGGCTGTTGGAGCGGATGAGCCCGCTGGCGGCCGCGAGGATGTGCGGGGTGGAGCGGTAGTTCTGCTCCAGCTTGATCACCGCCGCGCCGGGGAAATCCTTCTCGAAGCGCAGGATGTTGGCGACCTCCGCCCCGCGCCAGGAATAGATCGACTGGTCGTCGTCGCCGACCACGCAGATGTTCTTCCGGTCCTGCGCCAGCAGCCGCAGCCAGAGGTACTGGACCTGGTTGGTGTCCTGATACTCGTCGACCAGGATGTACTTGAAGCGCTTCTGGTACTGCTCCAGCACCTCGCGGTGGGTGCGGAAGATGTTGAGCATGTGCAGCAGCAGGTCGCCGAAATCGCACGCGTTCAGCGCCTTCAGCCGGTCCTGGTAGAGCTGGTAGAACTGTGTGCCCCGCCCGTTGGCGAAGGCCTCGTTCTCGACAGCATCGAGATCGCCGGGATTGAGGCCGCGGTTCTTCCACCGGTCGATCAGCCCGGCTAGCTGGCGCGCGGGCCAGCGTTTCTCGTCCAGATCGTTCTGCTGGATGAGCTGCTTCAGGAGGCGCAGCTGATCGTCGGTGTCGATGATCGTGTAGTTCGCTTCGAGCCCGACCAGTTCTGCATGGCGGCGCAGCATCCTGGCCCCGATGGAATGGAAGGTGCCCAGCCACGGCATCCCTTCCACAGCATCGCCGATGTGCCCGGCAACGCGGTGGCGCATCTCGCGCGCGGCCTTGTTGGTGAAGGTGACGCACAGGATTTCGCTCGGCCAGGCGCGGCGGGTGGCGACCAGATGGGCCAGTCGGGCGGTCAGTGCCGCTGTCTTGCCGGTACCGGCCCCGGCCAGCATCAGCACCGGCCCTTCGGTTGTCAGCACCGCCTGCTGCTGCGGTGCATTGAGCCGCGCGGCGTAGGCGGGAACGGTGTCGGGGAGGGGGGCTTGCTCGGACATGGTCGGGTGAACAGCTAGGGAACAACGCTTCCTGCCGCAAGCATGGCCTTCCATTTCCGGGTCGATCGCCGCAGTCCTGATCGACCGGTCGCGTTCCCGGCACGGCAGTCGGCAGAGGGCCAAACCGGCGCGGCGGGCTGATTGTCCGCCCGCTTGCGCCCCCGCCGGATGGAGCGCAGACCACACCGGCCCGCGCTCGTCACGCATGGTTCAATGCCCAAGGAGCTTTATCCATGCGTTATCTCTCTTTCTTTGCCCTCGCCGGCCTCGCTGCCGCCTTCCCGGGTGCCGTGGCCGCGCAGGATCATCACGGTTCCACTTCCGCGCAGGAGGAAAGTTCTGCCGCAACCGCAGAGCCGGCGGACAAGGCCGAGGCGGCCATGGCCGGCTGGCCGGCCGACCGCCGGGCCGAGTACGCCGCCTGGCCCAAGCCGTTGCAGGATTACTTCTGGACCTTGCCGGCAAGCCGCCAGCGGTTGTTCTGGGGCCTGTCCGACAGCGACAAGCGGACCCTGGCCGCGATGCCCGAAGCCGGGCGCGAGTCCGCCTGGCAGCAGCTTGAGCGGCGTTTCGCCTCGGACAGCGAGCAGCCGGACCCGCCGGTCGAGCAGCCGCAGAGCTGACTCCGGAGGGAGGGCGGCGGGGTGTGCCTTCGGGCGCGCCTCGCCGCCTTCGTCGCCCGCAGTCGCGGCCGGGCTGCCGGCAGCCGATCAGGCCACCCGTTCGAGACGCAGCAGCGTCAGCCTGGCCTTGCCGACCGTGCGCTCGGCCTCGACCGCGAGCCGCTTGACCGCGACCGCTTCGGCCCTGCCGGTCTCAACCGCCATCCATGTGCCGCCGCCGATCCAGCCGAGCCGCAGCAGGCGGTCGAGCGCCACTTCGGCAGCGCCGGTGCCGTAGGGCGGATCGAGCAGGATGAGGTCGAGCGGGGCGGCTGCGGCGGGCAGCGCCAGGACCGAGGCTGCCTGCACGTGCGCGCGCTCGCGCGCGTCAAGCGCCGCGATGTTCGCCCGGATCGCCTTCAGCGCCTCGCCATCCTGCTCCACGAACAGGCAATGGGCCGCACCCCGGCTGAGCGCCTCCAGCCCGAGCGCGCCGGAGCCGGCGAACAGGTCCGCCACGCGCAAGTGCTCGAACGAGCCCAGACGGCTGGCAAGCATATTGAACAGGGTCTCGCGAGTCCGGTCGCCGGTCGGGCGGGTTGCCTCGCCCTTGGGAGCCGCCAGTGCGCGCCCGCGCCACTCGCCGGCGATGATCCTCATGCCCGTGCAGGATTCTTCATCGAGGAACGGAACCGGTCGATGTCGCCCTTGCGGATTTCCACCGCCTGGCCGCGCGGCAGATCGCCGAGGGTGAAAGGGCCGTAGGCGGTTCGCATCAGCCGGCTGACTTCCAGCCCGAAGTGCTCCAGCACCCGGCGCACCTCGCGGTTCTTGCCTTCGGTGATGGTCATCTCGATCCACTGGTTGCGGCCGGTGCGGCGCTCCATGTTGGCGTCGATCCGGCCGTAGCGGACTCCGTCGATCGTGATTCCCTCGATCAGCGATTCGAGCTGTTCCTGGGTCACGTCGCCGAAGGCCCGGGCGCGGTAGGTGCGCGGCACCCCGCTGGCCGGGAGTTCCATCTGCCGCTTCAGCTCGCCATCGTTGGTCAGCAGCAGCAGCCCCTCGGTGTTGAAGTCGAGCCGTCCGACCGGCATGACCCGGCCCGCATCGCGCGGCAGGGCGTTGCGCAGCGCGGTATAGATGGTCGGTCGCCCCCTGGGATCGCGCTCCGCCGTGATCAGCCCGGCGGGCTTGTGGAAGGCGAACAGCCGGGTGTGCTCGGCCTTGCCTACGGGCTTGCCGTCGACCGTGACTCCGCGCAGGTGCGGCAGGATCGTGGCGGGGGTTCCCAGCACCTGCCCGTTCAGCGCGACGCGGCCTTCGGCAATCATGCGCTCGACTTCGCGGCGGCTCGCCACGCCCGCGCGGGCAAGCAGCTTCGCAATGCGCTCGCCTTCCGGTCGGTCGCCACTTGAGGGAGCATTGGGGGGAGACATCGGCGGGTCCTTCGAGACGGGGTTCGGACGTTCGTCCTCACCCCTCCTCAGGACGAGCGGGGCGTTGAGTGAGCCTCCATAGCCGTTGATCCCTGGGAGGTGAAGCCGCAGGCTGAACCGTTTCGAGGGATCAGCCGCCGAGCGCCTGCTCCACCGTCTCGTGGAAGCGCCGGATGCCGCCTTCCAGCGTGCCCAGCGTCACCTCGCGCACCGCGCCGCTCGACAGGCCCTGCTGGCCCAGCTCCGCCGCGCGGAAGTCCTCGCTCGCGAACACCCCGCCGTCGAGCAGGGCCCAGCTGCGCTCCCAATGCTGCTGCGCCTTTTCGGTGGTCGGCGCTTCCGGGATCAGCATGAAATCCTCCACCAGCGTCAGGTCGTGCGCCTGTGGCATCAGCACCATCAGGTTGAGATAGTCGGGGCTGGGCACGACGATGGTCGCCGGCAGCAACTGGTAGGCGAAGGTGACGAGGCGGCGCAACGCGGCCATGTCGGTCAGGTCGATCCCGGCCATGTCCTCGGCCCGGCCGACCGCGCTGCGCTGGTGCGGGCCGACCATGTCGCCGCTGGTGATCCCGTCCTTGAAGAACGGGCCGATGGTCTTGGCGTGCAGCCGGGTGACGTGGTAGCTTTCCAGGAAGGCGTCCATGATCAGCTTCCAGTTGCCGCGTACGGTGTGCGTCTTGCGGCGGAACAGGAACAGCTCGCGGGTACCGAAGGCATCGAAATCGGCCCCCAGTTCGCGCGCATGGGTGAAGTCCGCATCGTCGACGGGGGAGAACCAGATCAGGCCCCCGGCCTCGCAGCTGGGCAGTTCGACCAGGCCATAGTCAGCCTTGTCGAGGCCGGGAAATGTCTCCGGGCGGGGGAGGGCGAGCAGCCGCCCGTCGGTGCTGTAGGTCCAGGCGTGGTAGGGGCAGACGAGCCGCTTCGCACACTGCGCCTCGTTGCCTTCGACCAGCCGGGTGCCGCGATGGCGGCATACGTTGAGGAACACGTGCGCCGTTCCGCTACCGTCACGGGTCAGCAGCAGCGGACGGCCGGTTGCATCATGCGGCACGACCATCCCCGCATCGGGCAGAAGGGCGGACGGCGCGATGACCTGCGGCAGCCGATCGAACAGCGCCGCCTTCTCGCGCGCGAAATGGGCGGGGTCGGTGTAGACGCTGGCTGGCACGGTTGCGATCGCGCCGCCGCTCCGGCTCTCGCCCTGCGCCAGCGCCTCGGCCAGCGCCAGCTGCCCGGCAGTGGGACGTAAACCGGGGACAGCTGTTTCAGTCGGGTTCATGCTCTCTTCCCCAACGCTCCTGAGCGCGGCTAATGTCGCAGATATTTGCGCCAACGGGAAGGACGCTAGGGCATGGCAGGAGGGACTGAGGCAAAGGTGAAACCTGGGTGGGGCGAAGTGCTGGCCGCGCTGCGCCACCGCAAGACGGCCTACATGCTGTTGTTCGGGTTCGCCGCTGGCCTGCCCTTCGCACTGCTGCTGGGCACGCTCTATGCCTGGCTCAGCGACGCCCAGGTCGATCTTGAGACGATGGGCGTGTTCTCGCTGATCGGCCTGTCCTATGCGTTCAAGTTCCTGTGGTCGCCAGCGCTTGACCGGGTCAATGTGCCCGTGCTGCGGCGGCTGGGCAAGCGCAAGCAGTGGATCGTCACCGCGCAGATCCTGCTTGGCGCGATCCTCGTCACCCTGGCCGGGCTCGACCCCAAGTCGGCACTGGGGTGGTTCAGCCTGCTCGCCGGGATCGGCGCCTTCGCCAGCGCCACGCAGGACGTGGTGATCGACGCCTGGCGGGTCGACGTGGCCGACGAGGTGGCGACGATCGACATCCTCTCGGCTGTCTACCAGATGGGCTATCGCCTGGCGGCGCTGGCGGGCGGCGCGCTGGCGCTGATCATGGCCGAGCGGACCAGCTGGCCTGCGGTCTACCTCACGATGGGAGCGATCCTGCTGGTGGTGGGATTTGTCGGGCTGTGGGCCCCCGACGCATCGAGCGATCGCCGCGCAGGCGACGGCGAGGACGACCTGGCGGAGCTGCGCGAGGCGGGGCAGCTCGATCCCTCGATCAGGGCCTGGGCGCTGGCCGCAGTGGCGGCCTTGTGGGGCTGGGCGCTGATTACTGTCGGGGTGTTCATGGTCCGCTCGCTGGGCAGCGACCCGGAAACCCGGCCCGACGCAGTCGAGTTCACCGCCACCATGGGCCCGCTGATCGTCATCGCCACGGTCGTCCTGCCGGCGCTGATTGCCGGGCTGCTGGTGCGGCTCGGCCGCTCGGAGCGCTATCGCCTGGCAGCGCCCGCGCCCTCGATCGAACGAACCGACCGGGTGGTCGACCATATGTACCGCGCGCTGATCCTGCCGCTGACCGAGTTTGTCGGGCGGATGGGCTGGTCGCTGGTGCTGGTGCTCGCGCTGGTGCTGACCTACCGTATCTGCGACGCGATCTGGGGCACCTTCGCGTTCCCGTTCTACCTCGGCGAGTTGCAGTACACCAAGGACGAGGTCGCGGTCGCGTCCAAGTTCATCGGGGTCGGCGCGGTGGTGCTGGGCCTGGCACTGGGCGGGCTACTGATGACCGTGATCGGCCGGATGGCGACCCTGCTGGTGGGCGCGGTCCTCGCCGCGCTCACCAACCTGCTCTACGCAGATCTCGCTGTCGGCGGATTGCGGATGGCTGCGGTGTCGGATGCCGTCGGTCTGACCTGGCTGGTCGAACAGCTCGGCGGCACGGCCAAGCTTTCGAAGCTCATCATGGTTATCGGGGCAGAGAACATTGCCGTGGGCATAGCGGGCGCCGCGTTTGTCGCCTGGCTCTCGAGCATCGTCGCCAAGGGCTACAGCGCGGTGCAGTATGCGCTGCTGTCCTCGCTTACCATGCTGGTCGGCACGCTCGGGCGCGGCGCGCTGGGTCAGATGATCGAGGAGCAGGGCTATTACCACGTCTTCATCCTCACCACGCTGATCGGCGGGATTGCAGTGGTGCTGGTGCTGGTGGAATGGTGGCGACAGCGGCGGCTGGGCAAGGATGCAGGCGTGGTCGCGCCGGAGGCCGGGGCGGTGCCGGCTTAGGTCCTGACCCTAATCCGGCAGTTCCTCGTTCAGCCGCAGCACCTCGCCCGCGAGGTAGAGCGAACCGGCGATGAGTATCGGCAGGCCGTCATCCGGCAGCGCGGCAAGGGCGGCGGGAATGTCGGCGAACTGCACCGCTCCCGGTCCGAATGCCTCCGCCGGCTGCCAGTCGTGCGTCGGCACCGGAACGGCCGACAGCGTGGCCAGGCGGCCCGCCAGCGGCGCGGTGAGGGCAGCCGGATCCTTGCCCTCGATCATTCCGGTGACGAGATGCAGCCGCTCGCCTGCGAAATGTGCCGCCAGCGCCTGCCCGGCGGACGGGTTGTGCCCGCCGTCGAGCCACACCGTCCGCGTGCCGGTGAGCGGCCCGCTCGAGAGCCGCTGGAGCCGCGCGGGCCAGCGCGCGTCGCGCATTCCTGCCGCCATGGCCTCGCCCGAGACCGGCACACGGCTCTGCGCGCGCAGCATGGCGATGGCGAGGCCGGCGTTGATCCGCTGGTGCGGGCCGGGGAGGGCAATCGGCAGGTCGGGCGCGGGCGCAGCCACCGTCACCGGGGCACCCGCCCGCTCAGCCACCGCGCGGAGCGACGCCATCTCGAGAGCAGGCTGGTCGATCGTTACCAGAGGCACGCCCGGCTTGGCGATTCCCGCTTTCTCGAACGCGATCCGCGCCATTGGCTCGGCCGGCACGCCGTCTTCCGGCGCGAGGAGGAAGCGTTCGTGGTCGCGGCCAAGCGCCGCGATCCCGCAGGCGGCGAGCACCTCCGCTCCGAGCACGTTGGTCGCGTCGAACCGCCCACCCATTCCGACTTCGACCACGCAGGCGTCGGCGGGGGTGCGGCTGAAGGCGAGAAAGGCGGCGGCGATGGTCGCTTCGAAGAAGCTCGGGCCAAGGTCCGCCCCGGCATCGAGCGTTTCCTCCAGCAGCGCGGCCAGCGGCGCGTCCGCGATCAGCCTGCCTGCCAGCCGGATGCGCTCGTTGTAGCGCACCAGATGGGGGCTGGTGGTGACGTGGACCGTGTATCCCTGTGCCTCCAGCATCGCGCGCAGGAAGGCGCAGGTCGATCCCTTGCCGTTGGTGCCGGCGACATGGAACACCGGCGGCAGGCGCTTGTGCGGATCGCCCAGCCGCGCGAGCAGCGCGCGGATCGTCTCCAGCCCGAGCCGCCCCTGCGGCACGCTGAGCGCGGCCAGCCGGTCAAGCTGGGCCTGCACGCCTGGGTGAGCGGAACTGCCGAAGTCCATTATCCCTCCCCGCAACAGGGAGCGGGACCATTCGCAGGATGATCGAGGGGCGCCGTCGAATGCCCGCAACCGCTGATTTTCCGGGTATCGGCACGTGCCCCTCCACCAGCTTCGCTGGTCCCCCTCCCCGTGCCGGGGAGGAATGCCGGAATCACGCGGCCTTCGCAGGCTGCAAGTAATCCAGCAGTGTCGCCAGCGTCTCGCGCAGGTCGGCTCGCTTGACCACCATGTCGACCATGCCGTGCCTGTGCAGGTACTCGGCGCGCTGGAACCCTTCGGGCAGCTTCTCGCGGATGGTGTCCTGGATCACCCGCTGCCCGGCGAAGCCGATCAGCGCGCCGGGCTCGGCGATGTGAACGTCGCCCAGCATGGCGTAGCTGGCGGTAACCCCGCCGGTGGTGGGATCGGTCAGCACCACGATGTAGGGCAGGCCGGCCTCCTTCAGGCGGCGGGTCATCACGGTTGCCTTTGGCATCTGCATCAGGCTGAGGATGCCTTCCTGCATCCGTGCGCCCCCTGCGGCGGTGCACACCACGTAGCCGCAGCGCCGGCGCAGCGCCTCGCGCGCTCCGGCGCAGAACGCCTCGCCCACGGCCATGCCCATGCTGCCGCCCATGAAGCCGAAGTCCTGCACCCCGACGACCGCTTCGCGCCCTTCGATCGTGCCGGAGCCGACCAGAAAGGCGTCGCGGTGCGGGTTCTTCGCGCGGGCCTCCTTCAGCCGGTCGGTGTATTTCTTGGAATCGCGGAACTTCAGTGGGTCTTCCGCCACTTCGGGCTGCGGCAGCACGGCGAAGCCCATATCGAGCAGTTGCGCCAGCCGCTCGTCCGCCCCGATGCGCCCGTGATGCTCGCACCGGGGGCAGACGTGGAGGTTCTCCTCGTATTCGCGGGTGAACAGCATCTCCTGGCAGCCCGGGCACTTGACCCACAGGTTGTCAGGGGTTTCGCGCTTGTTGCCGAACGGCAGCGAATTGCGGACACGGGAAAGCCAGTTCATGGGTCGAGCCTTAGCGTGAGAATAGGGGCGTTGCGAGGGTTTGGTTCACACGGAGACGCGAAGATGCCTTCAGCGCCGCAGGCATTCGCATTCCCACTCATGCCCCGCTGATCGCGCCTTGATGTCAGGAGCGGTTTCGCGTGAGCAAATCTACCGCGCCCCGTGCACTGCCTCCGCCAGCGCAGCGGTCAGCTCGCGCAGCTTCGCAGGGGCATCCGCGCCATGCTCCGCCACGAGCTCGACCAGCGCGGAGCCGACAACCACGCCGTCGGCCACTTTCGCGATTGCCGCCGCCTGCCCGGGCGTGCGTACCCCGAAGCCGACCGCCACCGGCAGTTCGGTCGACTGCTTGATTCGCGCCACCGCACCTTCGATCGAGGCGATGTCGGCCTGCTGCTTGCCGGTGATTCCGGCGACCGAGACATAGTAGAGGAACCCGGCGGAGCCTTCGAGCACCTGCGGCAGGCGCGCGGCGTCGGTGGTGGGGGTGGCGAGGCGGATCGGGGCGATGCCCCTGGCGCGCAGGGCCGGGCCGAGCGCGTCGTCTTCCTCGGGCGGAATGTCGACGCAGATCACCCCGTCGACGCCCGCCGCAGCAGCAGCGTCCGCGAACCATTCCGGCCCGCGCCGCACCATCGGGTTGGCATAGCCCATCAGCACCAGCGGCACGTCCGGGTGCCGCTCGCGGAACTCATTGGCGATCATGAACACATCGCGCGTGGTCGTGCCCGCGCCGAAGCTGCGCAGGTTCGCCGCCTGAATCGCCGGACCATCGGCCATCGGATCGGTGAACGGCATCCCCAGCTCGATCACATCCGCGCCGCCCGCGACCAGCGCATCGAGATTGGCCGCCGTGTCGCCATCGCCCGCAGTGATGAAGCAGACGAGCGCGGGGCGGGGCTTGGCGAAGGTGGCGGTGAGGCGGGTCATTTTGCCTTATTGGATAATGGGACAAGCGCTTGAATGGTTCTGGCCAGCGCTAAGAGGAACAGCAGCAGCGCAGGAAGAAAGACCAACAACTCAACGCCGTATCCAGGCGTTGGTGTGCAAAAGAAGCCGTACTGATTTCCCTCGGAATCCAAATGTGGTCCTGTGTCTCGACACTGAAAGCGTTCAGTAATGCCAGAGAAAACTACTGCGGCACCAGTGAGGCCAAAGCCCAAGACCGCAGCCAAAAGCCTGTACGATGAGATCAAACGAGCAAGCGTCGAGGAAGGCTCAATCCGGTGAGCAATATCAGCTAGATGCCACCAGATCGCCGGTACCCCCAGCAAGCCGATGGCGAACCAATGCGATTGGGAGTTTGCCCGCTCGATTTCCGCCAACTCTTGTGAGGTAAGGCCTTCCCAGAATGCTCTAGAAAGATCCTGCACGAGCAAGAAGACTCCATAGCCGATGACTAAGGCTATGAGGGTGAGGAAAATCCGTCTCGGTTTGGTGGCGGGGACTATGGACAAGAACTAAATCTCCACTCCCAGCTTCTCGGCAACGGTGAAAATATCCTTGTCCCCGCGCCCACAAAGGTTGGCGAGAATGATCGAGTCCTTCGGCATCGTCGGGGCGACCTTGGCCACGGCGGCGATGGCGTGGCTCGGTTCCAGCGCGGGAATGATGCCCTCGGTCCGGCACAGCAGCTGGAAGGCGTCGAGCGCCTCCTGATCGGTGACGGCGGTATATTCGACCCGGCCCATGTCCTTGAGCCAGGCGTGTTCCGGGCCGATACCGGGATAGTCGAGCCCGGCGCTGATCGAGTGGCCTTCGGTGATCTGGCCGTCTTCATCCTGCAGCAGGTAGGTCCTGTTGCCATGGAGCACGCCGGGGAGGCCGCCGAGCAGGCTGGCGGCGTGCTGGTTGCCGTCGAGGCCGTAGCCCGCTGCCTCGACCCCGAGCATCTTCACGTCCGGATCGTCAAGGAACGGGTGGAACAGCCCGAGCGCATTGGAGCCGCCGCCGATCGCCGCGACCAGCAGGTCGGGCAGGCGGCCGGTGCGCGCGAGCATCTGCGCGCGCGCCTCGCGCCCGATCACACTCTGGAAATCGCGCACCAGCTCGGGATAGGGATGCGGGCCAGCCGCTGTGCCGATGATGTAGAACGTGTCGTGGACGTTCGCGACCCAGTCGCGCAGGCCTTCGTTCATCGCGTCCTTCAACGTCGCCGCGCCGCTGGTGACGGGCACGACTTGAGCGCCGAGCAGCTTCATCCGGAACACGTTGGACGCCTGCCGCGCCACATCGGTCGCGCCCATGTAGATCACGCACGGCAGGCCGAAGCGCGCGCAGACGGTGGCGGTGGCCACCCCGTGCTGGCCCGCACCGGTCTCGGCGATGATCCGGGTCTTGCCCATGCGGATCGCGAGCAGGATCTGCCCGATGCAGTTGTTGATCTTGTGCGCGCCGGTGTGGTTCAATTCGTCGCGCTTGAACCAGACCTGCGCGCCCCCGAGTGCATCGGTCAGGCGCTCGGCGAAATAGAGCGGGCTGGGGCGGCCGACGTAGTGCTCCAGCAGGTCGTCGAACTGGGCCTGGAACACCGGGTCGGCCTGCGCCTTGCGGTATTCACGCTCCAGTTCGAGCACCAGTGGCATCAGCGTTTCGGCGACGTAGCGCCCGCCATAGTCGCCGAAGTGACCGCGCTCGTCCGGCATGGTGCGGAAGGAATTGGGCGTGTTCATGACCCGCCAGCCGTTGGCAGAGCCCCGCCACGCTGTCCAGCGACAAGGGCCGCGAACCTGAACCTCAGGTGTATCGCCGTGTTAAGTCACTGTTGCATAGCCGCAACAACTTCCGCAAATCGTCGCGTAACAAAGTTTGTCAGTTGCCGTTCAGGATCGCTCGCCACAAATGCGGCTCCCCGCGCCGGAGGGTTCGGGCAGTCAACATAAGGAACAAGACAAATGCGCAAGTTTGCAATCGCCGTGGCCGCAGCCACCACCGCACTCGTCGCCGTGCCGGCGCAGGCCAACGAAGGCCGCGTCGAGGCGCGCGGCGGTATCGCCTGGGCGCAGGGCACCGAGGAAGCTATCGCGGGCGTCGCCGCCGGCTACGACTTCGATCTGGGCGAGAACGCCTTCGTCGGCGTCGAAGGTTCGGCCGACAAGATCCTGGTCGACGGCGCGGACGTCGTTTGGGGCCTCACCGGCCGCGTCGGCGCCAAGGTCGGTGACAGCGGCAAGCTGTTCGTCGCCGGCGGCTACAGCTTCGGCGAGGGCGAGGACGTGCCGCACCTGGGCGTGGGCTACAACCACAAGCTCGGCACCAACCTCTACCTGACCGCTGAATACCGCCACTTCTTCAGCGATATCGTCGACGTGAACGCGGCGACCGTGGGCGTCGGCTTCAACTTCTGATCCGACCAGGAGGTTTCCGGTTCGACCGGATGGGGGCGGCTCTCACGGGCCGCCCCTTTTTTCATCCGGCTTCGTGCGTCCGGGCCGCAGCGCAGAACGCGGCGATCAGCGCCGGGTTCTTGATCCCGGGGCCGGCCTCCACCCCCGACGAGGTGTCGACCAGCGGCGCGCCGGTCTGGCGCAGCGCCTCGCCCACGTTGGCGGGGGAGAGGCCGCCCGCCAGCCCCCAGGGCAGCGGGCCCTTCCAGTGCGCGACCAGCGCCCAGTCGAAGGCCAGACCCATGCCGCCCGGCAACGCGCCCTGCGGCGTCTTCGCATCGAACAGGATCAGGTCGGCGGCCCCGCGATAGGCGAGCGCGCGGTCGACATCGGCTGCGCTCGCCACCGGCAGGGCCTTCCAGACCGGCAGGCCGAAGCGGGCCCGCACCTGCGCCGTGCGCTCGGGCGTCTCGTGCCCGTGGAGCTGGAGCGCGTCGAGCGCGCCGGCGCGCATCCCTTCGGCGATAGTCAGGTCGTCGGCATCGACGAACAGGCCGACCTTGCCGATCCGCGAGCCGGCGCACGCGGCGATCGGGGCGGCCTCGCTCGGGGTGAGGTTGCGCGGCGAGGGCGGGTAGAACACCAGCCCGCACCACTGAGCCCGGGCCGCGACGCAGGCGTCGACCGCACCGGTGCTCGTCACCCCGCAGATCTTCACGCTTGCCATGGCCCGCCCATGCGACGCGGGCGACCGGCTGGCAAGACCTGCCTCAGTTCTCGAGGCTGCGGATCAGCTCGTCGAACAGCCGCACGCCATACCCGGGCGCGCCCTCGGGGGCGGTCGGCGTGCCTTCCGACAGGTCGACCCCGGCCATGTCGATATGCGCCCACGGGGTCGGTTCCGGCGTCATGAAGCTGATGAAGTGCGCCGCCCGCCCGGCTCCTGCACCCGGCGCACGGGTCACATTGGCGATGTCGGCGATGGGCGACTTCATGTCCTTGGCGTAGCTCGGGTGGAGCGGCATCCGCCACACGGGATCGCCCGATGCGGCCGCTGCCGCCTCGATCCGCCGGGCGAGATCATCGTCGCGCGCGAACAGGCCGGCATAGTCATCGCCCAGCGCGGTGACGATCGAGCCGGTCAGGGTGGCGATGTTGACCAGCGCCGCCGGACGGTAGCGGTCGATCGCGTACTGGTTGGCGTCGGCCAGCACCAGCCGCCCTTCGGCATCGGTGTTGATCACTTCGGCGGTCAACCCGTTCATGGTTCGCACCACGTCGCCCGGGCGCGAGGCGTTGGGCCCGGGCATGTTCTCGGCCAGAGCGGCGACAGCCACCACGTTCGCCTTGGCCCCCCGGCGGGCGGCGGCCAGCGCTGCCCCGACCACTGCGGCCGCGCCCGACATATCGGCGCGCATCGCCTCCATTCCCGCACCCGGCTTCAGCGAGATGCCACCGCTGTCGAAAGTGATGCCCTTGCCCACGAGCGCCAGCGGGGGGGCATTGCCCGCGCCGCGATACTCGACGATCATCATCCGGCCCGGCCGGCTCGACCCCTGCGACACGGACAGGAACGAGCCCATCCCCAGCCGCCGCATCTCCGCCTCGTCGAGCACGGTGATCCGCACGTTCGGTACCCCTTCGAACGCCTTGCGGGCAATGGCGACGAAGCTTTCCGGGTACTTGATGTTCGAAGGCATGGTGATGAGGTCGCGCGTCAGCCGCATGGCATCGACGAGCCCGCGGTGCTCGCGCTCGAACGCTGCGGCCGCGCTCTGCGGGCCGACCACCGTGATCGGCTCGGGCCGGTCGGACCGGCGGTCGGCGGTCCTGAGTTCGTCGTAGCGCCACTGGCCCAGCCCCGCGCCGCGCGCCACGTGCGCGGCGGGTTCGCTGGCCGCCGAGGACAGGCCGGTGGCGACGATCGCAACCGGTGCCGCGTCGCTGGCGGTTTCCTGGGCCACCGTTCCGCCCAGGTCGGCCAGCGCGGTGGCGCTCAGATCGCCTGCGGGGATGCCGACCAGCAGCACGCGCTGATAGCCGCCGGTGCCGTAAAGGCTGAGCGTGTCGCCTGTCGCCCCCTCGAACGCAGCGCCCGTAATCGCCTCGCTCACCGCCGGGGCCAGCGCGGCAGGGACGCGCGACAGGTCGTTTGCGCCGGCCATGGGAATGGCGATCACGCCGCCGGCGGGGACTTCGCCCGCGAACCGGATCGGCCGTTCGGCGGAGTTGGTCATGGTCGCAGGCGCGACGCCCGTGCCCACCGGAGCGCGTTCAGCCTGCGCGAGGGCAGGGGCGGCAATCATCGACAGGGTGGCGGCAGACAGGAGCAGGGGCAGACGCATCGGGTGTCCTCTGGGCAGGTGATACAGTGTTACATTTGCGCGCCGGCCGGTTCTGTCAAGCCGGTTCGCCGGTGCGCTAGAGCGTCGCCTCGATCGCCCGCGCCGCAGCCACCGGATCGTCGGCGCGGCTGATCGGGCGGCCGATCACCAGCACGCTCGCCCCGTCGTCGCGCGCCTGGCGCGGCGTGACCACGCGCTTCTGGTCGCCCGCCGCGATGCCGGCAGGGCGCAGACCCGGGACGACGAAGAAGCCGTTCTTCCACTGCTTCTTCACGGCGGCGATTTCCCTGCCTGAGCAGACGATGCCGTCGAGCCCGCTGACCTCGGCCAGTTCGGCCAGCCGCATGACCTGGTCGTGCGCGCTGCCGCTGACCCCGGTGCGGGCGAGATCGCGCTGGTCGAGGCTGGTGAGCATGGTCACTGCCACGACCCGGGTCTTCTCCCCCGCAGCGGCCTTGGCATCCTCCATCATCGCCCGGCCGCCTGCGGCATGGACGGTGACGATCGCCGGCTCCAGCACGTTGATGGCCTGCATCGCCCCGGCGACGGTGTTGGGGATGTCGTGCAGCTTGAGGTCGAGGAACAGCGGCAGGCCGACCTGCGCCAGCTCGTGCACTCCGTGGTGCCCGTGGGCGCAGAAAAACTCCAGCCCCAGCTTGAGTCCGCCGACATGGGCGCTGACCTTGCGGGCAAGGGCCTTGGCGGCATCGAGTTGCGGCACGTCCAGCGCGAGAAAAACCGGGTTGGTCACAGCGGCCGGCTCTCCCCGGGCGCGGCGACGGCGGGGCTGTGGCCGGCGAAGTCGTCGTCGACCGCCGCACCCGCAGCCGGTGCAGGGGGGGATAGCGGCGCGACCGTCGCGCTCACCCGGGCGGCGTTCTCCAGCGCGGCAATGCGCCGGTTGAGACCCCATTTGACCCCGCGGTGATAGAGCCACATCGGCACGAACCCGGCGAGGAAGAACATCAGCGCCATGAACCCGACCGGCCATTCGAACAGGAAGTCGTCGGCCGCGCCGCCGGGCCAGATCTTGACCTGCTGCGGCTCACCCCAATTGAGCACCACGAACCCGACCACCAGCGCGGTGAGGACCATCCAGACGACCGTGCGGACCACGTTCATTGCTTCTCTCCGACCTGTTTGCCCCATGGCTTAAGCCGGTTGCGCGGCAAAGGGAAGGGCGCGGCGGAGGCGCAGGGCGGGGCGGCCGGATCAGTCGCCGAACACCCGCGCGAAAATCGTGTCGATGGCCTTGAAGTGGTAGTCGAGGTTGAACTTCTCCTCGAGCGTTTCCGGCGGGAGAGCGGCGGTCACTTCCGGATCGGCCTTGAGCAGGGCGAGCAGGTTCAGCTGTCCGTCGCTTTCCCACACCTTCATCGCGTTGCGCTGGACCAGGCGGTAGGCGGCATCGCGTTCGAGCCCCGCCTGGGTCAGCGCCAGCAGCACCCGCTGCGAGTGGACCAGCCCGCCCATCCGGTCGAGGTTCTTCTGCATCCGTTCCGGATAGACGACCAGCCTGTCCACCACCGCGGTCAGCCGGGCGAGCGCGAAATCGAGGGTGATCGTGGCGTCGGGACCAATGAAGCGCTCGACCGAGGAGTGCGAGATGTCGCGCTCGTGCCACAGCGCCACGTTCTCCAGCGCCGGGGTGACGGCGGACCGGACCATCCGGGCGAGGCCGGTCAGGTTCTCGGTCAGCACGGGATTGCGCTTGTGCGGCATGGCCGAGGAGCCCTTCTGCCCGGGCGAGAAGTACTCCTCCGCCTCCAGCACCTCGGTCCGCTGGAGGTGGCGGATCTCCACCGCCAGCCGCTCGATCGAACTGGCGATCACGCCCAGCGTGGCAAAGAACATCGCGTGGCGGTCGCGCGGGATCACCTGGGTGCTGACCGGCTCGGGCACCAGGCCCAGCTTCTCCGCGACATATTCCTCCACCAAGGGATCGATGTTGGCGAAGGTGCCCACTGCCCCCGAGATGGCGCAGGTGGCGATCTCCGCCCGCGCCGCGACCAGGCGCGCGCGGCAGCGGTCGAACTCGGCATAAGCTTCGGCCAGCTTCTTGCCGAAAGTGGTCGGTTCGGCATGGATGCCGTGGCTGCGGCCGATGGTGGGGGTGTACCTGTGCTCCATCGCCCGGCGCTTGATCGCCGCCAGCAGATCGTCGAGGTCGGCCAGCAGGATGTCGCTGGCGCGGGCGAGCTGCACCGCCAGCGTGGTGTCGAGCACGTCGCTGCTGGTCATGCCCTGGTGCATGAACCGCGCCTCCGGCCCCACCTGCTGCGCCACCCAGTCGAGGAAGGCGATGACGTCGTGCTTGGTGACCGCTTCGATGGCGTCGATCGCGGCGACGTCGATCGCCGGGTCGCTCGCCCACCAGTCCCACAGCGCCTTGGCACCGCTCGGCGGCACGACGCCAAGTTCACCCAGCTTCTGGGTGGCATGGGCTTCGATCTCGAACCAGATGCGGTAACGCGCTTCCGGCTCCCAGATGGCGGTCATGGCGGGGCGGGAATAGCGGGGGACCATGGGTGACTCCGGATCAGGGCAATGCCGGCGCGGCTAGAGCGGGACGGGGGCGAAGGCAAGCGCTACGCGGGGGTGCAAAGCCATGGCTTGCGCTTGTCCGGGGGCTCACTACTATGCCTGCCGATCGCCACCGCTGAGAGCCAAAGAGGCATAAACATTGAAACAATCTCTCGTTTGCACGGCCGCGCTTGCCGGCGTGATCCTGGCTGTTCCGGCACACGCGGGCGAAGAGGTGATCTACGATCAGGACACCCCCGCATGGGCCAGGCAGGCTGATCTGGCGCTCGCTCTTCGTTCGGGCGAACCGATGGTCCTCTTCGACCGCCAAGTTCGGCTCGAGGACGGGATCGAACACATCTACTCGGACGTGGCCTACCGGATCGAGAATCCTGAAGCGCTGACCCGGCTCGGCACGCTCAAGCTCGGCTGGCTCCCGGACAAGGGCGATCTCACCGTTCATCGGCTGGCGATCCTGCGCGGTGGCGAAACGATCGACCTTCTGGCGCAGGGCACACGCTACGACGTGCTGCGGCGCGAACGCGAGTTGGAGAAGCGCAGCCTCGACGGGCAGCTGACGGCGACCCTTTCGGTGCCCGGCCTCAAGGTCGGCGACGTGCTGCGCTTCACCCAGAGCACCACCATCCGCGACCAGGCGCTGGCCGGCGAGGTGCAGGTCACCGAATACCTCCAGGCAAAGCCTGCCAAGATCGGCTTCGGCCGGGTGGCGGTGTCCTGGGCCGAGGACGAGGACATGCGGTGGAAGATTCACCGTGCCGGCGCCGTGGCCGAACCGGTCAGCGAAAGCGGCTATCGGACGATCACTGTCACTCTGCCGGTCTCCGAGCCGGAGGAGATGCCGGAGGATGCGCCGGCACGTTTCTCGATCGATCCGATGCTCCAGCTCTCCAGCTTCGCCGACTGGCAGGAGGTATCGCGGGTCATGGCACCCCACTTCACCACCGTAGGCACCGTGACACCGGGCGGGGCGGTGGCGGAACAGGTGGCTGCGATCCGCGCGTCCGGCACCACCGATCTCGAGCGGGCCGCACTCGCGCTGCGGCTGGTGCAAGATGAGGTGGCCTACCTGCTCAACGGCCTGAACGGTGGCAACTACCTGCCCCAGGCGCCTGAACAGACGTGGGAACTGCGCTACGGCGACTGCAAGGCCAAGTCGCTGCTGCTGCTCGCCATGCTGCGCGAGATGGGCATCGAGGCGGAGGCGGTCCTGGTCCTGAGCGCGAGAGGCGATATCGTCTCCAGTCTCCTGCCGGCGCCATCCGCGTTCGATCACATGGTCGTGCGCGCGATGATCGATGGCCAGGAATACTGGCTCGACGGCACCAGCTCGGGCACCCGGCTGGCTATGATCGACGAAGTGCCTCCGTTTCACTACGCCCTTCCCCTGCGCGAAGGCGGAGCGGACCTGATGCCCGTGGCCCAGCGCTGGCCGGTCGAGGCCGACCGGGTTGCGCGGATTACCTACGACTATTCCGCGGGCCTCGACCTGCCGGCGATTTTCCGGGCGGAAGTGGTGGCGCGCGGCGTGGTTGGTGCCCGGTTGCGCCCGCAGGTCGCCGAGACCGACGCCCAGAAGCTGCGCGACTATTCCGCCGAGTACCTGAAGAACATCGTCGGCGAGGGTGTCGTGTACGACGCTTCGGTCAGCTACGACGAACAGTCTGGCTTGGCCACGCTGACCGCGAAAGGCCTGCTCGACTCGCAATGGAAGTGGGAGCGCGGGCGCGGATCGCTGGCGTTCGGATTGCCGGGAACCGGTTTCGAGTTCACCCCCGACCGGGCGCGGCGCGCCTGGCGCGACATCCCCGTCGCGGTGAGCGGTCCGGTTGGTTACATTGAGGAGGTGACGCTGGTCTTGCCCAGTGACAGTGCCGGGTTCGAAATGAAGGGACTGACTGAAGTCAACGAAACCATCGCCGGTGTCCGCTTCCAGCGGGCACTGACCAAGCGTGGCAACCGGCTCACCATCCTTGACGATGCGCGCAAGATTCCCAGTGAGATCGCGGTGTCGGAACTCGCGGCCGAGCGGGCCAAGGCTGCCCGCCTGAAAGGCGGCGATCCGGTGCTGCACGCGCCCGAGGGCGCGGCGCGGTACTGGCAACATGCCGATGGCGACCAGCCGAAGCGCGTGGCCAGGCTGGAAGAAGCCTACGCCGCCATCATTGACAACAAACCGAGCGAGGCATGGCGGTGGTCGCTGCGCGGGTCCCTGCGCGAATACCATGGAGATTTCGATGGAGCGATCGCGGACTACACCAAGGCGATCGAGCTTGAGCCGACCGTCGAACGGTACTTCGAGCGGGCCGGAGCCCATCAGGAACTCGGCCGTACCCGCGAAGCGATCAGGGATGCACAGGAGGCCTACGATCTCGACGCACAGTCGTCGCATGCGATCTATCTGGCACAGCTCATGGCAGAAAATGGCAAGCTGGACGATGCGATCGCCTTGCTGGAGCCGCTCGACCTCTCGGGCGATGACCGGATCAACCTCGCCATGGCGCGTTCGGAACTGCTGGGCGAGGCGGGCCGGCTGGAACAAGGATGGGCCTTGCTCGAGGACATTGCGCTGGAGCGACCGGGCAATGGCGTGATTCTGAATGCGAAGTGCTGGTACATGGGTTCGTGGCAGTACCGGCTCGACAGTGCCGAAGCGGTCTGCGACCAGGCTGTGGAGGCGCTGGAATACGCGGCCTCGGTGCTGGATAGCCGGGCGCTGGTGCACTATCGGCTCGGCAACACGGACAAGGCCTTGCGCGATCTGGACGCAGCGCTGGCCAGCGAGCCGGGGCAGGGGAACAGCCTGTTCTTGCGCGGGGTGATCCGCAGCAAGCAGGGTGACAAGGCCGGTATGCAGGATCTGGTCCATGCCCGGCGGCTCTATCGCAACTTCGACCGGCAGTTCGCTCGCTATGGAATCGAGCCCTAAAGCAGCCCCTTGGCCCGCAGCGAGGTGTGGCCTTCGCGGCCCACGATCACGTGGTCGTGGACGACAATCCCGAGCAGCCGGCCGGCCTCGGCGATCCGCTTGGTGATCTGGATGTCGGCGCGGCTGGGCGAGGGATCGCCGCTGGGGTGGTTGTGGACCAGGATCAGCGCGCTCGCGCCGATGTCGAGCGCCTTGCGGATCACTTCGCGCGGGTGGATCGCGGCCTCGTCGATCGAGCCGTCGCCGACATGGTCGTCGAGCACCAGCCGGTTGCGGGTGTCGAGATAGAGCACCCGCACCCGCTCCACCGTAAGGTGCGCCATGTCGATGGTGAGATAGTCGAGCAGGGCCTGCCAGCTGCCCAGCACCGGCTGCTGGCGCACTTCGCTGCGGGCCATCCGCCGCGCGGCCAGCGCGACCGACTTGAGCGCACCGACCCCTGTCTCGCCCATGCCCTTGACCTGGAGCAGCGCGCCGGGCGCGGCGTTGAGCACACCCGCCAGCGAGCCGAACCGCGCCAGCAGCGCCTTGGCCAGCGGCTTGGTGTCACCCTGCCGATGGGCGGCGAACAGCAGGTATTCGAGCACTTCGTAGTCGGCCAGCGCCTCCGGGCCGCCGGTCAGCAGCCGCTGCCGCAACCGCGCGCGGTGTCCCGTGCCGGCGTGGCCGGCCGATCGTGCGTCAGTCTCCGGCACCTCGTCTCCCGCCCTGCTGCGCGCGCAGCATTGCCTTTGCGCGGCGTTGCGCGCAAGGGGTGGGCATGGCCGAGGCCGAGATCGACAACCCGGAAAAGAGCCTCGTCGCCCGGCTGGTTCCCCGGCGCAAACGCTGGCGGGTGTCGCTGGCCGCAATCCTGCTGGTGCTCGCGGGAGTCCTGTGGCTGTGGACCCAGCGCGAGGAGCTCGCCGCCGATTTCGTCGCCGAACAGCTCGCCGGATACGGCATCCCCGCGCGCTATGAAGTCGAATCGATCGCGCCTGATCGCCAGGTCCTGACGGGGATCGTGCTGGGCGATCCGGCCCGGCCCGACCTGACGGCGGACCAGGCGGTGGTGACGCTGCGCTACGGCTTCGGGCTGCCCCGGGTGCGTTCGGTCACGCTGGTTCGCCCGCGGCTCTACGGAACCTGGCGCAAGGGCCAGCTGTCGTTCGGCAGTCTCGACCGGTTCCTGTTCGCTGAGAGCGATGAGCCGCCCGGGCTGCCCAACCTCGACCTGAGGCTGATCGACGGCCGGGCGCTGCTCGAGACCGAGGCCGGCCCGATCGGCATCAAGGCCGAGGGCCAGGGCTGGCTCCCGGGCGGCTTCAGCGGAATACTGGCGGCCTCCGCGCCGCAGCTCACGCTCGGCGGGTGCCGCGTGGGCGGTGCCAGCCTCTACGGCCGGGTGTCGACGGCGACCGGCCAGGCCTCGTTCGCCGGCCCGGTGCGGCTGGCCGCGCTCTCCTGCGCTGATGAGGGCCTGGCACTGGCCGGCTCGAGCGTGGCGCTCGAGGCCACCGCCTCCCCGACTTTCGCGCGGCTCGACGCGCGCGGACAGGTTGCGCTCGGTGCGCTTGCCGCACCCGGTGTGCGTCTGGCGCGGACCAGGGGCGGGATCGAGGCGACCCTGACCGGGCAGGGCATCGATTCCCGGTTCGACCTGGAGGGGGAGGGCCTGCGCCACGATCAGGCCTCGCTCGCCAGCCTCGCGCTCGATGGAGCGCTGAGGGCGCGGGACGGGTTCGGGCGGGTCACGCTCGATGCCGAGGTGGCCGGGACCGGCCTTGCGCCCGGCGCGGCGTTCGAGCGCCAGCTCGCCGGCCTCGCCGGTTCGGCCGGTGGCACGCTCGCCGCGCCATTGCTGGACAAGCTGCGCGCGAACCTGCGCCGGGCTCTCCCCGGCAGTACCCTGGCCGGCAATATCGTCCTCCGGCAAGATGAGGGAGTGACCCGGATCACCGTGCCGGCGGCGGCCTTGCGGAGCCGCGCCGGCGAGGCGCTGGCATCGTTCTCGCGGGTGCGGCTGGTGCTTGGCGAGGCCGGCCTGCCGCGTCTGAGCGGGAACGTGGTCACGGGCGGGGCCGGGCTGCCCCGGATCGCCGGCCGGATGGAACAGGTGGCCGGCGGCCGCTCGGCCTTCCGCCTGCGGATGGATGACTATGCCGCCGGGACGAACCGGATCGCGGTGCCGCAACTGTTCATCGCGCAGGGGCGCGACGGTGCGCTCGGATTCTCCGGCTCGCTCGTCGCCAGCGGGCTGCTGCCGGGGGGCGAGGCGCGCAACCTGCGCCTGCCGGTCGACGGCTCGCTTGCGGCCGATGGCACTGCCCTGCTCTGGCCTCGCTGCACCAGGGTCTCGTTTGACCGCCTCAAGCTCGCCGCGCTTGAGCTCGACCGCGACAGCCTGGCGCTGTGCCCGGGCTCCGGCGGGGCGATCGCGACCTTCCGGAACGGCCGCCTGAGCCTTGCCGCCGGTGTGTCCGGGCTTGATCTGGCCGGGGAACTCGCCGGCACCCCTGTCCGGATTGCCAGCGGCCCGGCCGGGTTCGCCTGGCCGGGCGCGCTGTCGGCGCGCGCGGTCGAGGTCACGCTCGGTCCGCCGCAAGCGACCAGCCGGTTCGGCGTGGCCGATCTTGGCGGGCGGCTCGGCAGCGGGGGCCTGGCGGGCAGCTTCGCCGATGCCGACATCGAGCTCGCGGCCGTACCGCTCGACCTGCGCCAGGCCGGGGGCAGCTGGCAGATGGACGGCGGCGCGCTTCGGCTGACCGGGGTCGGGTTCGAGCTGACGGACCGTCAGCCGGAAGCGCGGTTCAGCCCGCTCGCCGCGCGCGACGCGGAGCTGACGCTGGCCGATAACCGGGTCTCCGCGCTTGCCCGGCTGCGCCACCCCGGCAGCGACCGGGTCGTGGCCGATGTGCGGATCGCTCACGACCTTGCGGCGGGGGCGGGGCACGCGGACCTGGTGGTCGACGGCCTCCAGTTCGACGATGCGCTCCAGCCGGACCAGCTGAGCGACCTTGCCCTGGGCGTGATCGCCAATGTCCGCGGCGCGGTCTCGGGCACGGGGCGGATCGACTGGAGCGGGGCAGGCGTGACCAGCTCTGGCCTGTTCGAAACCGACGATCTCGACTTCGCTGCCGCCTTCGGTCCGGTGCGGGGGGCAAGCGGGACGATTCGCTTCACCGACCTGCTGAACCTCACCACCGCGCCCGGCCAGGTGCTGCGCGTCCAGTCGGTCAACCCCGGGATCGAGGTGCTGGAGGGGACGGTCGGCTTTGCGCTCGCCGACGGCCGCCGGCTCGATGTCTCGGGCGGGCAGTGGCCCTTCATGGGCGGGACGCTGACGATCGATCCGGTCACTCTCAATCTCGGAGCCGGGGAGGAGCGACGCTACATCTTCCGGGTCGAAGGGCTGGAGGCAGCGCGCTTCGTCCAGCAGCTTGAACTGGGCAACATCAGCGCCACAGGCACTTTCGACGGCGTGCTGCCGATCGTGTTCGACGAGATGGTCAACGGCCGGATCGAGGGCGGCTACCTCGAATCGCGGCTGCCCGGCGGTAACGTCTCCTACGTCGGCGACCTGACCTACGAAGACCTGGGCGCGGTGGCCAACTTTGCTTTCGCGGCGCTCCGCTCGCTCGACTACCGGACGATGAACATCCGCATGGACGGGCCGCTGACGGGCGAGATCGTCACGCGGGTGCGGTTCGACGGAGTGAGCCAGGGCGAGGGCGCGCGGCAGAACTTCATCACCCGGCAGATCGCCGACCTGCCGGTACGGTTCAACGTCAACGTGCGCGCGCCGTTCTACCAGCTGATCACCTCGATAAGGGCGATGTACGATCCCGCCTTCATCCGCGACCCGCGCGAGCTGGGGCTGCTGTCGTCGGACGGCGAGCGGCTGACCCCGCGTGCCAGCCCCGATCTTCCGGCGACCCGGCCCGACGATGCCGAACCCGACGAGCGGGCCATTCAGACACAGGCCATTCAGACACAGGAAAGCGAGAACGTGCCATGAGCGCTGCCAGATTGACCCGCGACGGCCATGATGCCTATGCCGTGCCGATGAGGGGCGGAATGCATTGCGGACGATCCGGGGCGAGGGGCACGCTGGCGTTGCTGGCGGGTTCGATCGCGATGGCCGGCTGCGTCAGCATCGAAGCGCCGAGCGAGCCGATCGTGATCGAACTCAACATCAACATCCGGCAGGAAGTGATCTACCGGCTCGCCGCTGACGCGGGCAACACGATCGAGGAGAACGCGGATATCTTCTGACCGGGGATAGTCGCAGACGGAGATGACGATGAGCATGAACCCGGTTCGCAAGCTGGCCCTCGGCGTGGCCGCCGCCCTGATCGTGGCAGGCGGGGTGTCGACAGACGCCCACGCGCAGCGTGACCCTGCCTACGCCAACGCCCGCGCCCAGGGCGAGGTGGGCGAGAAGATGGACGGCTACCTCGGGATAGTGGTCCGTCCGACCAGCGATCTGCAGCGGATGGTCAACGACATCAACATCAAGCGCCGCGAGGTCTATGCCGAGCGCGCCAAGGCCGCCAATGCCACGCTGGAGGAATATGCCCTCACCGCAGGCTGCCTGGCCATCGCCCGGACCGTGCCGGGGGAGAAGTACCAGGCGCCCGACGGCAGCTGGCAGACCCGCACCAGCGCCCCGCCGCTGCGCGACCCGCGCTGCCCCTAGGCGGGCGCGTTCGCGGGTGCAGCAATTTGCATCCGACTTTGGTCCGCCACCGGTTGACTTGGGTGTGACCCCCGCCTAAGGGGTCGGCGCCCTCGGCGGGCACCTCTCGCCCATGCCGCGCATTTCCCTTCCAGGAGGCTGGCATGAGCGACGAGAAACCCGCCCGGGAACCCATCGGCGAGGATGCGCGGATCGACGCGCTCGAAGCGCGGCTGAGGGCCGCACGCGAGCGTGAAGAGGAGCGCAACCGGCCGCGGGGCGCGGGGGCCGATGCGAACTATCGCAGCGGCAACCGGGTGCTCGCGGACCTGCTCGGCGGGATTCTCGGCGGTCTGGTGTTCGGTTGGCTGGTCGACAGCCTCGCCGGCACCGCGCCCTGGGGTCTGTTGGTGGGGCTGTTCCTTGGAATAGCGGTCGCCTTCAGGAACATCTTCCGCATGGCGAACACCCGCCGCGACCGGAACCCCGAGTGACCGGGGCCAAGGGAGCAGGGCCGTTCTCCGGGCTTTAGGGACGTGGCAGACGTGGCAGCCGAACAGGCCAAAGTCGATCCGATGTACCAGTTCACCATCGAGCCGCTGGTCGGCGCGAACTGGGAAATCGCGGGCTACAACATCGCCTTCACCAACAGCGCGCTGTGGATGCTGATCACCACCGTCCTGCTGACCGTGTTCGTCGCCGGCGGGATGCGCCGCCAGCTGGTGCCCGGGCGCTGGCAGATGGCGGTGGAAAGCTTCACCGGGTTCATCGACGGGATGCTGGAGGCGAACATCGGCAAGGAAGGGCGCAAGTACGTGCCCTATGTCTTCACGCTGTTCATGTTCATCCTGTTCGCCAACCTGCTCGGGCTCCTGCCGGTCGGCGTCCTGGGCATTCACCCCTTCACTTTCACCAGCCACTTCACCGTGACCGGCATCCTCGCCGCGATCAGCTTCTCGATCGTTCTGGTGGTCGGATTCTGGAAGCACAAGCTGCACTTCTTCAGCCTGTTTGTGCCGCACGGCACCCCGCTGCCGATGGTCCCGGTGCTGTTCGTGATCGAACTGGTCAGCTTCGCGGTGCGCCCGTTCAGCCTGGCGCTGCGGCTGTTCGTCGCGATGATGGCCGGGCACGTGCTGCTCAAGGTGTTGTCGAGCTTCGTCATCGACGGGACCAATGCCGGCCTCGGCTACGGCTTCCTGATCGGTCTGCCCAGCCTGCTGCTGATGGTCGCGATCTCCGCGCTGGAAATCCTCGTGGCCGGTATCCAGGCCTACGTCTTCGCTCTGCTGACGTCGCTCTACATCAACGACGCAGAACATCTTCACTGATCGCAAAACCTGTTTTTCAAAGGAGTTAATCATGGAAGCTGAAGCCGCAAAACTTCTCGGTGCCGGTCTGGCCGCTATCGGTTGCGGCCTCGCCGCGATCGGCGTGGGCAACGTGTTCGCCAAGTTCCTCGAAGGCGCGCTGCGCAACCCGGGCGCGGCCGACGGCCAGCAGGGCCGGCTGTTCATCGGCTTCGCCGGTGCCGAGCTTCTCGGTCTGCTCTCGTTCGTCATCGCCGCGCTGCTGATCTTCCAGTAAGCCGCGCCATCGGCGGGCTGCGCGGGCTGGCGGAATGTTTCGTCGGGCCGGCGCGGCCCCGCCACCTGTCCGTTCCGCACCCCGTCAGCAGGCGATCCCCATGCCCCAGATCGAACAGTTGGCCGATACCTACAGCAGCCAGATCTTCTGGCTGCTGGTGTTCTTCGGCATGACCTTCCTCGTCGTCGGACTGGGGATGGTGCCGAAGGTCATGGACACGGTTGCCGCCCGAGACGGGCAGATCGCCGCCGATCTCGCCGCCGCCAGCGCCGCGCGCGAGCAGGCCGATGCGGAAGAGGAAGCCTGGCGCGTGCGCGAGAACGCCAACCGCGCCGCAGCCCAGGAGACCGTCGCCAAAGCCAAGGCCGCAGCGGCTGCGGCCAGCGAGAAGAAGCTGGCCCAGGCGCAGGTCCAGATCGACGCCCGCCTCGCCGAAGCGGAAAGCGCCATCGCCGCCGCGCGCGGCTCGGCGCTGGCCGAGATCGAGGATGTCGCGGTCGAGGCGGCGCAGGACATCGTCCAGCGGCTTGCCGGGATGAAGGTGGCCAAGCCCGCCGCCCGCTCCGCGGTCAAGGAGGCACTGGTCCATGGCTAATCAGGCACCAGAAGTGTTCGCCACCGAAGCGGCCGAGGCCATGGTCGAGGTCGACGCGGGTGGCGGCAAGCATCTCGAACCGGAAGTGTTCGGGCTCGAGCCCTACCAGATCGTCTCGGTGGCGATGCTCCTGCTGATCGCGGTGATGATCTGGAAGAAGGTTCCGGGCCTGATCGGCGGCAGCCTCGATGCCCGGATCGCCGAGATCCGCGCGCAGCTGAACGAAGCCAAGGCTCTGCGTGCCGAAGCCGAGGCGCTCCGCAACGAGTACGCGGCCAAGATCGCCAATGCCGAGAAGGACGCCGAGGCGATGCTTGAAGGGGCCCGGCGCGAGGCTGACGGCATTCTCGCCAAGGCCGAGGCCGACAGCAGCGCCATGGTCGCCCGCCGCACCCGGATGGCGGAGGACAAGATCGCCGCCGCCGAGCGCGAGGCGGTGGAGGAAGTCCGCGCCCGCGCGGCCACCGCTGCCTCCGCCGCGGCGCGCAAGCTGATCGCGCAGAAGTACGATGCCGAGGCGGACAGCAAGCTCGCCGATCAGGTGATCGCCGGGATCTGAGCCCGCAAGGCGCGCTGCTGCCAGACAGGGCGCAGCCCGCCTGGTCGCCCTGCCTACGTCAGACGGGCACCAGCACCATCTTCCCGACCACCTCGCCCGCCGCCATGGCGGAAAAGGCGGTGCGCCAGTCCGCAAGCGGCAGAACCCGGTCGATGTGCGGGCGAACGGTGCCTGCCTGGGCGAGGCGGCTGACTGCGGCGGCGATCGCGCGGCCTCGCTCGGGAAAGCGGCGGGCATATTCGCCGGCGCGCACGCCGACGAGCGAGAACCCCTTGATCAGCGGGATGTTGGCGGCGACCTGCGGAATGCGCCCGGACACGAACCCGATCACCTGCAATTGCCCGCCGAAGGCGACGCAGCGGGTGCTTTCGTCGAACACGTCGCCGCCGACGGGATCGAACACCAGATCGCACAGGCGGCCGCCGGTGATTCGCGCCACCTCCTCGCGGAACCGCCCCTGGTTGAGAATGACGGCATCGACCGTGACTGCCTGGCCGATCCGCGCCAGCTTGTCCGCCCGGTGGGTCGCCGCAATCACCCGTGCCCCCAGCGCCCGGGCGAGGTCGCAGGCGGCGAGACCCACCCCGCCGCTGGCACCGTGGACCAGCACCCACTGCCCGGGCCTCAGCCGTCCGATCTCGACCAGCGCTGTCCAGGCGGTGGAGTAGGCCGCGCCCATCGCGGCGGCCTCTTCGTAGGACAGGTTGACGGGGACCGGCCTGAGGTTGGCGGCAGGCAGCACCGCGAACTGCGCCATCCCGCCGGTCTTGGCTCCGCCCGTCACCCGGTCGCCCGGCGCGAAGCCGGAGCCAGCGGGCGCGCTGACCACCTCCCCGGCAAGTTCGAGCCCGAGTGTGAAGGGCACCTCCGGCCTGAACTGGTAGGTGCCGCGCGTCATCAGCAGATCAGGGTGGTTGAGCGAGCTGGCGCGGACCCGCACCAGCACTCCGTCCGGGCCCGGATCCGGGACGGGCAGGTCGACCAGCGCGACGCCCGAAAGATCCGGCGACAGCCGCTCGACCCGCAGCGCCTGCATCAGGGCGTCAGAAATTGTCCTTCGCCGTTCTGAGCGCCGCAAAGGTCTCGTGCGGGGCGGTGCCGCCCCAGCGGGCCCGCATGGCATCGCTGTCGGCGCGCAGGAACGGGTTAGTGGCCAGTTCGCGCGATAGAGCCATCGGCACGGTCGGTTCGCCCGCCGCGCGCTTCCGGTCGATTTCGGCCGCATAGGCGTGCAGCGCGGCGTTGTCCGGGTCTGCATGAAGCGCGAACCTGGCGTTCGACTGGGTGTATTCGTGCGCGCAGTAGAGCACGGTCTCTTCCGGCAATGTCTTGATCCGGGCCAGGCTGTCCCAGAACTGCTTCGGCTCGCCTTCGAACATCCGCCCGCACCCCAGAGCGAAGACCGAATCGCCGACGAAGGCCACGCCTTCTTCCGGCAGGTGAAACGCGACGTGTCCGTTGGTGTGGCCGGAGACGTCGATCACCTCGGCCGTGATCGCCCCGATCTTCACCGTGTCGCCGTGGGTGACGACGCGGTCGGGGGCGGCGATCTTCTCCACTTCGGCGGGCGCGACCACGCTGCAGCCGGTCGCGGCCTTGATCGCCGCGTTGCCGCCGGCATGGTCGGGGTGCCAGTGGGTGTTCCAGATCTGGGTGATGCGCCAGCCCAGCACCTCCGCTTCGCGCAGATAGGCCTCGGAATCGGGAGTGTCGATGCACACCGTCTCGCCGCTGGCGGGATCGTGGACGAGGTAGCCGTAGTTGTCGGACAGGCAGGGGAACTGGTGGATCTGGAGCATGGGAGCACCTTAGCGCGAATTGACGGGCGGGAGGAAGGGGTGGTTCACGCAAACGCGCGAAGACGCGAAGGTGCCCGTCAGCGCCGCAGGCGTTCAGCGTTTCCATTCCGGAAGCCTGGAGGCGATGTCGATCGATGAACGGGCTGCGCCCGATAGCACACCATCTTCGCGGCTTTGCGTGAACCAAGCAAAAGCCCGCCCGGATCGCTCCGGACGGGCTGTTTGTCTGTCCGAGTCCCCGCGAAGGCGGGGACCGCAGGAGATTGACGGGTTGCCTGAGACCCCCGCGTGCGCGGGGGCTCACGCTATCTTCAGTCCTTCTTGGCCTTGAGCGCTTCGCCCAGGATGTCGCCGAGCGAGGCACCCGAATCGGACGAACCGAACTGGGCCACGGCTTCCTTTTCTTCCGCGATCTGGCGCGCCTTGATCGAGAAGTTGGGCTTCTTCGAACGGTCGAAGCCGATCACCATCGCGTCGACCTTGCTGCCGACCT
>ERZ1066122.132-NODE-132-length-84281-cov-36.342721_pt1 | contig 84281 bp, 70 predicted proteins | sample MGYA00382769_ERZ1066122 | MGnify/ENA primary metagenome ERZ1066122 (study PRJEB33369, sample SAMEA5778352) | biofilm metagenome | biome: Industrial cooling water; feature: Water cooling tower basin; material: Biofilm | place: United Arab Emirates | collected... | reverse complement strand
GGCGGCGCCTGGGCGGCCGCCGCTGGCGGAGCCGCGCCGTGGAGCGCGGCGAGGACGAGGGCGGAGTGGAGCGCGGCAAAGCGGATCACGGCAGGGCTCCTTTCGGCAGGGCGTGCCCGGCAGCCGGGCGGCGCCGGCGCGGCGGCGGGCGCAGGCCGAGGCGCGCCTCGCAGAGCGCGAGCAGCGCGCCGGTGACGCCCGCGCGGCCGGGCAGCTCGGTGGAGAGGTAGACGTGGCGCGCCAGCGTCAGCGTGACGTAGGCGTCGCAGCGCGCCCGCGCGGCCGGATGGCGGGCGAGGAACGCCGCGAGGAAGGCGTCGGCCGCGCCGCGGTAGGCGTCGGGGTCGCCCGTCTCGCGCAGCGCCAGCTCCATCAGGTGCGCCACGAAGTTGCCGGCGTCGAGCGCGGGGTCGCCGCGGCAGCAGAGGTCGAGGTCCAGCAGGTAGAGCCGGCGCTCGCCGACGAGCAGTTGGTCCGGGTAGAAGTCGCGGTGGATGGCGGCGGCGAGCGCGCCGGCGAGCCGTGGCCCGAGCGCCGTGCAGGCGGCGAGCAGCCGGTGGATGCGCGCCGCCCGGGTCGGGCGCCGCGCGGCGGCCAGCGGCAGCCAGCGCGCGAGCGCGGCCAGCTCGTCGGCGGCGGTGTGGACCCGCTCCACCCCGAGCGCGGCGGCGTCCAGCGCGTGCAGCCGGTGCAGCGCGGCCGCGACGCGTGGCGCCAGCCATGGCCCGGTGGGCCCGCGCAGCAGCTCGGTGGCCGGCACGCCCGCCACGCGGCGCTGCAGCCACAGCCCCAGCTCCGGCACCAGCGCGACCGGCTCCGGTACGGCGACGCCGTCGGAAGCAGCGTCGGTGAGGCCGGCCGCGCGCAGCGCCTGCATCAGCGCGAAGGTGCGGTGGTCCGCCCCCTTCGCCCGCAGCTTGCCCAGCAGCGCGACCTGCGCGCCGTCCGGCGTCTCGAAGCCGTACTCGATCAGGCAGCGCCGCCCGGGCTTGTAGCGCAGCAGGCGCGCGCCGCGCAGCGCCCAGCGCTCGGCGCCCGGTCGCCAGGCGCGCAGGCGCTCGCGCAGGATCGGGGCGGCGGCGGCCGGGTCCAACGCGGCGGGGAGCCGCGGCAGCGCCGGGTCGGCGAGCGCCGCCAGGTCGGCGCGGGCGACGGCGCTCACGCCAACCTCCGCCGCACGAAGTCGCACAGGCGGCTGCGGCTGGCGCCGAGATAGCCGGCAGCCGCCTGCACCAGCTCGGCGGTGCGCGCGGGCCAGTCCGCGTCGCGGTGGCGGAACGGGTCCGGCGCCAGCAACAGCAGGCTCAGCCCCAGGTAGAAATCGATCCAACTGCCGGCGGGCAGCCGCGCGTGCTCCGCGTAGCCGGCGAGCAGCGCGGAGCGGAGCGCCGGCAGGCAGGCGCGCGGCAGCACGCCGCGCAGGGCGTCGCGCTCCAGGTGGGCGAGGAAGAGCCCGAGGTCGGCGGCCGGGTCGCCGCGGGCGGCGCGGTCGAGGTCCAGCAGCGCGGCGGCGCCCTCCACCAGCAGCACCTGCTTGGCGTAGAAGTCGCCGTGCACCGGCCGGTCGGGCGCGGGCGCCAGCGCCAGCGCGCGGGCGGCGCCGGCGGCGAGCGACTGGATCTGCTCGGCAACCGCGGGGCAGACGCGTGCCACGTCCGCCGCGATCGTCGTCACGGCGTCGACCTCGGCGGCCCGGGAGAGACACGGCAGCCCGACCACCTCCTGCCGGTGCAGCACGGCGAGCGCCGCGCCCGTCGCGGCCACGGCCGCGACGGGCGGGCCGGGTTCCGCCAGCAGCTCGCCCAGGCCGCGCCCCTCCAGCCAGCCGTAGAGCAGCAGGCCGTGCCGCTGAGAGCGGCCCAGCAGCGGCGCCAGCCGCAGCGCCCCTTCCGCGTGGAAGGTGCTCGCGCCGGCCGCCGCGCGCAGGAAGCCCGCGGGCGTGTGCGCCTTGAGCACGCCCAGCGGCCCGTCGGAGCCGCGCAGTTGGGCCACGTAGCGCCGCTCCGGCTTGTAGCGCAGCGCCCGCAGCTCCAGCGCGTCGGCCGGGGCGTCGGGGAACACGCGGCCCAGCAGCTTCCGCCGCACCTCCGGCGCCGCGAGCCGGCGCAGCGCACGCAGCCGGCCGTCGTGCGGGAACGGCCGCAGCACCACCCGCTCGCGCGGCAGCACGCGCGGCGCGCCGAGCGGCTGTGCCATCTCCGAGCGCCGCGGCTGCTTCAGCTCCTCGCCCGCGGCGAACGCCTTGGCGTACAGCTCCACCGCCGGCGCGTCGAGCGCGAAGCTGTAGCCCGCCACGCAGTTGGTGCCGGGCTTGTAGCGCAGGTAGCGCAGGTACAGCGGCGGCATCTGCAGCGCGTCGGCGAGCGCCTCGGGGTCCAGCAGCGTGGCCAGGCCGGGCAGGGCGGGATCGCGCCGCACGACTTCGGCGTCAGGCGCTGCGAGCATGGGGCACCTCACGGGGGGGGTGGAGCGTGGCGTGACGGACGAAGGCGGCGTAGCGCGCGCAGCCGCGCAGCAGCTCGGCGTGCGGCGCGCAGCCCAGGACCTGCCCGCCCTCCAGGTAGGCGACGCGGTGCGCGCGCGCGGCCAGCGGCAGGTCGTGCGTGACCAGCAGCGTGGTGCGGCCCTCGGCCAGCCGCTCCAGCGCCTGCGCCACGATCCAGCGGTTCTCCTCGTCCAGCCCGGTGGTGGGCTCGTCCAGCAGCAGCAGGCGCGCGTCGCGCAGCGCCGCGCGCGCGATGGCGATGCGCTGGCGCTGCCCGGCCGAGAGCGTGGCGCCGCGCTCGCCCACCACGGTGTCGTAGCCGTCGGGCAGCGCGCTGATGAAGCCGTGCGCGTTGGCCAGCCGCGCGGCGGCCTCGATCTCGGTGTCGCTGGCACCGGCGCGGCCGAGCGCCAGGTTCTCGCGGACGCTGGCGCCGAAGAGCAGGTTGTCCTGCAGCACGGTGCCCACCTGCGCGCGCAGCGAGGCCAGCGTGTAGCGGCGCAGGTCGGTGCCGTCCAGCCGCACGCTGCCTGCCGCCGGGTCGATCAGCCGCAGCAGCAGCGAGAGCAGCGTGGACTTGCCCGCGCCCGAGGGGCCCACCACCGCCAGCGTCTCGCCCGGCCGCAGCGCCAGCGAGACGCCGGCCAGCACCGGGTGGCCGGGCTCGTAGGCGAAGTGCACCCCGTCGAACTCCAGCGCGCCCCTCAGCCGCGGCGCGGGCCCGGCGTCCGGCCGATCGCAGATCTCGGGCGTCTCGTCCAGGATCGCCAGCACCCGCTCGCCCGCGGCGACCGCCTTGGCCAGCCGGGCGGTGTACTTGGCGAAGTCCTTCAGCGGCTTGAACGCGCTCTTCAGGTAGCTGAGGAAGACCACCAGCTCGCCGGGCGAGAGCGTGCCGCGCAGCGCCATGCCCGCGCCGAACCAGAGCACCAGCGCGGTGGCGAGCGCGGCCAGCACGTCCACCGAGCGCTCCAGGCCGGCCGAGAGACGGCGCGCCTGCACGCCGTCGCGCAGGCTGCGCGCGTTCTGCCCCTGGAACTCCTCGGCGAAGCGGCCCTCCAGCGAGAGCGCCTGCACCACGCGGATCGCGCCGATCGACTCGGCCGCGGTCGCAGCCAGCGCGCCCTCGCGCCGGCGCTGCACCCGCGACGCCGCGTGGATGCGCCGGCTCAGCCGCACGGCGCGCAGCCAGAACAGCGGCAGCAGCGCGAGCGCCAGCAGCGCCAGCTCCCACTGCACCCAGAGCATCAGCCCCAGCATCCCCACGATCAGCAGCGAGTCGCCCAGCAGCGGCAGCAGCGCGCTGACGGTGACGTCCTGCAGCAGATTGACGTCGTTGGTGACGCAGACGGTGAGATCGCCGTTGCGCGCGCGGCCGTGGAAGCGCAGCGAGAGCCGCTGCAGGTGGCGGTAGACGTCGCCGCGCACGCGCGCCAGCATGCGGTTGGCGGCGAACGCCAGCCCGATGGTGTTGCGGAACGCGGCCCAGGCGCGCAGGCCGGCCAGCAGCACGACGGCGAGCGCGGCGAGCCCGAGCAGCGCGTGCGGCGACAGGCCGAACTCCGGCGCGGCGCCGGGCCGCAGCAGGTGGTCGAGCACCAGCTTCAGCGGCCAGGGCTCCAGCAGCCGCAGAGCGACCTCCGCGGCCAGCGCGGCGAACGAGCCGGCCAGCACGCGCCGCTCCTCGCGCAGGTACGGCCAGAAGCGCCGCAGCAGCCGGCCCAGGCTGGGCGCCAGCTCGGGCAGCGAGGCGGGGCGCGGCATCAGCCCACCTCCGCCGGCAGCGCGCGCGGCGTGGCGCCGGCGCGCGCGATCGCCAGGATGCGGCGCGCCACGCCCGCCCAGCTGTGGCGCAGCACCGCGCTCGCGCGCGCCGCCGCGCCCAGCCGCTGGCGCAGCGCCGCCGCCGCCGCCAGCCGCAGCAGCGCCGCGGCCAGCGCGCGCTCGTCGCCCGGCGCGCAGAGCAGGCCGTTCTCCTCGTCGCGGACCACGCGCTGCACCGGCCCCGTGGCGCTGGCGACCACCGCCAGCCCCGCGGCCATGTACTCGAAGAGCTTGAGCGGCGAGAAGTACAGCTCCGGCCGGTCCGGGTAGGGCGCGACCCCGATCTGCGCGCCGGCCAGCAGCGCCGGCACCTGCTCGGGCGACACGGCGCCGGGCGCGTGCGTGGCGGCCAGCGCGCCGTGCGCCGCCAGCTCGCGCAGCACCGCCTCGCGCTCCGGGCCCGCGCCGATCAGCAGCAGGCGCAGCCGCGGGCAGGCGCGGTGCGCCGCCGCGAACGCGCGCGCCAGCTCGTGCACGCCGTGCCAGGGCTTGAAGCTACCGGCGAATGCCACCGTCAGCGTCTCCGGCGAGGCAGACGCGCCGGGCACGAAGCGCGCGACGTCCACGCCGTTGGGCAGCACGTGCACGCGGCCGCGCGTGGCGGGGTGGCCGCGCAGGTAGGCGGCGACCTCGTCGCTGACCGCCAGCAGCGCGCTCGCCGCGCCGAAGGCGCGCTCCGCCACGCGCTCCGCCAGCCGCCGGTGCACCAGCCCGCGGGTGGCGGCCTGCTCCCGGATCAGCGGCGCGTTGACCTCCAGCACGCCCGGCACCGCCCGCGCTGCGGCGTGCTCCATCCCGGCGTGCCCCCAGAGCGAATAGCGCTCGTAGACCAGGTCGAACGCGCCAGAGCGCCGCAACGCCGTGCGCAGTGCGCGGTTGGCGCCGAGCGCCGCGCGCTCGCGGCGCGCGCCGCCGCCGTCGGGCGCGGGCAGCCGGTGCACGCGCAGGCGCTCCAGCCCGCGCGGCGGGGCGCCGTCGACGCGCGTGGCGAAGAGCTCCACCTCGGCGCCCAACGCGCCCAGGGCCCGCACCACCTCCTGCACGTGCACCGAACAGCCCTTGTGGCCGAAGACCGGCACGCCCGGGTCCAGGCAAAGATATGCGATGCGCATGGCGGCCTCCTACGCGGCGGCAGCCGCCGCGTCGGCGCGGCGCTCGGCGGGGAAGAGCGCGCGCATCGCGGCGGCGTTGCGGTGGATGTCGAACTCGGCCTCTATGAGGCGGCGCGCCCGCGCGGCCAGCGCCACACGCAGCGGCGCGTCGGCCAGCAGCCGTTCCAGCGCGTCGGCGAGCGCGGCGGCGGCGTGCTGCGCCACGTGCAGCCCCGTCTCGCCGTCGCGCAGCACCTCGGGGATGCCGGTGACGTCGGTGGCCACGCAGGGCGTGCCCAGCGCCATCGCCTCCAGCAGCACGGTGGGCAGGCCGTCGCGGTTGCCGTCGCCGCCCTCCACGCACGGCGCCGCGAACGCCGCCGCCTCGCGCAGGTGCCGGATCACCTCCGGCCGGGGGCGGGCGCCCAGCAGCTCTACCTGCCGCTCCAGCCCCCACTGCGCCACCTGCGCGCGCAGCTCCGCCTCCAGCGGCCCGCTGCCGACGAGCGCGCAGGTGAACGCGCGGCCACGCTGGGCCAGCAGTGCGCAGGCGCGCAGCAGCACGGCGAAGCCCTTCTTCTCCACCAGCCGGCCCACCGCCACGATGCGTGGCGCCCGCCGCAATGGCGCGGTGTAGGCGAACTCCTGCAGGTCCAGCCCGTTGTAGATGCGACGCACGCGGCGCGCGTCGCGGCCGAAGGTGCGCCGCAGGTGCGCGAGGTTGTAGTCGCTGACCGTCACCACCGCCGTGGCACCCGCCAGCTTGCGCCGCAGCTCGTCCGGGCGCACCTCGTCGTGGTAGATGTCCTTGGCGTGCGCGGTGAAGCTGTAGCCGACGCCGGCGAAGTGCGCCGCCAGCCGGGCCACGGTGGCGGGCGAGCTGGCGAAGTGCGCGTGGATGTGCGTCAGGGCACGCTGCCGCACCTCGCGCGCGAGCGCCACCGCCTGGTAGACGTCGCGCGGGTCGTGGCCGCGCGCGGCGCCCAGGCGCGCCCACAGCCCGGGCAGCACCGCCGCGGCGCGTTCCAGCTCCGCCCAGAACTCCGGCGCCCGCAGCGACTCGCCCGGCAGGTAGCTGACCGGCGCGCGCACCCGCGCGATGCCGTCCTGGAAGTGCGTGTCCACCGGCGGGCGCAGCGAGAAGATCTCCAGCGGCAGCCCGGCGGCCTCGTGTGCCAGGATCTCCGTAACCACGAACGTCTCGGAGAAGCGCGGATAGCGCTTGACCAGGTACGCCACGCTCATTGCACGCCTCCGAGGGCCAGGGTGGGGCCGGCGCCGCGGGCGCTCGCGCGCCGGCGGGGGTTGTGGGCCGGGAGCACGTCCAGCAGCAGGCCGGGCAGCCGGTGCACGCCGCCCAGGTCGATGCGCGGGCGCACCCCGGCGTGGGCGCTCAGGCCGCTGTGCAGCCAGGCAGAGACGGCGGCGGGGGTCGCGTCCGCGGGCGCCAGCACGTCCAGCGCGCCCAGCCGCTCCAGCCGCTCGGCGCGGATCAACTGCTCGCGCCGCGGGTGCACGCGCGGCACCACCAGCGAGCGCTTGCCCGCGGCCAGCACCTCGCACACCGTGTTGTAGCCGCCCATCGTCACCACGCGCTCGGCCGCGCCCAGCAGCGCGCCGGGGTCGGGCACGAAGCTCAGCACCCGCAGCGAAGGGCTGCGTGCCGCCTGCGCCTGCAGCCGAGCGCGTACGCCGGCGTCCATGAACGGGCCCGTCAGCAGCACGGCGCCGGCGCCCTCCGGCAGCGGCGCGGCCGCGAACGCCTCGGCCACCTGCGCGCCGTCCTCGCCGCCGCCCACCTGGCAGAGCAGCAGCCGCTCCTGCGGCAGCCGCAGCTCGCGGCGCAGCGCGGCACGCTCGCCGGGCGTGGCCACCGGCCGCGGCGGCTGGCAGAGGTAGCCGGTGTAGCGCGTCTTCTCTCCCAGCACCGCCTGCAGCCCGTACTCCTGCAGCGGGTCGTAGACGGCCGGGTCGCCGTAGACCCAGACGGCGTCGTAGAGCTGGCGCGCCAGCTCCGCCGCGCCCGTCGCCAGCCACTCGCGCCGCACCACCGCCGGCTCGTCCAGCACCTCGCGCAGCCCCAGCACCAGCCGCGTACCGCCCGCCGCACGCAGCGCCTCCAGCGCCGGCGCCAGCTCGTCCAGCATGCCTAACGGCTGCTTGTCCACGATCAGCACGTCCGGCGCGAACGCCAGCAGCGAAGCGCGCAGCGCGTCGGCCCGCAACGCCAGCAGTTGCCGGGTGGGGATGGAGAGCCGGCGCGGCTGGTAGCGCCCGCCCTCGTCCAGGTCCTTCTTCATGCCCGGCAGCGTCAGGCAGTCGACGCCCGGCGGCAGCGCGAAGGCGCGCGCCTCCACCGCGCCCGAGGCGAGCAGGATGGTGGCGCGCGGCAGCGCCGCCGCAAGCGTCTGCGCGATGAGCAGGTTGCGCCGCAGATGGCCCATGCCCATCGCGTCGTGCGAGTACAGGGCGATCCGCAGGGGAAGGCGGCTGCGGCCGGGCGCGCGCGGAGAGAGCATGGTCCACCTCACGGCTGCAGGGGCGAGCACGGCGTCCAGGGCCTCCGATTGCGGCGGGCGGGGCGCGACCCCGAACGGCTCGGTCACGTCCCGTCCGCCGGCCGCTGCAAGGGGCAGCGCGTGTACCGACGCCGGACAGGGGAGGGGCTGGATCGGGTAAGTGGCTGTAGAACGGTGAGTTGCACCGAGGAGTGGGCCGGCTCTCCGCGGCGGCGGCGACGTAACGGGGCTGACCGCCGTGTAGCGATCCGCTACACGGCGGCCGGGGCGGCGCCCGGCGCCGCGCGCTCGCGCCGGCTCGTGGCAGCCGAGCGCCGCCCGGCGCGCGCACCCGGCGCGCGCCCGGGCGAACGGGGCCGGGCCGCGTCCTGCAGGGTCGATGTAACGAATCTGAACGCACGCCCTGGCACCACCGGCCCCGGTGGTGTAGCTTCACAGGCGCGAGCGCAGAGCAGGCTCGCCTCGCCCGCCGCCCCGCCCTCCCAGACCTCCTCGCGAATGGCGCCTTCCGCTGACACCCCGCTGGTCGCCGTGCTGAGCGATGCGCCGGACGCCGCCGCGCGCTGGGCGGAGCTGAGCGCCGAGGCCGGCACGCGCTCGCGGCTGGGCCGCTCGGTGCCCGAGCTGGCGCCGCTGGCCGACGCCTGCGCGGTGGTCGTCGAGGCGCCGGTGCGCTGTGGCGGCGCAGAGGAGGCGGTGCGCCAACTGCGTGCGGCCGGCGCGGAGATGATCGCGGTGGTGGGCCCCACGCCGGACTGCCGGCTCGCCACGCGGCTGGGCGCGCTGGGCGTGCGCGAGTGCTTCCCGCTGCCGCGCGAGCGCGAGGCGCTCACCGGCTGGCTCGCGGAGCAGGCCGAGCGCTGGGACCAAGCGCGCCGCGCCAGCTCGCTGGCCGCCCGGCAGCGCGAGCGCTACGACTTCTCCGCGCTGGCCGGCCGCAGCCCCGAGCTGCTGCGCGCGCTGGAGCAGGCGGCGCGCGTGGTGCCGCGCGAGCGCGCCACCGTGCTCATCACCGGCGAGACGGGCACCGGCAAGGAGCTGCTCGCCCGCGCGATCCACTACAACGGCCCGCGCGCCAAGCACCCCTGGGTGGAGGTCAATTGCACCGCGGTGCCCGAGACGCTGCTGGAGGCCGAGCTCTTCGGCTACGAGAAGGGCGCCTTCACCGACGCGCGCAGCGCCAAGCCGGGCCTCTTCGAGGTGGCGCACGGCGGCACGCTCTTCCTGGACGAGATCGGCGACATGAGCCTGGCCCTGCAGGCCAAGCTGCTGCGCGTGCTGGAGGCCAAGCGCGTGCGCCGGCTCGGCAGCACCCGCAGTCAGGACCTGGACGTGCGCCTGCTCGCCGCCACCCACGTGGACCTGCCCGCCGCCGTGGAGGCCGGCCGCTTCCGCGAGGATCTGTTCTACCGCCTCAACGTCGTCGCCCTCCACCTGCCGCCGCTGCGCGAGCGCGGCGACGACGTGCTCCTGCTCGCCGAGCTCTTCCTCGACCGCCTCAGCGCCGAGCATGGAGTGCCGCGCCCGCCGCTCTCGCCCGAGCTGCGCCGCGCCCTGCGCGCCCACCCCTGGCCGGGCAACGTGCGCGAGCTGCGCAACGCCGTCGAGCGGGCGTTGCTGCTCAGCGGCCACGAGCTCGAAGCCGAGCAACTGCTGCCCAGCGCGGCGGCGCGGGCCCGCGACTCGTCGCGCGCGGCGGCCGCGTCGCCCCTGCCGTTCCCCGCCCCGCTGGACGCCATCGAACGCGCCGCCGCACAGGCGATGCTCGCACGCTTCGGCGGCAACAAGACCTCCGCGGCCGACGCGCTCGGCATCAGCCGCGTGCGGCTCTACCGGCTGCTGAAGGAGGAGCCGGCGGTGTAGCGGGGGCAGGCAGATGTAACGATTCTGAACGGCTCGCCCCGGCAGCGTGCGTGCAGCCAGGCGGGTTTTCCTCCGGAACGCGCCGTGCGCCGGCCGGAGCGCACGTCCTGGCCCATTCACTCGCAAGGAGGCGGCATGCGCGCGCGACCCTGGAACTCGATCCGGCTGCTGGCTCTGCCCCTGGCTCTGACGGCCTGCGACCTGGCGACCGCACCCGCCGGCGGCCCTCACACCGCGCCGGCCCCGTCGGGAGTGCGGCTCAGCGCGCTGGCGAGCGACTCGCTGCAGGTGCTGCGCTTCCTCCCCGGCGCACCGCCCGCCACGCGGGACACCAGCTTCTGGGCGGTCAAGGGGAAGGACCGACGGCTGATCCTGCGCTACGCCGGCGTCAGCGAGCCGGGCGAGGACGAGGCGCCGAAGCTGCTGGAGTTCGTCGTGCCGGGCGACGCGCTGGCTCGCTACCCGGACGGACGGGCGGTCGCCAAGGGCGATTCGGTGCTCATCCGCGTGCAGGTGGACACCGCCGGCTTCGTCTTCCACTTCGAGCCCTCGGGCCTGCGCTTTCGCGAGGACAAGCCCGCCGAGCTGAAACTCTACTTCGGCGCGGCCGACCCCGACCTGGACGAGGACGGTGATCGCGACGCCGACGATGAGGCCGACGCGGCGCTGCTGCAGGTCTTCCAGCAGGAGCTGCCGGGCACTCCCTGGTTACGACTGGCCAGCGTGCGCGACCTCGATGAGGACCGGGTGCAGGCCGAGATCGGCGGCTTCACGCGCTTCGCGCTCGCCACCAGCCGCCGCGAACGGTGAGCTGAGGCGGGCCCCCCCCTTCGCTTTCCTTCCCCGATGCTCGCCGAGGCGCGTGCGCTCTTCCGCCGTCGGGACTTCGCGGCGCTGGCCCAGCGGCTGGCGCCGCTGGAGCGCGCCGCCCTGCGGGCAGAGCCCGAGCTGGGCGTGCTGCTGGCCGACAGTTGGCGTCGCCTGGGCCAGCCGGAAGACGCGCTCGCGCTCACGCGCGAGCTGGCCGACGTCTGCGAGCAGCGCGGCAACGACCGCATCTTCCGCGAGCGCCTCAACCTGGAGGGGATGCTGTGGTTCGACCGCGGCGAGGTGGCGCGTGCTGCCCACGCCTGGAGTGAGCTGCTGCGGCTGGCCAGCGAGGCGGGTGACGCCCACTTCGTGGCGCGCGCCAATCACAACCTCGGCGTCGTCTCCACCCTGCAGGGCGACAGCGGCGCCGCGCTCGCCAGCTACGAGCGCGCCATCACCGCCTACCACCAGCTCGGCTACCTGCGCGGCATCGCGCAGTCGCACGAGAACCTCGCCATCACCTACCGCGAGCTGGAGCGACTGGACCAGGCCGAGCACCACTGCCTGCAGGCGATCGAGTACGCGCGCGCCGACGGCAGCGAGGACGAGGTCGCGCGCGCCCAGCAGGAGCGTGCGCTGGTGCTCTGCCTGGCGGGCGACCTCGCGCTGGCGCAGCGCACCGCGCTGCAGGCGCTGCACGGCTTCCGCCGGCTCAACAGCCCGGCCGACGTCGGCGGCACGCTGCAGGTGCTGGGGCTCATCGCGCTGGCACAGCACCGCCACGCGGAGGCGGCCACGCACCTGCAGGACGCGCTCACCCTGGCCCGGCAGACGCAGGAGCTGCTGCTGGAGGCCGAGATCCTGGAGGCGCAGGCCGCGCTGGCCGCCGCCGAGCGCGACGAGCCGGGGTGCCGCTGGCTGCAGGCCGAGGCCAGCAGGCGCTTCGTGGAGTTGGGCGCCGTCGCCTGGGGCGAGCGGGCGCGGGCGCGGCTGCTGCGGATACGGGCGGCTGCACCGACGGAGGAGGAGGTCGCCTGAGCGGCCCGCCGTCCAGCGCGCCGCTGGAGACCCTGCACGTCGGCGAGCAGAGCTACGCCTTCCGCTAGGCTGGCGTACCCGCGCGCTCGTCGCTGCGGATGCGCAGCCGCGTGCCCCACGGGTCGGCGACGAGCAGGGTTCCGTCCGCGTGTTCGGCGGAGTGACCCGCGGCGGCCAGGCTCGCCGACGCGGCCTCGACGTCGGCTGCGGAGGGAAGCACCAGCTCCCACTCCAGCAGCCGCGCTTCGTCCTCGCTGGCGGGCTGCGCGTCTGGGCCGGCCCAGGTGTTCAGCCCCAGGTGGTGGTGGTAGCCGCCGGCCGAGAGGAAGAGCGCGCCGGGGTAGCTCCACACCACCTGGTCCAGCCCGAGCGCGGCGTGGTAGAACGCGGCGGCGCGTTCCAGCTCGCCGACGTGCAGGTGCACGTGGCCGATGGTGGTGCCCGCCGGCAGCTCCTCCCAGCGCGCGCCGCCCGCGGCGCGCACCAGCTCCGCCAGATCGAGCGGGCGGGTCTCCATCATCAGCTCCCGGCCCTGCGTGCGCCAGGCGCTGCGCGGGCGGTCGGCGTACACCTCGATGCCGAGGTTGTCCGGGTCCTGCAGGTAGAGCGCTTCGCTGACCAGGTGGTCCGAGGCGCCGGCGCGGGCGCCGTGCTCGGCGAGGTGCGCCACCAGCCGCCCGAGCGCGGCGCGCTCGGGGAGCAGCACGGCGAAGTGGTACAGCCCCAGCCGCCCGCGCCGGGGCACCGGCGCGGCGCCCGGCCGCTCGTGCAGCTCCAGCAGCGGCTCGGGGCTGCCGGCGGCGGCGAGCACCGCCACTCCGGCTTCCGTACGGAGCACCCGGAGGCCGAGCAGATCGCGGTAGAACCCGAGCGAGCGCGCCAGGTCGGCAACCTGCAGCCGCACCGTGCCCACCCGGGCAGCCGCAGGGAGGCGGTAGCCGGGCGGCACCATCCCGTACGGCGGCCGCGTCGGGGCGGGGTTCATCGCCGCCTCAGGCCCGCCGGCGCCGCGCCAGCGCGGCGTCCACGCTCGCCGGGCCCGCGCCGTTGCCGACCAGGAACGCCCAGACCAGCGCGAAGAGCAGCGCCAGCTCGCCGCCGTTCTCGATCGGGAAGCCGCCCTGCGGCAGGTGCGCGATCACGTATGCGGAGAGCATCAGCAGCACCAGCACCGCCGCGACCAGCCGCGTCCCCAATCCGACGACGATCAGCAGCCCGCCGAAGAACTCCAGCACGCCGGCCAGCCCCATCTGCGAGAACAGCTCCGCCGTGGCGCCCGGGGTGCCGCCGAAACCACCGAACGCGCCGAAGAGCTTCTGCGCGCCGTGCTGCATGAAGAGCAGCCCCGCCCCGATGCGCAGCAGCGCGTGCAGCGCGGGGCCGAGCACCGCGAGCACCGGCGGGTCCAGCAGCGCCCGCGCGCCGCCAGGTGCGCCCGCGCGGGTGCCGCCGGGCGCGGCGGGCGGGGTCGTGGTCTGGGCCATCGTCGTCTCCTCCAGCTTGCTGGTGAACACCGGGCGGAGCCTCGCGCCCCGCCCGCTCGCGTCCGGGAGCGCGGCAGATCCGCGCCCCAGTCGCGCCGCTCAGCAGCATCGTACGCTGCCGAGATTTCGTTGTGAACAGATAACGCGGCGAGGTAATCCCTCAAGGGCCATGCCGGGCCGCTTCCAGCAGCCCCACCAACTGACGTAGCCGCTCGCCCCCCAGGTGCCCGAGCTGCCGCAGGTGAAGCTCGCGCATCGGCTCGTCGAGGGTGGAGAGCGCCTGCAGCCCGCCGGGACTGATGCCGACGGTCACGACCCGGCGGTCGTGCGCGCTGCGGGCGCGCTGCACCAGCGCCTGCGCCTCCATGCGGTCGAGGAGGCGGGTGACGTCGGAGCCGCGCGTCAGCATGCGCTCGCCGATCTCGCCCGCCGTCAGCCCCGCCCCACCCGCGCCGCGCAGGATGCGCAGCACGTTGTACTGCGTGGGCGTCAGCCCCGCCGCCTTCAGCAGCTCGGCGGTCTGTTGCCCTATCACGTCGGCGGTGCGCTGCAGGTTCAGCACCGCCTCCTCCTCCAGGCTGCTGAACGGCCGCGTCTGTCGGATCTCGCTGCGCAGGTCTCTTTGCATGTGCACAACGATAATCGTTCATAACGAACACCGCAAGGGCCGCATCCGCACTCGGGTGCGGCGAGGAGGCGGAGGCGGAGCGGGCGGGCCGGCCGCGGCGCACCGCACGGCGGTCGGCGGGCGGTGCGTCTAACGGGGCGGAGGGGGTCAGGGGAAGAGCGCGGCGACGCGGCAGGCGAAGCCGGGCAGCACGTCGCCGCCGTCGAGCTCGTCCTCCGCGCCCCGCAGCGCGATGCGGCCGTCGGGGGTGTGCACCTCCACCTGCCGCGCGCGCGGGCGCACCACCCAGACGAGGCGGGTGCCGGCCTCCAGCCACTCCTGCACCTTGGCGCGCACTTCCTCGTAGCTGTCACCAGGCGAGACGACCTCGGCGGCGAGGTCGGGCGCACCGGGCCAGTACTTCTCCGGCACGCCCTCGGGTGGGATGCGTTGCATGGCGACGAACGAGGCGTCCGGTGCGCGCACGGTGTCGGGGTCGGTGGCGAGCTTGAAGCCGGTCTCGGCACCAAGCACGTAGCCGAGTCCGCGCTCGTCCACCCAGTTGCCGAGCAGGCGGGCGAGCCGTGCCGCCACCATCCCATGCGTGGTTCCTGCGGGCGTCATGGTCAGCAGTTCTCCTTTCACCAGCTCGTGTCGCAGGCCGTCGTTCAGCCGCAGCAGCTCGTCGGCGGTCATGAGCTTCGGGGCGGTTGTGCTCATCGCAGCACCTCCGTGTCGTCGTGGTTCAGCCCCAGCAGGTGGCGGCGCAGGCGGTCGAGCGCGAGCTGCGCGGTCATCTGCTTGATCCAATCGCGCCCGCGGGGCCCGAGCGGGTAGCGCTGGCTCCACGCGCCGCCCTCCCACGCCAGCCCGATGCAGACGGTACCCACGGGCTTCTCGGGCGTGCCGCCGCCAGGGCCGGCGATGCCGGTAGTGGAGAGGCCGAGATCCGCGCCCGCGAGGCGGCGCACGCCCTCGGCCATCGCCTCGGCCGTCTGCGGGCTGACGGCGCCGTGCGCGCGCAGCGTCGCCTCCGGCACGCCGAGCACCTGCCGCTTGGCGGCGTTGGAGTAGGTGGCCACGCCGAGCAGGAAGTACTCCGAGCTGCCGGGCACGTCGGTGAGGCGGTCGCCGAGCTTGCCGCCGGTACAGCTCTCGGCGACGGCGAGCGTGCGGCCGCCGGCGCGCAGCAGTTGGCCGACGACCTCCTCCATGCCCAGGTCGCCGATGGCGTAGACGTGGTGGCCGAGGCGCTCGCGCACGCGCCGCTCCAGCGCGTCGAGCCGCGCCTCCAGGTCCGCTTCGGGCGCGCCCTGCACGGTGAGCCGCACCTGGATCTTGGGAAACGCCGCGCGGAAGGCGACGCGCGCTTCCTCCGGCGAGACGGCGCCCTGCAGCAGCTCGTCCAGCCGGCTCTCGGTGAGGCCGAAGGTGCTGAAGACGCGGCTGGCGAAGCGCCGCGCCGGCTGGCGGCTCTCCACCCAGGGCAGCAGCGTGGCGTCGGCCATCGCGCGCATCTCGCGCGGCACGCCGGGCAGGCAGGCGACGTGGCGGGTGACGCCGCCGCGCTCGACGGGGCAGACGGCGCCGGGCGCGGTGCCCACCGGGTTCGGGATGACGGTGCAGCCCTCGGGCAGCAGCGCCTGCTTGCGGTTGTTGGCCGGCATCTGCAGCCCGCGCTCGCGGAATCGCCGCTCGATGGTCTGCAGCGACGGCTCGTCGAGCCGCAGCGCGCGGCCCGCGACGCGCGCCACCACCGCCATCGTCAGATCGTCGGCGGTGGGCCCGAGCCCACCGGTGCTGACGACCAGCTCCGCGTCCGCCAGCGCGCGCTCCAGCGCGCGGGCGATCGCCGCCTCGTCGTCGGTCACCGCGAAGCTGCCCACGACCTCCACCCCCCGCGCGCGCAGCCGCTCGGCGAGAAAGCCGGAGTTGGTGTCGGTCGTCAGGCCGTGGACGATCTCGTCGCCGATGGCGAGCAGGGCAGCGCGCATGGTCTCAGCCGGGTCTGGGTCCGTGCTTGGCTGCCGGCTGCCGGCTGCCGGCTACCCGTTGCCGTGCCGGTAGCTGGCAGCCGGTAGCTGGCAGCTTCAGATCAGGTGCCGCAGGAAGAGCTGCGGGTCCTGCAGGAAGTCGCGCGTCAGGGTGACGTGCTCCAGCTCGGCGTACGGCACGTCGTGGACCGGCGCCTCGTCGAAGCTGTAGATGCGCGCGCCGGGCAGGAACTGCGCGCCCTCGGCCGCCGCGTCGGCGAGCAGCGCCAGCAGCGCGAGCTGCCGTTGCGGCGAGAGCGGTGCCTCCGGCTCGTCCAGCAGGTAGAGCCCGCCGCCGTGGATGCGCTGGTTGAACAGCTCCAGGAAGCTCTCGCCGTGCGAGCGCGCGTCGTAGCGCGCGACGAACTCCGCGGCGCGGCGCTCGTCCACATGTACGCTTTCGTCCCAGTCGGCGGCGCGCTCAGGTGGCGGCGTGCGCAGGCCCGCCTCGCGGCGCTCGCGCTGCAGCCGCGCCTCGTCACGCGCCAGGCGGCGCACGTAGCCGAAGAAATCCTCCGCGCGCAGGAAGAAGCCGTTGCGGCTGCGGCGCGTCCAGGTGAGCCGCAGCGCCTTTGCCAGTCGGCGCTGCGGCTCCAGCGAGATGTCGCGCCAGACCTCCTCGCTGCCCAGCGTCGGCAGGTCGGCGGCCAGGGCGATGGCCTCCAGCAGCGTGCTCTTGCCGCTGCCGTTCTCGCCCACGAAGAACGTCACCCACGCCGAGAGGTCGAGCCGCTCCAGCGTGCGGATCGCGGGCACGGAGAACGGGAAGCCGTCCGCCTCGTCGAACGGGCCGGCGCCCTTCCATTCCAGCGAGGTCAGGTTCGGCATGGCCGATCCGGGCCGCGGCACGTGGGCTGGACGGGGCCCAGGCGATCCGACGATCTGAGTGACGAGCCACTCACGTGGAGCTGGTGATACGCTTTCATCCTTCGGTCACGGAAGTAGCCCGCCGTCTCGCCGAGTACATCGACCGGGTGGCGTACCGGGGCGGGCGCTTCGTGTTGATGCGCGGCAAGCGAGCAGTCGCCGAGCTTCGGCCCGTCCCTTCTGCGAAGCGGTTGGGCGAGCTGCCCGAGCTGCTCGTCTTGCTGCCGCGTCTCCCGCCGGAGGATGCGACGGCGTTCGCCTCCGATCGCGAGCACCCGCGTGCGGCTGGCGGCTGAAGCCGCGGCAACGACTGCACAAAGCCCGCCTGCGCGGGCTGTTCCAGTCGGCGAAGGCCGACTTCGCGCCTTTGTTGCCGCGGCTTCAGCACCCGGGACAGGGCAGCCCGAGCTGCCGAGAATCTCTGCGCAATCACTGGTCTGTCGGCCCGGCCCGGCTCGGCGGCCGTGAAGACGATGCGTTCTTCCTCTCGCTGATCACGGCGAGCGGACTGCTCGCACGGCGCGCACCGTGCCCACGACCCGGCGGTCCGTGCCCGTCGCTCCGCGTTCGTGGAAGCGGTGCTCGACCGCGGTCCAGCCGACCGCCGACAGCCATCGCCTCACTTCCCGCGCATCATCCGCAGCCCGGCCTTCAGCTTCTCGCGCGGGACGCGCGTCAGGCCGTTGAACTCGCCGCCCGAGGCGATCCACTCGCCGCCGTCGATGACCACGCACTCGCCGTTGATGAACGGCGCGGCGTCGGAGACGAGGAAGGCGGCGAGGTTCGCCAGCTCCGGGTGCTCGCCGAAGCGGCCGAGCGGGATGCGCGCCTTCGCCTCGGCCTCGATCTCGGGCGTGGGCATCAGCGCCTTCCAGGCGCCCTCGGTGGGGAAGGGCCCGGGCGCGATGGCGTTGACGCGGATGCCGTAGGTGGCCCACTCCACGGCGAGCGAGCGCGTCATCGCCAGCACGCCGGCCTTGGCGGCGGCCGAGGGTACCACGAACGCCGAGCCCGTCCAGGCGTAGGTGGTGGCGATGTTGAGGATGCTGCCGCCGCCCTGCGCGATCATGCGCCGCCCCGCCGCCAGCGTCGCGTGGAAGGTGCCGTAGAGCACCGTCTGCACCACGGCGTGGAAGCCGCCGGGCGAGAGGTCTTCGGTGGCCGCGAGGAAGTTGCCGGCCGCGTTGTTGACCAGCACGTCCAGCCGTCCGAAGCGCGCGACGACCGCCTCGACGAGCGGCTCGACCTGCGCGAAGTCGCGCACGTCGCAGGCGTGGGTGAGCACGCGCTCGCCGCCGGCGTCGATCTGCTGCGCGGCGGCCTGCAGCCGCTCGGCGTTGCGGCCGGAGATCGCCACGCTGGCGCCCAGCTCGGCGAAGCGCTTCGCCATCGAGAGCCCGAGGCCGGAGCCGCCGCCGGTGATCAGGATGCTGCGTCCCTGGAGCAGGTCGTCCGTGAACATGGGGTGCCGTGGGGATGAGGGATGAGAGGTGCCGGCCGCGGGAGCGCCGCGCAACTTAGGCGGTACCGATGCGGGCGGACAGGGGTACAACCGCCGCCCGTGCCGCAGCATGGCACGGCGGCGGGCGAGCACCTAGCTTACGCGCCGGTCCGCCCGGCGTCCCGAACCTTCTTCGTTTCTGGGGTGATGAGAGTGGACTCCTTTCGCCGCGCGCTCGCCCGCGCGGCACTGCTGCTGAGCGTCTCGCTCGGCGTGGGCACGCCGCCGGCGCACGCCCAGCCGCCGCAGCGGCCGGACGCCGCATCCGTACCGTCGGCACCCGCAGCGTCGGCGGCCACGCCGGCGAGCGCTCCCGCGGCCGAGCGCGGCGCCGAGCTGAGCGTCTACCTGGTCACCATGGGCCAGGGCGACGCGGTCTGGGAGAAGTTCGGGCACAACGCGCTCTGGGTGCACGACCCCGCGCGCGGCACCGACCACGTCTACAACTGGGGCATCTTCGACTTCGACTCGCCCGGCTACTGGAGCCGCTTCGTCAAGGGCGACTGGCTCTACATGATGGGCGTGGAGACCGTCGAGCAGCTGCTCTGGCAGTACCAGATGCGCAACCGTACGGTGACGGTGCAGGAGCTGAACCTGACGCCCGCGCAGAAGGCGGAGCTGCAGGCGTTCGTCGAGTGGAACGCGCTGCCGCAGAACCGCGAGTACCTCTACGACTACTACCGCGACAACTGCTCGACGCGCGTGCGCGACGTGCTGGACCGCGTGCTCGGCGGGCGGCTGCAGGCCGCGACGGCGGATTCGGTGACCCCCACCACCTACCGCTGGCACAGCGAGCGGCTGATCGCGGACGACCAGGCGTCGTACGTCGGGCTGCTTGCCGGGCTGGGCCCCGCCGCCGACCGGCCGATCACCGCCTGGGAGGAGATGTTCCTGCCGGAGAAGGTGCAGCAGCAGGTGCGCCGGCTGCAGGTGCCGGACGAGCGTGGCCGCCTGGTGCCGCTGGTGGCGCGCGAGCAGGTCGTCTTCCCGGCGTTCGGCCGCGCGCCGGAGCGCGAGGCACCGCCGTTCTGGCTGCCGTACTTCCTGGCCGCGGGCCTGGCGATCGGCGGGCTGTTCGTGCTGCTGGGCCGCTGGGCGGAGCGCGCGCGCGCCGGGCGCGTCGTGTTCTCCGCGCTGGCCGCGCTCTGGGCGCTGCTGGCGGGCACGGGCGGGGTGCTGCTGCTGGGGCTGTGGCTGCTGACCAACCACCGCATCGCCTACCAGAACGAGAACCTCTTCCAGCTCCACCCGCTGCTGCTGGTGCTGGCGCTGCTGGTGCCGGCGCTGGCGTTCGGCGCGCGCTGGGCGGCGCGGCCGGCGCGCTTCTTCGCGCTGCTGGCGGCCGGCATCGCCACGCTCGGGCTACTGGTGCAGGTGCTGCCCGGGCTGGACCAGGTCAACGGCTCGTTCATCGCGCTCACCCTGCCGATCCACTGGGGGCTGGCCGTGGCCGTCGCACGGCTGGCCGGCGACCCGGTGCGGCTGCGGCCGCTGGCCGCCCTGCTGCGCGGCGCGGAGCCCGCCGAAACGCCGCCCGCGCGCCCGCGCGCGCAGCGTGCGGCGCGCGCGGGGAGGTGAGCGGTGGAGGTTCAGGTCTTCGGTACCAAGAAGTGCAAGGACACGCAGAAGGCGCTGCGCTTCTTCAAGGAGCGGCGCGTCAAGATCCACTTCGTGGACCTCGCCGAGCGCGCCGCCTCGCCCGGCGAGCTGCAGCGCTTCGCGCAGAAGTTCGGCGCCGCGGCGCTGCTGGACCGCGAGAGCAGGCGCTTCCGCGAGCGCGGCCTGCACGCCGCCCACCTGCCCGAGAGCCGCATCCTGCCGCTGCTGGCCGAGGAGCCGCTGCTGCTGAAGACGCCGCTGGTGCGCGCCGGCAGCCGGCTCAGCGTCGGGCTCGCCGAGACACAGTGGAAGGGATGGCTACCGGCTGCCGGTAGCCGGTAGCCGGTAGCCGGTAGCCGGCAGCGAGGGCCGCTCAGGCGGGCGTCGCGTCCACCATCGCGGCGTAGCGCTGCATCTCCACCTCCGCCCGGCGCTGCAGCTCCTCCGGCGCGACCTCCTCCACGTGCGTGGCGATCATCCACTGGTTGCCCTCCGCGTCCTTCACCACACCGTGGCGGTCGCCGTAGAACTGGTCGGCCGGCGCCATCACCGACTCCGCGCCCGCGGCCAGCGCGCGGGCGTACGCGGCGTCCACGTCCTCAACGTAGACGTGGAAGCCGGCGGGCCGCGCCGGGTACTGGTCGGTCGCCTGCGAGAGCATCAGGCGAGAGGTGCCCACCTGCAGCTCGCCGTGCCAGAGGATGCCGTTCGGGCCGGCCATGCGGAAGAGCTCCTCCGCGCCGAAGCTCTCGCGCAGAAACGCGATCAGCCGGTCCGGGTTCTCCACCATCAGGTAGGGCGTGAGGGTCTGGTAGCCTTCGGGGATGGGCTGGACGGACATGGTGCCTCCTTGGGGGATGGGGAAGGGAGAACGCGGGTGACAGCTTCACTGGACCGGCCCCGGGGGCCGGCGCGTCCGGACCGCGCATCCGAACAAAACGCGAAGCCTGGCGCAGAATACGGGCTTTGTTCGGCGGCGTCAAGCAAACATGCAGCGGCCCCGCGGGGCCGGCGCCGTCCGTCACTCCACCACGCTCGGCGTGTTGCCCAGGCTCTTCCAGAGGTAGCGCGAGGCGAGCGAGCGGTAGGGCCGCCACGGCTCGCCCAGGCGGGTCAGCTCGTCCTTGCCGGGCCGCTCGGCCAGGCCGTAGGCGCGCTGCACGGCGTTGCGCACGCCGAGGTCGTCCACCGGCAGCACGTCGGGGCGGCCGAGCACGAAGATGAGGATCATCTCCGCCGTCCAGCGGCCGACGCCCTTGACCGCGGTGAGATGGGCGATCACCGCCTCGTCGTCCAGCTCGGGCAGCTCGGCGGGCGCGAGGGTGCCGTCGAGCCACTTCGCCGCCAGGTCCTTCACGTAGACGGCCTTGGCGCGCGAGAGGCCGCAGGCGCGCAGCGCCTCGTCGGGCGTGGCGAGCAGCGCCTCCGGGCCGGGCCGGCCGTCGGCGCCCAGCCGCTCCAGCCGCCCGACGATCGTCGCCGCCGCCTTCACCGAGAGCTGCTGCGAGGCGATCGCGTCGACCAGCGCCCACCAGAGGTCGTCCTCGTGGGTGGGCTCCAGCCGCCCGACGCGCGCGACGATGCCGTCCAGCACGGCGTCGGCGGCGCGCAGGTGCACGATCGCCGCGTCCAGCCCCGCGCCCTCGTACCAGGCGCTCATTCCACCGCCTCCCCCGCCAGCTCGCGGAGCTGCTCGGCGGTGAGGCGATAGCCGTACCACTCGCGCAGGCGGCGCGCGCCGAGGCGCTCGTAGAAGCCGATCGCCAGCGCGTTCCAGTCCAGCACCTGCCACTCCATGCGGCCGCAGCCGCGCCGCACCGCCTCCGCCGCCAGGAAGCGGAAGAGCGCGTACCCGGCGCCGCGCCCGCGCGCCTCGGGCAGCACGAAGAGGTCTTCCAGGTAGAGCGTGGGCAGCGCCAGGAACGAGGAGTAGGTCTCGAAGGTGAAGGCGTAGCCGACCGCCTCGCCGTCCAGCTCGGCGAGATACGGCTGGAAGCGGCGCTGCTCGGGCGGGCCGAAGCCGTCGCGCCGCAGCCGCTCGCGCGCCTGGGGCGTGGGGCGCGCCAGCTTCTCGTAGTCCGCGAGCGCGTCCACCAGCGCCAGGAAGACCTCGGCGTCGGCGGCGGTGGCGGGGCGGATGTGGAGGCGGTCGGCGGTCGGCGGTCGGCTGTCGGTCATGAGGGCGGCTCACGGCACGGGGAGTGGGCGAAGCTGGGCGTGCGCGAGCCGGCGCGCAAGAGGCCGGCCGCGGCGCGGCGCTTTCAGCGCAAGCGGCGGATGGCGGCGCGCCGTGCGACGGAGAAGAACGCCCACCACCGCGCTGGCCCGCCCGGGGCAACGCAACGTACCAGGTGAGCAGCGCTTGACAGCGGGGGGGGGGGGGGGGGGGGGGGGGGGCGATACATTCGTTTCGCCGCGGCACGGTATCCTGTTCCCCCCACTCCCTCTTGTTGGAGTAGCAAACCATGATTTGCGGTCTCGCGCGCGCAACCGTGCGTGCGGCGATGGTAGCCAGCGTGCTGGCTGCAGCCGCCTGTGCCGACGTCGAGCCCACCCACCTCACCAACTCAGCCGAGTCGAGCGCCAGTTCGGCGCTTGCCGCAACCCCGCAAGCAGCCGCCGAACAGGTCGCCCGCGCGCTGGCGCTGGCCATGCAGCAGCCGGGCGTCCGGGCTCAGGTGCTGCAGGCGATGCGGCGCTCGCCGTTCGTGGAGCACAAGCTGGTGCTGCAGGAGTTCGTCGCCACGAAGGCAGGCCAGCACGTGCTCAGGGCCGCGGCGGCGGCGGCGGGCACTACGCCGGCGGCGTTGCTGACTTCCATCAACTCGCTGCCGGCGCTAGACTTCTACGTGCCGGCGCGGGAGCACCGGCGCGCCTGGAAGGGCACGGAGAACGTCGCGGTCGCCGCCAGCCTCGGAGAGGATCGTTCGGAGCTCTCCGGCTTCAACACGGCCGGTCAGGTGGTGAAGCACTCCGCCCGGTCCTCGAAGGCAACGGGTAGCCAAGTGCTCTTCCTGCTGCACCCCGCAGAGCCCAAGGGCCGCCGCATCGGGGCCCAGCGCGACGTGGCGGGCAGCGTGATCGAGGACGAGGGTGACGGCGAGATCGGCGTTCAGTTGATCGAGTACCTCGCGAATGGGGATTCGGTCGTCACCGATCTTGCGAGCGCGGGCACGCCCACGGCACAGCGCGCTGGCGTGCAGCCTGCGCGTTCGCTCTTCGCCGCGGCCGCCGTGCCGGACTCGACGTATCTCGCTGGGCTGGGGACGCTCGGCATGTGTGACAACAACAACTGCTCTGAAGGCAACGCGATCGAGTTCAAAGCACGGGAGAAGAACGCCTCGGGCACGACGCTCTCCAACCGCACCCTGCGGCTCACCGGCATCCCGTCCACGAGCGACCGTCTTTACGTGTTCGGTGAGCACCTGCAGATCGCGACGACCGTCAACGGCTACGATGGGCGAAAGATCGAGATCGAGATCCTCGAAACGGACGATGGGTTCTGGAACTCGGACGATCGACTCGACCCGCGCCCGGTACTCACGGGCCCGGAGCACAAGAATTACATCTGGGCCGTTGGCGACTACCGGGATCCGTTCAAGTACTATCCTTACTGCGAGAACACGACGCTCCGCTGCAGCGAGATGCGGGTGCAGTGGACGTGGTGAGTTGACGTAGATCTGGAGCTGCGCTGGGGACCGGCTTCCGCGATGTCCCCAGCGCAGCACGTTGTTTTCTCAATCGATTGCATGCGAGACAACCTGTGAGCCACAGACTGAGTTGGATCGGAGCGCTGATGCTCCTGCTGGCGAGCGCTCTCCCGCTGACGGCCCAGGCGCCGAGGTTTTCCATCGCCGCCGGGCCGGCTATCCCCATAGCCGGCATCCGGAGCGAGACCCATAGCAACGGCTTCAACGTGCAGGCCGGAGTGGGCGTGGGGAACCTGGACCGGCCGCTCAGCGTTCGTATCGATGGTTTCTACTCCAGCTTCGGCGGGAAGGCGGTTCCGGGTGATGCAGACCGCGAGTACAGTGACGAGTGGTTCATCGGCGTCACCGCGAACGGCGTCTACACACTGGATGCGGGGAGTGTCCGACCCTATGCGATCGCGGGGCTCGGGTTCTACAACGAATACCCGGGGCTGTACAATGTTGGGCTGAACGCTGGTGTGGGTGCGCGCCTCCCGGTGGGCCGGATCCGCCCTTTCGCAGAGGTGCGGTTCCATAACTTCGCGACCCTCGGCGGGTCGGAGTACCGCTTCGGCTCGCCGGCGCGGACGGCCTCGCTTTCGCTGGGCATCAGCTTCTGAGACGGCGGCTGTAGCGCGGGATGATGCGAATTCGCGCCGTCGTGCTGGGCTGCGCCGCCGTGCTGCTGGGCACCGGCGCGGCGGCGCAGGCCCCAACCACGGGCGTTGTGCAGGGCACCGTGCGCGCGGCCAGCTCCGGCGAGCCGGTGGCGGGGGCGGCCGTGCAGGTGCTGGAGCTGGGGCGTGAGGCGCGCACCGACCGTGATGGTCGCTTCCGCCTGGCGGAGGTTCCCCTTGGCCGCTGGCGGGTGCGGGCGGTCGCACCGGGCTTCGCGCCCGCGGAGCGAGTCGTAACGCTGCCGGCGAGCGGCGAACTGGTCGTAGAGCTGACCCTCCCCGCGCGGCCGATCGCGCTGCAGGGGCTGGAGGTGCGCGGCGAGCCGCGGGCGGCGCACGGCGCCGGGCCGGGCGCGCTGCGCATCGAGCCGGAGGTGGTGCGCGCGCTGCCCGCCGCGGCCGAGCCCGACGTGCTGCAGGCGCTGCAGCTCCTGCCCTCGGTGCAGGCGGCATCGGACTTCAGCAGCGCGCCCTACGTACGCGGCGGCTCGCCCGACCAGAACCTGCTGCTGCTCGACGGCGCGCCGCTCTTCAACCCCTACCACCTGGGCGGCGTCTTCGGCGCCTTCGACCCGGCGGTCGTCGCCGCGGTGGACGTGCTGCCCGGCGCCTTCCCCGCCCGCCTCGGCGACCGGCTCTCCAGCGTCATCGAGGTGCGCACCCGCGAGGGCCGGCGCGACCGTGTGCACGGCAGCGGCGGGCTGGGCCTGATCTCCTCGCGCGCCAGCCTGGACGGCCCGCTGCCGGGCGGGCGCGGTAGCTTCCTCGTCTCCGCGCGCCGCACCTACCTGGACGCGGTGGTCGGGCTCGGGCGGGCGCTGCGGCTCTCCTCGGGGCGCTTCCCGTACGCCTTCACCGACGCGCACCTGAAGCTGGACCGCGACGTCGGCCGCGGTGGCCAGCTCACGGCCTCGCTCTACCTGAACGACGAGCAGTTCCGCATCCCGCAGCCGAAGGGCTTCGACGGCACCGCGCGCTTCGATTGGGGCTCGCGGCTGGGCTCGCTGCGCTACCGCCACACGCTCGCGCCCAACTTGGTCGCGGAGCTGCGGCTGGCGGCCACCGGCTTCGGCGGCCGGTTTCTGGCTCGCGACCGTCCCTGCACGCGCGACCCCGACTACCCGGAGGTGTGCGTCTACACCGACGACCCCGCCGAGCGCGACACGCTGGTCACCACGCTGCAGGCGCGCACGCGTATGACGGACCTGCTCGCCGGCACGGACGTGGTGTGGTACGGAGCGCGTCACGAGCTGCACGCCGGCCTGCAGGTGGACGCCTACCGGCTGGAGCACGACCTCCGGGTGGCGCCCTACAAGTTCGACGACCTGGTGCCGAACCTGTGGCAGCGGCAGGCGCCGCGCACGCTGGCCGCCTACGTGGAAGACGAGTGGCGGCCCTCCGATCGCCTGCGCCTGCGCGGCGGGCTGCGGGTGCTCGAGGCCGGAGACGCGGGCACGGCCTGGATGCCGCGTCTCGGCGCCGAGTACGAGCTGACGCCGAGTGTATCGCTCGCCCTCGGGGGCGGCCGGTATGCGCAGGCGCTGCACACGTTACGCAACGAGGAGTCGGTGGTGGCGGGGCTGATCGCCTACGACCTGCTGCGCGGCGCCACGGCCGGCACCGGACTGTCCATCGCCCGCGACCTGGCCGCGGGCGTGACCTGGCAGCCGGCGGCCGCGACGCTGCTGCGCCTGGACGCCTACCGCCGCGCCTACGATCGGGTCCCAGTGCCCCCGCCCGCTCTCGACGCCCTGGACGCTCCGATCCTGGTGAGCGACAGCATCCAGATGGGAACGGAGCGGGCACACGGGCTGGAGCTGCTCGCCCTGCACTCGCGCGGCCGGGCACAGCTCACGCTCTCCTATGCCCTGAGCTTCGCCGAGATGCGGCTCGGCGAGACCCGCTACCCGCCGCGTTTCCAGCGCCGGCACGTGCTGGATGCGCTGCTGGCGCTGCCCGCGGGCGAACGCGGGCAGGTCGGTATCCGGCTCGCCGCGGCGAGCGGGCAGCCCTACACGCCGGTGGCGGCGCTGATCCCGCGCTATGACCACGACCCTGCCACCGGCGCGTTCCTTCCCGGGCAGCCGGCCGACTGGAGCTTCGTGCCGGGCGCGCACAACTCCGCCCGATTGCCGGCGTACCTGCGCCTGGACCTCGGTTGGCGCAAGGACTACGAGAGACGGTGGTTCGGCCGGGCGATGACCGTGACGCCGTACGCGCAGGTGCTGAACGCGCTGGGCAGCCGCAACGTCCTGGCCGCCGCGCCCGAGGGCGACGGCCGCGGCCAGGCGGTGCTGCGCTTCCTGCCGCAGCTGCCGATCCTGCCCAGCTTCGGCGTGGAGTGGACGTTCTGATGCGGCGTGCCGTCCTGCTCGCGCTGCTGCTCTCCGCGTGCATGACGCGCGAGCCGGTGCAGGTGGAGACCGCCCGCGGTGAGCCCATCGTGCACGCCGTCCTGCGAGCGGGCACCGACACCGTCGCCGTGCTGCTGCAGCGCGTCGTCCGCGGGGACGAAGCAAGCGCCGTCGGCGTCTCCGGCGCGCAGGTCGAGATCGCAACGGGGGCGGCCCGTACCCGGCTCGCGGAAGCGCCGGCAGGGTTCCCCGCCTGTGTCCAGGCGGCGGCTTCCTCTTCCGAAACCACTCCGGCCGGTGCGCTGGTGGGATGTTATGCGGGGGTGCTGCCCGAGGCCGTGCGCTCGGGGAACCGCTACGAGCTGCACATCCGGGAGCGCACCGGTGCCCTGATCCGGGGCGAGACGACCGTACCGGCTCCGCCGCTCGTCCAGGCTCCCGTCGCCCACGCGACGTTCGAGGTGCCCCGGAACGTCTCGGGCTTCGGTGCCGGGGGCGTGATCCGGGCGCGCCTCTCGGCGCCGGCACACACGGGGGCGTCCGCGGCGCTGGCGCCAGTCACGGCCTTCGAAGGCGGCCGCGCCCACCCCGGCCGGCAGTGCGAGATCCCGCAGCTGCGGCGCCTGCGACGGGCGGGCGGCGGCGCGAGCGACTCGGCGGAGATCCTCCTCCGCGGTCCGGTGCGCTGCTACACGACGAACGGCTCGACCAGGCGGCTGCTCACCCTCGACTCGCTGCAGGCGATGCTGCTGGTGGCGACGTACGACAGCGCCACCGCGCACTACACCGAAGCCCTGGAGGCCGGGATCGTGCCGCGCGAGCAGGCGTCGGCCGGCCTGCAGGGCGCGCTCGGCGTCTTCGGCGCGAGTGCCGCGGCCCGCAGGCCGGTGACCCTAATCGGGCCGCGGCGCCAGTAAGCCGACCGCCACCCGCTCTCAGCCGCCGCGGCGACCCCCTTATCCTCCCGATGACTCGGTACACAGCCTCGTGTAGTGGCGAGCCATCCAGCCGGTGGGCTGATCGCAGCATCCGCGGGGCTCACTTGCTATGCGGTTGCAGGTATATTTCTCGGCAGGTATATTGCCGCCATGACGGAGGTCGAATACACCGACGAATTCGGGTGCTGGTGGGCGACGCTCAGTGAGCCGGAGCAGGAGGACGTTGCCGCAGTAGTTGGGCTGCTGGAGAGCCGCGGCACGCGGCTGGGCTACCCCTACAGCTCCGGCATCTCGACCTCGCGGCACCCGCAGATGCGCGAGCTGCGCATCCAGCACGCGGGGCGGCCCTACCGCGTGCTGTACGCCTTCGATCCCCGGCGCAACGCGATCCTGCTGATCGGCGGTGACAAGACGGGCCGGCCACGCTGGTACCAGGAGTTCGTACCCGTTGCGGACCGGCTGTACGACGAGCACCTGGCGGCGCTTAGGAAGGAAGGAGGGATCTGATGGCCCGGAAGTTCGGTGAGCTGCGCGCGCAGCTGTCGCCCGAAGCACAGGAGCGCGCCGCACACAAGACGGAGCGAATGCTGACGGCGCTGGAGCTGCGCGAGCTGGTGCGCGAGCGCGGGCTGACACAGGAGGCGCTCGCCGAGCGGCTGGAGACCGCCCAGAGCAACGTCTCCCGGCTGCTGCGGCGCGAGGACATGCACCTGAGCACGCTGCGCGAGGTCATCGAGGCGCTGGGGGGGGAGCTGCTGCTGACCGCACGCTTCCCGGATCGCGAGTACCCGCTGCGTCCGTTCGGTGCGTCTGAGGCATGAGCCTGCCGGCCTCGATGCCGGGGCCGAGGCAAAGCGACGGGGAACGCGCTGCCCACCCAGGCATAGGGACGCCCCCGCTGGATGCGGTACGACCGCCGCGGTTGCTTCACCGGTCGCCACGCCTCCGGCCGCTCTCGGCTCTCCACTCTCAACTCGCCGCCCGGTAGATGGTGACCGCCGTCGCTTCGTCGACCGCGTGGCGCTTGCCGCCGGCGGGCAGGCGGTGGGTGGCGGCGTGCTCCACGGCGAGCACGGCGGCGAACGGCTGCGCCTGCCAGCTCTCGATGAGCCGGTCGAGCATGCGGCTCTCGTAGGGCGGGTCGGCGAAGGCGAGGTCGTAGGCGAACGCCGGCAGGGCGGCGGCGAACGGGAGCGCGTCCTTCTTGAAGATGCGCGTGCGCTCCTTGAGCCGGAACTTGGCGACGTTCGCCTTGAGCGCGTGCAGCGCCGCGGGGTTGGTCTCCACGAAGTCGGCGTACTTGGCGCCGCGCGAGAGCGCCTCCAGCGCGAGCGCGCCGGTGCCGGCGAAGAGGTCCAGCACGCGCGCGCCCTCCAGCGTCGGCTCCAGCAGCGAGAGCAGCCGGTCGCGCACGGCCTCGGCGGTCGGGCGCACCCGGCCGCTCGGCGAGGCGAGGTCGCGCCCCGCCCACTTGCCCGCGATGATCCTCACGGCGCGGGCTCCTCAGCGACAGGTATGTCCGCGAGCGACACACCATTCAAGAAGTCTTGAATCGGGATCGCCGCCAGACGTGCTTCGATGTAGCCTGCCATATCTGTGTCTGCAACGTGCTCGATGTCGTGAACCACTCCGAACCGGCTCCCGACCATCCGGGCGAGCAGGCGCGGCCAGTGTTGCATACTCATCTGCACGATCTCCGCGCCAATCCGATTTGCCGCTTCCTCGGTCTTCCCCTTCCTGGGAAGCCGGTCGATCACGATGAAGGTCGTGGAGCTGCTGGTCACCAAGCCGAGTTCCAGCTCACGCTCGTAGCGCGACAGCTTGTCCTTCGAGAGCTCTGGATTGCCTGGTCCGATGAAGCCGATATCGAAGCGTGCAAGCCGGCCGGGCGTGACCAGAAGAGTCGCATCGCTCTCCCGGGCACCCGAGCTGTCGGAAAGCCAGTAAACCCCGTGGTCCTTCCTGTTGTGTCGACGGTCCACTCGCGTGTAGCCCAGCAGCGAGAGGAAGGAACCGAGCACCAGGCGCTCGAACAGCTTCCCGTAGATGGACTTGTCTGAACCACGAATGGCTAGCGTCTGCGCGCCGATGGCCGTCAGCAGACGCGTGATCCCCAACCAATCCAGCTCAACCTGCTGCTCCCCTTCGGGAGTGTGGTAGCGGAGCGACAGGCGGTAATCACCGATCTGCTCCCGGCAGTGCTGCGCCGCTTCCCGCACAGCCTCCTCAAAGTCCCTGACGTACGCCGGCAGACCCTCCCGGTTGCTGCGTACCACGTTCTGGAAGCCCTTGTCTGTCAGCCCCAGGATCCACTGCGCAGGCCACACCGCAGCCTTGTCGCTCTTCCGGGCGAGATGCCACTGCTGGATAGCCATCTCCGAAAGACAGGTCTCGAAGTCTGAGACAACAAGGTAGCCACGAGTGAACAGCGCAACGAGCGCACCACTCAACTGCGCGATCCGGCGCCGGGTGATCGGCTCAGTGCGCGTGCGCAGGTTCTCCCCGAGCATCACGCTCAACACGACACGACGTATCGCCTCGACGCCGAGCCGCTCCACGAATTCCCTGCCTCCGCCGGTCAGCAAGACACGCCCTGCTTCGGGCAGAAGTTGTTCAAGAGGTCCAGGGTCTCGCTCGGCTTTCTTCCGGGGCATACAGGTTCTCAGAGAAGCAGTTGTACAGACGGGAGTGGTGAAGTATTGATCCAGAGAACGCTCTCCGCCTCCCTACCCAGCCACTCCGGCACCTGATCGCGGATCAGGTCCACGTATTCCGGGGTGATCTCGAAGAGCACGAAGCGCCTCCCCGTTTTGACCGCCGCCGCTCCGACAGTGCCGGACCCGGCGAAGGGGTCCATCACCACGTCGCCGCGGAACGAGTAGTAGCGAATCACCTTCTCCGCCAACTCCAGCGGGAAGGCGGCAGGGTGCTTCGAGTTGGTCTTCGGTTGGATCTGCCAGACGTTGGTGCGTTCATAGCCGTCCTCGATCTTGGAGGCTGCTATCGTCTGCGGGTCGGGATGGTTACGGATGTGCCAATCGATCAGCAGGTCGGTGCGCTTACGGTAGACGAGCACGTACTCCGTCACCGGCACCGCCTTGTACTGCAGAGGATTCCGGTCCGCGGCGAAGCGCCGACCCCGTCCGGTTGCCCAACCAGCACCTTCGGGCTTCATCCAGATGATGTCGTCGACGAAATCAAAGCCTTCCTCAATGAAGATGCGATGCAGGTCGAACGGCACCGCAATGCGCCGGGAGGACTCGTTGCGGCTGGCTCGGCGCAGGAGCACCGGCGAACAGTTGATGACGAAGAACCGCCCTTCGTTCAGCACGCGGTGACCCCGTCGAATGACCTGCCGCATCTTCGCCAGGTATTCGTCGTAGACCTCGTAGTCGCTGTACTCGGGTCGCGCGTTGAAATACGGTGGCGAGGTGAAGACCAGGTCGACGCTGGCGCTCGGCATTTCGTCGAGCAGTTGCACACAGTCCCCGAGCCCGACCGTATTGCGCAGATGAGAAACGGGATAGGAACGGCGGGGTCGCGTTCGGGTCGCCAGATGCTCCTCGTCCTTGCCGAGCAAGCGCGCTTCGAGCATCACCGGTTTCGTGGTCTTGTCACCCAGGATCTCGGTGGTGTACGCGTCGATCACGACCTCCCCGATTTTCGTCGTACTGCGCTTCTTCCGCAGCGGGACACGCCAGATGTGATACCGGTCATCGACCTCCGGTAGCCCGAAGGCCACTGCCTTCACGAGGTCGACGTCCTGCAGCCATGCCGAAGCGATGGACTTCGCCTGCGTGACGGTGGTCACGAGGTACTTCCGTTGCTCTGCAACGAGCGGTTTTCTGCGTGACATGGCTGAAGTTCGGCCCTCTCGAATGAAGACGATCAGTTCCCGGTCGTGGTGTGCTGCCGCTCCGCCACCCAGCGCTCCACCTGCTCCCGGAGCACCGGCAGCGTCACCGCGCCGGCGCCGAGCAGCACGTCGTGGAAGGCGCGCGCGTCGAAGCGCGCGCCCAACCTCTCGCGCGCCTCGGCGCGCAGCTTCAGGATCTCCAACTGCCCGATCTTGTACGCCAGCGCCTGGCCGGGCCAGACGATGTAGCGGTCGATCTCGTTGGCCGCGTCCAGCGGGGTGAGCGCGGTGTTGGCGAGCATGTAGTCGATCGCCCGCTGGCGCGACCAGCCCAGCGCGTGCATGCCGGCGTCGGTCACCAGCCGTGCGGCGCGCCAGGCCTCGAAGGAGAGCATGCCCAGGCGCTGCAGGTCGTCGGAGTAGAGGCCCAGCTCGTCGGCGACCCGCTCGGAGTAGAGCGCCCAGCCCTCCACGAACGCCGTGCTGCCCGCGTGCCGGCGGAAGTCGGGCACGCCCTCCAGCTCCTGCGCCAGCGCGATCTGCAGGTGGTGGCCCGGCACCGCCTCGTGGAAGGCGAGTACCTCGGCGGTGTAGCGCGGCCGCGAATGCGGCTGATAGGTGTTCACGAAGTAGATGCCCGGCCGGCGGCCGTCGATCGCCGGCGCGAAGTAGTAGGCCGCCGGCGCGTCCCTCTCCTGGAACGCCTCCAGCCGCTTCACCACCACCGGCGCGCGGGGCAGCCGGCCGAACGCCTCGGGCAGCCGGGCCTCGGCGCGGCGCACCGCGGCCGCCGCAACCGCCTCGATCTGCTCGCGCGAGGCGAAGGTGAACTGCGTGTCCTCCCGCAGCCGCCGGAAGACGCCCGGCAGCTCGTCCGTGCCGAAGCGCCGGCGCGTGATCTCGCGCATCTCGGCGTGGATCTTCGCCATCTCGCGCAGCCCCGTCTCGTGGACCTGCTGCGGCGCGAGGTCCAGCGAGGTCTCGGCGCGGATGCGCTGGCGGTAGCACTCCGCACCGTTCGGGTTGGCCGAGACGCCGACCGCCTCGCGCGCGCGCGGCAGGTAGTCGGCGCGCAGGAAGTCGCGGTAGCGCGCGAACGCCGGCAGGATGGAGTCGCGCACCAGGCGGCGCGTCTCGCCGGCGTAACGCGCCCAGGCGCTGTCCGGCCAGGCGGCGGGGCGCGGCTGCTCCACGGGGTCGAGCAGCGCCAGCGCCGTGTCGGGCGTGGCGAGCAGCGTGTCGAGCTGCCCGATCACCCGCTCGGCGGCGATCTTCGGCGCGCGGTAGCCGCGCTCCAGCCCCAGGCGCAGGTTGGCGACGTGGCGCTCGACGTAGCCGGGCATCTGCCGGTAGCGCGCGAGCAGCGCCGCGCCCTGCAACGGCGTGGCGACGCGCTGGAAGCCCGGCAGCCGCAGCAGGTCCACCTGCGGGCCGCCCAGCGGGTTGACGTCCCAGAGCGACGCCTGGCAGACGGCCGAGTTCAGCTCCTTCTCGATCTCGTTCTGCAGCATCGCCAGCGAGACGCCCTCGCGCACCGGCAGCGGGTGCAGGTGCAGCGCGCGCACCTGCTCCAGCAGGTCGCGCAGCCGCGCGAGCCGCGCCTCGCGCGCCGAGGGCGAGAGGTCGCTCAGCCGGTCGTCGTGCCCGCCGATGCCCAGGTAGGTGCCCGTCTCCGGGAAGTCCGCCAGGCCCTGCCGGAAGTAGCCGGCGGCGAGCGTGTCCAGCCGCGCGGCGGGCGCAGCGGCGGGCGGCGGCGCGGCGGCCGGTGGGCGACAGCCCGCCAGCAGGGCGAACGCCAGGGCGACGACGGCGAGGCGAGAGCTGGAGATCACGGGGCGCTCCGCGGCTGGAGAGAAACGCGCAAGCTCGGCCGATCCGCCGCAGCGCGCAAGGGGACGCTCCACTCCGCCGCCCGCGGCAGCGACGCCGCGGGAGCGCGCCGCTGCTGCGGCGAGTGGCACGGTAGTTGAGAGGTAAGTGATTGCAAATCAACGATTTGCATCACATGTTCCGGCGGCGCCGGGACCGCATCCGTGCATCTGTGCGCAGGGGGTAGGCATGAACGTGACGAAGGCGGCGGCCTTCGCGCTGGTGGTCGTGCTCGGGGGAGCCGGCTGTGCTGCTTCGGGCGGCCCGCAGCGGGTGTCGTCCGTGGCGGCCCGGCCGGACGCGGTGGTGCGCGTGGCCAATCACAACTGGGCGGACATGAACGTCTATCTGCTCCGCAGCGGCCAGAAGCTGCGGCTGGGCACGGTGACGGCGATGCAGACGGCGCTCTTCCGCCTCGCGCGCACGGACCAGCACGTGGGGCAGAAGCTGCAACTGCTGGTCGACCCGATCGGCTCGACGCAGACCTACACCACGCACAGCTTCACGGTGCAGCCCGGGCAGGAAGTCGACTTCACCATCCAGAACCACCTGCCGACGTCCAGCCTGGCGATCTGGAACCGCTGACCCCGGTGCCCGTCCCTTCGGTCGCGGGCGCGTGTGGACGGCGGGAGTGCCGCCTGCTACCTTCGGGCGCCGGTGCGGAGCCGCCGGCGCGCGCCCTGAACCGCTGCTCTCGTGCTTGACCTCGACACGTTGATCCGCCGCCTCCCGGCCACGCCCGAGGGGGCGGCGCTGCTCGCCGGCTTCGTCCCGCCGCCGCGCTTCACCGGCAAGCGCTTCGCAGACTACGTTCCCGACGCGCGCTACCCCTCGCAGGCCGCGGCGCGCGAGCGACTGCAGGCGCTCGCCGCCGAGCTGAGCCGCGCCGCCGCGGCAGGCTGGCGCCGGCGGCTCTCGGCGTGGCTGGGAGGCGGGCCGCGGGGTGGCGGCGTCTACCTGGACGGCGGCTTCGGCGTCGGCAAGACGCACCTGCTGGCGGCGCTCTGGAACGCGGCGCCGGGGCCGAAGGCGTATCTCAGCTTCGACGAGCTGGTCTACACCCTCGGCCTGCTGGGCGTGGCCGAGACGCACGCGGCGTTCCGCGCGCAGCGCCTGGTCTGTGTGGACGAGTGGGAGCTGGACGACCCCGGCAACCTGAAGCTGGCGCTCGCCTTCCTGCGCGGCGCGCTCGCCGACGGCGTGCGCGTCGTCGCCACCTCCAACACGCTGCCGCTGGAGCTGGGCGAGGGCCGCTTCAGCCAGAAGGACTTCGCACGCGAGGTCGAGGAGCTGGCGCGCGCCTTCGAGGTGGTGCGCCTCGACGGCGAGGACTTCCGCCACCGCCACTTCGAGGCCGCGCCTGCGGGAGAGCGCTACTTCCTCTCCGCGCCCGCGCTGCGCCGCCGTGCCGCCGCGGCCGGCGCCCGCGCACCGCTCGTTTCCTGGCCCGCGCTGCTGGACGGCCTCGCGCAACTGCACCCCATCCGCTACGCGGACCTGGTCGCCGGCTTCGACGCGCTCTTCCTGGAGCACGTCGCCCCGTTCGCGCAACTGCCCGAGGCGCTGCGCTTCGTGCACTTCGTCGACAAGCTCTACGACAGCGGCGCCAGCCTCGCCGCCAGCGCCGCCGCCCCGCTCGGCGCGCTCTTCCCCGAGAGCTTCATCGCCGGCGCCTACGGCAAGAAGTTCTCGCGCTGCCTCTCGCGCCTGGAGGAGCTGCTGAGCGAGACGCCCAGCGCCCCGGCCGCCACACCGCCGCCCGGTGCGCAGGCCGCTGCGAGAAGCAGAACGGCTAGCGGCAGGCTGCTCTCTTGACCGCCCGGCCCCGGTTCCGCAGCTCGCACCTCGTCCAGTAGCTTGGCCATACCTCACCTGCCTGCATCCAGAGGCCCGGCACAGCCCTTCGGCTTGAACCCGCACAGAGCCCGGAGCTAACGGGGGACAGATGGTTCGCAAGCATGCTATGCGGCAGCGTGCGGGATCGCACGCGCGGCGGAGCTGCCGCAGGGTGGCGGATCGCAGGCGAAACGCCATGTTGCAGGGTGCAGCAGACTACTATGGTCGGCGCAACGGAGCTTGCTCGTGTCCACCGCTCGGAGTACTGTTCGACTAGCCTTTATCCAAGGAGTGGTGCCATGCCCGAGTTGCTGGAGCGGATCACGATCGACCCCGAGGTGCGCAGCGGCAAGCCAATCATCCGCGGCACGCGCATCACGGTCACCGACATTCTGGAGTACCTCGCCGGCGGCATGTCCGCCGAGGAGATCGTCGCGGACTTCCCGGACCTCTCCGTTGAGGATGTGCGTGCTTCGCTAGCGTTCGCAGCCCTTCGGGAGCGTCGGCTCTTCTCCGCCTGATGAAGCTGCTCTTCGATGAGAACCTCTCCTTCCGGCTCGTCAAGTTGCTGGAGGATGAGGCGGCTACCTTCCTGCCGCTGAGTGGGACGTAGCACATCGATGTAACTCGTGTGCGGCTGACCGGTTCCCAGCCGCGCCGAACAAGCGATTGCAGTGGACATGGGGCCGGCCATGCTTTCAGCCCATGCCGAAGGCTCGGCGCTGCCGGCCCCACGCCACTGAACCTGAACGTTTGGCGGCACACCCTTTCGGATTACTTCATCTTCTCTGCCTCGGCCGAGCTGTACGACCTGATTTACGCCGGCTTCAAGGACTACCCAGCCGAAGCCGCCCAACTCGCTGCCACCATCCGGACCGCTCACCCACAGGCGCGCTCCGTTCTGGACGTCGCCTGCGGCACCGGCGAGCACGCCCGCCTCCTGACCGACAAGCATGGGTTCACCGTCGATGGCCTAGACCTCGATCCAGCCTTCGTGCAGATCGCCCACGAGAAGCTCTCGCGAGGCAGCGTCTACCAGGCCGACATGGTCTCGTTTTCTCTGCCCCGGCGCTACGATGTGATCCTCTGCCTCTTCAGCTCCATCGGGTACGTGCGGACGCTCGAGAGGGTCCGGAGTACCTTAGAATGTTTTCGCGCGCACCTCGCGGTGGGAGGGATCGTGCTCGTGGAGCCGTGGTTCGCTCCGGGAGCCTTGGAGAGGGGGCGGGTCTTCGTGAAGACGGCTGAGGCGGAGGGCGTGAACGTCTGCCGGATGAGTCATGTGGAAATCGAGGGGCGCCTCTCGCGTCTGCGTTTTGAGTATCTGGTCGGCCGCTCCACTGGGCTCGAGCACCTGAGCGAGCTCCACGAGCTTGGCCTCTTCACGGTGGAGGAGATGCTCGCAGGCTTCCGAGAGGCAGGACTCGACGCTACGCACGATCCCCTGGGGCCCTATGGCCGTGGGCTCTTTCTCGCCCGCGCCGCCTGACAGCGCGCATATGGACGCCTCGCCGATGCTCCCGGTCCAGCGCCCGACCAGCACCACCACGGACGCGAGGTAGGTGGTTGTCTAGGCCCCTCCCGCAACCCGGCGCGTTCCCGCGGATAGGCCCTCCTCTTTCGTACCGGCACCTGGCCATCTCGGCGTCAGTCTCAGGAAGCTGCGCTCGCCACCGGAGGCCTCACGTGCCCGGGACGCGGAAGCTCGGGTCGCTGCTGGGCGGGACGATGTTCTTCATCCGCAGGTACGTCACCAGGTTGCCGTAGTGCAGGGCGTTGTGCAGCTGCCGCACGTTCAGCACCGCCAGCTTCTGCATATCACCCTGGATTATTCACCAGGATCTCGTAGATGCCGCGCGGAAAGGCATTTCTGCGTTTTCCCGCTTCACCTCTTGGGTGAAACCCCGAATCGGCTAAGATACCGTCGAGACAGGCACTTGGGCAGATCTGGTGAATAACCCAGGATCACTTCCCCGGAAGCGCACCGTCTGCGTGCCGGACTCGTCGGTCAGCCCCTCGAATGTCCGGTCGCAGTATGCGTTCGCCTCCTGGAGCGCGGCGATCAGTTCGGCTTTTGCCGTCCGGGTCTGCTCGACCCGGGGCCGCGGGTTCTCCTCGCCCAGCACGGGTGCGCAGAAGAGGTACTGCGCATCCGCCAGGTGGCCGATCAGCTGGCCGAAGGTGCGGACCTCGTCCGTCGGGCGGAACCCGTACTGTTCCTCCGGCATCACCTCCGCGGTCCGGAGGAGCAAGGCGCCCATCGCGCGGGCCAGGAAGGCCTCGAACGCCGTGCGCGGGCTGGATGCCGCCACAGCGGCGGGAGGACGGCCGTCCTGGGCGGTGGCGACGGCCGGCGCCAGCAGGGTGATCGCGAGCAGTGCGGTGAGCGTGTGCATACGTCCCTCCGTGCGTGGGTGAGAAGAACGCGGCCGAGAGGAGCTCACGAGCGCAATGGCGACGGGGTTCCCGCCGCCTCGGGCGAGGCGCGGCGGCCGATCGCACGCCGCCGCGTCCGCACGCGCACCAGCCAGTACGCCATCCCCGCGAGTGGCAGGAGCGCGGGGACGAGGAGCAGGGGGAGGATGCGGAGCGGCTCCGGGATCTCGTCCGCCTGGCCGAGGAAGAACGAGCCCGAGGCGATGAACAGCGCGAAGCACATGCGCCACAGGTGGCGTCTCAGTCGGGGCACGCCCCGCGGCTCACCCGACCGCATCAGCCGTAGGTCGGATGCGCCCGCCAGCAGAGCGACGACGCCGAGGACGACGAACACCGCGGCCGGTGACCCATCGATCGTTCCGTCGCCGAAGGCGAGCGCACGGGACCCCATCGAGAGGCCGCCGACGCTCACGGCCAGCGCCACCAGCATGGCGGCGAAGTTCAGCCGCCTCGTGGCCGGGGTGGGCGAGCGGACCGTGGTCAGCGCCGTGACCACCAGGTACAGCGCCAGCAGCCCCGCGGCCACGTTGCTGGGCTGCGCCTTCACGGCCGCGATGCCCGCCCCGGAAGCCCCCATCGCGAGCATCGAGTAGACGAACCCCCTCCCGCTCCGCAGGTGGAGCCCCTCCCCCTTCGCCGCGTTGAGGGCGACAAAGCCCGCGACGAGGGCGAGCCCGCCCCCCGCGATGTGGATCAGCAGCATCGTCTCCAGCATTCACGACCTCCGTGGGGCGGGCGTTCGATGGCCTTCGTAAGCGACGGCCGTCGCGGTACCGGTACGCCGCCACGCCGGCAAACGGAGAGCCCCGTGGGCGTGGGACCGGTCCGCTATACGGCGGTCGGCTCCCGGATCCCCTTCACGAGCAGCCAGAGTCCCAGCCCCACCTCGTAGATGCCCATCGGCGCCATGTAGGTCATCCCCAGCGCGAGGCCGAGCGAGGGAAGCACGAGCACCAGCGCGCTGACCGTCGCGAGCAACAGCGAGGAGAGGATCCCCCAGGCGGCGAGCCCGCGCGGGATGTAGCGTGACCGGAGCCAGAGGTACGAGAACAGGGCGGAGCCGAGGCCCAACAGCACCATCCCTACGCGATGGCCGGTCCCCCAGAAGCTAAGGGACAGCCGCGCCAGCCCCTGGAGCTGCTCCGGCTCGAAGGCGCTCAGGTAGTCGGCGCCGCCCAGCACCACGGCCGCCAGGGCGAGCCCCAGCGTGGCAACCATCAGCACGGCGTTTTCGACCAGCCGCCACACCGCCGCGAGCAGCGCCAGGTTCCGGTCTATCGGCCGGAGCACGACGTAGAGCGCCACGACCAGCGCCGCGACCGCGGCGTACATGAGCAGGTCCGTGACGAAGCCCGCGCGGAAGAGGAGTTCGGAGGCCGCGATGTTCCGCGCGGTCGCCGCCGCGTCGCCGGAGACGAAGAGCCGGCCGCGCACGGACAGCTCGACGAAGACCGCGGCCGCCATCGTCCCCAGGTACAGCGCGCCCGCGAGGCGGGCGGCGGTCCGCTGCGCTGGTTGAAGCCCCCTGGCGGTCGTTCCCGGGGTGCCGGACGAGGCGGTAAGGGCGATCGTGTTCATGGTTGTCGCTCCGCTCGCAAGTGAGGGGGTCCGCCGCCACGCATCAGATCGGCTCCCGATCTCGGCGCAACCGCACCGCCGCGGCCAGGAAGGCGCCGGCGAGCGCGAGGCCGATCCAGAGACCCGGGCTGCCCAGGAAGCCGAGCGGATCGAGCTGCGAGAGCTGCAAGATGGGGATACCCATCTCGTTCTGCGCCCGAACGCGGAACGCCTCTGTCCTGGCGCCGTTCAGGCGGTATGTCAGTGCGGAGAGCAAATACGAGGTGCCGAACGCCACCCGCTCGACCGCGACCGGCGCCAGCAGCGGAAGCAGTGCCCACAGGAGCACCGCTCGCCGCGCCCAGGCGGACACCAGCAGCAGCCACGTGTAGAGGGGCGCGTACCAGAGTGCGTGCACCAGCAGGCCGTACAGGGGCACCAGCGACATCCCGGCGAGTGGCAGCCGCCACCCCGCCGCCCCGACCGCCAGCCCCTTTGCCAGCACCAAGACGCCGCTCAGCAGCAGCATGGCCAGTTGCGTTGCGATCAGCACCGCGAAGGTGAGCAGCGGCAGCACCACCAGCGGGATGCTCGCTTTGGCGAGAACCGTGGTGAGGTCCGAGACCGGCAGCGACTTCCAGAAGAGGAGACTGCGGTCCCGGCGCTCGCCGTATAGCGCGTCCAGGCAGTAGAGCGCGCCGACGATGAACGAGGTCAGGCTGAGTGCGGTCGCGGCGAGGCTGTACGGCATCACGCTCGTCCCCAGCATCGCGGGCTCGCGCGAGGCCACGCCGGGCATCTCGTGCGGCGGCATCATCGAGTGCACCACGATCCCGGCGAGAAGGAGAGCGCCCACGCTCAGCGGCGCGACGTAGAGCGAGCGGTTCTCCCACAGCTCACGCCGCACCGACCAGTACAGCGGCCGCGCCGCCGGCGCGCTCATGCGGCCTCCTCCCGTCCCGCGCCGGCCCCCGGGCCCACTACGGCGACGAAGAGGTCGGCGATGCTCGGCGTGCGCACGTCGCCGAGCGCCGCGAGCTGCCGGCGATCCACGCCCGCGAAGAGCAGGATGCCGCGCCCGAGCACCTGCCGCTCGTGGATCGGTCCGAGCGCCCGCGCCGCGGCCAACTGCTCCGGCCGCACCATCACCTCCAAATAGCGCGACTCGAACTCCTCCATGCTGCAGTCCAGCACGACGCGCCCGCGGTCCATGAAGACGAGATCGGTGAGGATGGCCTGGACCTCCTCGACCTGGTGCGTCGTCACCACGATGGTACGGCTGCGGTCGTAGTAGTCGTTCAGCAGGGTATCGTAGAACTCCTTACGGAAGAGGATTTCCAGCCCGAGCGTGGGCTCGTCCAGCACCAGCAGCCTCGCATCCACCGCCATCACGAGCGCCAGGTGGAGCTGCGCCACCATTCCCTTCGACAGTGCCCCCACCGGGCTGCCGCGCCGGATCGTCGTCCTCGCCAGAAAGTCCTCCGCCTTCGCGCGGTCGAAGCGCGGGTGCACGCCCTCGACATAGTCGAGAGCCTGTGATACGCGAAGCCACCTCGGCAGCACCGCCACGTCGGTGACGAAGGAGACCTCGTGCATCAGCCGGTCGCGCTCCCTCCAGGGATCGCGGCCGAGCACCTTCAGCTCCCCCTCGTACGGCGTGAGCCCCAGCAGCGCGTGCAGCGCCGTGGTCTTGCCCGCGCCGTTGGGACCGACGAGCCCCAGGATGCGGCCCTCCTCCACCCGCAGGTTCACCCCGTCTAGGGCGACGCTCTCGCCGTAGACCTTGCGGAGACCCCGCGCCTCGATCAGTGCCATCGCCTCAGCGCTCCGTTCCCGGGTCAAGGGCCGGCACCTCCGCCGGCTCCCTCTCCAGCAGCTCCCCCGCCGACAGTCCCAGCCGCTGGATGGTTGCGTGGACCCGCGGCCACTCCTCCGCCAGGAACCGCTCGCGCTCCCCCTCCAGCAGCCGCTCGCGCGCGCCGGCTCTGACGAACATTCCGACCCCCCGCCTCGCTTCGACGAGCTGCGCGTCGACCAGGACCTGATAACCCTTCAGCACCGTGAGATGGTTGACCCGGTACTCGGCCGCGACCTGCCGCACCGACGGCAGCGGGTCGCCCTCCGCGAACACCCCATCGAGGATGTTCGCCACGACCAAGTCGCGGAGCTGCCGGTAGATCGGCTGTCCGTCGTTCCACTCGCCATCCATGGGGATTCCGTCGGTCCTGCTGGGGGTCGGCGGGCCGGCACCCGCGCCGGGAGCGAGTGCGCACGCGCCGCCGCTGATATACTATTATATATCACCATACCGGAGGCAAGGGGTTCGTTGCGGGGGTGCGGGAGGGGGGTGCAAGAACGGCAGGATCTCGCAGTTCGGTTGGACGAGACGGCCGCGCCGCTCGGATCGCGCGCCTCTGGGCTGCCGCGGCGGCGCTGTGCTCCCGCGCGGCGGCCGGGTTGGGCTAGGCCCGTTCTCGTCGGGTGAGCCCCGTCCGCACGCCGGTCCCGTCGGGAGCCGCCAGGTCCGACGGTGAAGCATCCGGTGGCGGCGACCAGCGGCGCCGCCGCGGGTGCACATTCGTGAGCCAGCGATCGACCATCTTGCGCAGGGTACGCGGCAGGCGCCGGCGGGCGGCTATCTGGATCGGCTGTGGGGTCGCGTCGGCTGCTGAGCGCCGAGTACCTGGAGCCGCGCGCCCAGCGGGGCAGCCGTGCCCGCTTCGAGCGGGTACTGGCGCGAGGTGATCGCCCCGGGCTCGGAGGCAACGCCGGCGGCCCACCGCGCCCGCGTGGCCGCGGCCGGCGTGCAGTGGCTGTGCTTCGGCCAGGAGCGGGTGGACCTGCGCGCGGCCCTGGAAGCGCTGCGGCGCCGCTATGGGATCCGGCGAGTGCGCCTGGAGAGCAGCGGTGTCCTCAACGGCGTGCTTCTGCGGAGTGGGCTGGTGCGGGAGATCAGCCTGGTGGTGCATCCGGTGGTCGTCGGCGGACCGGAGCCGTGCGGGCTGGCCGGCCCTACCCGCTGCGGTTCGGCTGGGCTGATGGTGCAATCTGCCGAGGCGCTACCGGGTGGGCTGGTCTGGCTGCGGCACCACGTCGCGGCGTGATCGAGGCTGCGCTCCCAAAGGGCCTGACAGGGCCGCCGGCAGGGACGCGAGCGGAGCGGCTCGCCGGTAGGGAATCGCCCTACACATCTCTCCCGACTAGGAGCTTCGCCTCCGGCCCTATAACTTGGTGCGGCGTGTCTCGTCCGGGACACAGCGCCTTCCCCCTCCCTACAGAGACGATCGTCATGGCGAAGTCCGCCGTGGTGCGCGCGCGCATCGAGCCGGAGCTGAAGCTGCGGGCCGAGGCGGTGCTCGCCGAGCTGGGGCTCACCCCCACGGCTGCCGTCACCCTCTTCTACCAGCAGGTGCTGCTGCAGCGGGCGCTGCCGTTCCCGGTGGCGCTGCACCCGACGGCCGCCGCGCCAGCGGTGCCGGGCGCCGTGCGGGTGGAGACGCAGGCGTGAGCGAGCCGCGCGCGACGGCTCCGGCGCAGGCGCTCGGCGAGAGCGACGGCCTCTTCCGCGCCGTCCAGGAAGCGAGCCCCGACGGCTTCGTGCTGATGGCGGCCGCGCGCGACGCACAGGGCCAGCCGGTGGACTTCCGCTACGTCTACGCCAACCCCGCCGCGCTGCGGCTGATGTGGCGCACGGAGGCGGAGCTGGTCGGGCGCACGCTGCTGACGGCGTATCCGTTCAAGCAGGGCACGGAGTTCTTCGTGCGCTACCGGCGCGTACTGGAGACGGGGGTGCCGGAGCAGGCGGAGGTCGGCTTCGGCGCGGCGGGCGGCGAGCGCTGGTTCCGCATCGACGTCAGCCGCGTGGGCGACGGCGTGGCGACGCGCTTCGTGGACGTCACCGCCCAGCGCGAGGCGGCCGCGGAGCGCGAGCGGCTGGAGGCGGCGCTGCGCGAGAGCGAGACGCGCTACCGCATGCTGGTGGAGGCCGCGCCGCAGTTGGTCTGGCAGAACGCCGCCGACGGCACGCCCGTCTACTTCAACGAGCGCTACCGCGAGTACACCGGCATCCTGCAGGCAGAGCTGGCGGCCAGCCGCTGGCGCGAGGTGGTGCACGCCGAGGACCTGCCGGGCCTGCTCGCCCGGCGCGCGCAGGCGCTCGCGGCCGCTACGCCCTACGAGCTGGAGCTGCGGCTGCGCCGGCACGACGGCGCCTACCGCTGGTTCCACGTCCGCGTCGTGCCCGTGCGCGCCGCCGGCACGGTGACCTGCTGGATCGGCGTGGCGGCCGACGTCGACGCGCTGCGCCAGGCCGAGGCGCAGCAGCGGCTGCTGGCGCGCACGGCCGAGGCGGCCCGCGCCGAGGCCGAGCGCGCCAGCCGCGCCAAGAGCCAGTTCCTGGCCAACATGAGCCACGAGATCCGCACTCCCGTCAACGCCATCGTCGGCTACACCGACCTGCTGGAGGTGGGTGTCGCGGGCCCGCTCAGCGAGGGGCAGGCGCAGTACCTGGCGCGCATCAAGGCCAGCAGCGCCCACCTGCTGACGCTGATCAACGACGTGCTGGACCTGGCGCGCGTCGAGTCCGGCAAGCTGCGGCTGCTGCGCGAGCCGGTCGGCGGCGCGGCGGTGCTGCGCGAGGCGCTCGCCCTGGCCGAGCCGCTGCTGCGCGTGCAGGGGCTCACGCTGCTCGACGAGAGTGGCGGCGCCGACGGGCTCGCCGCCTGGGGCGACGGCGACCGCGTGCGCCAGGTGCTGGTCAACCTGCTCTCCAACGCGGCCAAGTTCACGCCCACGGGCGGCCGGGTGCGCGTGGGCTGCCGCCTGGCGGAGGGCGGGCCGCCGGACGGCCCGATCCCTGCGGGCGGGCCCTACCTCGCGCTCGCGGTGGAGGACACGGGGATCGGTATCGCCGCCGAGGAGCAGGAGAAGGTCTTCGCCACCTTCCACCAGGTCGACGGCGAGTTGACGCGCCGGCACGGCGGCAGCGGGCTGGGGCTGGCGATCAGCCGCGCGCTCGCCCGCGAGATGGGCGGCGAGCTGACGCTCGCCAGCGAGCCCGGCCGCGGCAGCCGCTTCACGCTCTGGCTCCCGGCGGCGACGCCGGAGCCCGAGGCGCGACCGGCGGGCGAACCCCGGCCCGGCGGCGCCGCCGACTGGGTGGTGAAGCACGCCGACCAGGTGGCCGAGCGCTGGGTGGCGCGCTTGCGCGCCGAGCCCATCGTCCCGCATGTTGCCGCGCTCTCGGACCCGCAGCTCGCCGACCACGTCGCCAGCTACCTGGCGGACCTGGCGGCCCTGCTGCTCCTGCTCGACGTGCCGCAGAGCGACCCGGACGCCGCGCTCGCCGACGCCACCGCCATCCACCGGGTCATCGCCGAGCGGCACGGCCACCAGCGCCATCGGCTGGGCTGGACGGAGGCCGCGCTGCGCCGGGAGCACGCCCTGCTGCTCGCCGAGCTGCAAGCCGCGCTGGCCGAGCAGGCCGCCGACGCGCCGGACCACGAGCCCACGCTGGCCACGCTGCGGCGCTTCCTGCGCCGCGCCGAGGAGATCTCGCTCGCGGGCTTCCACGCCGCGGCCCGGGGCGAGCCGCCCGCGGAGCCCCACGGCGCCGGCTGAGCGGGCCGAACCGACACGCTTCACCCACATCCACCCGAGAAGGGACGACGCATGGAACCCACGACCGGCGGTGCGAAGCTCACGGAGGTGCTGAGCAGGGACGCGCAGCCCCTGCTGGAGGCGTGGTTGGGGGAGCAGGCGCGGGCGGCGACGCTGCGGCCGGACCTGCTCTCGGAGGCGGAGTTGCGGCAGCAGAGCCGGGAGTTCCTGCACCTGCTGGGGCAGGCGGCGGGCGAGGTGGGGATGGCGACGGCGCCGGGGGGAACGGGCTGGGCGCCGGTGCGCGAGTTCCTGAGCGCGCTCTCGCGCACACGCGCGCTGCAGGGCTTCACCCCCACGGAGACGGCGACGTTCGTGCTCTCGCTGAAGCAGCCGCTCTTCGTGCGGCTGCAGGCGGAGACCGACGAAGCCGAGGCGCTGGCGACCGAGGTCTGGGCGGCCACGCGGCTGCTGGACGCGCTGGCGCTGCTGACGACCGAGGTGTTCCTGCAGAGCCGCGAGTCGGTGATCCGCCGCCAGCAGCAGGAGCTGCTGGAGCTCTCCACGCCGGTCGTCAAGCTCTGGGACGGGGTGGTGGCGGTGCCGCTCATCGGCACGCTCGACAGCGCCCGCACGCAGGTGGTCATGGAGAACCTGCTGCAGAAGATCGTGGAGACGGGCGCGCAGGTGGCGATCATCGACATCACCGGCGTGCCCACCGTCGACACGCTGGTGGCGCAGCACCTCATCAAGACGGTGCAGGCGGCGCGCCTGATGGGGGCGGACTGCGTCATCAGCGGCATCCGGCCGCAGATCGCGCAGACGATCGTGCACCTGGGCGTGGTGCTGGAGAACGTGGTGACCAAGGCCACGCTCGCCGACGCCATCCAGGTGGCGCTGCGGCAGTTGGGCATCGGCCTCGGCAGCGGCGTCAGTGGGCGGATGGGCTGAAGAGGAGGAGGCAGCGATGGAGCGCATTCCGATCCTGAAGATCGGCCGCCTGCTGCTGGTCAGCATCCAGGTGGACATGCACGACCGGCTGGCGCTGGCGTTGCAGGACGACCTGACGGAGCAGATCGTGCGCCACCAGGCGCGCGGCGTGCTCATCGACATCTCCAGCCTGACGCTGGTCGACAGCTTCATCGGGCGGGTGCTGGGCACCATCGCGGCGATGGCGCGCGTGCTCGACGCCGAGACGGTGGTCGTGGGCATGCAGCCGGCGGTGGCCATCACCCTGGTGGAGCTGGGCGTGGCGTTGACGGGCATCCGCACGGCGCTGAACGTGGAGGCGGGGCTGGCGCTGCTACAGGCGGCCGGGCGCGGGGCCGATGGACGTGCAGAAGAGTGAGGTGCGGCCGATCCGCAGCGGCGACGACGTGGTGCTGGTGCGGCAGGCGGCGCGCGTCTGGGCGGTGGAGCTGGGCTTCGGCCTGGTGGAGCAGACGAAGCTGGTGACCGCGGTCAGCGAGCTGGCGCGCAACACGCTGGAGTACGGCGGCGGCGGCGAGGCGCGCCTGGAGGTGGTGGCGGCCGGCGGGCGCCAGGGCGTGCGCATCGTCTTCGAAGACCGCGGCCCCGGCATTGCGGACCTGGAGCAGGCGCTGACCGACGGCTATACCAGCGGCAAGGGGCTCGGCATGGGCCTGGGCGGCGCCAAGCGGCTGGTCAGCGACTTCGAGATCACCTCCACCCCCGGCCAGGGCACCCGCGTGAGCATCACCAAGTGGAAGTGACACCGGCAGGGGTCGGGGATCAGGGGTCGGGGGTCGGGGGAACGGCAACCCCGGTGTCCCCCGGGGTTGCCGTCGTAGTTCCCTGACCCCCGACCCCTGACCCCCGACCCCTGGTTCCGTTCAACCGAGGCCGCGATGAGGGAGCTCCCCCTGCTGTCGGTGCAGGTTCGCTACGAGCAGGACGTGGTGCTGGCGCGCCAGCGGGTGCACCAGATTGCGGCGCTGCTCGGCTACGACGCGCTGGAGCAGACGCGGCTGGCGACGGCGGCCAGCGAGATCGTGCGCAACGCCTACCAGTACGCGGGCGGCGGCAGCGTCGAGTTCGCCCTCGCCGGCGACGCGGAGCAGAGCTTCCAGATCCGGGTGCGCGACCGCGGGCCGGGGATCAAGAACCTGGCGCAGGTGCTGGAGGGGCAGTACAGCTCGCCCACCGGGCTGGGGATGGGCATCCTGGGCGCGCGGCGGCTCAGCGACCGCTTCGAGATCGACTCCTCGCCGACGACGGGCACCACGGTGGTGCTGGGCCGCTCGCTGCCACGCGGCCGCGTGCTCGGCAGCCGCGAGGTCGGCCGCATCGCCGAGGAGCTGGCCCGCCAGCGGCCGGGCAGCCCGGTGCAGGAGCTGCGCGACCAGAACCAGGAGCTGCTGCGCGCGCTGGAGGCGCTGCGCACGCGGCAGCAGGAGGTCGAGCGCCTGAACCGCGAGCTGGAGGAGACGAATCGCGGCGTGATGGCGCTCTACGCCGAGCTGGACGAGAAGGCCGGCTACCTGGCGCGCCTGAACGAGGCGAAGACGCGCTCGCTCTCGCACCTGAGCCACGAGCTGCGCACCCCGCTCAACGCCATTCAGAACCTCTCGCGCCTGCTGCTCACCGGCTTGGAGGGCGAGCTGAGCACGCGGCAGCAGCGCCCGGTGGAGATGATCCGCAGCTCCGCGGCGGAGCTGACCGAGCTGGTCAGCGACTGGCTGGACCTGGCGAAGATCGAGGCCGGCAAGATTGAGGTGAAGGTCAAGCCGTTCACCGCCGCCGACCTGCTGGGCGCGCTGCGCGCGCTCTTCCGCCCGTGGCCCGCCTCAGAGGCGGTCACGCTGGTCTTCGAGGAGCCGCAGGCGGTGCCGCCGCTGTGCACCGACGAGGGCAAGGTCGCGCAGATCCTGCGCAACTTCATCTCGAACGCGCTGAAGTACACCGAGCGCGGCGAGGTGCGTATCTCGGTGCGCGGCGCGGACGGGCTGGTGCACTTCGCCGTGCAGGACACCGGCATCGGCATCGAGCCGGCGTACCTGCCGACGATCTTCGAGGAGTTCACTCAGGTGGACCACCCGCTGCAGGGGCAGACGCGCGGCACCGGGCTGGGGCTGCCGCTCTCCCGCAAGCTGGCCACCCTGCTGGGCGGCGACATCCGCGTGCAGAGCACGCCGGGCGTGGGCTCCGTCTTCACGCTGAGCGTGCCCGCCAAGTACGCCGCGCTGCCGCCCGCGCTCGCGCCGGGCGCGCCGGCGCCGCTGCCCGGCCCAACCAGGTAGTCGACGCGGTCTCCCGCGCCTGCGGAGGAACTCGTGACTGAACACAGACGCCGGCCGATCCTCGTCGTCGACGACCGGGTGACCAACCGCTACGTGGTCACCCGCATCCTGGAGGAGGCGGGCTATCCGATCCTGGAGGCGTCGACCGGGATGGAGGCGCTGCGCCTGGCCAGGCAGGCGCCCGCGCTGGTGGTGCTGGACGTGCACCTGCCGGACATCAACGACTTCGAGGTCTGCACCCGCTTGAAGGCGGACCCCAAGACGGCGTCGATCCCGGTGCTGCACCTCTCGGCGAGCTTCGTCTCGCCCGAGGCGCAGGCGCACGGGCTGAACGCGGGCGCCGACGGCTACCTGACGCACCCCATCGAGCCGCCGGTGCTCACCGCCACCGTGCAGGCGCTGCTGCGCACGCGCGAGGCCGAGCAGGCGCTGCGCGCCAAGGAGGCCGAGCTGCGGGCGCAGGCCGCGGAGCTGCAGGCGGCCAACCGCGAGCTGGCCGAGCAGACGGCACAGACACAGGCGCTCGCCGAGCGCCTGGCGCGCCTGCAGGCGGTGACCGCGCAGCTCGCCGGCGCGCTCACCGTCGAGCAGATCGCCGCGGTCGTGCTCACCCAGGTGCTGCCGACGCTCGGCGCCGAGGGCGGCGCGCTCTACGTGATGCACGAGCGTGACACGCTGCGCCTGGCGCACCACCAGGGCTACCCGGCCGCGGCCATGCCGGGCTGGGACCGGCCGCTCGCCCTCGACGAGCGCCTGCCCGTCTGCCACAGCGTGCGCACCGGCGAGCCGCTGGTGCTGCCCGACCTGGACGCGTGGCGGCGCACCTTCCCCGAGTTCGCGGAGCTGCACCGGCAGGCCGGCTACGAGGGCGCCGCCATTCTGCCCTGCCGCAGCCACGAGCGCGTGGAGGGCGCCATCTCGCTCAGCTTCCGCGAGGCCTGTCACTTCGGGAGCGCGGAGTGGGAGCTGGCCGAGGCCGTCACCCAGCAGTGCGCGCAGGCGCTGCAGCGGGTGCGTCTCTTCGAGGCGGAGCGGCGCGTGCGCGCGGAGGCCGAGGCGGCCAACCTCGCCAAGATGCAGTTCCTCACCATGATGAGCCACGAGCTGCGCACCCCGCTCAACGCCATCGCCGGCTACGCCGACCTGCTCGACCTGGGCATTCACGGCCCGGTCAGCGACGCCCAGCGCGAGGCGCTGCTGCGCATCAAGCGCAGCCAGGAGCACCTGCTCGGCCTGATCAACGACGTGCTCAACTTCGCCAAGCTGGAGGCCGGCCAGGTCCAGTTCTCGGAGAGCGTCTTTGCGGTGCGCGAGGTGCTCGCCGACGCGCTGGCGCTGATCGAGCCGCAGCGCCGCGCCAAGAACCTCGCGCTCAGCTACGAGCTGTGCAGCCCCCGCACGCGCCTGCGCGCCGACCGCGAGAAGGTGGAGCAGGTGGTGCTCAATCTGCTGACCAACGCCGTCAAGTTCACCGAGCAGGGCTCGGTCACCCTCGTCTGCGAGACGCAGGGCGAGAGCGTGCTGCTGCACGTGCGCGACACCGGCATCGGCATCCCGGCCGAGAAGCGCGCGGCGATCTTCGAGCCGTTCGTGCAGGTCGACCATCGGCTCACCCGCACCGCCCACGGCACCGGGCTGGGGCTGGCCATCAGCCGCGACCTGGCGCGCGCGATGGGCGGCGAGCTGAGCGTCGAGAGCGAGGAAGGCGTGGGCAGCACCTTCACCCTGCGGCTGCCCGGCGCGCGGGAAGAAGGAGAGCCGCCCGGCGAGGTGGCGGCGCGCGTGCCGGCCTGAGCCGCCCGCCCCCGGCTCAGGCCACCTGCGGCGCGGCGAACTGGCGCGCCACGCCGCCCCACTGAGAACGTTGTCACCTGCGACTGGCGTCCCCCCGCTGTCGGCCGAGTCGATTCTCCGGCATCCGTGTCGGGGGATGGCGCAGGCTGTAAGGGGGTTCCCGCCCAGGCCGTAGGGAAAGACTCGCGATTAAATCTTCATCCTTGACAAAGCCGCGCGCGCCCCTGCATTATCGCCCCGGGTCTTGAGAACGTTGCCAAACCGTGACCGCCCGGTTACGGCCGCTCCCCCGCACCCGCGCTTGCCATGCACACGCGCCGCTCCGTCTACTTCAGCACCCTGGTCGCTGCGCTGGGCGGCCTGCTCTTCGGTTTCGACACCGCGGTGATCTCGGGGACGACCGAGGCGCTGCAGCGCGTCTTCGGGCTGGACGAGTTCGGGCTGGGCTTCGCCGTCGCCGCGGCGCTGATCGGTACCATCGTGGGTGCCTTCGCCGTGGGCAAGCCGGCGGAGCTGCTGGGGCGCAAGCAGGTGCTGCTGGGGCTGGCGGTCTTCTACTTCGTCTCGGCGGTGGGGAGTGCGCTGGCGCAGGGCCTGACGTCCTTCGTGCTCTACCGCTTCCTGGGCGGGTTGGCGGTCGGGGGTGCGTCGGTGGTCTCGCCGATGTACATCGCCGAGATCTCGCCGGCGCGGCTGCGCGGGCGGCTGGTGGCGGTCAACCAGCTCAACGTGGTGCTGGGCATCCTGCTCGCCTTCCTCTCCAACTTCGCGCTGGCGCAGATGGTGGCGAGCGCGACTGCCTGGCGCTGGATGCTGGGGGTGGAGGCGTTCCCGGCGGCGCTCTTCTTCGCGCTGCTCTTCTTCATCCCCGAGAGCCCGCGCTGGCTGGTGAAGCAGGGGCGCACGGCCGAGGCGCGCGCGGTGCTGGAGACGATCGAGACGGAGGGCGTGGAGCGCGAGCTGGGCGAGATCGTCGCCTCGCTGCGGGAGGAGCAGGGAGCGCATGCCGCGAGCCTCTTCCAGCGGCGCTACGCCTTCCCGATCTTCCTGGCCTGGACGGTGGCGATGCTCAACCAGCTCTCCGGCGTCAACGCGCTGATGTACTACGCGCCGCGCATCTTCCAGCAGGCGGGTGCGGGCGCGGAGGACGCGCTGCTGCAGGCGGTGGCGGTGGGCGGCACCAACCTGGTCTTCACCGTTCTGGCGCTCTTCGCCATCGACCGCTTCGGACGGCGCCCGTTGCTGCTGACCGGCGGCGTGGGAGCGGCGCTCTCGCTGGCGGTGACGGCCGCCGGCTTCTACTACCCCGCCCTCTCGGGCAGCCTGGTGCTGATGGGACTGCTGGCGTTCATCGCCTTCCACGCCATCGGGCAGGGTGCGGTGATCTGGGTCTTCATCTCCGAGATCTTCCCCACCCAAGTGCGGGCGAAGGGGCAGGCGCTGGGCAGCTTCACCCACTGGTTCATGGCGGCGGTCGTTTCCTGGACGTTTCCGGTGGTGGCGCAGGCCTCGGGCGGGCACGCCTTCAGCTTCTTCGCGCTGATGATGCTGCTCCAGGCGCTCTTCGCCTGGAGGGTGATGCCGGAGACGAAGGGCTTCTCGCTGGAGGCGCTGCAGCAGAAGCTCGGCATCGGCGGGGCGGGGCCGGCGGGCGAGGCGCCGCGCGCGCGCAGGGTTGCGTCGGCGGGCTGAGGCAGCGAAGCTGATCGGGGCAGGCAGATCCGTGTCCATCGCTCTCCCTGACGAGCTGAGGAGATGACGACGCTGCGAGACGTGGCGCAGGCGGCGGGCGTGTCGATCTCGACGGTCTCCCGCGTGATCAACGAGCCGCAGGTGGTGAAGTCGCCCACGCGTGAGCGGGTGCAGGCGCTGATCCGCGAGTTGGGCTACTCGCCCAGCCGCGTGGCGCGGCGGCTGCGCGGCGAGGCGCGCACGGCCGACCTGGTGGGGCTCATCCTGCCCGACATCCAGAACCCCTTCTTCGCCGACCTCGCGCGCGGGGTGGAGGACGTGGCGCAGCAGCACGGCTACCTGGTCTTCCTCGGCAACTCCGACGAGGACATGGCCAAGGAGCGACGCTACCTGGAGGTGATGCGCGCCGAGGCGGTCAACGGCGTCATCCTGCCGCCCAGCTCCGGAGACGACGATGCCGCCCGCGAGTTCGCCCGCAGCAGCGGAGTGCCCGTCGTCTGCGTCGACCGCCGGCTCAGCCGCGTCATCACCGACACGGTGGTGGTCGACAACGTGCGTGGCGCCTACGACGCGGTCGACCACCTGGTGCGCCTGGGGCACCAGCGCATCGGCTTCATCGAGGGCCGCCCCGAGATCTCCACCAGCCAGGAACGCTTGCAGGGCTATCGGCAGGCGCTGGCCGCCCACGGCATTCCGCTCGACGAGACGCTTGTGCGCCGCGGCGACTCCCGCCAGGCCAGCGGCCGGCATCTCACCGAGGAGCTGCTGGCGCTGCCGCAGCGGCCCACCGCGCTCTTCGCCGGCAACAACCTGATGACGCTCGGTGCGCTGGAGGCGATCCGTCAGCGGCGGCTGCGCATCCCCGAAGACCTGGCGCTGCTGAGCTACGACGACATGCCCTGGGCGCTGGCGTTCGACCCGCCACTGACGGCGGTGCGCCAGCCCGGGTACGAGGTCGGCCGCCGCGCCATGGAGCTGCTGCTGGCGCGCATCCGCGAGCCGGGGCGAGCCCCCTCGCTGGTGATGCTGCAGCCGGAGCTGGTGGTGCGCGAGTCCTGCGGGGCGACGCGCGCCCGCCCGGCGCCGCGCGGGCGCCGCCGCTTGCCGGAGCGCTCCGCCGGCTGAGGCTGGCGCGGGTGCCGGCGCCCCCCCCCACCCCAATCCCCCCACCCAGGAAGGTGCGCGCGCCGACGAATTTGCAAACGTTGTCAGACAGAGGGCCGGGTCGGGCGCGGGGGCCGACGGGGCCGGCGAGGACGCGGGGCGGGGAGGCTCCCCCGGGTCGTCCCCGGAGAAATGACAGAGGGCTGGCCCCGATTCCCCCAACCGGGGCGGGTCCGGGCCGCAGTGCCGGCCCGTTTCGGGGCGGGTTGTTGCAAGCGTTGTCAGACTGGATGGCCGGGAGGTCGGTGGGGTCCGCTGTTCGTTCATTCATCCTAGAGGAGGCACAGCCATGAAGAGTCGGAGGCTGGCTGTAGTGCTCGCGCTCGCCGCGCTGGCGGGGCCGCGCCCACTGCTTGTCTCGCCGGCAGAAGCGCAGGCGGGGGCGTCGGCGTCGCAGGCGCAGCACAGAGTTAGCGGGCGGGTCACGCAGGCGGGCACAGGGGCGCCGCTCGCAGGTGCGATCGTGCGCATCCAAGGCGGCTCGAGCGGGGTGTTCACCGACGCGCAGGGGGAGTACACGCTGACCGTGCCGGCGGGGACGACGTCGCTGGTATTCTCACAGATCGGCTTCGCCTCCCAGGAGGTGGCGATCGCCGGTCGCTCGGAGATCAACGTTGCGCTGCAGGCGCAGGCGATCGCGCTGGAAGGCCTCACGGTTGTCGGCTACCAGACAGTGGTGCGCGAGAAGGTGACGGGCTCGGTGGCGGTGGTGAAGGTGGACGAGATCCGGAACACCCCGTCGGGTAGCGCGATCACGGCCCTGCAGGGGCGTGTTCCCGGCCTGAGCGTCAGCGGCAGCGGCAATCCGCTCGACGAGGGCACCGCGGTGCGCATCCGCGGCATCAAGACGATCGGCAACAACGATCCGCTCTACGTCATCGATGGCATCCCGACGAAGGGTACGGCCGTCCACCGGCTCAACCCGGAGGACATCGAGTCGATCCAGGTGCTGAAGGACGCCGCTTCGGCCTCCATCTATGGCTCGCGGGCTTCCAACGGCGTCATCGTCGTAACGACGAAGACCCCGGAGCGGCAGCCGGTGGAGATCAAGTACAACTCGAGCCTCACCGCCTCAACGTACACCAACAAGCTGGACGTCCTGACCACGGAGGAGCGTGGGCGCGCGCTCTGGCAGGCTGCCATCAACGATGGCCGCAATCCGGACGAGCTGCCGATCTACGAGTACGACTGGACGCGGCGCGACGATGGCACGGCGGTGCTGAACCGCGTGATCGTGCCGGAGTATGTCGGCGACCCGGCCAAGGGGATCCGCGCGGCGAACACCAACTGGTACGACCAGGTCACGCGGACCGGCATCCTGCAGGAGCACAACCTCTCCGCCGCCACCTCGGGGGATCGCGGTGGCGCGCTGCTCTCCCTGGGGCTGCATGACAATCAAGGAAGCGTGAAGGGGACGGAGTTCCAGCGGGTGACCGCGCGCATCAACTCGTCGTACAACTTCCTGGACGGCCGGCTCACCATCGGGGAGAACCTCTCCGTCGCGCGCGGCCAGGGTCGCCAGATGGCCGGCGGATTGGGCGGCAACGTTCTGGATCTGGGTCTGCTCACCCAGCCCATCCTGCCGGTGCGCACCGAGAGCGGCTCTTGGGCCGGCCCCTGGGGCGCGGGCTTCGACGATCGCGATAACCCGGTGATGTTGATCGACATCAACGCCTGGGATCGCAACGTCATCGCGCAGGTCTTCGGCAACCTCTTCGCCAACTACAACCTCACGGACGACCTGCTCGCCACCGTGCGCTTCGGGGTGGACTGGGAGCAGGCTGACAACCGCGACATCCAGCGCAGGTACAACGCGGGCTTCCTGGGCCGTGGCGAGAACTCCATGAGCACGTGGAAGAACAGCGATGCTGACTGGACCTTCAACAGCACGCTGAACTACGCGCTGGACCGGGGCCGCCACAGCGCGACCTTCCTGGGCGGCTTCGAGGCCACCCGCAACCGGTACTCCTGGAACTCGGCCTTCAAGAAGGACTTCGCCATCGAGACGGAGGAGTACTTCGTGGAGAACGCCGGCACCGGCGACCAGTCGGTCTCGGGCGAAAGCGGCGGGTACTCACTGGCCTCCTTCTTCGGCAAGGCCGACTACGACTACGACAATCGCTACCTGGCCTCCTTCACCATCCGCCGCGACGGCTCGTCGCGCTTCGGTGCCAACAACCGCTGGGGCGTCTTCCCGGCCTTCACGGGGGGCTGGCGGGTGAGCAACGAAGCGTTCTTCCCGGAGAACGGAATCGTCAATGACCTGAAGCTGCGCGTCGGCTGGGGCCGCACCGGGAATCAGGAGATCGGCAACAGCGCCACCTTCTTCCTGTACACGCCCTCCTACGGCGACGAGAAGATCTGGGGCCCCAGCAACGGGACCGCTTACCCGATCAACGGCGCCAACTCCGGCGTGCTCGCCTCCGGCTTCCGCCGCACGCAGAGCGGCAACGGGGACCTGCGCTGGGAGGAGTCCGACGAGCTGAACCTGGGCATGGACTTCCAGCTCTTCGGCTCGAGCGTCTCCGGGTCGCTTGACTACTTCACCCGCACCACCCGCGACATCCTGATGCGGCCCGGCTACATCGCCGTCATCGGCGACGGCGGAGACCGTAGCTTCAACGGCGCGACCATGGAGGCGGTGGGTTTCGAGGCCGCGCTCGGCTACCAGATCAGCGCGAAGGATCTGGACTTCTCGATCACCGGCAACCTCGGCGCCTTCCAGAACCGAATCACCGAGCTGCCGGATGAGGTCATCCGCGACTATCCGGGCAACGTCGAGCAGACGATCCTGGGCCGCTCGGCGCAGTCGATCTTCGGCTACGTCGCAGATGGGATCTTCCAGAACCAGGCCGAGGTTGACTCCCACGCAGTGCAGCCCGGTAAGGCGGTCGGCCGTCTGCGCTATAAGGACCTCAATGGCGACGGCAAGATCGACGCGCTGGACCAGACATACATCGGCGATTCCAACCCGGACTTCGAGTACGGCATCAGCTCGCGGCTGGCGTACCGGAACTTCGATCTCAACGTCTTCTTCCAGGGCGTCCACGGGCCGGAGATCTACAACGGCACCAAGATGCTGACGGACTTCACCTCGTTCTGGTCCGGGGCGAACTATGGGCAGCGCGTGCTCGACGCCTGGACCCCGGAAAACCGGGACAGCAGCATCCCCGCCCTCTCGCTGTCGAACACCAATGATGAAGCCCGCGGCTCGACGTACTTCGTCGAGGACGGCTCCTACCTGAAGCTGCGCGAGCTGGTGCTCGGCTACACGCTCAGGGGCGATCTGCTGCCACGTTCGCTCTCGACCCTGGACGGCACTCGCCTTTATGTGCGGGGCGGCAACCTGTTCACGCTGAAGAAGAGCACGACGCCGGATCCGGAATTCCCGAACTGGGCGTACGCCTCTCCCCGGACCATCACCTTCGGTGTAGACGTCTCGTTCTGAACCGGAAGGCAGGCACACCGGGTGACTTGGTGATGAACTTCGTCCTGGATGAAACCGACCATGCGAATGACTAAATACCTGCTCACGGCGGCCCTCCTGAGCTCCACGCTCTCCGCCTGTGACGATTTCCTCGATTACAGCCCGCGGGGAACGGTGCTGGAGCCGCAGATCCAGACGCCGGAGGGCGCGGACAAGATGGTAGTTGCTGCCTATTCCGTGCTGGGCAACGACCACTGGACGGTGCCGTACAGCAGCATGTGGCCCTATGGCAATGTACGCGCCGGCGACGCCTACAAGGGCGGGGGTGGTACGGGCGATATGGGGGCGTTCAACAATGTGGAGCAGTTCGTCTACGTGCAGCCCTCGTTGGGCGAGATCGATGGCATGTGGTTCCGTCTCTATGTTGGGGTGTCCCGGGCGAACCAGGCGTTGCAGACGCTAGGGACTCTCTCCGAGGCGCAGATGCCGACCAAGACGCTGCGCGAGGCAGAGGTCCGCTTCATCCGAGGCCACTTCTACTTCCTGCTGAAGACGCTCTTCAACCGTGTGCCGTGGATCGACGAAACGGTGCCGGTGGCGCAGTACGCAACGATCTCCAACGTCGCGCTCAGCAGCGAGGAGCTGTGGGAGAAGATCGCGGTGGACTTCCAGTTCGCTGCACAGAACCTGCCGGGGCAGCAGGCGGACGCCGGCCGGGTCAACCGGTACGCGGCCCAGGCCTACCTGGCCAAGGTGGAGCTGTACCGCGCCTACGTGCAGAACGACGCACACCAGGTCATCAGCATCGACGGCGCGCGACTAGAGCGGGTGGTGGCGCTCGCCGACTCGGTGATCAGCTCCGGCCGGTACGGGCTCACGGCTGATTTCGCGGAGAATTTCCTCTACGAAACGGAGAACAACCGCGAGTCGATCTTTGCCATCGAGATGTCGCGGAGCGACGGCACGCCCAACGGGCGGGTGGACATGGGCAACGGGCTGAACTACCCGATGGGGCCCTACGGCTGCTGCTGGTTCCACATCCCCAGCCAGAACCTGGTCAACGCCTTCAAGACGGACGCGGACGGGCTGCCGCAGTTCACCACCTTCAACCAGACCAGCCTGCGCGACACGGTGCCGGCCGACTACCGGACCCATGGCATTGACCCGCGGCTGGACCACACGGTTGGCATCGTCGGCCACCCCTTCAAGTACGACCCGAACTTCGTCTTCGAGCGCAGCTGGACACGCACGCCCCAGACGTATGGGTACCGCTCCTCGATGAAGGAACTGCAGCACCGGCAGAGCGCGGGGCTGCAGCAGGTGGGTCCCTTCTGGGCGAGTGCCAAGGACGTGGTGGTCATCCGCTACGCGGACCTGCTGCTCTGGAAGGCCGAGGCGTTGATCGAGCTGGGGCGCCCTGCCGAGGCGTTGCCGATCATCAACGAGATCCGTCGTCGCGCGGCCAGCAGCACCGGCCGCCTCAAGTACGCCGATGGCTCACCGGTCTCCAACTACCGCATTAAACAGTACACCACGGCCAGGTGGACGCAGGACTTTGCCCGCACGGCGCTGCGGTGGGAGCGTCGGCTGGAACTGGCGCTGGAGGGGCACCGCTTCTTCGACCTAGTGCGCTGGGGCATCGCTGAGCCGACGCTGAATGGCTACTTCCAGGTGGAGCGGACACGTCACGACTACCTGCAGAACGCAAAGTTCACTGCAGGGCGGGATGAGTACCTGCCGATTCCAGACAAGCAGATCGCCTTCAGCAAGGGGTTGTACCAGCAGAACCCGGGCTACTGAGCTCAGGCAGAGGGTCCCAGGTGGACGGCGGGGTAGCACACGTCCACCGGGGATCCTCGGTCTTCGCCGAGGGAAGGCAGGAGGAAGCCTAGTGCCTGTTATGAACTCAAGTCGCGTTCGCTGTGTTCTTTGCGCGTTATGAAGAGAGCCTGCCTTTGGACGTGAAGTACACCGATGAGCGAAGTGGTAGCCAGGAAGCCGTACCCGAGCAACGTGAGCGATGAGGAATGGGCCTTTGTGGCGCCGTACCTGGCGCTCCTGCGCGAAGATCCCCCGCAGCGGGAGCCTCATCGGCGGGAGATTCTGCGCCTGGCTGCGGGACGCCAGGCGCAGCCCAGCGCGGTGATCCTCGATGGCCGCACCCTGCAATCGACGCCGGAGAGCGGGGGCCGGGCGGGCTTCGACGGGCACAAGAGGAAGAAAGGCAGCAAGGTCCACATGGCCGTCGACACCCTGGGCCACCTGCTGGCGCTGCGGGTCACGCCCGCCAACGAGCAGGGCGGGCGCAGGCCGGAGAACTGGCGGAGAAGATCCAGGAGGTCACGGGGGAAGCCGTGGAGTTGGCCTTCGTGGATCAAGGCTATACAGGGGAAGAGGCAGCCGAGGCCGCGCAAGAGCATGGCATCCGCCTGGATGTCGTCAAGCTGCCGAGGCCAGGAAGGGCTTCAGGCTGCTGCCGCGCCGCTGGGGCGTGGAGTGCGGCTTCGCCTGGATAGGCCGCTTCCGACGCCTGGCACGCGACTATGAGCGACTGCCCGAGACGCTGGCCGGGCTGCATTTCCTGGCCTTCCTCTGCATCCTGCTCGCTCGTGTCGTAACTGCACTCGCTGTAAGTGCATAACAGGCGCTAGGACGCTCCCTTATGCTTGGCGGGGCGCAGCCAACTCGCCGCCCCGGACGTTGACCGCCGCGAACCGCGGCCCCACGTACAGAACCGATGACGCTGAAGCCCCTGCTCGCGACCCTCGCCGCCTGCGCCGTGTTGGCGCCGGTGGTGGCCTGCAGCAAGGCGCAGCCGGTGGCGCCGCGGCCGCAGTCCGCGCCCACTGGCCTCTACCAGGAGCGCTACCGGCCGCAGTACCACTTCACGCCGGCGCGCAACTGGATGAACGATCCCAACGGCCTCGTCTTCTACGAGGGCGAGTGGCACCTCTTCTACCAGTACAACCCTCTCGGGAACACCTGGGGGCACATGAGCTGGGGCCACGCCGTCAGCCGCGACCTGGTTCACTGGCAGCACCTGCCGGTCGCGCTCGCGGAGGAGAACGGCATCATGATCTTCTCCGGCAGCGCCGTGGTGGACTGGAAGAACACCAGCGGCTTCGGGCAGGGCGGGCGCCCGCCGCTGGTGGCCATCTACACCGGCGCGCGCGAGGGCCACCAGGCGCAGTACCTCGCCTACAGCACCGACCGCGGCCGCAGCTGGACGAAGTACGCCGGCAACCCGGTGCTCGACATCGGCTCCGGCGAGTTCCGCGACCCGAAGGTCTTCTGGTACGAGCCGCAGCAGAAGTGGGTGATGGTGCTGGTGAAGGCGATGGAGCGCAAGGTCAGCTTCTACGCCTCCAAGGACCTGAAGCAGTGGTCGCACCTGAGCGACTTCGGCCCGGCCGGCGCGGTAGGCGGCGTTTGGGAGTGCCCCGACCTCTTCGAGCTGCCCATCGAGGGCGAGCCCGGCCAGACCCGCTGGGTGCTGGATGTGGACCTCAACCCCGGCGCCATCGCCGGCGGCTCGGGCGGGCAGTACTTCATCGGCCACTTCGACGGCACCCGCTTCACCGCCGAGGCCAGCGGCAGCACGCCCGCGCTGCCGCAGGGCGAGCCGGTGGCCGGCTTCGACGGCGCGGACTTCGGCGGCTGGACGGCGACCGGCACCGCGTTCGGCAGCGGCCCCGCCACGGGCGCCGTGGCCGGCCAGCAGCCGGTCTTCGGCTTCCAGGGCCGCGGGCTCGCCAACTCCTTCCACGGCGGCGACGCCAGCACCGGCACGCTGACCTCGCCGGAGTTCACCCTCACGCACGACCAGCTCGCGCTGCTGGTGGGCGGCGGCAGCCACGCGCAGACGCGCGTGGAGCTGCTGGTGGACGGGCAGGTGGTGCGCAGGGTGAGCGGTCGCGACAGCGAGGCGCTGGACTGGGTCTCGTGGGACGTCTCGGGGCTGAAGGGCAAGCGTGCGCGCGTCCGCGCGGTCGACGAGCACACCGGCGGCTGGGGCCACATCCTGCTGGACCACGTCGTCCAGGTGCAGCAGCCGGTCTCCAGCTATGACGCGCAGGCGCGCTGGGTGGACTACGGCGCCGACTTCTACGCCACCATCTCCTGGGGCGACGTGCCGGCGAGCGACGGGCGGCGCATCTGGATCGCGTGGATGAACAACTGGACGTACGCCAACCAGATCCCCACCTCGCCCTGGCGCAGCGCGCAGAGCCTGCCGCGCACCGTGGGGCTGAAGCGCTTCGCTGACGGCATCCGCCTGGTGCAGCAGCCGGTCGCCGAGCTGAAGCAGTTGCGCGGGCCGGCCACTCAACTGGGCGCGCTGGAGATCCCCGCGGGCACGCTCTCGCTGGCCGAGCGCGGCGTGGGCGGCAAGGCGCTGGAGATCGTGGCGGAATTCGAGGCGGGCAGCGCCAGCGAGTTCGGACTGAAGGTGCGCACCGGTGCGGGCGAGGAGACCGTCATCGGGGTCGATGCCGCGGCGCGCCGGCTCTTCGTGGACCGCAGCCGCTCGGGCGACGTGAGCTTCCATCCCGCCTTCGCCGCGCGCCACTCCGCACCGCTGGAAGTGCGCAACGGGCGCGTGAAGCTGCACCTCTTCGTGGATTGGTCGTCGGTGGAGGTCTTCGCCGGCGACGGTGAGACGGTGCTCACCAACCGCACCTTCCCCGCGCCGGAGAGCGAGGGCGTGGCGCTGTACGCGGTGGGCGGCACGGCGCGGCTGCTCTCCCTGGAGGCCTGGCCTCTGCGCTCCGCCTGGACGAGCGCCGCCCGCTAGAATGCATTCCCCCGGCAACCCCGGCCCGCGCGCGCGGCAAGATAGCGGCGCGCGCGACAGTGAAGGAATCGGTGTGTGATGCTAGGCCCTGAGATCTTGTGTGTGGGCGAGGTGCTGTGGGATTCGCTTCCCGCGGGCCTGTTCCCGGGCGGTGCGCCCTTCAACGTCGCCTGTCACCTGCGCGCGCTCGGCCTGCCCGTGGCGATGGTCAGCCGCGTGGGGGCCGACCGCCTGGGCGAGGAGGTGCTGGAGCGGCTGGCGCAGCGCCGCATGGCACACGACCTGGTGCAGCGTGATGCGGAGCGGCCGACCGGCTTCGTGAAGGTCAAACTGGACGAGCGCGGCAACGCCGAGTACGAGATCGTCAAGCCGGCGGCCTGGGACGCGATCGAGCTGACCGATACGCTGCTGGCGCGTGCGGCCTGCGCGCGCGCCCTTGTCTTTGGCTGCCTGGCGCAGCGCGAGGCAACGACGCGGCATACCATCGAGCGGCTCTGGGAGGTCGCGGCGCTGAAAGTCTTCGACGTGAACCTGCGTCCGCCCTACGACGACGCCGAGATCGTGCGGCGCTCGCTCGTGGCCGCGGACGTGGTGAAGCTCAACGACCACGAGCTGCGGCGGGTCGCCGGCTGGTACGGCCTGCCGGAGGGGTTGGAAGAGGCCGCCGGTGCGCTGGCGGAGCACTTCGGCTGCCGCATGGTCTGCGTGACACGGGCGGCCGCGGGTGCCGCGCTCTGGCAGCGGGGCCGCTGGACGGAGCACCCCGGTTTCCAGGTGGAGGTGCGCGACACCGTCGGCTCCGGCGATGCCTTCCTCGCCGCGCTGCTGGCCGGGCTCTTCGCCGGCAAGGACGACGGCGAGTTGCTGGAGCACGCCAACCTGATGGGCGCCTACGTGGCCACGCAGTATGGAGCGCTGCCGGCGTACGACACCGGCGCGCTGAACGAGATCCTCACGGGGGCAGCCGTCTAGCGAGCCGCCCGCCCCCGGCTCAGGCCACCTGCGGCGCGGCGAACTGGCGCGCCACCAGCAGCGCCGTGGCGCCGCGCAGCCGCGCCTGCCCGTCCTCCGCCACCGGCAGGATGGGGGTGCGCGCGGCGGCCTCGGTGAGCGTGCGGGCGCGGGCGGCCTGCAGCACCAGCGGCCCGAGCAGGTCCCAGCCGCCGGTGAGCTCGCCGGCCACGTAGATGCGGCCGGGGTTCAGCGAGGTGATGATCCCCGCCAGGCCCTGGCCCAGCGCGTGCGCCGTCTGCTGCAGCGAGGCGAGCGCGTGCGCGTCGCCGGCGCGGGCGCGCGTGAGCAGGTCGGCCATCGTCAGCCCGCCCTGTCGCAGCCGCTCCCGGTCCGTCGCGACCGCGAGGTCCAGCCCCAGGTAGCGCCCGAGCGTGGCGAGGTTGGAGGTGTAGGCCTCCAGGCAGCCGCGCAGCCCGCAGAGGCAGCGCGGGCCCTCCACGTTCAGCGGCAGGTGGCCGAACTCGCCCGCGGTGTCGTTGTGGCCGCGCAGCACCTCGCCGTTCACCACCACGCCGGCACCCACGCCGTCGGAGACGGTGACGTAGGCGAAGTTGTCCGTCGCGTCGGCCGGCGCCGGCGGCAGCCACATGCGCGCCAGCGCGCAGGCGATGGGCGCGTTCTCGATGAAGACGCGCAGGCCCACGCGCGCGGAGAGCATCTCGCGCAGATCCACGTCCTTCCAGCCCAGCACCGGGGAGTTGAGGATGCGGCCGCTGCGGCGGTCCACCATGCCGGGCACCACCAGCCCGACGCCCTCGCACTCGCCCACCGCGCCGTGCGTGCGCAGCAGCGTCTCCACGCCCAGCGCCACCTGATCGGCCAGCGTGGCCGGGTCGGACGGCGTGGGCAGCGTCTGCAGCGCGAGTTGGCGGCCGCCCAGGTCGTAGAGCCCCACGTGCGTGTGGCCGAAGCGCACGTCCACCGCCGCCACCAGGCGGTCGCGCGTGCGCACGTGCAGCATGATCGGCGGCCGGCCGCGCGTGCGCGGGCCGCGCGCGCCCTCGTAGATCATGTCGCCCTGCAGCAGCTCGTTCACCAGGGCGGTCACCACGCCGCGCGGCACCTTCATCAGCCGCGCCAGCTCGGCGCGCGAGACCGGCTGGTGCTCGCGCACCAGGTTCAGCGCGATGGTGCGGTTGATCTCGCGCGAGGTGGTGCGCGTCGCGCGCTGGGCCCGGCGAGTGTCGATCTTGCGCATTCCTGCCTCCGTGCTCTCCCGCGGCGAAGCGCCTGCGCCCGTGCGCTCAGGCGACGGCCGGCGCGGCGAAGAGCGGCGCGATGACCAGCGCGGTCGCGCCGCGCAGGCGGGGATAGCTGCTGTCCGGGTCCAGCGAGATCGGCGTCGCGGCCGCGGCGTCGGTCATGGCGCGCTGCGCAATCGCCTCGCGCACCGCCGGCGCCACCAGCTCCCAGGCGTCGGTGAGCTCGCCGCCCACGATGATGCGCGCCGGGTTCAGCGTGTTGATGATGGCGCCCATGCCCGCGCCCAGGTAGCGCCCGGTCTCGCGCAGTGCCGCCAGCGCGGCGGCGTCGCCGCCGCGCGCGCGGCCGATGAGGTCGGCCATGCTGAAGCCGCCGGCCAGCAGTTGCTGCTGCGCCTCGCGGTTGCGCAGCTCGCGCCCCAGGTAGCGCGCGAGCGTGGCGAGGTTCGAGGCATAGGCTTCCCAGCAGCCGCGCGCGCCGCAGGAGCAGTACGGCCCGTCCAGGCTCAGCGGGATGTGGCCGAACTCGCCGGCCGTGTCCTGCTCGCCGCGCACCACCTGGCCGTGCACCACCAGCCCGGCGCCCACGCCGTCGGAGACGACCAGGTAGACGAAGTTGTCCAGCCCCTCCGCGCCGCGCTGGCCCAGCCACATCTGCGCCAGCGCGCAGGCGACCGCGTCGCGCTCGATGTGCACCGGCAGCGCCAGCTCCGCGGCGAGCAGCGCGCGCAGGTCCACGTTGCGCCAGCCCAGCGTCGGCGCGTGCAGCAGCACGCCGCTGCGCCGGTCCACCATGCCGGGCACCACCAGCCCCACCCCCTCGCAGGTGCCGGCGGCACCGTGCGCCGCCAGCAGGCGCGGGATGCGCATCGCCAGCTCCGCCACCAGCGCGGCGGGCGTGGCGGGCGTGGGCAGCGTCTCCAGCGCAATCTCCCCGCCGCCGAAGTCGCTCAGCATCAGCATGGTGCGGCTGAAGCGCACGTCCACCGCCACCACCAGCCGGTCCAGCGTGCGGGTGTAGAGCAGCCGCGGCTTGCGCCCGCGCGGCGTGTCGCGTGTCGCCCCCTCGCGCACCAGCCCGTCGGCCAGCAGCTCGTTGACCAGCAGCGTCGCCACGCTGCGGTCCACCCCCATCCGCCGCGCCAGCTCGGCGCGCGAGATCGGCTGGTGCACCCGCACCAGGTTCAGCGCGATCTGGCGGTTGATCTCGCGCGCGGTCGTCCGCGTCGCGCGGCGGAAGTCGTACGTGTCGATCCTGCGCATGGAGAAGCGCCTCCCTGGCCCTGCGGGGCCGGGTCCCGAGTCGAGAAACCTGCACACTGCGCCCTCGTCCGCGCAGTTTGTTGTAGACTACCACGATTCGGCCGCCGCGGAAAGAGGGGAGCCACCCTGTCCGCGCCGGCGGGAAACGGCGGACAGCCCCGTCAGGAAAAGGATTCCCCGCTGCGCCCCCTCTCCCGACAGACGCCGCCCACCCGTCGCGGAACGCGCCGGACTTGACAGCCGCGGGCATTTGCGGCATTCTACCCCAAAACCGCGACGGCCCCGCTCCTTCTGCCTCCTGGCGCGCAGGACACCCACGCATGGCCGAGCTGACCCGGCTGGTCCCCAGGAAGTACAGAGCGCGGCCGGCGACGGCTCGCCGGCCGCGCTCCTCGACTCTGCCCAGACATATCCGACTGGCGGAGGCCGCGCCCGGCCGCATGGCGGCGGCGCCCTCCACCTCCCTCCGGGCGGCCCGCTCGCCGTGCCCCGGCCGACGCATGTCGGCGGGGCCGGCGGGCGGGCCGCCCGGCGTTTCGTCCCTCTCCTACTCCCTTCGGAGGACCTGTATGCGATGGAAACACGTAGTCGGCTTCCTCGCGCTGGGCGGTGCGCTGCTGGCCGGCGGCCCCGCGGCGGCGCAGGCCGGCGGCACCATCAGCGGGCGCGTCACCGACGAAACCGGCCGACCGCTGGAGGCGGTGCAGGTGGTGGTGCAGGACACGCGGCAGGGCGCGCTGACGCGCGCGGACGGGCAGTACACCATCAGCGGCGTCGCCGCCGGGCAGCGCCAGGTGCAGGCGAGCCGGACGGGGTATGCCACGCGGACGCAGGCGATCCCCGTGGTGGCCGGGCAGGTGGCGACGCTGAACTTCTCGCTCCCTGCGCAGGCGGTGCAGCTCGAAGCGCTGGTCGCGGTCGGGTACGGCACGCAGCGGCGGCGGGACCTGACGGGCGCCATCGCCTCGGTGAGCGGCGAGGAGATCGCGACCCGCGCCGCACCGACCACCGCGGTGGTCAACGCCATCCAGGGCCGCGCGCCCGGCGTGCAGGTGGTCACCAACTCGGGCATCCCGGGCGCCGGCGCCAGCGTGCGCATCCGCGGCACCAACTCCATCGGCGCCAACAGCGAGCCGCTGTACGTGGTGGATGGGCTGCCGGTGGTGCAGGGCACGCGGCTGACGGACCCGACGCAGAACCCGCTGGCGACCATCAACCCGAACGACGTCGAGTCCATCGAGGTGCTCAAGGACGCCAGCGCCACGGCCATCTACGGCGCGCGCGGCGCCAACGGCGTGGTGCTCATCACCACCAAGCGCGGCCGGCGCGGCGAGGACCGCTTCTCTCTGGAGAGCAGCTACGGCGTGCAGGAGATCTCCAAGACGATCCCGGTGCTGAACGCGCGGCAGTACCGCGAGCTGCGCAACGAGGCGCTGACCAACGTGGGGCAGGCGCCGCGCTACACCGAGCTGGACGTGCCCAGCTTCAACTACCCGGAGCTGCTGCTGCGCAGCGCGCCGCAGCAGAACCATACGCTCAGCTTCTCCGGCGGTGACAGCAAGACGCGCTACCTGGTGTCGGGCAACTACCTGGGCCAGGACGGCATCATCGTGGGCACCGAGTTCGAGCGCTTCACCGGGCGGCTCAACCTGGACCGCGAGTTCAGCGAGCGCTTCCGCATGGGCAGCAACCTGAGCGTCGCGCGCACGCTGAGCGACCTCTCGCAGGTGGAGAACGGCGAGCTGGCCGGCAACGCGCGCGGCATACTGAACGCCATGATGTACGACCCGGCGCTGCCGGTGCGCGACGACGCCGGCAATTACATCCGGCGCGCGCAGCTCGGCGAGTTCATCGCCAACCCGGTGGCCACGGTCACCGAGCTGATCGACCGGCGCAACGACACGCGCTTCATCGGCAACCTGTTCGCCGAGCTGGAATTGCTGGAGGGGCTGCGGCTGCGCAGCAGCGTGGGCGGCAACCTGTGGAACGCCTTCAACCCGTTCTTCGCGCCGCGCTCCATCTACCAGGGCTTCCAGTACGGCGGCGACGCGCGGGTGTGGCAGGGCCGCTCCACCGAGATCGTGAACGAGAACCTGCTGAGCTACGTGCGCGAGCAGCTCGGCCCCGGCCGGCTGGACGCGACCGCCGGCTTCTCGGTGCAGACGTCGCGCTTCGAGTACACCAACATCCGCGCGCGCAACTTCCAGGTGGAGAAGCCGCGCTGGAACAACCTGGGCGCCGGCGCGGAGCGGCCGGTGGTGGAGTCGGGCGCCAGCGAATGGGCGCTGCTCTCCTACCTGGGCCGCGTCAACTACAACCTGCTGGACCGCTACCTGTTCACGCTGACCGGGCGGCGCGACGGCTCCAGCCGCTTCGGCGCCAACAACAAGTGGGCGTTCTTCCCCTCGGCCGCCTTCGCCTGGCGCGTCAGCGACGAGCCGTGGATGCAGGCGCAGCCGGTCTTCAGCGACCTGAAGCTGCGCCTCAGCTACGGCCTCACCGGCAACCAGGCGGTGGACCCGTACCAGTCGCTGGCCGGGCTGGCGGGCGCGGCCACCGGCGTGGGCGGCACCATCCAGACCGGCTACGCGCCCTCCAGCGCCGCGCCCAACCCGGATCTGAAGTGGGAGACCACCCGGCAGTTCAACGCCGGCCTGGACTTCGGCTTCTTCGACAACCGCCTCACCCTCTCGGCCGACGCCTACCAGAGCCGCACCGAAGATCTGCTGCTGACGGTCAACATGCCGTTCACCAGCGGCTTCGCCACGCAGCTGCGCAACATCGGCGTGGTGGAGAACACCGGCTTCGAGCTGGCGCTGAACACGGTGAACGTGGAGAACGCGCGCTTCACCTGGCGCAGCTCGCTGAACGTGGCGCGCAACCGCAACGAGGTGGTGAGCATCGACGCGCGCGACTACATCGAGACCGGGCAGGACCGCTGGGGCTGGGCCACGGGCGGCGCCAGCCACCTCATCAAGCCGGGTGAGCCGCTGGGCAGCATCTACGGCTACCAGGTGCTGGGACTGTGGCAGGCCGGGCAGGCGTGCGACCTGGAGGCGCCGCGCCCCACGCTGGACTGCGTGCCCGGCGAGCTGCGCATCCAGGACACCAACGGCGACGGCAAGATCACGCCCGACGACCGCACCATCATCGGGAACGCGGAGCCCGACTTCTACGGCGGCTTCACCAACAACTTCAGCTACGGGCCGCTGACGCTGGACGCCTTCTTCAACTTCTCGTGGGGCAACGACGTGGTGAACGCGTCCAACGCGTTCCTGATGAGCGCCACCGGGCAGCTGAATGAGCGCGCCGAGGTGCTGAACCGCTGGACGCCGACCAACACCGACACCGACATCCCGCGCGCCAACGCCAACCGCCGCACCCTGCTGTACTCCACGCTGGTGGAGGATGGCAGCTTCGTGCGCCTGCAGTCGCTGACGCTGGGCTACCAGCTGCCGGCGCGGCTGCTGCCGCGCGTGGAGACGGCGCGCCTGTACGTGACCGGCCAGAACCTGTGGCTGCTGACCGACTACAGCGGTTTCGACCCCGAAGTCAACAGCCTGGGCGGCGACCCGGCCGCGCGCGGGCTGGACGTCGGCGCCTACCCCCGGGCGCGTGCCTGGAACTTCGGGATCAACCTGACCTTCTGAGGGCCGCCGAGATGAAAGCCAAACACGCCGCACTCGCGCTCCTGCTGGCGCCCGCGCTGGGCGCCTGCGACAGCCTGCTCACCGAGCAGCCGGAGTCGTTCATCACCACCGACACGTACTACACCACGCCGGCCGACGTCGACGCCGCCGCGCTGGCGATGTACAACCTGTTCTACGACTGGAACTTCTTCAAACCGCAGCACTTCTGGACGTTCGAGCTGCCGTCCGACCAGGGCCGCTTCAACCCGGACGAGCCCAACGTGGAGACGCAGGCGCCGCAGTTCCTCAACTGGACGGCCACCAGCCGCGACGCCATCCAGCCGTGGAAGATGAACTACTGGCTGATCCAGCGTGCCAACGTGGTAATCGACAACGCGGCCAAGGTGCAGTTCCCCGACGCCGCGCAGCAGGCCGCGCTGGTGGCCGAGGGCAAGTTCATGCGCGCCTTCGGCTACTTCTGGCTGGTGCGCGCCTACGGCGGCGTGCCCGTCTTCACCAGCCTGGACGAGCAGCGCATCGGCGACAAGCCGCGCGCCACCGAGGGCGAGGTGCTGGACCAGATCATCAAGGACGCCGGGGAGGCCGCCGCCGCGCTGCCGGAGCGGCGCAGCGGCCTGCAGCTGGGCCGCGCCACCCGCGGCGCCGCGCTCGCGCTGCTGGCGGACGCCTACCGCTGGAAGGCCAACGCCGTTTCGAACAACAACCGGGCCGACTGGCAGGGCGCGGCCGACGCGGCCAAGCGCGTCATCGACTCGGGCGTCTATTCGCTACGCCCCAACTACCTGGACGCCTTCCTCCCCGGCTCGCAATCCCGCAGCGAGGAGATCTTCGCGGCGCAGGCGATCGGCCAGGGCTGGTTCGGCACCAGCATGTACGGCGCCATCTTCTTCCCGCGCAACCTGCCGGGCGTGGAGGGGTGGGCCGTGGTGGTGCCGACGCCCGGCTTCTACAACAGCTACATCGCCGGCGACTACCGCCACCAGGTCACCTTCCGCACTCGCGCCTGTGCCGACGGCAGCGACGACGGCTGCGCGGAGAGCGCCAAGATCGACTTCACCCCCGTGAACTTCCCCGGCTTCGGCACGCGCGGCTACCCGCACGTCTACAAGTACCGCCCCTCGGACCGCGGCCGGAACTTCTACGAGGGCGGCGACGTCAACACGCCCTTCTACCGCTATGCCGAGGTGCTGCTGATCTACGCCGAGGCGCAGAACGCGCTGGGCAACGACGCCGAGGCGCTGCGCTACGTGAACCTGGTGCGCGCCCGCGCGCGCAACGGCACCGGCGGCGAGAACCGCGCCCAGCCGGCCGACCTGGCTGGGCTCGGCGGCGTGGCGCTCAAGGACGCCATCTACCAGGAGCGCTCCTGGGAGCTCGCCTTCGAGCTGAAGCGCTGGTTCGACCTGGTGCAGCGCGGCGAGCAGTACTTCGTCGCTCAGTTGATGAAGAACGACCCCTTCGCCGACGAGCTCGGCAACGTGGACAGGACGCACATGCGCCTGCCCATTCCGGCGGAGGAGATCCAGAAGAACCCGAAGATCGAGCAGAACCCCGACTACTGAACGGAAACAGGATTCAGGATTCGGGATTCAGGATTCAGGGAAGCCCGGTTTCGTCGTCCAGGGCGGCACCGCCGGTGGAGGACTGATCCGAACGTCGGGTGAGGAGTGAGCGAGTGGGGGCTTCGAAGCCATCCGATTTGTCCGAGCGCAGCGAGTTCATCGGAGGGCGGAGAAGCCCCCAATCGGGAACGAAGCACCCGACGTTCGGATGACAAGAAGCAGGGGCCGGGCTCCACCGCACAACCGCAGAGCGCCGCCCGCCAGCCTGGCGGGCGGCGCTCTGCGGTTGTGGGCCGGCGCTGCGCGGCCGCTTTTCGTTCAGTACGTCAGCCCGAAGCCGAGCGGGAAGAGCGGGTCCTTGCCGTCGCCGTGGTTGATCGGGAGCTGCGCGTTCGAGCGCGGCCAGGTGTAGGGCAGCTTGCCGGTGGGCCGGTAGTCCCCGAAGAGCACGTCGGCGACGCCGTCACCCTCCGTGCCCGGCAGCCAGGCGGCGACGAAGGCGTCGGCCGCGTCGAGCACCTCGCCCGCGATCAGCGGGCGCCCGGAGACGAGCACCACCACCACCGGGATGCCGGCGGCCTTCATCCGGCGCACGGCCGCCACGTCGGCCGGGTCGAGCGAGAGGTCCAGCCGGTCGCCCTGCATCTCCGCGTAGGGCGTCTCGCCGATGACCACCACGCCCACGTCGGCGCCGGCGGCCCCGCTGCCGTCCTGCGCGAAGGTCACCCGCGTGCTCGGCGAGGCGGCCTTGCGGATCGCCGCCAGGATGGTGGTGCCGCCGGGCGTGACCGCGCCGCTCTTGCCCTGCCAGTCGATCGTCCAGCCGCCGCTCTGGTGGCCGAGGTCGTCGGCGTTCTTGCCCGCCACGTGGATGCGCGCGGCGGTCTTGGAGAGCGGCAGCACGGCGCGCTCGTTCTTCAGCAGCACCAGCGACTGCCGCACCGCCTCGCGCGCCACCGCGCGGTGCTCCGCCGAGCCGAACTCCCGCTGCAGCGCCGGGTCCGGCCGGAGGGGCGGGTCCGGCTGCATCAGCCCCAGGGCGTACTTCGCTCGCAGGATGCGCGTGACCGCGTCGTCGATCCTCGCCAGGGGCACGCGGCCCTCCTCGACCAACTCGGTGAGCAGGCGGATGAACTCCGGGTAGACGTCCGGCACCATCACCAGGTCCATGCCGGCGTTGATCGACTTCTCGATGGCCGTCTTGAAGTCCCGGTCGACCTGCTGAACGCCGCGGTAGTCGGAGACGAGGAAGCCCTGGAAGCCGAGCTCGCCCTTGAGCACGTCGGTGAGCAGGTAGCGGTGGCCATGCAGCTTCTGGCCGTTCCAACTGCTGTAGGAGGGCATGATGCTGGCCACGCCCGCCTCGATGGCGGCCCGGTAGGGATGGATGTGGATGCGGCGCAGCGTGGCCTCGTCGAGCGGCGCGTCGCCCTGGTCCAGCCCCTGGCCCTCGAGCCCCACGCCGGTGCCGGGCACGGTGCCGCCGTCGGCGGCGAAGTGCTTGGCGCAGGCGAGCACGGCGGCCGGCGCGGCGAGGTCGCGCCCCTGCAGCCCGCGCACCGCCGCGGCGCCGAGCACGGAGACCAGCTCCGGGTCTTCGGAGAAGCCCTCGTAGCTGCGGCCCCAGCGCTCGTCCTGCGGCACGCAGACGCAGGGCGCGAACGTCCAGTGGATGCCGCTGGCGCGCACTTCGCGCGCGGTGACCTGGCCGATGCGCTCCACCAGCTCCGGGTTGCGCGTGGCGCCCAGGCCGATGTTGTGCGGGAAGATGACGGCGCCCAGCACGTTGTTGTGCCCGTGCACCGCGTCGACGCCGTAGAGCAGCGGGATCTTCAGCCGCGTCTGCAGCGCCTGCTGCTGGTACTGCGCGTACATCTCGCTCCAGGCCTGCAGGCTGTTGCCGGCCTTGGGGTCCGAGCCGCCGCCGTTGAGCACCGAGCCCAGAGCGTAGCGCGCCACGTCGGCCGGGTCCCGGATGAACTCGTGGTCGGCCTGGGTCATCTGGCCGATCTTCTCGGCCAGCGTCATGCGCCCGAGCAGCTCGCGGATCGCGGGGTCGAAGCGCAGCAGCTCGGCCTGTTTCGCCGGGATGCCGGCGGGGGCGGGCGCGGGTGCCCCCTCGCCGCGCGGCGTCGCCGGGGTGGTGGCGCAGGCGGCGGCCAGCACACCGCAGGCGAGCGCCGTGACCTGCGCGGCGCGCCGGAGACCCGGGAGAGTGTCGTCCATGCGATTTCAGCTCCGTGGCTTCAGTTGCGAGTGATGCGAACCCAGTCCACCAGCACCTGCGCTGCGCCGGCCTTGATGCGCTCTATCGTAGCGGGCGGCAGGCCGGGGTGCGGCTCCTTCACCCCGTTGACGCCCTGCGGATAGGCGCCGCCCAGCGCCAGGTTCAGGATCAGGAACTTCGGGTTGTCGAACGCCCAGCGCCCGTGCTGCTCCACCATGGTGCGGCTGACGCGGTAGACCACGGCGCCGTCGACGCGGAAGACCAGCTCCCGGGGCGACCAATCCACCGAGTAGACGTGCCAGTCCGTCGCGTCGGTCGTGTCCGGGAAGTAGGCGCGGTCCACCAGCGGGGTCGCGCCGGAATAGCCGGGCCCGTGCAGGGCGGTGCTGGTCCAGTCCGGCTCGCCGACGTACTCCATGATGTCGATCTCGCCCGTCTCCGGCCAATCCCCGCCACCCAGCGCCCAGAACGCCGGCCACAGCCCGCTCGCGGCCGGCAGCTTCATCCGCGCCGCCGCGCTGCCATAGGTGAACTCCACCTTGCCGCGCGTGTTGAGGCGCCCGGAGACGAAGTCGAAGCGTTTGCCCTCCCGCGTGACGAAGCCGGGGCGGTGGTGCGCCTGCAGCACCAGCGCGCCGTTGCGCGCCCCGGCCGCGGCCGGGCCGTGCACGATGCGGATCACCTCGGCGGCGTCGATGTAGGCCTGCTGCTCGTTGTTGACCCACATGCCGGTGACCTCCACGTTCCAGCGGCTGCGGTCCAGCGCCGGGCCGGCGAAGTCGTCGAAGAAGACCACCTCGCCGCTTCCCCCCTGTGCGGCCGCGGCACGCCCGGCGGCCAGCCAGGCAAGACCCGCAAGCACCAGCGCGACCGGGCGCGCCCGTTCCATTCCCATACCTTTCACCTCCTGCTCCGTGGTTGGACGTGCGCTTCCCGGCGGTGACTACCCCCGCAGCGGAGACCGCCGGCCCTCTCCAGCGGGGTTTGTTACAGAATATCGCAATCCGGCGCGCCCGGAAAGTAGGGAGGCAGGGCACCGGCGGGGCCGGAATTCGCCCCGCCCGTGCGTCAGGAAAAGCTCGCGTCGCGCCGGGCGGGAGCGCCTGAAGGCTTGACATCGCGCCCTATTTGTGACAGTCTGCTCCAAACCTAACGAATACCGGACCCGCTCGCGCCTCACGGCGCGGATTACCGACGCATGGCCGAGCCGGTCAGGCTGCTCTCGGGGAAACGCACGACGTCGCCGGCGGAGAACGGGCGGCGACGCGGCCGGCTACACCTCGCCGGCCGAGCGCCGGCCGCGGGTCTCGTAGCGATGTCGACTCTCCAGACTGGAGGAGGCCGCGCCCGGCCGCTTGGCGGTGGCGCCCTCCACCTCACCCCGGGCGGGCCGTCCGGCGTTTCGTCCCTCTCCTACTCCCTTCGGAGGACCTGTATGCGATGGAAACACGTAGTCGGCTTCCTCGCGCTGGGCGGTGCGCTGCTGGCCGGCGGCCCCGTGGCGGCGCAGGCCGGCGGCACCATTACCGGGCGCGTCACGGCGGCGGGCACGGGTGAGCCGGTCGCCGGCGCGGCCGTGCGCGTGGCCGATACCCAGCTGGGGGCGCTGACGGGCGCGGACGGCCGCTACACCATCACCAGTGTGCCGGCGGGCAGCCGGCGGGTAACGGCCACGCGCGTGGGCTATGCGGCGGGCACGCAGACGGTGACGGTGGCGGCGGGCCAGACGGTGACGGCCGACCTGACGGTGGAGGTGCAGGCGGTCCAGCTGGAAGGGATCGTGGCGATCGGCTACGGCACGCAGGAGCGGCGCAACGTGACCGCGTCCATCGCGTCGGTGAGCGCCGAGGAGCTGCAGGTGGCGCCGGTGACCACGGTGGAGCAGGGGCTGCTGGGCCGCGCGGCGGGCGTGCAGGTGGTCACCAGCAGCGGCGCGCCGGGTGCGGGCGCGGCGGTGCGCATCCGCGGCGGCAACTCCATCGGCGCCAGCAACGAGCCGCTCTACGTGGTGGACGGCGTGCCGATGACCACCAACACCGGCGACACCAACGCCGGCAGCCTGATCGGCGGCACGCAGACGGTGGGCAACCCGCTGGCGAGCCTGAGCCCGCACGACATCGAGTCGATCGAGGTACTCAAGGACGCCAGCGGCACCGCCATCTACGGCGCGCGCGCGGCCAACGGCGTGGTGCTCATCACCACCAAGCGCGGCCGGGCGGGGCAGAGCGCGGTCAACTTCGGCAGCTACTACGGCGTGCAGCAGGTGCGGAAGAAGCTGGACCTGCTGAACGCCGGCGAGTACGCGCGGCTGGTCAACGAGGTGTACGCCAACGCCGGCCGGGGCGCGCTCTTCAGCGAGAGCGAGATCGCGGGCTTCGGCGCGGGCACCGACTGGCAGGACCAGGTCTTCCGCGACGCGCCGGTGCAGAACTACGACCTCTCGGTCTCGGGTGGCAGCGACCGGACGCGCTACTTCGTCTCGGGCAGCCTGCTGCGCAACGAGGGCACGGTCATCGGCAGCAGCTTCGACCGCGGCGCCTTCCGCCTGAACCTGGACCAAGACGTCAGCGAGCGCTTCCGGCTCGGCAACCGGCTGACGTTCAGCCGCAGCACCTCGGAGATCATCGCCAACAGCGGCTCGGGCGGCGACGCGGCGTCGGTGGTGATCGCAGCACTGCGTGCCGCGCCGATCCTCTCGCCGCGCGACAGCGCGGGCGGCTTCTTCCGCGGCAACGACCCGGTCACCGGCCGGCCGTTCGCCAACCCGGTGGCGCAGGCGGAGCTGATCACCAACCGGGAGATGCAGAACCGCGTCCTGGGCAACCTCTTCGGCGAGTACGACGTGCTGGAGGGGCTGAAGGCGCGCGTGAGCCTGGGCATGGACTACGTGCAGTCGCAGCAGAAGTACTTCTCGCCGCGCACCGTGCTGCCGGGCAGCCGCGTGGGGGGCGAGGCGCGCCGCGGCGACGCGCAGACGACCACCTGGCTGAACGAGAACACGCTGACCTACAGCCGCGACCTCCTCGGCGACAGCGAGATGGAGCTGCTGGGCGGCGTGACCTTCCAGCGCGCGACCACCGACATCACCGGCGCCACCGCGCAGGACTTCCTCACCGACAAGCTGGGTGCGGACGCCCTCGGCACCGGCGCGCTGCGCCAGAACATGTACTCCGACGCCCGCGAGTGGACGCTGGCCAGCTACCTCTCGCGCGCGCACTTCACCTTCGCCGACAAGTACCTGCTGACGCTGACCGGCCGCATCGACGGCTCCAGCCGCTTCGGCGAGGGCAACAAGTACGGCTTCTTCCCCTCCATCGCGCTGGGCTGGCGGCTGGGCGACGAGCCGTTCATCGCGGACCTGGGCCTCTTCAGCGACCTGAAGCTGCGCGCCAGCTACGGCCGCACCGGTAACCAGGAGATCGGTCTCTACCAGTCGCTCTCGCGCCTGCAGAGCGTGGGCTACGTGCTCGGCGGCCAGCGGCTGGTGGGCTTCGTGCCCAGCACCCCGGCCAACCGCGAGCTGAAGTGGGAGACCACCGACCAGCTCGACGCCGGCCTCGACGCCGGCTTCTTCGACGGCCGGCTGACGCTGACGGCCGACTACTACCAGAAGAAGACGAACGACCTGCTGCTCCAGGTGGGCATCCCCATGACCAGCGGCGCCAGCAGCATGCTGCGCAACGTGGGCAGCGTGAAGAACCACGGCGCCGAGCTGGGCGTCAGCACGGTCAACGTCGAGGGTGAGCGCTTCCGCTGGGAGAGCGACCTGAACCTCTCCTTCAACCGCAACGAGGTGGTGGACCTCGGCGACAAGGACGAGATCATCAACCCCACGGGCGTGGGCGCCGGCGCGGTGCAGAACCCGACGATCCTGCGCAAGGGCGAGCCGATCAACTCCTTCTACGGCTACCGCTTCACGGGCCTCGACGCGCAGGGCCGCGCCACCTATCAGGACACCAACGCCGACGGCAAAGTCACCTCGGACGACAAAGTCATCCTGGGCAGCGCCGAGCCGACGTTCATCGGCGGCCTGACCAACCGGCTCAGCTACGGGCCGTTCGACCTCTCGGTGTTCGTGCAGTGGTCGGTGGGCAACGAGGTCTACAACCTGACGCGCGCGCTGCTGACCAACGCCCGCGGCGACGCCAACCAGCTGAAGGACGTGCTCGAGGGCGGCAGCGCGAATGCGCTGACCCCGCGTGCCGACAACACCTTCGACAACTGGGAGAGCGACCTCTTCGTGGAGGACGGCAGCTTCCTGCGCGGCAAGAACATCCGCCTCGGCTACACCGTGCCGGTGGAGCGGCTGGGCCTGCGCGGCTTCAAGAGCCTGGGCGTGTACGTGAGCGCGCAGAACTTCTTCACGCTCACCGACTACCGCGGCTTCGACCCGGAGATCAGCGAGTACGCAGGCAGCAACCTGGCGCAGGGGATCGACTTCGGGACCTACCCGCAGACGCGCCAGATCACCTTCGGCATCAACGCCGGCTTCTGAGCCGCGCCGATACAGAGCGAGTGTGATGCGTATGCACAAGAGAATCGAGACGGCGCTGCGGCTCGGCAGCCTCTCGGCCCTGCTGCTCGCGGCGGGCTGCGACCTGACGGAGAAGCCCAAGAGCATCCTGGCACCGGAGAACTTCTACCAGACGCAGGAGGACGCCGTCTCCGGGGTCACCGGCGTCTACGAGAGCCTGATGGGCCTGTACGCCTGGTTCTTCTACCTCTCGGAGCTGCCGAGCGACGACTACGTGGTCAGCCCCGGCGCCGGTGGCGACATGCACCAGCTCTCGCAGTACAACTTCACGCCCACGCTGTGGGTGCTGGGCGCCAACTGGGGCGACAGCTACCGCACCATCAACCGCGCCAACGCCGTGCTGGACCGCATCCCGGCCATCAACATGCCGGAGGCGGTCAAGGCGAGGCTGCTGGGCGAGGCGCGCTTCCTCCGGGCGCTGACGTACTTCAACCTGGTGCGCATGTACGGCGACGTGCCGCTCATCGACCGCGAGGTCAAGTCGCTGGCCGAGGCCGTGGTGGCGCGCACGCCGGCGGAGCAGGTCTACGCGCTCATCGTCAGCGACCTGGAGCAGGCGATCCAGGCGCTGCCCACGCGCGACCAGTACGGCGCCGCGGACCTGGGCCGCGCCAGCAAGGGTGCCGCGCAGGCGCTACTGGCCAAGGTCTACCTGGAGCGGAAGGACTACACCAACGCCGCCCGCCTGGCCGGCGAGGTCATCAACAGCGGCAAGTACCGCCTGCTGGCGGACTGGAAGGACAACTTCCGCATCGCGCTGGAGTTCAGCAACAGCGAGAGCATCTTCGAGATCGACTACGACCGCGAGAAGACGTGGGGCACCTGGTACCTGCTCTTCGCGCTGCCGAGCAACGTGCCGGGCGGCGACGCCTACGGCCTGCTCTCGCCCTCGCCCGAGCTGGTGGCGCTCTTCAGCGAGGGGGACGAGCGCGGCAACGGCGGCACCTTCATCTACCCCGGCTGGAAGGACGCGCGCGGCCGCACCTGGAACTGGACGCAGCCCTCCGGCCCCGCGTTCAACAAGCAGCTCGACGAGACGAGCCCCAACAACATGGAGAGCCGCGGCTGGTCGGCGCTCAACAACAACTGGATCGTGTTGCGCTACGCCGACGTGCTGCTGACCTACGCCGAGGCGGTGGCCGAGGGCGGCGCGGCCACGGCGGGCAGCGCCGAGCAGCGGCTCAACGAGGTGCGCGTGCGCGCCGGGGCGGCGCCCGTCAGCGGGCTGAGCCCGGCGGCGCTGCGGCAGGAGATCCGCAACGAGCGGCGGCGCGAGTTCGTCTTCGAGGGCCATCGCTGGTTCGACCTGCGCCGCTGGGGTCTGCTGCGGAGCGTGAAGAACGCGCCCAGCGAGTTCTTCCCGCTCCCGCAGAGCGAGATCGACCTGAACCCGAAGCTCGTGCAGAACAGCGGGTGGTGAGGCGGCGTCGGGCGCGCGGCGCCCGGCGTCTGGGTGAGCACACCATGCCGGAGCCCGTCCCCGGGCTCCGGCATGGTGCTGAAGGAGAGCAGAGTAGCCGCTCCCGCCCGGCGCGGGAGCGACCCCCCGGGAGGCAGAAGAAAGGTGGAGACGTGACCAACCGAATCGTGAAACGGGCCGTGGGGTTGGCGGCGGTGGCGGGGCTGCTCGCCGCCGGCGCGCTGGCGGCGCAGCCGCGCGAGGTGGACGCGCGCGTGGAGGCGCTGCTGCGCCAGATGACGCTGGAGGAGAAGGTCGGCGAGATGACGCAGCTCACGCTGCAGGCCGTCTCCAAGACGATGGCCACGCCCACCGTGGCCCACGAGCTGGACCCGGCCAAGCTGGAAGAGGCGCTGCTGAAGTACCACGTGGGTTCCATGCTCAACGTCTGGGACGTGGCGTTCACGCCGCAGCACTGGACGGAGGTCATCCGCCGCGTGCAGGACACGGCGAAGCGCAAGCGGCTGAAGATCCCCGTGCTCTACGGTATCGACGCCGTGCACGGGCACCACTACCTGCAGGGCGCCACCCTCTTCCCGCAGAACCTGGCGCTGGCCGCCACCTTCAACCCGGAGCTGGTGCGGCGCGCCAACGAGATCACCGCGCTGGAGACGCGCGCCAGCGGCATCCCCTGGAACTTCTCGCCCGTGCTGGACGTGATGCGCCAGCCGCTGTGGTCGAGGGTCTTCGAGACGTTCGGCGAGGACGTGTACCTGGCGAAGACGCTGGGCGTCGCCGCGGTGGTGGGGCAGCAGGGGAGCAACGTCGGCGCGCGCGATCGCGTGGCCGCCACCGGCAAGCACTTCCTGGGCTACAGCGCGCCGCGCACGGGGAAGGACCGCACCAGCGCCTGGATCCCGGAGCGGCAGTTGCGCGAGTACTTCCTGCCGCCGTTCCAGGCGGCGATGGCCGCCGGGCTGAAGACGGTGATGATCAACTCCGGCGACCTCAACGGCATGCCGGTGCACGCCAGCCGCGAGATCCTCACCGACCTGCTGAGAGGCGAGCTGGGCTTCCAGGGCGTGGCCGTCACCGACTGGGAGGACATCAAGAAGCTGCAGGAGATGCACCGCGTGGCGCCGACGCTGAAGGAGGCGACGCGCCTGGCGGTGATGGCGGGCATCGACATGGCCATGGTGCCCTATGACTACAGCTTCACCACCCACCTGCTGGAGCTGGTGCGCGAGGGCGCGGTGCCGCAGGCGCGCATCGACGAGTCGGTGCGCCGCATCCTGAAGCTGAAGTTCGAGCTGGGCCTCTTCGACGACGCGCGGCTGGCCTACGCCAACCCGGCGCTGCTGCGGCAGGTCGGCTCGCCGCAGTCGCAGGCGGTCAGCCGCGCGGCGGCCGAGGAGGCGATCACCCTGCTGAAGAACGACGGCGCCCTGCTGCCGCTCTCGAAGCAGGCGCGGGTGCTGGTGACCGGCCCGGGCGCCACCTACCTGCCGGCGATGCACGGCTCCTGGACGCACACCTGGCAGGGTACCGAGGAGGCGATGTACCCCGGGTGGGTGAAGTCGCCGCTGGCCGCGCTGCAGGCGGAGCTGGGCGCCGAGCGCGTGGTGCACGTGCCCGGCGCCACGCTCGACAGCGTGCTCGACGTGCAGGCCGCGGCGCGCGCCGCGCGCGACGCCGACGTCGCCGTCGTCTTCCTCGCCGAGAAGCCCTCCACCGAGAAGCCGGGCGACATCGACGACCTGACGCTGCCGCGCGCGCAACTGGAGCTGGTGAAGGCGCTGCAGGCCGCCGGCAAGCCGGTGGTGCTGGTGCTCTTCCAGAACCGGCCGCGCATCGTGCGCGAGGTGGTGGACGACGCGCGCGCCATCGTGCTGGGCTACCAGACCGGCCCCTTCGGCGGCGAGGCGGTGGCCGACGTGCTCTTCGGCGACGTCAACCCCAGCGGCCGGCTGCCGTTCACCTACCCGCGCGCGACCGGCGCGCTGACCACCTACGACCGCGGGCAGGCGGAGGAGGCGGGCCCCTGGGGCCCGACCGGCGGCTACAACCCGGAGTGGGAGTTCGGCCACGGCCTCTCCTACACCACCTTCGCCTACAGCGACCTGCGCCTGGGTGCGCCGGAGCTGGCGCGCGACGGCACGCTGGAGGTCAGCGTCACCGTCGCCAACACCGGCCAGCGCACCGGCAAGGAAGTGGTGCAGCTCTACGTGCGCGACCTCTACGCCTCCATCACGCCGGCGATGAAGCGGCTGCGCGGCTTCGAGAAGATCGAGCTGCGCCCCGGCGAGCGCCGCACCGTCAGCTTCCGCGTGCCGGTGCGCGAGCTGGCGTTCGTCGGGCCGGACAACCGCTGGGTCGTGGAGCCGGGCGAGTTCGAGGTGCAGGTCGGCGGGCAGACGGCCCGCTTCACCGTTCGCTGAGCCGGATGGGCCGGGCCTCCCGCGGGAGGCCCGGCCCATCCGTCACCTTCCGCAGAGACGATCGTGAGAGGACGCCCCATGTGCAACTCCATGCGCGCCGCCCGTCGGCTGCCGCTCGTCGCCGCGCTCGGTGCGCTGGCGGCCTGCTCCAGCGCCGGCGGCTCGCCCACCCCGCCGCCGCCGCCGCCGGCGGAGCGGCCCGTCGAGGTCGCCGTCGAGGCGTGGCTGACCACCCCCGACCGCAACAGCCTGCTCAGCCGGCAGCCGGACGCCGGCTTCGTCGCCGGCCGCTCCTCGGCCGACTGGACGATCACCGTCGACGAGAGCAGGAGCTACCAGGAGATGGTCGGCTTCGGCGCCGCGCTGACCGGCTCCTCCGCCTGGCTGATCCACCACAAGCTGACGCCGGCGCAGCGCGAGGCGCTGCTCCAGGACCTCTTCAGCACCACGGAGGGCGTGGGCTTCAGCTTCGTGCGCCTGCCCATGGGCGCCAGTGACTTCTCGCTGGAGCACTACAGCTACAACGACCTGCCCGCCGGCCAGGCGGACCCGGAGCTGAAGCGCTTCTCCATCGCCAAAGACCGCGAGTACATCCTGCCCGTGCTCAAGCAGGCACTCGCCATCAACCCGGCCCTCAAGCTGATGGGCAGCCCCTGGAGCCCGCCGGGCTGGATGAAGACGACCGGCAGCCTCATCAAGGGGCGGCTGAAGCCGGAGTACTACGACGCGTTCGCCCAGTACTTCGTGAAGTACATCGAGGCCTACGCCGCCGAGGGCGTGCCGATCTGGGCGATCACCCTCCAGAACGAGCCGCACTTCGAGCCCGAGAACTACCCTGGCATGCGGGTGGAGCCGGCGGAGCGCGCCACGATCATCGGCCGGCACCTGGGCCCGCTCTTCGAGCGCCGGGGCATCCGGGCGCAGATCTGGGACTGGGACCACAACTGGGACGAGTACCACTCGCCGATCGCGGTGCTCAACGACAGCGTGGCGCGCCGCTACATCCAGGGCGTGGCCTGGCACTGCTACGCCGGGCAGGTGGAGGCGCAGAACCTGGTGGCGGCGGCGCACCCGGACAAGGAGCACCTCTTCACCGAGTGCTCCGGCGGGGCCTGGGCGCCGAACTTCGCCGACAACCTGAAGTGGACCACGCAGATGCTCATCGTGCGCAGCGTGCGCTACGGCTCGCGCGGCGTGCAGATGTGGAACCTCGCGCTGGACCCGGACGGCCAGCCGCACCTGGGCGGCTGCGGCAACTGCCGCGGCGTCGTCAGCATCGACCAGGCAACGGGGCGGGTGACACGCAACGAGGAGTACTACGCCTTCGGGCACGCCAGCAAGTTCGTGCGCCAGGGCGCGCGCCGCATCGACTCCGCCACCGGCCGCGGCGGGCTGGAGAGCGTGGCGTTCAAGAACCCCGACGGCAGCAAGGCGTTGCTGGTGGTCAACACCGCCAACCTCGCGCGCAACTTCGCCGTCGAATGGGGCACGCGCTCCTTCACCTACACGCTGCCCGCCGGTGCCGTGGTGACCTTCCGTTGGCCCTGAATGGAAGGCGGGGGTCAGGGGTCGGGGGTCAGGGGTCAGGGGAACGGCAACGTCAACCGCGAGCTGAGTTGCCGTTCCCCTGACCCCTGACCCCTGACCCCCGCTTACCGTCACTCGTCCAGCGAGACGGGGCCGCGGGCCCGCTTGACCGCGGAGCGGTGCTTCTTGGCCTGCAGCCGCAGCTCGCGCGCGGCGCGCGGCGGGCGCGTGGGCTTGCGCGCCCTGGGCACGTGCAGCGCCGCGCGCAGCAGCTCGCGGAAGCGCTCGGTGACCGCCTCCTTGTTCTGGTGCTGGCTGCGGCTCTCGTCGGCCGTCAGGCGCAGCACGCCGTCGCCGTCGATGCGGCCGGCGAGCTTCTCCCGCACGCGCGCGCGCTCCGGCTCGCTCAGGTTGGGCGAGCCGGCGACGTCGAAGGTCAGCTCCACCCGCGTGGCGCTGGTGTTGACGTGCTGCCCGCCCGGCCCGCCCGAGCGGGTGGCGCGGTAGCGCAGCTCGGAGCGCGGGATGAACACCGTCCCGCTGACCTGCAGCACGCCCTCCTCGCTCACTGCGGCAGGCCCGTCTGCCCGTTGACGCTCCGCAACTGCACGGTGAAGATCAGCGGCGAGTTGGCCGGGATGCACGTCCCCTGCGGCGGAGTGGCGCCGTAGCCCTGCTCGGCGGGGATCAGGATGCGGCGGATGCCCCCGACCTTCATCCCGAGCACGCCCGCACTGAAGCCGGGGACAGCCGTCGACAGCGGCCTGAGGGCCGCGTCGGCGCCCTGGCCGAAGAGGGTGCCGTCCGGCAGAAAGCCGTCGTAGTTGAAGGAGATCGTGTCGCTGACCGCGTCCACGAGCGTGCCCGTGCCGACCTGGGCGTCGATGTAGCGCACGCCGCTGGTCAGCGTCACCGTGTCGCCGGTGACGGGCGGGATGGTGTAGACCGGGCAGCGCTGGGTGAAGGTGGATTCGCCCTCCAGGCAGGCGGAGAGCGAGGCCAGCGCCAGGGCGGCGGCCGGCAGGGCAAGTAGCTTGCGGAGGCTCATGAGACGCTCACGGGTGACGAGTGACGAATTGCCGGGCGCGGCCGGAGCCGCCAATATACCGCTCCGCCCGGCCCGGCAAGAGCGGCGCCAGCCCCGCGGCACGGGTCCGGCGCCCGATCCTTCTGACGCACAAGGAGTTGCGGATGCACGCAGAGACCGGCGCCGGCGCGCGCCACTTCCACCTGATCGGCATCGGCGGCACCGCGATGGCCTCGCTGGCCGGGCTGCTGAAGGCGAAGGGCCAGTGGGTGACGGGCTCGGACGAGAACGTCTACCCCCCGATGTCCACGCAGTTGCAGCAGCAGGGCATCGCCTACGCCGAGGGCTACGGCGCGCAGAACCTGGAGCCCGCGCCGGACGTGGTGGTCGTGGGCAACGCGATCAGCCGCGGCAACCCCGAGCTGGAGGCCGTGCTGGACCGCAAGCTCCACTACACCAGCGCGGCGGCGGTGCTCAAGGAGGAGTTCCTGCGTGGCCGCCGCGTGCTGGCGGTGGCCGGCACGCACGGCAAGACGACGACGACCTCCATCCTGGCCTGGGTGCTGGAGGCCGCGGGGCTGAACCCGAGCTTCCTGATCGGCGGGGTGGCCGAGAACTTCGGCGCCAGCTTCCGGCTCACCGACTCCGAGTTCTTCGTCATCGAGGCCGACGAGTACGACACGGCGTACTTCGACAAGGGCCCGAAGATGTGGCACTACCTGCCGGAGGTGGCGCTGGTCAACAACATCGAGTTCGACCACGCCGACATCTACCGCGACGAGGAGGCGTACAAGTTCGCCTTCGCGCGCTTCCTCAACCTGGTGCCGATGAGCGGCCGCGTGGTCGCCGGCTGGGAGAGCCCGCTGGTGCGCGAGCTGGCGGCGCGCTCGTGGGCGCCGGTGGAGGGCTTCGCCTACGCGGCCGGGGGTGAGGCGGAGTACGCGGTGCCGGCCGCCGCCGCGCCCGAGGTGCTGGGCGTCAGCTCCACGCTCTCTCGCCCGCCGCTGGGCCGGCAGCCGCGCTGGCAGGCGGTGGACGTGGAGTTCGGCGCCGCGAGCACGCGCTTCCGCGTGCTGCACGCCGGCGAGCAGTGGGGCGTGGTGGAGACGCCGCTGGCCGGCGCGTTCAACGTGCGCAACTGCCTGGCGGTCGTCGCCGCGGCCAGCGCGGTGGGCGCGGAGCCGGAGAAGATCCGCGCGGGGCTGAAGAGCTTCCAGAGCGTGCGCCGCCGCATGGAGGTGCGCGGCGAGGCGGGCGGCGTGGTGGTCATCGACGACTTCGCGCATCACCCCACCGCCGTGAAGGAGACGCTGGCGGCCGCGCGCCAGCGCTACGGCGAGCGGCCGCTGGTGGCCGTCTTCGAGCCGCGCAGCTACACGTCGCAGCGCAAGGAATTCCAGGACGCCTACGTCCGCGCCTTCGCGCCGGCGCAGACGGTGGTGCTCGCCGGGCTCTTCCACCCCGAGCGCTACGACGCGCGCACCGCGCTGGACCCGCACGCGGTGATCGCCGCGCTGCAGCAGCAGGGCAAGCACGCCGCCTACATTCCCGAGGTCGACGCGATCGTGCGCCACCTGGCCGAGCGTCTGCAGGGCGGCGAGGTGGTGCTGGTGATGAGCAACGGCGGCTTCGGCGGCATCCACCAGAAGCTGCTGGACGCGTTCGCAGGCTGAACCGCTGTCGGCTGTCGGCTGTCGGCTGTCGGCTACCGGCTACCGGCTACCGGCTACCGGCTACCGGCTACCGGCGAACTGCGCCCTCACCCCCTGGCCCCCTCT